>Ga0315280_10005110_pt1 | contig 18912 bp, 13 predicted proteins | sample YL17G06_40_MG_FD_203697 | JGI IMG/M metagenome (GOLD analysis project Ga0315280, IMG submission 203697) | Sediment microbial communities from Yellowstone Lake, YNP, Wyoming, USA - YL17G06_40 | ecosystem: Environmental > Aquatic > Freshwater > Lake > Sediment | place: USA: Wyoming | collected... | reverse complement strand
CTCGACCGCCTTCGGCGCACAACCGCCGGATTTACAACCAGTGCCCTTGATGGATACGGACTTCGTTGTCATTTGCCAACTCGTCCGGCACCGTATGCCTCTCATCCGGTTCTTGTTCATCGGCTCGTGCCTTTGCTCCACGCTTCTTTCGGACCCCTCCTCGCGGCGGCGCCCTTGCGCTTTGCTATGACTTCACCTCCATCAGGTTGTCAAAGGGACTTTCACCCTCCAGCTGTCGAACATGCTCGGCACACAAAAACCGGCCCGGGCCGCCGAGGCGACCCGGGCTCAAATGTCGCAGCAACATCCATGGGGTCGTACTTTTCTTGCAGGGCAGAAAGCGATCATTCGGCAGCCCATGAGAGAGGGGTACAAATCCCTGCCGCGTCAGTATTGCTGCATCCAGATGTCCTCAAGGACGACTACCGAAGTGGTCAGCGTCTGGCCGCCGACGGTAAGCCGGACGACATAGTTGCCTGGCTGCACGAGGGTGGCGCCTCCACCGCCACCGAAGCCACCGCCGCGGCCGCCGGCGACAAATGGAACGCCGCCGCCACCACCGCGACCACCGCCGCCACCACCGCGGCCCTGAGCTGCCGCACCACCTGCGGCCTGTGCGCCGGCCGCACCTTGGGCACCAGCGGCTGCTGCGCCTTGCGCAGCGGCCGCGCCAGCACCAGCACCGCGCCCACCAACTCCACCAGCTCCACCGCCGCGTCCGCCTCCACCGGCCGCTGCCGGCTGGTCAGGCATCATGTCCCACTGGATGCGGTTCATGCCAGCTTGGACGGTCGTGTTGATCGTGCGAATGACCCGGCCGCTTTCGAGGATTTCGATCTTCGCGTCACCCATGTCGCCGCGCGCCCAGAAGCTCAGCGCCGTACCACCCTGAGGATTCTGTCCGCGGAAATCCCTATTTGTGGGGTGGCGCTGGGCGTGCAGATCGTTTTTCCACTGGATCGCCGGGCGTGGATCGAATAGCACGACGTCGGCGCCGTTCGATTTTCCGAGCTGCTCCAGGGGTGTGATGTCGTCGGCAATCCAGAACGAGCGTCCGTGCGTGGCAACTATGAGATCGCGATCGCGCGGATGGATCAGAATATCGTCCACCCTCACGCTCGGCAGGCCGGTCATGAATTTCTTCCACTCCTTGCCGCCATCGAGGCTCACGAAGAGCCCAAACTCTGTTCCGACAAAGAGCAGATTCGGGTTGTCATAGTCCTCGCGCACCGCGTTGATGTTGCCGAGCGCCGGCAGGTTGCCGGTGACGTTCGTCCACGACTTGCCGTAATCGGTCGTCTTAAACAGGTACGGCTTCCAGTCGTCGTTGCGATGATTGTCGAGCGCGACGTAAGCCGTGCCCGGATCGAAGTGCGACGGCTCGATGCGCGAGATCTGCACGTAACCCTTTGGCGCGCCGCTTATGTTGTCAATGACGTTTGTGAAGTTCACACCGCCATCCTGACTCATCTGCAGGTTGCCGTCGTCGGTACCGATCCAGATGATGCCCGGCCTCGAAGGCGATTCGCGAACTTGCGTGGCCAGGGAACTCGACGAGTAGCCATCGTGCTTTGACGCCATCGGCGCGTTGCCCGGAACGCCCATGATCGGGATCGACCAGCGGTCCACGTGTTTAGTGAGGTCCGTCGGATTCATCCACCACGTGTCGCCGCGGTTGTTCGACTTGAAGAAGTACTGGGCGGCCATATAGACCACTGCCGGATTGTGCGGCGAGATCTCGAACGGCGCGTTCCAGTACAAGCGCAGCGGGTCGAGGTTGGGCGGCGCGTTGAGAATATTGGAGCCGCCGCCACGTCCTCCGCCAGCCGCAGCCTGAGCCGGCGTTTCACTCTCGACACCGGCTGTTGGCGCCGCACCACCGCCGCGTCCTCCACCACCAGCGTTCGGTTGGATGCTCTTCTGCGTGCCATGACGCAGGTCGTGGCGGCTCATGCTGCCGTTTTGCGATTCACCGTACACGATCGCCCAGTCGGTCGGATCCTGCCGCGTGTAGAAGCCGTCGCCGCTGGCTATGGTGAACCAGTCGTTGTTCCCCGGACCGGTGTTCGAGCGCAGCGCGCTCGGCCCGCACCACGCGTTGTTGTCCTGCAGCCCGCCGCAGACGTAGTACGGCCGCCGCATGTCGGCCGATACCTGGTAGAACTGTCCGGCAGCGATGTCGTTGTGGAAGTCCCATGTGAAACCGCCGTCGTTGCTCATATCAACGCCGCCGTCGTGGCCTATCCAGACGACTCGCGGGTCCTTTGGATTGATCCAGATGGCATGGTAATCGGTGTGCGAACCAGACATGCTCTGCCACGTCTTGCCGCCGTCAAGCGACAGCCGCCCCGGGTTGCCGCCCACGAAAATCTTCTGGTCGTTGATGGGATCGACTCGGATCTGGCTGAAGTACATGGGCCGGTCGTTCTGATTGCTCATAACGGTCCAGGTCTTGCCGCCATCGTCCGAACGGAAGACGCCGCTTCGGTTCGGATCCGGCGGCCCGGCAGGGGCACCGCCACGGCCACCACCTCCGCCGCCTGCGGCAGCCCCTGCTGCTGCTCCGGCTGCGCCTCCAGCGCCCGCGGCGCCGCCACGCCCACCGCGCGCAGGTCCGCCGTCGGCAGCAGTGCCGCTGCCCGTACCTGCGCTTGCGCCCACTTCAACTTGGGCATAAATGGTCGTGGGCTTGGCCCTGAAAATCGACATGGCGATGCGCCCGTAGATGCCATCCTTGGCCACAGGCCAGCCGTTGCCTGTGATCCTGGTCCAGTTGTCGCCACCGTCAGTCGACTTCCACAAGCCGCCATTCGGTCCGCCCCCGTTATATCCCCACCACGTGCGCTGGCGCGGATGCGAGCTGGCATAAATGATCTTGGGATTCGACGGATCGATCGCAAGGTCGTTAAAGCCAGTGTTCGCGTCGAAGTACTTCACTTTTTTCCAGGTCTTGCCGCCATCAGTCGATCGGTACAGGCCGCGCTCCTCATTGGGACCAAACACATGCCCCATCGCGGCGACGAAGACGATGTTTGGATTGGTGGGATCGACGGCAACGCGGCCGATCGACTGCGTGTCATCGAGGCCGAGGTGCTGCCAAGTCTGGCCGCCATCCTTCGTGCCGTAGACCCCGTTTCCGATCGACGAACTCTGCCGATTGTTCGGCTCGCCCATGCCTACATAAACGACGTTCGGATCGGATGGCGCGATGGCGATATCGCCAATCGATTCGTTCGGCATTTCGTCGAACTGAGAGCGCCAGTGATTGCCGCCGTCGGTCGATTTCCACAACCCGCCAGTTGCGAAACCGACGTAGATGATCATCGGATCCTTCTCGGCGCCCTCGATGTCGTCGACACGACCCATCATCGTAGCCGGGCCGATCGACCGGAAGCTGAATCCCTTGAGCAAGGGGTCAGCCGAGACATTAGGGGTAGGACCTGGCGGACCACCGCCGCGGCCCTGCGAAAAGAGGACCCCGCCGGCAATCAGGCAGGCGGCCAGCACCGCGAGGCACTGGCTAACGCGAAAATGTCGTGCTTTCATCGCTCCATCTCCTGTCTTGTATGATTCTTCGGGTGTCAGGGAAAACAAGGGAACTTTCCCGAAAACACATGGTGGGTGAACGCGCCACCCATATCTTCTCACGCCTACGTATGACCATTTCTATCTCCTAGCGCAAGTTTCCGAGTTAGTTGTTAACGTTGGCGTTATCTCCTAACCGTATTCCTGGCGGTTATATCAAGCACATCGCTGGGAAAGCCAGATTCGACGCACCTTTGAGGGCAGTTACCCTGTCTCCGATGACGCTGGTCGATTACACAAAGCAGGTTATGCGTCTCGTATATACTAATCATTGGTCTCAGATAACGCAGCAACCAGCCGTCTTCGCAGAGTCCGAGTGCCTATCTTTATTGAGTTCGTCTGCTACACGCACTGTCTTGCGTTTCGTGTTGACAGCCAGCGCAAGATCTGGTATATACGAATCATGCCCAGCCTCCAGGCCTACAACGTCCGCCGGAAACGCTACTGGCGCATCGTCGAATCCTTCCGCGACCAGCGCGGACGCCCCCGCATCCGCGTCGTGCGCCACCTCGGGACAGCTCAGAAGCTCCTCGACCAGCTTTCCCAGGCACCGGGGCGTCCCCTCTACGCCGAAGAGCGGGAATTCGCCGCCCCGGCGGCACTCTGGGGTATTGCCGACAAGCTCCAGGTCGTCGAAACCATCGATCGACACGCGCCCAAGCGCCAGCAGGGCGCCACAGTCGGCCAGTACATGCTTCTGGCTGCCGTCAACAGGGCTGTTGGCCCTTCGAGCAAGTCGAAGCTTGCGTCCTGGTATCAACGCACGGTCCTGCAGCGCCTTTTCCCTCTCCCGGCCGCGGCTCTGCGCAGCCAGCGCTTCTGGGACCACATGCGGTATCTGGGCGAAGAGACCCTGACCACGATCGAGAACAATCTGACACGCCGGCTGGTCGAGGAATTCGGCATCGACATGCGGGCACTTTTCTACGACACGACCAACTTCGACACCTTCCTGTCTTCCGAGAACCCGAGTCGCCTGGCCCAGCGCGGGCACGCCAAGTCCAAACGTACCGACCTGCGCATCGTGGGGTTGGCCTTGATGGTCTCCTGGGATTTCCACGTTCCGCTTTTCTCTCGTGTCTACGAAGGAAACCAACCCGATTCGGTCACTTTCAGCAAGGTACTGGACGACTTGGTCGCCCGCTACCAGATGTTTCGGGAGCGCTGTCAACGCGTCACGCTGGTTTTTGATGCCGGTAACACCTCCGAGGAGAATATCCAGGCCTTGGATGCTTCGCCTTATTACTTCATAGGAGCGCTTGTCCCGGCTCAGCATGCAGATCTCCTGGATGTCCCGCTTGAGAAGTTTCACCGCCTCGAAGGGCCGCTCTTCGAAGGATTGCGTGTTTATCACACAGAAAAGGAGGTCTTTGGCCAGAAGCGCACTATCCTCGTCACCCGCAGCCAGCGGCTGCTCCGAGGGCAGATTCGTGGTATCCAGCAGCACCTGGGCAAGAAACTGCGCACACTGCGGGATCTCAGCAGACGTGTTGCCCTCAGTCAGGAGCCCGGCTGGCGCGGGAAGGCCTACACGCGGGAAAGTCTGGAGGCGAAACTGAACACCATTACCTCGGGGCAATACATCGGCGAATTTCTCTGGGCCAGGGCTACAGAGAAGCGGGGCCAGCTTGGCATTGAATTCGGGACTGACCATGACGCCTATATGCACCTGAAACGCAGGGTGCTCGGCAAGCGTATCCTGTTCACCACGCATCCTGACCTTACCGACGAGGAAATCGTCTTTGGCTACCGGGGCCAGCACAATGTCGAGCGGGCCTTTCGGAGGATGAAGGATCCGTGCTTTATTAGCTTTTCGCCTGCCTTCCACTGGACCGATCAGATGATCCGGGTTCACGCCTTCTGCTGCGTTTTGGCATTGACGCTCACTTCGCTTCTGCACCGCAGCGTCGTGAAAGCCGGAATCGAGATCACGCACAGCGATCTTCTGCGGGAGCTCAAGGAGATCAAGGAGATCACGAATTACTATCCGCCACTGTCGGGTGCAGAAGCCAAACGGGGCGGCCGGCCGCGCGCGGAACGAACCTTGACTCGACTGAACCGACAGCAGCAGAGACTGTTCGAGGTTTTGGATCTGGGCCGATACCAGGCCAGTTAGTATATACACGCCTCATGGTCTACCGATCCTCCAAAACCCGCGGCGAATGGACGTTTCAGCAGCGGTCCCATTCGCCGTAGCCGAATAACTCGGAAACTTGCGCTAGGGGTGCGTAGAGCAAGCGAATTTTGAGCGAATTGGGGTGGACGCAGGTGTTGCGAACAAGGAATGGGGACCAGTTCTGGAAGGTTGATTCTGCAGAAAAATCCCTCACCGCGATGCTCGCATATTTGGATGTTGGAGGAAAAACCGGAATGTTCCGTTCCTGTCGCCGCATTTCATACTTGAACCCGAATTTCATGAATGCAACTATAATGAAAAGTGACTTTAGTCACTCAGTGGCTGGGACGATTTGAAGGGCCTTACCTTAATGTTCAGTCGCCTGCTAGCTCTATTGTTCCTATGCTTGGCCTCGTCCCCTGCTATGGGTGGTGACTGGCCGCAGTTCCGCGGGCCCAACCGTGACAACATTTCCACAGAAACCGGTCTTCTCCGGACTTGGCCCGCAAGCGGACCGAGAGTCCTCTGGAAGATTCCCGTCTGCGAGGGTTATGCGGGCGCGGCAATCAAGGATGGCCGGATTTACTTGAACGATTATAACGAGGCGAAAAAAGAGCACCTCGTCCGCTGCATCTCGCTCGCCAATGGGAAGGATCTCTGGCAGTGGAGCTACCCGGTCGAGATTCGGCCCAACCACGGAATCACTCGGACAGTACCTGCTGTAGGTCTGAACCTGGTGTTCTCACTTGATCCCAAGTGTCGCTTTCACGCTCTCGATGCTAAGACCGGCAAGTTGATCTGGGAAAAGAACCTGGTCCAGGAATACAAGGCCACTATCCCGGGATGGTATGCGGGTCAGAATCCTCTCCTTGACGGAGATCGGGTCCTGGTTGCGACGGGCGGCGTTGCGCTCGCAATCGCCTTCGATCAGGCAACCGGCAAGGAAGTCTGGCGATCGCCAAATCCTGCCAAGGATTTAATGACTCACGCCTCTCTCATGCCGACAACCATAGGCGGGATCAGGCAATTCCTCTACCTGACCATCAATAAAGTGGTGGGCATAGCCGCTGCGGACGGCCAGTTGCTATGGAGCAGTCCCTTTACCGCCAAGATAGCCGCAGTTCCCTCACCTGTCTCCATCGGCGACGGGCGAGTGTTCGTGACCAGCGGATACGAGGCAGGGAGCGCGATGTACCAGGTTCAGAAGACCGCCTCCGGCTTCACGGTCCGGAAGCTTTATGAGCTGACAAGCATGCAGTTCAACTCCGAGGTGCACACACCGGTCCTTTATCGGAATCACCTCTTCGCGGTCGGCAGCACGACCCGAGGGAGGTTCACCTGCCTCAGTCTCGACGGGAAGATCGTGTGGCAAAGCCCTGTCGTATCAGGAAACGCCGGCGCATCCCGGACCTTTTACTTTGGCGGCTTTCTCCTCGCTGACGGCATGTTCTTCATCCTCGATGGAAGGACCGGCATGCTCCGCTTGATCGAGGCCAGCATAAATCAATACAAGGAACTCGCGAGCGCCCAGATCCTCGAAGGAGAAGATGTTTGGGGACCGATGGCTCTTTCCGACGGGAAGCTGATCATCCGTGATATGAACCAGATGGTCTGCCTTCAGGTCGGGCCGTCCGGCAGAAAATAGGAGTGACGAGCATATCGGGCGCTTTTCATTCGTCATTCGTCACTTGTTGCTCGTCCTTATGGGGCAACGATGAATCCAGGCAATAAGGAAACTGAGGAGATAGGCTTGCTGGATCGCTTCCGGAAGTCGTGGTTCCCGCCGGTTGCGGTCGTGGGGGCGTTCACCGCCTTCGTCGCCGCCATCTTCCGGGTCCGCCCCGCTCCCAAGACGAATCCGCAAACAACGGAGCCTGCCGGAAGGCCTAGACCGCCAGAACAGTCGTTTAGCATTGCTGCGCCGCGTGTTGAGCTTGAGCGGGAGTACTCCAGGTCCGCAGTGCTCGGCGGCAGCGCATCGACGAACCCATTCCGGCGCTCGCTTGCTGGAGTTGCTATAGGCGCCGGGGACAAGATCTACGCCTTGAGCGATGACCAAGTCAGGATTTTCGAGCCCAATGGGGACTTCGTCCAGGGTTGGAGAGTGCCGCAGAATGCTTCGTGTCTTACGGTAGGCCCAGACGGGTACGTCTATGTCGGCACACGGGGCCATGTGGAAATATATGATGCCGCAGGGGGCCGCATCGGCGGCTTCGCTGCAGGCGAGAAGGATGAGGCCGCCGACATCACTGCCCTCAAGATCTTCCGCAAAGAAGTCCTGGTTGCCGATGCCGCCGCGCGGCTCATCCGCCGATATGATTCAAGCGGCAGGCAACTCGGCGTGATCGGAATTAACAACAAGACTGGAAGTTTCATCCTCCCAAACAAGTGGCTGGATTTCGACGTGAACTCCGAAGGAACAATCGGGGCGACTGATACGGGCCGGCATCTCGTCACAGCATGGGCGCTTGACGGCTCGCCCCTGGGCTCGTTCGGAAAGTTCGGCATGAGCAATCCCGAGGACTTCGTGGGCTGCTGCAATCCTGTAAACCTCGCCTCTACGCCCGACGGTAAGGTCGTCACCGGCGAGAAGATGGTCGCCCGCGTGAAGGTGTATGAGCCAGATGGAAAGCTTCTCGCGGTCATCGGTCCCGAGAACTTCGATCCGAATTGCATACATATTCACCTGGCTGTCGATTCGAGGGGCCGGATCCTGGCCGCAGATCCGGTGCGTCGCCAGGTGAGTATATTCTCGCTCGTGGCCAAGACCGGTTTAGACAAGCGTTCCTCGACCCGCGGCATTCATCCTTCCATCGACGGGAAACGCGGGGAGCTTGAGCGCGTATGAGTGAAAGAACCACGCGGCGCCAATTTATCGACCGATCCGTTCGCATTATCGGTTTCGCGGGCATCGGCGGGGCAGCCGGCCTGCTTATACGGCGGGCTTCAGGCGATCCTGTGTATCAGGTCGATCCATCCAAATGCACCGCCTGCGATCTGTGCCGCACCTCCTGTGTCTTGAGCCTGTCGGCAGTGAAGGCCGTGAACGACTTCGAAAAATGCGGCTACTGCATGCTCTGCCCCGCGTATTACGATGTGGCGAGCCAACCGGATGAGAAAGGAATTCCCACGGGAAAGGTCTGCCCTCAGGATGCCCTCAAGCGGCGGGTTGTCGGTAAAGTAGATGAGGATGATCCCAACAATAACTACTACGAGTACGTCATTGATGAGATCCAGTGCGACGGCTGCGGCAAGTGCGTAAAAGCCTGCATGCCGCCGGCGGGCAACGGGTCTCTTCGTCTCGAAATCCGCTACACGCGCTGCGTGGAATGTAATGAGTGCGCCATCCAGATTGTCTGCCCGGAGGGCGCGATCGTGCGAGTGCCGGCGCCGGGATTGCCTCCCACGGAGAACCCCGGTAAAGGGGAGCATGCTTAACTCTCGATTCCAGTTCATCAGGTCACGCCATCTCTGGCTTCTGATCCTAGTCTTCGCAACTCTGGCCTCAGGCGTACTTTTCGCTCAATATCAGCGAAAGCCGCCCGCTTTCGGGGGGACTTACAGCTTTCCCACCCCGGCGCATCCAGAGCCGCGCAGCGCCTTGGTTCATGTCCTCGACGTTCTGATGCTCGTTGCCGGTTTGGCACTTGGCGCATGGCTCATCCTGAAGCGCCGCAGTCGCAATGGGGTGATGATGCTCAGCATCGGGGCACTTGCCTACTTCGGCTTCTACCGGAAGGGCTGCGTTTGTCCGATCGGCGCCATCCAGAACGTGACGCTTTCCCTGGTCGATCGCCACTATACGATCTCTCTTGGGGTGATCGCCTTCTTCTTTCTTCCACTGGCAGCGGCCCTGTTATGCGGGCGCGTTTTCTGTGGCGGGGTCTGCCCGATCGGCGCAGCCCAGGACCTGGTGCTGCTGTGGCCGAAGAAGGTGCCGCGAAAGCTCGACCAGGCACTAGGCTGGATGGCGTACACTTATCTCGGTTTGGCCGTGCTGTTCGCAGGCTGGGGGCTCCACCTGAAGATCGGCGCCTGGCAGATACAAACGGGGCGGCGCTTCCTCATCTGCGAGTGGGATCCTTTCATCGGCCTCTTTCGGATCTCCGGACCTTTTTACATGCTGGCCATCGGGGCCGCTTTCATTCTGACCGGGATGTTCATCGGACGGCCTTACTGCCGCTGGCTCTGCCCCTACGGCGGAATTCTTTCGATCCTGTCTCGATTCTCGTGGAAGAACGTGCAGATCACGCCCGACAAGGAACTGGACTGTGGCTTATGTGCCGAGGCTTGCCCTTACGGCGCCATCCACAATTTCCGGGCTGAACGGGCTTCATGTCTCGCTTGCGCGCGCTGCTATGAATTCTGTCCGCGCGCATTGGAGCTTCGCGGCGGCCCAGGCCGCCGCGGCGACCCGGTTCAGGTGAAACTGCCATGATGCGGTTGGGATGCAGATTGATGCCCGAAGGATTGCAATGAAGACCGGCCGCTGGAAATCAATCGCGCGCACCTGGGTGGGCATTGTTGCCGGGCTTACTGCCACGATTGCAGCCGTCTGGCTTCTCTCCGTTTACATTCACGCCCGCCGGGTCGATCCGGTCGAGAAAGCTCTGGTCGATTCTTTAAGAGCGAAAGCGAGGACGGACGCCGAGGTCCAAAAGATCCTCCAGCCGGAGCTGGATCGTGAGCACGCATCCCTTGTCAAGAGGCATAATGCTTACGAGCGGGGGGGCCTCCTGCTCCTGGTTTCAGCAGGAATCTTCCTGGCATGGTTCAAGTGGCTCCGACCCAAGCGCGGGAATTGGGCGGGGATTCCTGGAAGGATTCTGAAATACTTGGAGAAAGTCTCCGATCGTCCCGCAGAGGCCGGCTCCAACAAACAGCCCCAAGAGACAAGACAGAAAGCCGGGTTCCAACCGCCAATCTTGCCCTTGACCCCGGCAACGGTGCGTGCGGGGCCCACGACAATCGACCTTGGCCCTGTAAAGGAAATTCTCGAGACCGAGGGTCGAGGGCCTGAGGCAATCATTCCCATTCTTCAAGCCGTTCAGTCTCGATACCGATATCTCCCCGAAGCGGCGCTGCGGCGGATCTGCGAAGCAAGCCGGATCCCGCCGGCCCTGATCGCCGGCGTCGCCACTTTCTACAGTCAATTCCGGCATAATCCCGTGGGCGAGCACATCATCCGGGTTTGCGAAGGCACGGCATGCCACGTGTCCGGTGCGGTTAGAGTAAGAGACGAGCTGCGGCGCCGTCTGGAAATGGCCAACGGTTCCGACACCGATCCCTCCGGGCATTTTACGATCGAGCACGTTGCGTGCATCGGATCCTGCAGCCTCGCACCCGTGATCATGATCGACGAGAGGATCTATGGCAGGTTGAGCGCGCTTTCCGCGGGCCAGGCGCTCCGGGACTTTATTCAAACCCAAAGCGTGGGGAAGAAAAACGGCAACGGGAAGCCGAGGCCGGCTGTGATTGCTCTCGACGCAAGTCCGGCAGGCGCCCAGCAGGGTTCAGTCGAGATCCGGATTGGCCTTGGGTCGTGCGGCATTGCCAGCGGCGCTCCAGAGGTGATGACGACCCTCGAAGATCTGGTTTCGTCGCTGGGCGGCGAGGCTAGAGTAAAGCCGGTCGGCTGCAGCGGCCTTTGCCATCACGAACCTCTCATCGAAGTGATTGAGAACGGCCGCCGCGCGCTCTACGGGAACGTTGGGCCGGGCGACGTCCGCAAGGTTGTTCGACGGCATGTCAAGCCGCGCGGCTTCATCAGGAAAGCTCGTGAGAGAATTCAAGACGCGCGTGCGCGGCTTCTCGACGACAACGCATGGATCCCAATCACAGAGCGCGAAATCGACCCAGCACCTTATCTGAAAAAGCAGGTTCGCGTCGTTCTTGAGAACTGCGGCAAGATCAACCCTTTGTCGCTCGACGATTACTGCAAGCGGGAAGGCACACGCGCACTCGAAGAGTGCCTGAAGCGCCTATCACCGGAAGAGGTGATCGAGAAGGTGCGGGCCTCCGGCCTTCGAGGCCGTGGAGGAGCGGGATTTCCCACCGCCGCCAAGTGGGATATCGTTCGCTGCGCCCCCGGCTCTACAAAATACGTGATCTGCAACGGCGATGAGGGCGATCCGGGCGCATTCATGGACCGTGCGGTGCTGGAATCTGATCCTTTCCGGGTGATCGAGGGGCTGGTGATCGCCGCATACGCCGCCGGGGCCGGGGAGGGGTTCGTTTATGTTCGGCGCGAATACCCCATTGCCGTGCGCCATGTCCGAGCGGCAATCCGCGAGGCCGAGAAGAAGGGGCTTCTGGGCGAGCACATCCTTGGCAGTGCATTCAGCTTTAAGCTGCAACTCCGCGAGGGTGCCGGGGCGTTTGTCTGCGGCGAGGAAACGGCGCTGATCCAGTCTATAGAGGGCAAGCGCGGGATGCCGCTTCCGAGACCTCCCTATCCGGCGCAATCAGGACTCTGGGGGAAACCGACGCTCGTCAACAACGTCGAGACGCTGGCGTGCGTGCCCTGGATCATCCGCCGCGGACCTGAAGCCTTCGCTGCCATGGGAACGGAGAAATCAAAGGGGACGAAAGTGTTTTCACTCGTCGGGAAAATCAACCGCGGCGGTCTGATCGAAGTCCCGATGGGAATCACGATTCGCGAGATCGTCGAGGAGATCGGCGGCGGCATCAAGGACGGCAGAAAATTCAAAGCGGTTCTGGCCGGTGGTCCCTCTGGGGGGTGCATTCCTGCTCGTCTGGCCGACACGCGCATCGATTACGAGGAACTGGCGTCGACGGGCTCCATCATGGGCTCCGGGGGGCTGGTCGTGCTCGACGAGCGCGACTGTGCCGTCGAGATCGCCCGCTACTTTCTGCATTTCACGCAAAACGAGTCCTGCGGAAAGTGCACGCTTTGCCGCGTGGGCACCAAACGCATGCTGGAGATCCTGGAGCGCATCTGTGACGGAAAGGGGCGGGAACAGGATCTGCAAATCCTGGAGGATCTCGGCAATCACATCAGTCAAGGAAGCCTGTGTGGATTGGGGCAGACGGCGCCGAACCCCGTTTTAACCACGCTCCGCTACTTCCGAGAAGAGTACGAGGCGCATGTCCGCGAGCGGATCTGCCCTGCGGCGCAGTGCAAGGCCTTGATCCATTACCGTGTTCTCGACTCCTGCACCGGCTGCACGCTGTGTGCTCAAGCCTGCCCCGCGGGTGCCATCGAGGCCCGGCCTTACCAGCAACACCAAGTCGTTGACAACCGGTGCACACGCTGCGGCATGTGCGTGACTGCCTGCCCCGAGAGCGCAATTGAGGCGGCCTGAGAAAGTGACGGCTTATGTTTAACGATTCACGAATGAACCCAAATCAACGTCACTCATGCGGATCAAGATCCCTTGCGATTGTCCTCCTTATGCTGCTTCCGGGAACATTGCCGCTCGCTTCCCAGGATTGGCCGATGTGGGGGGGGACACCGCAGCGGAATATGGTTTCGTCCGTGAAGAACCTTCCCACATCCTGGGATGTTAAGACGAAGAAGAACATCAAGTGGAAGTCGGATCTCGGAACACAGTCGTATGGGAATCCGGTGATTGCCGATGGAAAGGTTTTTGTCGGGACGAACAATGACGCGCCAAGAAATCCTGAGATCAAGGGGGATAAGGGCGTCCTTATGTGCTTCCGTGAGTCGGACGGCAAGTTTCTATGGCAGGCTATCACCGACAAGTCGGCCTCAAGTGCCAACGACTGGCCCGATGTCGGGGTTTGTTCCTCTCCGCTGGTGGAGGGGAAACGGCTTTACTACGTCACGAACCGGGGCGAACTGGTTTGTCTCGATACCGAGGGATTCACGGACGGCAAGAACGACGGACCCTGCCAGGATGAGATTTACAAGGGTCCGACCGATGCCGATATCATTTGGAAGCTTGATATGATGAAAGAGCTGGGCGTGTTTCAGCACAATATGGCTAACTCTTCACCAACAGTCTGGGGAGACCTGCTCTTTCTCGAAACCTCAAACGGCCAGGATGATACTCATGAACACATTCCGTCGCCCAAAGCCCCCAGTTTTATCGCGGTCAACAAGAACACCGGCAAGATCATTTGGCAAGACAACAGCCCGGGTGACCGCATCCTGCACGGCCAGTGGTCTTCGCCCGCGCTCGGAGAGGTCAATGGTTTGATGCAGGTCTTCTTCCCTGGGGGCGATGGATGGCTCTATGGCTTCAACGCCCTCACGGGCGAGAAGCTCTGGAAGTTTGATCTGAACCCGAAGGATGCAGTGTGGCCCAGAACGCGCAATGACGGCATCGCCACGCCTGTTTTCTTTGACGGAAAGATTTATCTTGCAACCGGCCATGATCCCGAGGATGGCGAAGGCGTGGGGCATATGTACTGCATTGATCCAACTAAGAGCGGAGATATCACGGAGACGGGACGAATCTGGCACTACGACAAGATACGGCGCAGCATCTCCACGGCCGCGGCCGCGGACGGGTTGCTTTACATTTCGGACTTCAGCGGTTTTCTGCACTGCCTGGACGTCAACACTGGAAAGCCATACTGGACTTATGACGCGCTTGCCGCGGTGTGGGGCTCTCCTCTGGTCGCGGAAGGAAAGGTTTATCTCGGGGATGAAGACGGCGACGTCGTCGTCCTCCAGACGGGAAAGGAACTGAAAAAGATCGCAGAGTTGAACATGGCCAACTCCGTGTACAGTTCCCCCGTGGCCGCGAACGGCGTGTTTTACATCACGACGGCCAGCGCGCTTTACGCCATCGCAAACATGAATTCGAGATCAGGAAATTGAGCCGCGCATTTCACGAAACAAGGCGGGATCGAACCATCGCCATTACCCTGAGACGCCAAGATGCCAGGAAATGCAATTTCTTAAGGCATTTTCTTGCGTCCTGGCATATTGGCCTATTTGCGGTTGCGCTGCTTGCAGCAGTGCAAAGCCCTCAGCGTTCAGATTCATGGCCCATGTTCCGAGGATCGTCCTCGCTGTGGGGCGGCACGGAAACTCAGTTGCCGAAATCGCTGAAACTACGCTGGAGCTACCAGGCCAGGGATTCGATCGAGTCTTCAGCAGCCATTGTCGACGACACTGTTTATGTAGGATCAATGGACGGCTTCCTCTATGCCATCGACCTCACTACAGGCAGGGTACGCTGGCAATACAAAACAGCCGGGCCTGTCGAGGAGTCTTCCCCCTGTGTCCATGACGGAGTCGTTTATGTCGGCGATCTGGGTGCAACGCTCCACGCGGTAGATGCTGCCACCGGAAGGACCCGGTGGACCTTCAGAGCCGAGGACGAGATAAAGTCGTCGCCGAACTGGGCTGAAAACAGGATCTATTTCGGATCCTATGATCAGCACTTATACTGCCTCTCGGCCTCCAACGCCACGCTGGTCTGGAAGTACAAGACGGAAGGCCCGGTACACTGTACGCCCGCAATTGACAAGGACAGAGTATACGTCTCTGGATGCGATGAGAACTTCCGGGCAATTGACGCCGTAACCGGAAAGCAGCTCTTTATGCTGCCCCTCGGCAGTTACACCGGGGCGTCGGCAGCGGTGCGGGACGACCATGCGTACGTTGGGACGTTCGGAAACCAGATTCTCGCGATCGATCTCAAACGGCGCGTCGTCCAGTGGACCTACGAGCACCCAACCCGCAATTTCCCATTTTATTCCTCAGCCGCGCTGACCGCGGATTACGTAGTCGAGGGCGGACGCGATAAGCTTGTTCACTGTCTCAAGAGATCCACCGGCGCAGAAGTCTGGACCTTCTCCACCGGTGCCCGAGTGGAGTCGTCCCCGCTGATCATAGGGAACCGCATATTCGTCGGCTCCAACGACGGGAATCTCTACGAGTTGGATCTAGCTACTGGGAAAAAGATCTGGGAGTTTGTAGCCGGCGCGCCATTGTCTGCTTCTCCCGCCGCAGCTCAGGGTGCGCTTGTCATCGGGTCCGAGGATGGTGTGCTCTATTGCTTTGGCAATTGAAGCTGGGTTATGAAGATAGCCTACATTACGGCAGGCGCTGGAGGAATGTACTGCGGAAGCTGCCTGCGCGACAACACCCTTGCCGCCGCATTGATGGACGCAGGGCATGCAGTTTCATTATCATGGCGAGCTGAGCAGACGGGAAAAGCTTGCCTTAAGGCGAAAGGAACTGGGCTCGCGAGGCTACCGAGGCGTGCGAACTCACTACAGCGCGGCACGGATGGCGGCAAACGTGCTGGAGATCTATGAGTCTCTAGTGAGTGATTCGGCGATCGAAATTCGGTGACAAGCACGAATGGCGCTTAGTTAAGGACCCTGAAGGTCCAGCAGGAGAGCCCAGGGCGCAAGCCCTGGGAACAGACGAGCGGATCAAAACGAGCCCTGTAAGGGCGAAGCAGGCAAGAAATTCGGTGCCTGTCACCGAATTTTTTGGAGAGACACTGTGCTCGAGGTTCGAAACCTGACCAAAGAGTATCCGACGCCCGCAGGACAGTTGCGAGTGCTATCGGAAATTAGTTTTTCTCTGAGCGCCGGCGAGTCCGCTTCCATCGTAGGCCCTTCAGGGAGCGGAAAAAGCACACTCCTTTACATTCTAGGCGCACTGGAGCCGCCCACTGCGGGGATCGTTTTGCTGGGCGGCAAGAACCCGTACGAGCTGGATGAGAAAAGCCTGGCTGCGTTCCGCAATCAAGAGATCGGTTTCGTATTCCAGGACCACCATCTGCTTCCCCAATGCACGGTGTTGGAAAACGTCCTGATTCCAACCCTGCTTGCGCCGGATGCAGACAATCGGCAGGAGCGCAGAGCCCTCGACCTGCTTGAGCAGGTCGGCCTCAGCCCCAGGATTCATCACCGCCCGCACCAGTTGTCGGGCGGCGAAAAACAGCGTGTCGCTCTGGCACGAGCCCTGGTAGGCGAGCCCCAGCTTGTCCTCTGTGACGAACCGACGGGAAACCTGGATCGCGAGTCCACGGAAGCAGTGGCGGCTTTGCTCTTGGAACTGCACAGGAGACAGCAGAATATCCTGGTCGTCGTCACCCACAATCTGGACCTCGCGGCGAGGTTCAGCACGAAGTACAAGCTCGTCGACACGCGCCTGTACGTCATTTAGTTTCTGTCGCGAAACTGCCTTAGCCGAAAGACAGAGTGGGGGCGCCGGGAACGGGCTAAAGCCCGCCCCCACTTATCTGTCAAATCGAGGGGTCTTTCGGCTCAGCTATTGAGTTTCGCAACAGTAACTATTTAATCCGACTCGACCAGCTTCCGCATCAAGTGCGAACAGGCGGCGCGTTCTCATTCATGAACGTGCTCGTCATGTTGGCTCTTGAATACACCCCTTTTGCGGTTTCGGTCTTACTCTGCCTCTCGTGAGACTGCAACACTGGGCACATATCAATCTCCTCCGTAGATTACGTCTCCTGATCTATGCTAGTTTTGTCAAGAGTTCTGAATCGATCCTGTTCCTTCAGGGGAGTCCGATCCATGCAATCTTCTCGTCATCACCCGCTGCGGTTGCTGCTCACTTTGATCATCGCCGCATGTTGTGCAAGCGCGGCGAGCATCACCAGCAACTGGCCGTCGTTTCGTGGCCCGCAGGCCTCCGGAGTCTCCGAGGGCCAGAATCTTCCGGATCGATGGGACGGCGTGAGCGGCGAAAACGTAAAATGGAAGAGGTCAATCCCCGGATTGGCGCACTCAAGCCCGGTCATATGGGGAGACCGCCTGTACGTCACAACTGCCATCAGCAGCTTGCCGAATGCCACCTTCAAGCACGGGCTCTACGGCGAAGGGGATGCCTCAACGGATCTTTCAATTCACCAGTGGAAGGTTTACTGCCTCGACAAGCGTTCCGGGAAGGTAGTGTGGGAGCGCATCGCATTTGAAGGCGTTCCCAAACAGAAGCGGCACATGAAGTCCACGTACGCCAGCTCAACGCCGGTCACGGACGGGAAGCGTGTCATCGCATTCTTTGGTTCGCAGGGACTGTACTGCTACGACGCAAACGGAAAACTGCTCTGGAAGCGAGACCTCGGCAAGCTCGATCTCGGCGCCTATGATGCTCCGGAATATGAATGGGGGACAGCAAGTTCGCCCATCATCTATAAGAACAAGGCGATCGTCCAATGCGACACGCAGAAAGAAGATTTTCTTCTGGCGGTCGACATCCAGACTGGCGAGATAGTATGGAAAGCCGAGCGCGACGAGCTGCCGTCCTGGGGCACTCCCACGATCTATCCAGGTCCCAACCGTGTTGAACTGGTCACCAATGCTTCAAACTATATCCGCGGGTATGATCCCGAGACCGGAAAGGAACTCTGGCGTTTGGGCGGGAGTTCAAAGATAACAGCGCCCACACCGGTTTTTTCCGAGGACCTGATTGTGGTAGCCAGCGGTCGGAGGCCCGAGGCGCCCATATTCGTGATTCGTGCCGGAGCGACCGGAGACATAACCCTGAGCGGGGGGCTCTCGTCCAGCGATCAAATCGCCTGGAGCAGGCAGCAGAGAGGGCCGTATATGCCGACGCCGCTCATCTACGGCGGATACTTGTATATTCTGGCGAATCAGGGCATTTTCGATTGCTATGAGCTCCGCACAGGGAAAGAGAGCTACCGCCAGCGCATCGCCCATCAGGGCGGAGGCTTCAGCGCGTCCCCGACAGCAGCGGATGGCCGGATTTATCTGCCGAGCGAGGATGGAGACATATTCGTAGTCAAGTCAGGAAAGGATTTTGCACTGCTCTCCACGAACCCGATGGGCGAGCGTCTGATGGCCACCCCGGCGCTATCCGATGGAACGATGTTTGTTCGCGGCGAACATAACCTCTTTGCCATAGGCCGCTGAAATGCAGGAAAGGGGACGGATCACCTTTCTCGTTTTTGGTTTTCCAGCAGCTTAATAGAACAGGGATATGGGATCTGTCCTCTATTGGGCGTTGCCAAGCCATCCCAATCGCCTCGATAATTCTGCATCTTTTCCGCCCTCAACCCATGATATCCTTCCCGCAGCAGCGAAAAGCCAATTGCTATCTGTTCATCAGGACCGACACTGGGAAGAGGTTTAGACGGGGGTTTTTATGACTTGGATCCGGCGTGAAAATGAACCATCAGGCATCCAGAGGCTTCAATTCGCCTACTCTAGCGAGAATCGATTGTGCAAGTTCATTCGTCAATTGTAAACCTGAGAGTCGCAAGACAGGTCGGTTT
>Ga0315280_10005109_pt1 | contig 18912 bp, 21 predicted proteins | sample YL17G06_40_MG_FD_203697 | JGI IMG/M metagenome (GOLD analysis project Ga0315280, IMG submission 203697) | Sediment microbial communities from Yellowstone Lake, YNP, Wyoming, USA - YL17G06_40 | ecosystem: Environmental > Aquatic > Freshwater > Lake > Sediment | place: USA: Wyoming | collected... | reverse complement strand
TTCATAGCAGTCAACGTCAGAACAGGTGATGAAAAGGGCGAAGTCCTAAAGAACAAAACTGCGTTGAAACAGTGTACAGAACTGACAAAGAAGGTTATCAAGTCAATCAAGAAAGAATAGGCGCGCGTCTATTTTTCTGTTTTGCCAGCTTCATCCATAAGATCGTGACAATTCTTGCAGGCATCAATAACCTGCAGCCCTTTGTTGGCGCGCGCAAGATAAAAAGAGGGTTTGGTTTGGTTTGGTTGGATAAAACTTTACCCCCAAATCCCAAACGTTCCATGGAAGCGCGGGTCTAGGCCTCTTCTAAAGAGGCAGAGGCATTGATTACGTGGATACGATTTTAGTTTGAAGAGTTGAGATTGGAGCACGAATGATGAACCATCGAACAGGGAGGGAATAGTGAGTTATTTTGTGTCGCTTCATGGGTGGGACCTTGAGGATTTGCATAGGTTTCAAAGTGACTACTTCGCTCTCCACTTCTATTTTCAGAGTGCCTTCCAACACGAGATAGTATTCCTCAATAGGAGGCGCATGAGAATGCTCAGTTTCTTTCTCAAGTACACCCTTCTGGGGATTGTTCACAAACGCAATCTGAATCTGCTCGGAAAAGAATGGTGAAGATTCGGGCACGTCTTCTGGTGTGCCAATGATCCAACGGTTCCAAGCATCAGGCTTGCTGAGGTCCAAAACTGCGACGGACACCATTTTTCTCACTCTTCTCTTTCTAGAATTTCTTACTGTGCAGCAAATAAGCATTTATGGCGCGCTATTCCCGTAGACAATGTAGCGCGTTTGTTGAATTCAGCTACTAAGAAGGTTCAGGTTTAGCGTGCGCTGTTACTTTTTCCGCACTTCTTTTTCCTTTGGGTTTGGGAGCAAAACTCTAGCTCCAAGGCAGCAAGATTTTTGGTCTTTGTCATTGATAGAATGAGGTAGAATCATGTTGTCTCCGAAAACGAAGCTTCTTCTGTTGATCGTAGCTGTTGCAAGTGTTTTGGCTTTAGTGTTGGCCATGGCAGGATTACGATATCCTAATCCATACTATGGCGCCTTTTACTTTGTTGCTCTAACGATCGCGCTCTTACTCTACGGCTTGTTCTCAAAGATAGCCGACAAACTGAAAAACAAGCGCCTTTGACAAGCGCGGAGGTTCAAGCGGAATTTAGAAATTGTTTGGGTTTGGGATAAAAGTTTACCCCAACCAACCAACCACAAACTACCTACCACTGACCACTAACCACTCTCAACTCCTACCTCTACACCTACCTATACCTACCTACCCATACACACCACACACGCACACGAAGTGAGTATGAGAACAAAAGGCACAGACGCACGCGGAGTGAGAGCGTGAGTGAGAGGCGCGCTAGAAGCTTCTTTCGATAGAGAAGGTTCTTTGGTGGGCCGGACCGGACTCGAACCGGCGACCTTCTGCAGAGAGGCAAGAATGCCTTCGCTCCACTGCGTTCCGCTCAGGCGGCACACAGCCCTTTGAGTCCATGACGCATCAGCACACGGCGCCTGGATGCAACGTAGAATAAAAACGTTGCATCTAGCCTGTTTCCCATAGGCTGCGACTCTTGGTCTTCTGATGGTCGAGGCGCTTGTACCCCGCTTCCTAAGTCGATCATTGCATTGCTGAAAGCGTCTATGTCGTCACTTTCAGACCCGTAGACAGCACGACCATGATGACCTCGGCCACTGCTTCCTTTGCCTTTGCTTGGCTTGACAGCTCTTCGGCGAAAGGCTTATATTCGCCCGAGCCACAAGTAGGCAATTGCACATGGGGCCCTTTCCGTGTTTTCGTGTGATCACCTCCGCATGGGGTTGATGGCTTGAGGGCACGGAGGGGCTTCATAACGCACTTCTCGCGCCACTTATTCCGTTCTCCTCAATCCAAGTTAAAGGGAGCTGATCTCAAACTTATAAGGGTGCTGGTATCGGTCCGAAAAGCGATTTTCCTGACGTTTAAGGATACAGAATCGGATGCCTAATCAGGCACTTTTTCTGCACCATTATGGTTGACTGCTGATATGAATTCAACAGCAGGAAGAGAAGTATTAAACGGCAAGCTTTTTATTACATTTAGCGAATATTTGGTGAAAGGGTTTGTCGTGCGCATGAATTGCACCCTGGAATATTGGTGGTATTAGATGAGCAGACGGATTGAAATCAAACAACCTTGTCCACACAAAATCCTTCAAAGAGGGCTAGATGGTCTAGATCTGTCCATACTTGAACTTGCCCTTAGGGGAGAGAAGCATGTTTCGATCGCAAAAACCCTGAAGATACATGAAAGAACTGTCCGTGAACGGCTCCGGCGACTCGAAATGAAGAAAGTTATCGAAGAAGGCCGTCAGGAAGTTCCTCTTGTTGACAGCGTCGCGTTGTGGGAGTATGTTTTTGTGACCTACTTGAAACTTCATCTGTCAGCTGCAGTTCTTCCTGCGCCCGAGAAAGTCGTTGAAATAGGCCAAGTTCATCCTACTCCTCCACCTCCAGGATGGTTGGGAATTCTGGACAAGCTGAGAGAAGGTAACCCCTTATATGACAAATTGGTAAGATGCGCCTTCGTTCTGACCGGGACAGAATACGACGCTATACTACTGATAACGACCCAATCGCGAGATGAGTATGCAGAATTCTGCAGTATTCTGCAGCAAAAAGGTTTCATAGAGAAAGTATGGGGAAGCATGGCTGTGGAATGGGCAGGTTATACCTGGAATCCTTTGGCTGTGCCCGATCCTACTGAAGTCAGACAGTCGATGAGTAGCGCCTCCGATTCTCTTCTAAGTGCTTTGCGCAAGAGGCAAACAAGCATTGGTGGGGCAGATGTTGAAAAAAGCTCTGAAGAATAGAACTCAAGATGACGTGGGAATCATAAAAAGGGACTTGAAATACTGGGGAAGAATAGCCTCAAGATATGATGAAGCGCTGTCAATCGATGAGGACACCGTCGAGCCGCGTTCCAGACTCTATGAGATTTACGAAGACCGGGTCTTGGATGGCATCATGGACAGCCACGTTAATAGTGGACCTACAGTCTTTTTTGAAGTAGGCAGCGGAACCGGCAGGTACATTCTTAGATACGCGTGTCGAATTGCTCGCGACTCAAAATGCCGAAGCCAAACTTACTCGCCAATCTATGACAATAATCTGCTCGCTATAATTGGACTGGACTTCTCCTTCAAAATGATAGAAACCTGTCTGGCAAAGCTGAAAAGAGCTAACCTCATCAACGAAATGCAAAGCCGAATCCTGTTAATTAATGGACTAGCTGAGGAACGCTCCTTTTCATTCGACCGTGTTGACGGGCTGGAAGATGCGAAACGGGTTGTTTGCTGCATGTTCAACACTCTGGGCAATATAGAACCTGCTGGCAGAAGAAGAAAGGTGCTTGAGAGAATTTATGACCTAATATACCCTGATGGAGAAGCGGTTATTTCGGTGTTCAACAGGGCCGTCTTCAATGAAGAAGGCATCCCGTACTATTCAAACGAGGGAGTGATGAAACTGATTTATCCGAGAGACGGAACTAGACTACAATTCAAACGTGGCGAGGTTCGAAGTGATGATTTTTATTCACACTGGTTCAAAGAACAAGAGATTATGCGAATTTTGCATGAAACTGGTTTCCGCACGGTTGGTGAACCAATAGTTGGCGCCAGGCTTTCAGAACCAGACAGAATTCAAGCAAAGAGAGGGATAATTATCAGAGCAAGAGCAGGAAGATGAAAATGGTGAAAACAGATCTAATGAAAGGACTCAATTGCCCAAAGTGCGACTCCGAACTTGAGTACATTCCCAGCAGGTTGGGGAAGAATGGAAAGCTGCTATGCAGAAAATCTGGACACGAGTTTGCTGTGAGAAAGAAGGTGCCCATCCTAATACAACATTGAACGATAACGCGGTAAGCATGTTCCAACATCAAAGAAACTGAAACTAGGGACGATAAGCGCCTAGGATTCACTGCTCATAGAGTTAACCCACGTTCGGATTGCAGCCCTTAGTCCATCGTCATTGACATTCTCTGGTATCTCAAGGTTAACACCTTGACTGGTCAATTCTCGAAAAGCCTCATCCCAGGAAAACACAAATGATTCCTGCCTCCCGTACACAGCAAAATCCGCATCTTTCCTAATTGCGTGTGGAACCAAGAACAGAGCCTCCCGCCCATCCACCACGATGTATTCAAATGCTCTATGCAGAGTTGAATAGACTATGTATTGTCTCCTTCTGAGAAAGCGTCCCATTAGCAGAAGGTGTGCTTCGGCGCGTTCTCTTCCGACCTCTCGAAAGTTTATAGCACGGCGCAGTGTCACTTCTCGGTTCTTGTCCAGCAAATGTGCCACTCTTTTATAGTAGTCCTCAAGCTCTTTGTCGTACCTCGGAATACACCAAGTGGCACAAATCTCAGTCTTTGCTCTGCTTATCATGCTCAAAGCTCTCTTCAGGATCCTCTTTCCGCCCTTGAGATTTTCAAGTGCTTTCAGACCCTTTGCTTTCTGAGCTTCAACATAATTCACAATGTGAAGCATGAAGGCTTGGACTACTACATTGAGAATAAGATTATCTGCTGGTTCCAATTTCACAAACCACCCTGCTATCGTGATGGTGAAAGCTATAATGAGACCAATCAGAATCACGACTACGTTTTTGTTAATCCTCCAATTCAAACTCGAGCCCTCAAGTCATAGAGAGAAAGAAAGCTATTTAAATCTCACGAGCTTGCGCCGTGTGTATTCATAGCGTCTAGACCTAAGTTAAACTCGTGCCTGCAAACATTATCCTGCTTCGTCTTCCTCGGGCCAGAATGATGGAAGCGCGCGCGCTTGGGATCCACGCGTGCGAAGGGAGAAATAGATCCATGTTGTGAGGAACGTTATGGACAAGCGTAACACCAGTGGTGCTATTCGCATTCTTGGCTTCATTGGGAGAGTGGCTAGTCCGAGGATCAACGTTAGGATTTGGAGGGCGAACGTTGCGATCAGAAGGTATGCAACGGATGGACGAGAACCAATGTATAGCCAATTTCCGCTATTGAACCAGTACGCATTCCAGAATTCTGATCGAGGATAGATGTTGGGATCGTAGGTCACTTTGAAAGTGAAGAAGTTTGCTTGAAGGAAGCGCGCGCGGCGCCCATGGAAAAATCATTCCGCTATCCAACAAAAAACTCAAAGTTGAATTCTCCACTGTGGCACATTGGAAGATGGGCGAGATTCTAGAAGAACGGCTCTTTTATGACTTAGTAGGTCTAATGAAGCAGATCGGTCCAATTTAGCGCGCTAGACCAAACTGCCTGACGGGTCACTTTTGCGCACATGCGGGGAATCAACGTGAATTCCTAGAAGTCTTTCGAAGGGTTTTGACGAATTCAATGAATTCATAGGCAGTATGTTTGTCGAGCATGAGATGGGTTATGTTGTAGGCGTCATCAGTTATTTTGTCATCAACATAGCCAAGGTCGATGTGTATCCTTCCACCAAATTTCTGTTTCCACGTATCATGAAGGTTCAGGAAAACTCCAGACTCCTCATTGTTTCTTGAATAGGTAAAGACGCCATATGACTCGTTCCTCTTTTCTTTGAGAGCTGCATAGGCCTGAATTTCCTCTGGTGTCGTGTCTAAATGTCGGATCTCGTCATGAGCCTCGGAAACAATATCGTGAGTACTTTTCTTCTTTGTCAACCTCTCTCACCAAATCTAGCGCGCGCGATCAGCTCGCTGAAAAGCGCAATTAAGTATCTTTTAAGCTCAATTTAAGCCTATTTCGACAACAAATATGGCGCGCGCGTTATGCATTAGGATGTTGTTTTTCGAAGAGTGCCATTAAGTCCAAAGATCCTACGCCGATGTTTGAGGTGAGCTGCAAACATGGGTGGTGTTGTCCGTAGTGGATAGCGCGCCCTAAGTTAGACTTGTTGCCATAATTCATTATAAGTCTCCTTTTCAAATTCGCCTTAACTGGAAAGTCGTATATACTGAGTGCTCTAGTGAATATGACGTAACAAAAAGGAGGAACCTGTCTTGAGCAAAATAGGTGTAACAGGCGGGTCAACTCCAATTACTATTAAGGCAAACGCACAGGCTCAAAGCATATACGAGCTATTTGCTGGGAAGGTATTCAGGGTACCTAAGTATCAAAGGAGTTATGCGTGGACCCAGACGCCGAACCTCGAACAATTTTGGGATGATTTAAAGGAAAGTTTACAAATAGACAGGGAACACTATTGGGGTCCAATTACGTTAATGGCAACCGCCGAAACCGTGTATTGTAATGAAGAGGATACAACTTACAAAGTATACGATGTCGTTGACGGACAACAAAGAATAACAACAATTTACTTATTCTTGCTGGCACTCTCCGAAATGGGAAAACCAGCGATCCGGAGAAACTTCGTCAAATGTGGAGATATTCATAGGGTGATTCTTGGAGGGCTAAACGACCAATTTCTAAAGGAACTTGTCGATGGCAAGGATCCTTCGCCTAAGATAGGAACAAATAGACGAGTGAAGACTGCCTTTGAGTACTTTAAGAAACAAATAGGTGATTTCAAGCGGTTTGATGACTTGTCAAAACATCTTCAAAATGTCACTTTTTCCTTGGAGTTTGTGGTTCAGGATAAGTCATTGGCAGTAAAAGCTTTTGAAACTCTTAACGATAGAGGAAAGCAGCTTACTTTGCTCGATAAGACAAAGAGCTTTCTCATGTTTTACTCATTGCGTTATTTGAATAGTAACTTGGACGATATGATAAATACTGCGTTCGGAGACATTTTTACGAACTACGACTTTATCAAGCAGTCTGGCGACACAAATCGGGTGAACTACATACGGAGTGATGGCTTTTCCGAAGATGAACTACTAAGATTCTTCTATCATTACTTCGCCAAATATGCGATCACAAAATACTCCTTGACAACCGCTTACGACTATGATATGTCTGCAAACGATGTTTTCGAGGACTTTTTAAAAAGATCCTGTGAGTACCTAAAAAAAGGCAAACTGTTGGGTGATTTTACTGAGGACTTTTTAAAAAGTTTCGCCAAGTTCGTATCCTCCTTCAAAGCAATAACTGACAAAATTAGTACAGACATTCAATTCAAGAAACTTTTCAGTTTTCTCGGTATTAGCACAAGGATCTATCCGCTAATAGTATCCTTGGAAGCTGAAGGTCTGCTTGATAAGAAAATGCTCGATGCTGTCGAAAGTCTCGATTTAAGAGTCTATAAAGTAAGAGGAACCGATCCTAGGGCAGGTCTTTATAACAATGCAATTTCTCAGATAAAGATCAAACCGGACCACTCGCAAATCTACAGCAGCATTAAGGATTTTGCGGAAGAATTTATGTCAGAAGCTGAGTTTCGAAATGTCCTTGGAGGAAGCATGTATTCCAATGAAGCTACAAAGTATATACTGTGGGAATTTGAAAAGAACCAAGAATCTTCGTTCAATGGCAGTGACTACGATTTCTACAAAACACTCCAAAAAGAACATATTCTTTCACCCAACCTCTGGAGCACATTAAACCTAAAGGCACTAGGCTTCAAAGAGAGCACAGAGTTCTTTGCTTCTGTCTACAAACTTGGCAATTTGTGTCTGCTCGAAGAAAAGATAAACAAGAGAATAGGCGATAAGGTTCCAAGAAGCAAGGCAAATGATTATCAACAGTCAAATGTTACGAGCACGCAGAAACTCGGATATCATCTTAGCAATGACGATTTCATGAAAAGTGACATCGACCAGAGGACGAAGCAGATAACAGATTTTTGCGTCAGTAGATGGGCGTAAATAGCGCGCGCTATTTCCTTTTTTGAGCACCGCAGTTTGAGCAGAAGGTTGACGTTTGTACCATTAGCCCACCGCAGTATTCACAAGGAATCATTACAACTTCTCTTGTTATCACTTCTTTCTGAATCATCGGTTGTGTAGATGGTGGCGGTAGAGTGGGACCTGCACTAACTCCTCTCAGGTTTTCCACTTGTCTTAGAATCATGTCCCTGGAAGGTTCTATCTCCTTCTTGCCAACTCCCTTGAGATGGAAGATGTATTCCGATTCATTGTCTGTTATAGAGACCCATTTGCTAACAGTTCCGCCAGATGTTATTCCAAGAAGACTTCTCAGGTCTATTTGAAACGAAGCCCTCTGTGTTTTCGAAAATAACCCTGTCTTTTCAAACCATAGCAGCCTCTGGTTCGTCAGAACTAGAGTTCCATTATGAATCTCCTTAGACTGCACCGTTCTATGCTGGAAAATATTGAGCTTTTCAACTGCTTTATGATGTCTTTCAGAGTCACCATCCCATGAATGCAAAACTTGCTCGCCAGGATTCAGTATTATCGCCTTTTGCCAACTCATTAACTGCACCGTGCAACTGATTTTGAAACCCTATAAAATATAACTTATAAATTGTAAAGCAGGATTACAAGATCATCATCAAGCGTTTTCGTGCCCGCCGTCTCAATGGAGCATTCAACGTAACAAATGAAATTAAGACAAAAAGAGGCTCAAGACCAGAAGGCGAGATCTAACCCCGATGAGGTCTTATGCTGCGAGCTTTTTGAGAGCGTTTAGGTCTTACGGCGGGACACTTTACAAGCGTTACCGTCTTATCGCCTATTTCTAGGACTTATTGCGGAATTGCTCAACCCGACCCGTTGCCTAGTTTCTCCCTCGACTTAAGCTGCCTCATCCATGTCCGATGTTTATCTGGTCTCGAGCCCAGGACGAGTGGCCAAATTCTCAAGGTCTTTGAGCAGACAAAGCTGCTGTGGGCGACCACACCCCAAAGGTTGTTTGGTTGAACGAAATTTCGTGCCGTTCCTCGTCCTATAAATACTTCCTCCAGTGAGAAATTTAAACTTTGCTTCAGCCTCGGAGCGCGCGCTATTGTTCCCTTAAAACGCGCGCTACCGAGTCTTCGGCTTGGCTAAACAAGTTGAAAAAAGCTTTATGACTTCGTAGCTGTGGAGCAAATCGAGCAAATCGTGCGGGTTTCAAAAGGGTTGGATGTCGTCATTATGGTTTTCCTGCATTTCTGACATATGTATACAATCTCTTTTGGATGCTTTTGAGTCTTGGCATGATAATTCTTCAGATCCTTTCCTTGCAGCTTCAGAAAATAGTCATGCTTGAGCTTCTCTCTCATATACTCGAAGACTATTTCCTTCTCATATGGGGCAGATGCGCGATATGCCAGTTCCAGATCCATCCGGATCTTTCCGCTTTGAGCGGGAGTCAGCTTTGACGTATATTCTCCGACCAGAGCATCAAAGAAGACTTCCACTGAAACATTTTTGATCCTAAGCATCCTGTATGCGGCGTCGAAAATGAGCTCGTTGGGAACCTCTTTGTAAACAACGACGGAGAGTCTGTACAAAGGATTTCCTTCAGCCGATTGAAGAGCTTCCAAGACCAAGTGCCTCTTTTTGAGTAGAAAGCCATACAGGAGTACGGCATTTGGCGTCATTCTGTACACAGGATTGGTCAGGAATGGGCCTCTTCTGGAGGGCTCGTCTCTTATCTTCTCAAGATACAAGGGGCTCAGATACTCTATCATGCTATAAGCCGTCGAAGATGAAAGGGACATCCGTCTAATGATTTGCATAGGGGTGAGTTCCTTTTCTTCATAGAAGATTCCTAGCATCTGAACAAGGTTTCTGACACTTCTTTTGTCCTCTTTCCTTCCAAAGATCGAGGCGACAGCTTCAATCATGTCAGGGCTAACATTAGCAGGCATTGTCTTTTCCCCCGCTAGAATTGCTTCGATTTAGGACTAGTTATTTCGTTATTTTCGAAATTTTCGTCTATATCGTTATAATCGTCGTCCGACCTATGAACGTTTCGGATGGTTGAAATGAGTTTGGATGATAGACCTGCAACAAGAGCTTTCAAAGACCGGTGGAGCAACCTGCTGGCGTTCTGGAAGGAGAGGCGAAGAGGGCCATACGACCGCGACTTTACAGAATGGCGGATGGACATGGGACTTACTCCTAGGACCGCACGAGAGAACTATTGGGATGCTGGGCAGACGCTCGGCAAAATACGGGTGGTTTTCGAGAAACGAACGAAATATTGGGAATATCTTGACCAGCCCGGCGACGAAGAAGCGGTTAGGCCAAAACGAAAGCTTTCGGCGAAGGCTGAGGAATTTTTTGAGAAGTGTAGAATCAAAGAGAAAATGAAGGCTGGGCCTTGCAAAGACAGGGAATGCCCTCCATTTGCCGAAGAAGAAGGATGCCAACATTGCACCGCGTACGTAAGCTACACAGGCAAATTCGAAGAGCCTGAAGAGGATGAAGAATAAAGGAGATGATGACGATGGATAGCGTTCCGAGATACGAGTTCCACCTGATTTTTGATAGGGTTTCCATGAACATAGACCTCAAGGGCTGCACAAGCGCTCTCGCAATAGAACGTGCCCTGAAAGAAGTACGAGACAGATCCAAAGCCAAGTTCAAGATTGTCAGGGACAGAGCACGAAGAGTGAAGTATGGCAGACGGGCCGAATGGCTGGACACGCTAATAGAGAACGACTTCGCCGGCAAAGCGATATTTGAAGCACACAGAAACCCGCATGGAATCATCGCTATGACGCTCACATATGGAAGGCAAGAGGCGCAGCAAAGGATTCTGGCGCAAAGGAGAGCACAACTGCGGGCGCGAATAACTTACGGAACAGCTCCCAGAGTGCCAGCCGTTCCTACAACTAGAAGAGTTCCAAAGAAATGGTGGCAAAGACGAATTCCGACCCATCGAAGGTAACCTGGAGGAAGCAATTTTGAGGATAAACGCAACGGCCAGAATCCTTGGAAAAATGTTCCTGCTGCATTTCCAGTCCATGGACATTCCGAAAGCACCCACTGCGGGCATTTCTGCTCGAATCCCTCATTCGACGGAGTTCACGATTTTTTTGGACTTCGACAACGTGACAGACCAAAGGCTCGTGGATGAACTGTGCTATCTCGAAGAGTTGTTCACGCTTGGCGACTTTCACATATTTCGCTCAAGCGAGTTCGGGAGACACGCGATATGCGTGGACAGGCTTCTCCTCAGAGATGCTCTGGACGTGATCTACACTTCCACGTGCGACAGAACATTCGCCAGAGGTGCAAGGATAAACGAGTACAGAACATGGATCTTGAGAGGACTTGAAAAAGGAAACAGGAACAGGCCAAAATACCTGTACACGGTCAAGTCGCCGTACAACGGGCAGCGCTTGCAGAGCCAGGCACACGCCCTATTCTTAGGGCACTATTACGGCGCAAAAGTCAGGCTGAAGAACCCTGATGGAAACAGCATCCTAGAGATTCAAGGCTACAAGACAAGCAGCAAAATTGACATGAAAGAAGTTTCTACGGCAAGAAACCATCCCACGAGTTCACGGTCATGTGCACCTGACAAAAACCATAACAAGAGGAGGTGACAAGGATGATATGCAAAAACATGAGAGACGGTTATTGCGAAAAAGGCTACATTCAATGTAAAGTGGAAGACGTGGAGTTTGACAGTCAGATAGATTGCCCTTACAACGGCGACACCCAGAAGTGCCTTGACAACCTAATAGAAGACAACAAAGAGGGGCGATTATGGAAACATTTGGTCGAAGGACAATACCTGTTCCAAGTGCAGTTCGGCAGCGAAAACATAGTCCAAAAAGCTATAGAGGCCGAGACAAAGCTATGGCAAGAGGGCCTCATAGACCACAAAACTCTCCAACGCAGAACAGGAGGTCCGCCTAAACACACATGCATTCGAAACGAAGCAGAATAATCCCACCCCCCATTTCTCCACTGAGGCTACGCTTATGATAGAAGTGTGGACCGATGGCCTGTGTGAGCCAGTTAATCCTGCGAGTGCGCGAACGGCCTGTTTAGGATTCGTGATTAAACGAGATGGAAAGACAATTAGCGAAGGCTCTGAAGTCATTGGTACGGGTGAGAGCATGACGAACAACGTTGCTGAATATACTGCTCTGATTCGGGTCTTAGAAAGGATTAGGAGACTTAGGCTGGACAAGGAGAAAATAGTGTTGATGTCCGATTCGCAGCTTGTTGTTGGCCAGATGGCGTGGGGATGGAAGGTCAAGAAGGAACATCTGTTGCCATTGTACACTAAGGCAAAGATTCTGGCAGCCGAAATGGATGTTGCTTTCAAGCTTGTTCCGCGTGAGGAAAACGAAGAAGCCGATAAACTCTGTCGTCTTGCATACGAATCTAGGAGATTATAGAGAAAAAAGAGAAGACCAGTGATCTGCCGAAATTACTGCTGAGGTTGACTTTCGGCCTTTATATGTGTCTTCTGTTTCTTATCTTCTTTTTCAGATGCTGCAAGCTTTTTGCCATTGTTTGCCACTGCAGCCCTGATCGTCTCGTTCTCTTGCTTCTGTCTCCTCTTCGCAAAATACTTGCTCAGCAGCGCCTTGTACTTCTCAGGATTCTGCTTTCTCCAGATGTAGGCCCGAACTATTCTTTCGCTGAGCTTCATCTTCTCGGCGATTTCTTTGATGCTAACGCCCTTCTGATGTAACTCATAGGCCTTGGCTATCTTTCCTTTTCTCTTTTGTTTTCTCTCCTTTTGCTGATTCTCTTCAGAAACGGTTTCTTCTTCATTTTTCAAACACATCCCTCCTTTGTTTTAAGGCGCAGACCCCAACCAAACCCCTATTTAAACGTCAGCCTTTTGTAGAAAGCCTTTTAAAGCGCTTTGTCGGGGCCAACCCGCGGGCCAAGAAAATGAAAACCAGAACAGCCAAGATATTCCTAGATGATTATGGCTCTTTCCTAGGCCGCGGCAAAGGCTGCCTGATAGTCAGGGACAAGAAAGGAAAGGTTGAGAAGTATCCACTTTTTGAGAACGAGATTGGAGAGGTGCAGATTAGAATCGGCAACTCAGTATCTACAGGTGCATTGGCAACTTGCGCATTCTGGGGAATAGACCTGTTAATACTGACTCAGAGAGGCAACCCTGTGGCTTTTCTGAAAAGTCTGGATGACGACAGCCATGTTAAGACCAGGATCGCACAATACGAAGCTCTAAAGAACGGCAAAGGAGTCTCAATTGCCAAACAAATAGTGCTGGCCAAAATCGAAGGACAAAACCATGTCTTAAGAAAGTACGGGTTCAGGCAGCACGACATGATGCAGATCAAGGATAGAGTGAAAGGCGTTGAATCAAGTGATCTGAAGGTTGCAAGGAACAAGTTGCTTTCAATAGAAGGGCATGCCACGGAGAAGTATTTTGGACAAATCTTTCAACTGCTGCCGACAGCAATAGGCATCGAAAGAAGAAGGACGTTTAAGGCTTACGACGGCATCAATAACACTCTCAATCTCGCCTATACTGTTCTCAAATGGAAAGTTCACAGGGCGATAATAAGAGCTAAGCTTGAGCCATATCTGGGCTTTTTACATTCTGAACAGTTCGGCAAGCCTTCACTGGTTTGCGACTTGATGGAGCTTTACAGATACCTTATTGACGATTTTGTTATCCGATATTGCATGAGCCTGAAAAAGAAAGACTTTACGATGCAACGCGAAGACTATTCCTCAAACAGAAAGGGAGAAAGAGAGTACTTGAACAAGGCTTTGGCAAAAGACATGATGAAGAGACTGAACTCCTTCTTTGAGTCAATAGTCGATATACCGCGGGTAAAGCATGGAAACAAACAGACTGTGGAGACCTTGATTAGTGAAGAAGCCCTGATATTCGCCAGTTACCTGAGAAATGAAAGACCGACTTGGCACCCAAAGGTATTGAATATGCTCTAGGGAAATGCCGAACTTTTGTGGCTAGCGCTTGCCTTACAGATAAGAATATATGTAAACTCTATATGAAATGGCGAATAGGATGAACACCAGCGCTGAAATTCAGAAATTCTTGAAACGCCTTGCAAACAATGGCAGACTGACTAAGTTGGCGACAAGCGCGGATAATCAAAGAGCTCCAGTTCACAGATGGTTTCCATTTTTGGCAGGTTTCTCACATTTGCTCGTAAAGGAAGTTGTGAACTTTTTCGAACCAGAGGAAGAAGGCAATCTTCTTTTTGACCCATTCATGGGATCCGGTACCACAGGTGTTGTCGGAAAGGAAGTTGGAATAAACGTCATTGGAAATGAAGTAAACCCTTTTTTGTACAAGATCTGCAAGACCAAAATGTCTTCGTGGGAAACGAAAGATTCCACGAGTTTGCACTCAGATACCAGGAAATTGTTGGAACTGGCCTCACAAAATTGGAGGACTATTGATGTAGTAGAAGAGCATCCAGTGTTGAAAAGATGTTATCCACTTAATAATTTGAAGAAACTAGTTAGACTTAGAAAATTGATTGAAACAAGGGATTTTTCATCGCCGTCTGAAGAATTGTATTTCTTCCTTGTGCTAACAAAATGCCTAATATCATCTGCCAAGGTAGGGATTAATGTTCCCTATATTTCTTGGTCAGCGAAAAAAAAACCAAAGGAAGTTTTTTCCCTTTTCAAGGATACTTCGCAGATTGTATGCGAAGACTTGGCGACTATGCCAAAATCGACCAAAGACACTATCGCTAGAGTCTTCCCCTATGACAGCAGAATCAGACACTCCAAGATTAAGTCTGGGAGCGCAAGCATTGTGTTTACCTCTCCTCCGTATCTGAACAATTTTGATTATGGAGAATCGCTAAAAGTCTTTCTTTATTTCTGGAAGATCGCTAACAATTGGAATGAGATCAACAGAAAAATAAGACGAGTCAGCGTGACATCAGCGACGACTTATTACGATCAAACCAAGCTTCGTTCAAAACCTTACGAAAAAATACTTGGCAGAGATTTCTTAGCTCAACTTCCAAGCATTTCAGAACAGATCATGCGAAAATCCGAACTCATGAGAATTGAAATGGCTAAAAGGATAAATCCGAGAAAGAGTTTCGATCTGCTCACTTTGTTGTATTTCAAGGATATGTATTATGCGTTGAAGGAATTGCACAGAATTGTCAAGAAAGGAGCTCCGTGTTTCTTGGTAGTAGGAGATTCCGCACCTTATGGAATACACGTGCCTACTGACACCCTTTTGGGAGAAATTGGGTTAGAATTGGGTTTCTCCAGTTATACCATCCAACCTTTGCGAAGAAGAGGGATCAAATGGCGAACTCTAAGATATAGACACAATCTGACTCTAAGAGAAGGGCTTCTGATAATGAGGCGTTAGAAGTGAAAGGAAAACTCTTGAGAGTATTGCCTTTCACAAAATCAGAATCCATGAAAAAGGGTTCTTGGAGTTTTCTGTACTCCTACAACCTTAGAATCGTCAGAGATATTTTTGTGTATTGCTCAAGAGAAGAAATCAAGGAAGCAAAACTGTACGAAGCTATGGTCGATAACATAATCCCTCCACCGAAGGACAAATGGGTCTACTCCAGAAACAAAAAGAAAGAAAGACTGCAGCTAGAATATGTTCATGCAGCAAAATATCTAGGGTTCATAACTAGAGAAGACGAAACTCTTCGTCCTGATTTCTCTGGTTTCAGGCAAGAAAAACTGACGATACTTGAAGAGAACCGAAACAGAACGTTCTCGCCAAACAACAAATCGCCTCCGTTTACGATGAGAGAAAAAAGTTCAATGTTGAAAATTGTACTAGGCTACGAAAGGGCAAGAGATTTTTTGCGTTGGTTCCTGGATTTTTCACGATTCAAAGACATTTACAGCTTTGATGATTCACTTTTTAGGATCAATGCCCAACCAATTTGCATCCTAGGCAAAATACGAAAGGAAAAAAAGGGCAGAGAGATACTGAAAAGAGAGATCGATGGACAAATTTGGAAGATACCTGAGAACAAACCAAATGATTACATACGCATAGTATCCTTTGTGTTCCCTTCTTGGTTTAAGGATCTGGGTCTGATAGATGAAGTAATAGTTTTTCCGGAATTTAGCGACGATGGAGAATTGTGGCACATGTACTTTCCCGTAAGGATGAGCGATGAAGATTCCCTTAGGTTGAACATTTCGGAGTTTCTTGAGTCGTTATTCATGGAAGAAGAAACTAACAGGCTCTGGACTCCTTACATAATATTTGCGATGGCAAAGAAATACCATTGTTCTGTAAAAGCAATAAAAAGAGGAATCGAAAATGCTTACAGACAGAACTATGGGCATTTCTATTTCGAAAGGACTCCAGCTCATTTGATGAAGCCTTTTTATAAGGACAGTTACATAGAAATTGGGGGATTCTATCGCTCATATTTGAGCCGAATCAAGGTGAAAGAAAATGGAAAAAAGCGAACTCATAGATGAGTTGCTACGTGATCTCAAGAAACAGAAATTGGAGAAGAATTTTCCTCAATTCAAGCTAAGGTTTAATCCCTTTCCGCTTGCTGGTTTGCCCAGGTTCCCTTTGCCTCCTCTAGAGTTGGAAATCGTCGACAAAATCAAACATTTTGTAGTGAGCACATACTCAGAGGGCGAATATGGAGGGCTGACGATAGTGGGCGATTATGGAATGGGAAAAACGCATTTGTTAAGATACATCCAGTCACTTATAGAAGGTCTCACTAAGAAGGCCCAAATAGAAAAAATGGACTTCTCGGCGGTTACTTGCTTCATTGACAGACCTGAAGACTCCCCTCAGAGGGTCGTGCACAAAATAATCGAAGACATAGGCTATGACAAGATCAGAAAATACGTGTGGAAGATTGTGATTGAGAAGCTCGGAAATGAACCTACGTCTTTTCGCGAGATATATAAGCCGAAGCAGATTCAATTAGGATCGGCTGAGAATTGGCTTCAATTGTTTGAAGAACCAACTAGGTCGAATTATCTGACATTTCTCTCTCGGTTCAGAAAGCTAAATGGTGACTTTAAACTATTGCAGGAAAGTGTGAGAGAGATTATTAAGCAAGAAATTGTGCCTGACAGTGCTTTGGCCGACAGATACCTAGATCTTATATTATTCGCTGAGGAGAAAGTGGCCGAGTCCTCATGGGACATACTGGCAGGTTATGTCACCAAGAGAGATATCCAGAAAAAGGAGATAATGTTCCTAAACAGCATTGTGGAAATTCTGAAGAAAGTTGGTTTCAAACATCTCTACGTGTTCGTAGATGAGTTTGAAGATATTGGCAAGCTTTCTTCAGCTAAGAGAACCAACTATTTACTGACTTTGGTTACTCTGATTAACAAGGAAAGAAGATGGTCTGTAATAGTTTCCTTGATAAAAGATGTTCTGGAAGAAGAAATAAAGAAGCAGCCCCCTCTCTATGATCGATTGACAACTACAGTGATTGACCTGAAGCCCTTAGACGAGAAGAAGGCGAAAAGACTTCTTGCAAGTTATCTAAATGTGTCACGGACGGAAGAAAGCGAATCCACATTTCCTTATTCAGAAGATAGCGTCAAGAGAATGATCAAGATCAGCGAAGGGAACTATAGAAGCTTCCTTTTGCTAGCTTACAATTCGCTCGAAATAGCCCTGAGAGAAAAAGCTCGCAACATCAATCCTCAAATCGTGGAGAGAGCAAGGGAGCTAAGAGGCGCCTAATGTCCAAAACCGTTGTCAGGCCCGAAATAGACTTGATCGAGGATGGAAAACTAAGACTTTTCATTGACACAAATATCTTAATTGATTTTGCTGAAGGGCTTGACGAGAAAAGTTGCAGGAGATTTCTGAAGTTATTTATACAAAAAAAGTTCGACAACATAGAGCTGGTAACTTCTGATTATGTTCTTTGGGAGTTTTATGGACATTTCAGAGATGAGCTATACGTAAGAAAACTAGTCAAAGAACATCACTATGGTTATGTTAGTGCTAACAAAGAATGCAGTAGAAGGGCCAAGTACAGGAAAGCTACACCTAGAGATATGAATGTTTTCGGCAAAGCGATACAGAGTAAGGTGAAACAATTTGCAGACAGTCCTGTTAGTATTCAAAGACTCATAGGGAAAAAGCTCGATGGTTTCAGTGAAATTGTGGAAGCGATACTTCAACGTTCCAAATTTTCCTACAAAGACACTATTGTCTTTGTCTCAGCCCTATTTACTCGATCACAAATGGTAGTTACGTGTGATGAAGACTTTTCTACCGAAGGCCACTTGGAGTCCGTGAAAGAAGCGCTCGAAAGCTTGAATAGGAGTTTTAACCCTGAAATTCAGTTTCTGAGACCAGAAGACATGTCAAGCGTGAAAAAAGTCGAAACGATATACAAAAACTGGTTCATAAAGAACAATAAGAAAAAACAGATAGGCGCTCTGACAAAAGTTTGGCCAAGAGCCAATTCGATCGCGATCGAATGCACGAGCGGCAATTTCGTTGAAGTCGGCGATTACTTGTGTTTGGTGAGATTTCACCAAGGAGCAAAATTCGCATCCAAAGTCATACGAGTCAAGGACGGGAACTTGCGGGATTATGATACAGAGAAGAAGATACGTAGGGGAGGAAAAATCACAATACGACTTGCTACGGATTGCTCAATTGAACCTTGCATGGTGGGCGCAATGGTTTTCTTGCATGTAGGTTAGCGGCCCGTATGCTCGACTTGTATGCAACCCTATATCCTGCCCTCATTTTCCACCTGTTTCTCTTGTTGCTGCTAAACATTCTTCCCTGAATCTTTACGCATTTTGCTCTAGAAGGACGTTCGTTTTGATAGAGCTTCGCCTTCTTCCTTCACACTCACTCCGTGTGCATGTGTGGTGTATGGGTAGGTAGGTAGGTATAGGTAGGTAGGTATAGGTAGGTGTAGGGATAGGAGTTGAGAGTGGTTAGTGGTCAGTGGTAGTGTGAGTGGTTGGTTGGTTGGGTTAAACTTTACCCCCAAACCCAAACAATCTTGCAGAAAGTCTAGCTCACGCTATTTGACTCTTCCAACTGGAGCTAGATACAAGGCTATTTCATCTTCCCCGTCAACGCCGACAAGACTATCCAGTAAT
>Ga0315280_10005108_pt1 | contig 18915 bp, 29 predicted proteins | sample YL17G06_40_MG_FD_203697 | JGI IMG/M metagenome (GOLD analysis project Ga0315280, IMG submission 203697) | Sediment microbial communities from Yellowstone Lake, YNP, Wyoming, USA - YL17G06_40 | ecosystem: Environmental > Aquatic > Freshwater > Lake > Sediment | place: USA: Wyoming | collected... | reverse complement strand
TAAGCAGGCCCTTGAGAAGGTTTCGGAGCTTCACCTTGAGGGCAGAATAAAAATTTTTCAGGAAAACTTCTTTGAGGTTGATGTGAGCCCAGCGGACGTTGTTACCCTCTATCTTACTACGAGCGCGAACACGAAGGTTAAGCCTAAGTTGGAGTCGGAGCTTAAGCCTGGAGCCCGCGTTGTTTCCCACGACTATGAAATCATGGGATGGAAGCCCCTAAAAATTGAGAACTTCTGCGAGAACCCGAGGTTAGGCTATCCCACGCACACCATATACGTTTATAAAAGGTAATCTTTTAGCTCTAAATAGAGCTATTGGAAAGGAAAGAAAAGCTATGCGCGCGTTTACGTTAAGAATTCTCTTAGCACATGATATTTGCGCAGGAATTCTGATCCTTTATCACTTGTGCGGTATAGCACATGCTTTCCTCGTTTTTCCGCCTCTATCAAACCTTTACGCATCATGAGGCTCAAGTATTTTTCGCATTGTTCATTGTTTAGACCAGCGCGAAATATAATTCGGGTTTTCCTGGCCCCTTCCTTCGTAACCCTCAAAATATCGGCAATAATGTCCACGTGACCTCTACGAGTAATAACAACTTCGCTTTGCATACAATACCCATGTAATAAAGATTCACATTCTATAATATAAATATATACTTCTATTCTATGCCTATTCGCCCTCTCTCCACCTCTCTATGCCTAAACATAAAAAAGTTTTCGGGAAATATCTCCTGTTTCAAACAGCAGTTTATTCTTTCGGTGCCTCAGCTCTTTTGATTGCCGCCTTCGCTAAGGTTTCTCCGAGCTTCCTGCAATCTGAAGTCCTTTTCGCCTGGCACTCCCTGAGAGGCTACGCCGTCAGCCACTTTCTCCAGTCCAAAGGGCGTGATCATCCTTTCCAAGCTCAAAAGGGCAGAGTTACTTGATCCACCACCAGAAGTGAAGGCTGCTGCCGGTTTGCCAGTCACCTTTTCTCGGATGCTCAGTGCCCTGTCAAAGAAGTCCTTTACGATTCCAGCCATATAACCGAAGTAGTTTGGAGATCCGAAGGCTACAGCATCGCACGAGATGAAGTCGAAAACGGTTGCGTAATCAACACGTTTGACCGAGACAGAAATGCCTCCAACACTGCGTGCGCCTTCTGCAACAGCTTTCGCAAGAGCCTCGGTTCTTCCAGTCCTTGAGTAATATAATATCAACACTTCAACCAAACCGATTCCCTTCATTCATCTGTTGCGTTATACTTATGTTGTATTTCTTCTATAAAACCTTTCGTAATGACCAATCTCCGAAAGAGGTTTTCTCTCCTTTGGTCCGGGAACCTCAGCCTGACAGCCCAGCGGCGTGACATCAACGACTTTCATATGTTTGGGAATGCCAAGACCTCTTTTATAGTTTCGTCAAATCCTAACTTACCTATCAAGCATGTTCCTAAACCAAAGTTCACGGCTGCTAAAACGAGATGTTCAAAAGCACCTGAAAAGATTCACGGTATACGCGAAACTTTAGCAAAGGTAATCGATGAATTCAATTTGATAAGTGCGCGTCTTGACAGAATCAATGTTCAAATCGAGTTCCAATAAAATCTTATACATAAAAAGAGGGAGTTTGCGGGGGATATCTCCACAATAGGAGTTTAGATTAATATTTAAACAGCTTTGCATGTTCCTATTTTGGGATTCCCATGAGCCATAAAGATTTTTTAAGAAAAGTCAGCGCAACAATTTCTGAACTAGGTCGAACAGAGCCTAAGGAAATTATTTTAGTTCATCATGACGATGCGGACGGCATCTCCTCAGCCGCCGTTACTAAGACGGCTTTAGAACGGGAAGGCTACAGGGTTAAGACCTTTTGTTTAGAGAAGGTGTATCCCGAGGTCATTGAAAGGATTCATGAAGCCGAAGGCGAGGTTATATTTTACTGCGACATTGGTTCCTCCCACGCTGATCTGATTTCAGAATGTAACATGAGCCGAAATTTAGCCGTCATTTTGGATCACCACGACCCGAAGCCTGCAACGGACCCTAAGGTTTACGACCTCAACTTGGAGCATTATGGATTTCGTGGCGAAACAGACTTCTCAGGTGCCACATGTTGTTACTTGTTCGCGAAGGCTATGAATGAACGTAACATTGACCTTTCCTATTTGGCATTAGTGGGAAGCCGCGAAATTCCAGGCGACCCAGCGGGCTTAAACAAGGTTGTTTTAGACGAGGCAGTCAAAAACGGTATAGTTCACGTTGAGGGAAAGAAAGTCGAAATCGTTAAACTCGGAATCTCCATAGATAAGCTCTTCTCAAATCTCCAGATTTTGGGATCAGTAGGCTATTACAATGGAGGACCCGAGCTCGGAATCCAAGCATGTTTACAAGGAACAACCGACAATGTGAAACGCAAAATCGACGATTGGGAAGAGCGGAGGAAAGAGGCGAATAAAAGCCTTTTGGGGAGGCTTTACCGCGAGAGGCTGAAGGAAACCGACCACATCCAATGGTTCGACGCAGGCGACGCCTACGCTGGAATGGGCACCAAGGTAATTGGAACCTTCTGCTCTTTTCTAGCCTTTCAGAAGCGCCTAATCAAGACAAACAAATACATTTTCGGATTCACCAAAATGTCTCCAGAAGTTCCAAGCTACGGCAGATTAAAGGCGGACTACCTGAAAGTTTCAGTTAGAGTCCCTGAGGAAATGAAAAAGCTCATTGACGCGGGCAAGATGCCCTCTGCGGTGGATTTACTCCTAAGAGCTTCTGAAGGCTTTGGAATAGCGGACGGACACGCCTACGCCGCAAACTGCGTGTTACCCACGGACATGAAGCATGCGCTAATTGAAAATGCAGAGAAGACAATTCGAGAGACTAAGTGAAGTACCGTGGCTGATGTCTATTGTGCAATAGCTGAACAGTGGTCCGCGAATAGCTGAATCCGTATTCATCTGAAGAAAGCGCTTGTCTATATGCAGTATAAGAAGATTTTCAAACGTTTGTTTCACTATTCGCGATTGAGCTACAGAATGGTGCATAAGTCAGGAATGGATCCAGCATCGTCTTCCCATGTTTGGAATGCAGCTTGAATCGCAGTTATTTCTGAGCCATCAGGAATATCGGGCGAACCACCCTCATATATGTAGTAACCTATTGTTTGACCAGTAGAAATATTCCAATGATCGCAATTATCAATGATACTATAACTAGTAGATTAATCATGCGTTTCATAGGTAAGTCACCTTTTATTTCAATGATGGTTTCGGAGCTAAAGCTTCCAATTGGTCCCTCAAGGGTCACCCTGATCGTGTAAGTACCGGGGTCAGCCTGTTTTAGAGTTACATGAGATCCCTGCACAGATACTACGCGTTGCTGGTCCCACCCCAAAGGAGGGACCTCGAGCAGGGTTTCGCTTTGGGGTTGCACTATTATCCAGTAGTCTGAGGGGTAATTATAATTTGCACCGTGGCCGTCGATACAATCGCCTTTTGAGTTAAACACTTCGAACTTGGCGCTGGGAAAACCTCCTTGGATTTTTACGGTCTCATTTTTGTGGTTAATCAAATAGATTCTTATTTTAACGACTTCTCCTAACGCATATGAGGATTTATTGGCCTCTAGACGAATTGTAACAGGGCCACTCTCCGGATAAGACACGTTTGAGGAACTTGGGCTGCTCGATACTATGTATAAAATTAGCATAAGTGAGAATGCTGCTACTACTACTACAATACTAATTCCTATCTTGTATCTCTCACTTCCCATGACATACCACTATAGCAATTAGGGATTTGATACATTTAAGTTTTGTGCCTGAATAGGAGAAACTGAGAGGTAACGCACGATATATACGGATTTGGACTAATGTTTAAATAACGTGGCGAGAGCTTAGAGAGCTTGCTTGAAAATCTGCTGGAGAACGCGGACATGGACGTGCATAGAGGATCAAGGCTACCAATAAACAAAAACAGGAATGCAATAGAAATTATGGCTAAAATCCTCAGCTTGGCTAATCCTGGAGCTAAGGCAACGTACATCATGTATGGGGCTAACCTAAACCATGGGCTGCTTCAAAAATACATTCAGGTCTTAATACAAAGTGGACTGCTGAAAAAAGAAGGAAACCTTTACTCTAGGACAGAAAAGGGAACAGCCTTCGTGTTAAAATACAGAGAACTTAAGAGCTACATTGCAAAAGAGACGGGCCGAAATCTCTCCCACACGTTCTGAAATTATCCCTTTTACTTAACAGAGAATGGCTAGACACAATGCCACAACTAAGAAATCAGAAAAACCTTATGCGCCTAAATCCATGGTTTAGCTGATGTCTTCTTCTTCCAAAAGCTGAAAGAACCTCTTGTCGATTCTAATGAAGATGAGGGGCCCTCTGCTTCGAGATATTTTCCTCACCTTTCTCAACACATTGTTCAGAACGCCCAGAAGATATTCACGTTCCCCAGCGTAGCTATTGTTCTCCAAGCATGAAGCTAATTCAATTTTCAGCATGTCCTCGGCCAGAATAGCTGTTCCGCAGATTTCCCCGTTCATTATCAGGGACTCTATCATCATGCCCTTGATCTCATCACGTTGTTTAAGCTGCATCCACACGGGCTCTGCTTTATTCAAAAGCCTGTCCGTTCTATCCCATTGTTCAGAGCCTTCCTTTCCCAAAATGAGCTTAACTCTTTCCTTCCATTTTTTCATCCAGATTCCGGACCATAGGTCCACGAATTCCTCTAATTCTTGCGGCTTCTCATAAAAGTAGCCGCAGATTTTATCATTTAACTCAGTCATGGCCGTTTCTTCTCCCATAAGCCTCCAGTGAACTTTTAAGTAATTCACTAAGTCTTGATGGGCTATGTTAAGAATTCTTTGGTCTGGACCCCACAAGTCTTTGCTCCTTAGACTCTTCGATAATAGTTGCATAATAATGTCCATAGGCATTCAGTCTCCGCCGCTCCTTCCACCCATTGGCTCAATCGATATTATACGCGAAATTGCAGCATGTTTATGAATGCGCTGGACACTTTTAAAAGTTATGTCAATATTTGAGTCACCAAAAATCACTGAATTTCACGCATTAAAACGCAATTTTCAGCAGTTTTAATAAGAGTAAAGGGACAAAAAGTATTTAAAACTAAGGCGAGTGGATAAAAGGGCAACACCCATGGAGAGCCGCGGCGATGGTGAGAAAAGCGAGAATACGGTTAACCAGCACTGATTACAAGAAGCTGGAAGAAGTATGCATGGAACTAAGGGCCATCGCCGACAAAACTGGAGTGAAAATATTTGGTCCAATACCTTTGCCTACCAAGCGACTCCGAGTGCCAGTCCGCAAATCACCATGCGGTGAAGGAACAGCCACTTGGGACAAGTGGGAAATGCGCATACACAAACGCCTCATCGACGTCGATGCTGAGGAGCGCGTCATGCGCAGGATCATGAGGATTCGGGTGCCAGAAGAGGTTTTTGTAAGCATCGAACTAATGTAGTTTTAACCACTACTAAGAGAAGATGAGAGGCATCAAGTTGCTTTCTAAAATAATCCTTCGACATGAATGAAAGCCCATATGAACAATGTTAAGGATGAGAGGAAGGCTGCGGCCCATATCGTTTTGTTCCATCCAAACACCTTGAGCCCATCTAATATTCCTAAGGGAATTAAATTTATGAGGGCTATTGAGGCGTTGAAGAATCCGCTGAGCACGGCGATCAGAAAAAGGTAATCTGCTGAAAACATTGAAACGCCTACAAACGTGGCGGAAAGCAAAAGGTTAACTAAAGGCCCAGCCAAGGACACCTTTCCTAATGTCTTCTCACTTCCGCTTCCCGCAATCATTACGGCCCCTGGTGAAATAATTTTAAGTGGTGAGAATATGGAGAGGAGGGTGACGAGGGCGCCGATCAGAGTTATTCGAAATTCAGCCCACAGCCCATGATGCTGGGCCGTCAACTTGTGGGCTAATTCGTGAAGCATGAAAGAGGAAGTGAAAATGACTGCAAAGCTCAATAGGACTAATGGTGGTGCTGGTAAAATGAATAAGAATAGGGACATGCCTACTGCCATGACGAGCAGGGCGCCTAGGGCTAAATGTTTAATTTCGGTGAGGCTGAACCAGAAAACCGTGGTTCTTGGTTGGGTTTCGCTGGGGCGAACATGTTCGTAAAGGGTTCTTTCGGTTGGGCTTTCCAAAACGATTGGGGCTGGCTCTCTACGGGGAATCTTTGTCTTCCAGTATTCTGGGCATGCATGGTTTTCTGGCAGACGATGTTCAACGCAGTAGTATCCGTTGCAGAAGGGGCATCTGAACGGTAGGAATGTTTCCTCTTGGCAATATTGGCACTTCACGTTCTTTTCAACTTCCCAAGGCTAGTCTAAAGTTTCATCGAAGCCGTTACTTAAATTTTTAGCTCCATCTCGGGTGTGGGCCCTCTATATGGGGATGGGGTAATGAAAAGGGTGGAAGAACTTTTAATAACGTGCCGACTTCCTTATAGAATTGCCGGGATAAGACGCCGGGATGATGTAGACAAAGTCTTACATCCCGTAGGCTGAGTGGATAAAGCGCAGGCCTTGAGCCCCTCGCTGGAAAGCCTGTGACCCTTCTGGGTCTCGCGGGTTCGAATCCCACTCCCGGCGCCATACTTTCATCTGAGCTTGCTTAGGCAAATGTTTTTATTAATCTACTATGGCCACGGATTATGGTACCCTTGTAAAACCGGCCTGCTCAAAGTTCTGGTCGAAGGCAAAGGCTTCCTTCACGTTAAGTTGGCTCATAATGACGAAGCTGGTGCAATCGGTGAAGCTCCATTTCTTGTCCGGTCTCTCCTTCAGTAGCTTTAAGGCCGCATCGAAGATGAGCCCGTCAATCCATATGACGCTTACGCTTATGCTTCGAAGCACTTTGTTGGCGAACTTGAAGGATGGTTCGGCTCCCTTCCTTGTTCTCAGGAGTGTTATGACTTCGTCTAGAATGTAGTCCGAGGTGAGTAGGGCTCCGTAGCGGCCTTTTCTTAACTCCTCCCTTAAAGCCAGTGCGGAGGCATGGTTTTCGTCGTCCTCTACTTCAAGGGCGTACCAAGCGCTTGTGTCAACGAAGATCAATGGGCAACACCGTAGAGTAGCCTATCATGCTCCGCAGAAGTGCGCTCTCTCTTACCCGTGCCCTTCACCGAAGGCGGCTCCGTGAAAAGGGGATCATCTGGATGAACTGCGTCCGATACAATGAGCTTGAGGGCTGCCTCTCGAAGAGCCTCCTTTATCGTCCTGCCCCTTTTCCTCGCGTAATCTACAAGGAGCCTATACTCTGCCTCGTTGAGCTCCGTCTGAACAACTTTCATTTTACATCATCCATTAAAAATGGAAAATGAACCATATAAACCTACCGTTTTGGCTACTTGAGTTAGATCCCACTCCCGGCGCCAATACCATTCTTTAGGATGAACCCAAACGTCTGCTACAATTTTTCTATGGCATCCAAGATTTTTCTATAGCTTTCTATGCTGCATCTCCAGCCTGCAAAAATCATCTCGTTTATTGCTTGTTTGGCTCTTTCTTTTGTAATCAATCTTTCTACAACAGCTTTCATCAAAATATATGGTGTACCCACAAAGGATATTCCATAGATTCTCGCGGTTTTTCTAGCCACTTCGTCGTCTATAACCGCTATCCCATTACGCTCTCTGGCAATGGCCAAAACCTCTGCATCAGTTATATGAAGCCCCTTCGTTTCCAAAAGACTTGCTAAAAATCTTTTATTTTCCGGCTTAATTACCTTGAAAACGTTATTTTGAAACATTTTCTCCAAAATTATAGCGTCTGGAACGCCCTTGCGCCTTCCTTCATCTACGACCTCTCTCTTAACCTGTGGTGATGTTACTTTTTCATTTTTTAGGTCTTCAAGAACCTTGCTTAATCCTATTTTGGTTATGTAAATTAATGGCGTAGCATTAAAAACGAGTGGCTTCACTTAGACTCCGCCACAAATGCTTCCTTAACTTCCTTCTCTATTTCTTCAGGTGTGTACCTAACCCATTCTACATTGCGTTGTTTCACCAAGTCGGCGAATTCCCAAAGCGAAAGCTTAGCTATTTCTGCAGCCTTGGCAAAAGTCACTTTCCCATCTCGTAACAGCTCCAAGGCAGTTTGCTTCCTCCATTCTACGATTCCCATTTCAAGGAGGGTTCTCACCACCGTAGCCTTGTCCAGCTTCTCACGCTCAATCACTTTGAGAATTTCCTTCTCGATTTCCTCTGGTATCCTCACTGCGAGGGGTTTAAGAGTCAACGCGTTCACCGTATACAAAAGATATCATGCGCATACATAAATACGTTGCGATAAGCTCCATCTATTCGAATACTGCAGCAAATATTCCGAGATAAGCGAAGTTAAACAAAAGTTGTGTCATGTCTGTTTCGTAGACTAAAAGCTGTCTAACAGCGTCACTTGTATAAGTTAACGGATTCACCTTCGCTGTGAGCTGCAGTCAATCAGGCATTGGCATTTTTATTCATATCTCAACGCTTCTACTGGCTTGAGTTTTGAAGCTCGCCAAGCTGGATAGAGCGCAAAGATTACGCTGACCCCTACGCCGAAACCCAAAGCTCCTAGCAACACTGTCGGGGTTAAAACGGGAGTTATCGTCATTGCACCAAAGGCTCCAGCTTGAGATGCTTGATTTCCAAATCCTAAGCCGCCTCCTCCACGGAAGACTATTGCAACCACGTTTGCTAAAATCCAGCCTGAAGCTATGCCAACCGCTGCGCCCATCAAACCAATTATCACCGACTCACATAGGAAAACCAGAAGCACTGTCCGACTTTTCATGCCCAACGCTTTCAGTATCCCTATCTCTCTTGTACGTTCCATCAAAGAAACTATCATGATGTTCATTATGCCTATGCCAGCTACGAGAAGCGAGATGGCAGCAATTCCAACCAAGAAAAGTTGTATGATTGAGAAAACATTTGAAAGAATGTTAAGCACAGCTGTTGAAGACATCACTGAGACTTCCCCGCTGAAAGCATCGCGTATGTCCTTAGAAACACTCTCAATCGTTGCTTTATCATCACTTTTTAGCTTCACAATTATCATATCGCATTCATTGGTTCTAAAGAAACTTTGAGCTTGAGAAATTGGAATGTAAACACTCGAATCCGAAGGCCCTCCGACGCCGAAGCCTCCGATCTCTTTGAGAACAGCCGTAACATGGCCAGTATAAGTCTCATTTTTTGGCGGGCGCGCAGTTGAGTTAGTCCAAATGATTTCAGCGGGATCATTTACATTACAGAGTAATGTCCCATTTTTCCAAGGGTCACTTACCCGTTTCCCGACTACAACCGTGTCGTTTTCCGGATTTAGAGGGATGTCTCCACTTTCATTTACAAAGGTGCTGCTGTAAATGTCTTTGTATTCAGCGAAATCCACACCCACTATAGTAGTAGTCCGAACTCTTTCACCAAACTTAACATAGCCTACCTTTTGAATTATCGCAATCGACATCTCGACATTTTCTATTTCATTAATTGTCTGTGTATCATTGACTAACAACTTGAAACCAGAATTAACTGCGCCCATTCCGCCCCCTGCGCCAAAACCGAAGCCTCTCCCACTGGAAACAATTAACGTATCGGTTGCAAATCCTTTCTCAAGTTGCACAGTTATAGTATCTTGCAGACCCTGAGTAATTGAAAGTAAGGCAACGATGGCTGCGATGCCGATGACTACTCCCAAGGTCGTTAAACCTGCACGGAGTTTCCTCAATCTTATTGCACTGAAGGAATAAGAGAAAACGTCTCTTGGTTTCATATCAGTTCACAGTCTCCATAGTTATTACACCATCAAAAATCTGGACCGTTCTCTTTGTTTCTCCCGCCAAATGCTGGTCATGTGTAACCATTATTATGGTTACGCCTTTCTCCTCGTTGAGCCTTTTAATAAGCCCCATTATTTCGTTGGCAGTCTTGGAATCTATGTTTCCTGTTGGCTCGTCCATTAACAGAAATCTGGGGTTGTTTGCCAAGGCTCTGGCGATCGCTACACGTTGCTGTTCGCCGCCGCTCAGTTCGGCTGGTTTGTGATCCATTCGCTCCTTCAAGCCTACAGTCTCAAGAAGATCTTCTGCATGCTTTCTCCTTTCAGCTCTACTCATGTCGGCTATGGACATTGGCAGTTCAACATTTTCTCTTGCTGTGAACCTGGGGATAAGGTTGAAGAACTGGAACACGAAGCCTATTCGGCGTCTAAGATCTGCCAGCTTGTTGTCATTGAGCGTGGAAACGTCAACGCCTTCAATGAGCATCTTCCCTTCAGTCGGCTTGTCCAAAGCTCCAATCAGGTTCAGCAGGGTCGATTTGCCGCTTCCAGATGGGCCGAGAATGGCGAGGAAATCGCCACTTTCAACCTTCAGGTTCACGCCGCGCAGAACGTTGACCGGAACCTTACCAAGCATGTAAGTTTTCTTCAGGTTGACCGCTTCGACAATCGTCGTCACTAATATCATCTCCACATTCTTGTTTGTACTTGTTTACTTGCTTAGGAATCTCCATGAGAGGACTATGCCTATTGTGGCAACTATTACTGCAAATATTCCAACATATGCAAAGTCCAATGCGAGTTTTGTGTAGTCGACGGTGTTGACTATCAAGAGCTGTCTCACTGCATCGTTGGTGTAGCTTAGAGGGTTAACATTCACGACGGACTGGAGCCAATCAGGCATGAGCTTCGCTGGGTAGAAAGCGTTGCTTGCAAACATCATTGGCAGGTTTATCAGGTTCATGACAGCCATTGGAGTCTCCATTCTTGTTGATCTAATGGTGAGTGCAATGAAGAGCGAAGACAAACCCACGCATAGTAAGAACATGATCGCGAAAACACCCAGTATGTTAAGTGGATTGAAGTTTGCCCCAAATTGTAGACCGAATGCGACAGCGATGATTATTATGACGCCTGTCTGGAACATTGATCGCAGTGTTGCGGAAAGAACTTTGGAGAATATTATTACTGCTCTAGAAACGGGCGTACTTAGAACCTTATTCAGGAAGCCTAAGCGTCTGTCCCAAACCACCGACATGCCACTGAACATTGTTGTAAAGAGAGCTGTCATACCAACCATGCCCACAGCCATAAAAGAGAAATAATCACTTGTTCCGAAAGTCTCCTGCATAAGAGCCTTTGAATCGAGCCCAGGAATATTTGTTGGTATAAGAGCGCTTATGTTCATTGATTTTCCGAGTAGACCCATCCAAAGAATCGGCTGAATCATAGTAAGCAAGAACAGCACAGGTTCTTTGTACCATTTCTTAAGCTCTCGGTTAGTCAAAGCCCAGATGCCATGCAACTTGCTCTTTGAATTGTGATTCATTTCGCTCATCCGCCTCTGGCCCTCCTCATGGTTATCCGCCTAGAAAAATTAGCCTCTCTTGATTCCTCAGCATCGCGCATAGACTTGCCAGTGTATTCAAGATAAACCTCGTTCAGTGTAGGTTCAGTCAACGAAAGCTTCGTTACAGTGTAACCTTTTCTCCGCAAGGCTTCAATTACGAAGGGGGCAGTTACTTCTCCATACTCGGCCTTGATCCGATATGAGCCATCCTCATTCTTGACGTCCTTCACATGCTCAACAGTGCGAATAAGTTCGCTCACGTCAGCATCCTCCTTAATACGTAAGGTTATAATGTCGCCGCCTAAGCCATGCTTCAGTTCTTCAGGCGTCCCGACCACGACTATTTTTCCATGATCAATTATTGCCACGCGATCGCAGAGAGCGTCTGCCTCTTCAAGATAGTGGGTGGTCATGAAGAGCGTCATGCCATATTCTTTCTTCAGCTTTCTGATGTAGTCCCAAGATGCAGTCCTAGTTTGAACATCTAAGCCTAGGGTAGGCTCATCCAAGAAGAGTACTTTTGGTCTGTTGATCAGCCCACATGCAAGCTCAAGTCTGCGACGCATTCCACCCGAATACGTTTGAACCTTCTTATCCTTGAAATCGGTCAACTCAACAAGCTTCAGCAGATCCATCGCACGCTCTTTCGAAACATCGCGTGGAATTCCGTACAGATCAGCACATAAGAGGACATTTTCCATGCCAGTCAGGTCTTCATCAGCAGTGTATTCTTGTGGCACTACACCGATCACGTTCCTGACGTCGTAGTCTTGCTTTGCAATGTCGAAGCCCAAGACAGAGGCTTTACCTCCAGTAGGCTTCAAGACAGTTATCAACATGTTAATTGTAGTTGTTTTTCCAGCACCGTTCGGCCCAAGGAAGCCGAAGATTTCACCCTGTTTGACACTGAAGTTGACGTGATCAACAGCCATCAAATGTTTGTTGAAGACTTTCGTCAGTCCCTCAGCCGCAATTACGTCATCACTCATCTTTTGATCCCCTCAGTTTCCGGTTTATATCTTCAAGTTTCTCTGCCGTCTCATCCAAGACTTTACAAGCCTGTTCCAAGGCTTCCTTAGAGAATTTCTCCTCCAGACTGCCTCCAAGCTCAAAAAACGCTGATATCATTCTGCGCATCGTTTCTCTCACCTCAACCGTTTTCTCCGGCGGTATTCTGAACCACAATGCTCCCAAGAAAGGAGGAGCAAAAAACTTCGCCTCTTTCCTGAACTTCATCCCAATCTTTCTCTGCTCTTCAAGAAGCTTCTTACCATTTTGCGTAAGCTGATAACGTTTGAGCCCATTCTGATCAGTCGGCAACTCCTTCACGTAACCGTTGTCCTGCAACCAAGCTAAGAGCGGATAAACTGAACCTGGACTCGGTCTCCAACGTCCATTGGTCCTTCTCTCAATCTCATTCATTATCTCCGACCCAGACATCGGCTTCTCGCCCAACGACTCAAGAACATGATAGCGTATGAACCCTTTAGGCACAATTGCTGTATGTCTCATCCAGTGTCTTCCACACTCGGCCATATTCTATCACCATTGATATCGCCGTTGATGTCAACAGTGATATTTAAATATTACTATTACTTTCTACAATAAAACATCAACCTATTAATCATCGTTTCAACATACTCATCTTTAACAGCCAATAAAAATGTTTTCGGGTTAAACGATTAAGCAGGTTCTAGTCCGAATAGGAGGCGAAGGTTTAAATAATATGTTTATGTTTATTTTTATGGTGATGTAAATGGCTAAAACAACCGTTACGCTTAGAGAAGACATCTATGAGGTGTTAAAAAAGAAGTATGGGCCGAGGGGAATTTCGGAAGCAATAAACCAGATATTAGCCAAGGCGCTCCTGTCGGAAGGCAGCATGTTCGGCACAATGGAAAGAACCTCCCTTAAAGATTTGAGAGACCATAGGGACAGACTATGAAGTACGTTATCGATTCTTACGCATGGCTAGAATACTTCATGGGAACCGTTGCAGGTGAAAAAGTTAAGGAAATAATAGATTCGATTACAAGTGAAAAGTTAACCCCAACCATTTGCGTGTCAGAAATTTATGCCAAGGCTCTTCGCGTAGAAGGTCTAGAAAAAGCAGAACTCCGACGGACATTCATTAAATCACGAAGCGCTTTGGTGCCCCTAAATGAAGAGATAGCTATCGAAGCCGCCAAAATTGACGTTGAAATGAAGAAAAGGGTTGCAGGGTGGGGGCTAGCAGACTCCATCGTCCTTGCTACTGCAAGGACGAAAAAAGCCAAAGTGTTAACGGGCGACGAGCATTTTAAAGACCTAAGTGAGACGGTTTATATCGAATAAAAATCTCACGCTGCGTTCAGAAAAGTTAGAAAAATTAAGTGTTGGAATCTCTGCTTTTCGAATATACAATGTATCTAATTCTTAAGGTCCCATTTTTGATATTCTATTTCTCGGAGGCTCTTCGCTATATGATATTTTGTTGCCTTTCCATGTTTTCTTCCATTTTCTTGTAAATTAAAATGCATTCGTCGCCGTGTTTGAGGGTTAAAATGAACCTCGTGCCTTGAGCTATGCCGATGAGCTTGGCGACTTCCATGGGTATGAGGAGATAGAGGCTGTTTCGAAGACGAATTGGCTTAAGCTTTATCCCAACCACGCATGATCCATCCATTAGCACGCTTCATTGCCCTAGATTAAGCCCAAGCTATATCTAAAGCTGGTGTAACTCGAAGTAGCAAATGCCCGGTGACAGTTTCTGAAAGTAAAAGTTTAAATAAAGTATGTGCCCCTTTCCGTAGTTAGCTCTAAGGAAAGACATGGATGGTTCAGGATGCCTGAGGAGTTTAGACACATCATCCGGATCGCCGACACAGGCTTAGATGGCACAGAGAAAGTAGCCTACGCCCTAACGGGCATCAAAGGAATAGGAATCAGGCTAGCCAACGTGATCGTGGAGAAAGCTGGCGTCGATCCGGAAACCCGCCTTGGCTTTGTCCCAGACTTAAAGATTGAAAAAATTGAAGACGTTATAGCGAATCCCTTGAAATATGGCATTCCCGGATGGCTCCTTAACCGTCCTAAAGACAGTGAAACTGGAAAAGACCGTCACATCATAGGCCCCGACCTAGTTCTTCAAGTGAAATCCGACATAGAACAAATGAAGAATATAAAATCCTGGAGTGGCTTCCGCCACGCTTACGGATTAAGAGTGCGGGGGCAACATACGAAAACAACGGGCAGAACCAAAAAAGCCTTAGGAGTTAAAAAGGCATTACTAGTTAAAAAGAGAGAGGCGGCGGCCACCTAATGGGAGACCCGAAAAAACAAAGGAAGAAGTATGAAACCCCTAGGTTCCCTTGGCGAACCGACGCTCTGAAATCCGAACTAAGCCTAATTGGAAGGTATGGGCTTCGAAACAAGAGGGAACTTTGGCGCCACAAAACCGCACTCTCCAATTTTCGAGGAATCGCCCGTTCACTCCTAGGTATGCCCACTGAGGAACGAAAAGAGCTTGAAAACCAACTCATCAATAGGCTTCATCGCCTCGGAATTTTGCCTGAAACAGCCAAGCTGGACGACGTTCTAGACCTAAGTTTAGAAGACGTTCTGGAGCGTAGGCTTCAAACAGTTGTTTTCCGAAGAGGCTTGGCTAAATCCACTCACCAAGCCCGTCAGATTATTGCACATGGGCATGTGGCTATCGGGGGAAGAAAGGTTTCTTCTCCAAGTTATATGGTCTTAAAGAATGATGAGGAAAAGATAACTTATGCCCCGACTAGTCCCTTTTCAAATCCCGATCATCCCCTGCGAGAATCTGTCGGCGTTACGGCTGAAAAAGTTCCGGAGGCTCCGAAGACTCCAGAGAAAACTGAGGAGAAAGAGGTATGAGTAAAAAGGCTGATAAATGGGCTGTTGTCCACATTTTCAGTTCCTATAATAATACTATTGTGAATATCACCGACATTTCAGGCGCCGAAACCATCGCCAGGGCTTCAGGAGGCATGTTTGTAAAACAGGACCGCCTAGAATCGTCGCCATACGCCGCCATGAGAGCAGCCGCCCACACCGCCACCATCGCAAAAGACAGAGGAATAACCGCCATACACATCAAAGTTCGGGCTCCAGGCGGATCAGGATCAAGAACCCCTGGAAGTGGAGCACAAGCTGCCATACGAGCCTTGGCGCGGGCTGGGCTCCGCATAGGCCGCATTGAAGAAGTTACGCCCATTCCACACGACGGAACGAGAAGAAAGGGTGGTCGTAGGGGCCGCAGAGTTTAGACGCGTGTGTTTGTGGCTCTTGAGTGGGAGGCGGTTGCAATGGAAGTCAAACTTGTCGAGAAAAACGATGTTGCCATGCGGTTGGTTATTCAGGGGGTTGACGTGCCCTTTATGAATGCCTTGCGCAGAATCGTGCTCGCCGAAGTGCCTTCTATGGCTATTGACGAGGTTGTGATTATCGAAAACTCCTCCGTACTGCATGATGAGATTCTCGCCCACAGACTAGGGCTCATTCCCCTTAAAACTGATCTGGATTCCTACAACCTTCCCGAAGAATGCCCCTGCAAAAGCGAGTTTGGATGCAATCTCTGCCGCGTGGCTTTAACCTTAGAAGTCGAAGCCTCTGACAATGGAATGACAGTGTACTCTGGAGACCTAAAACCTGAAAACCCGGACATTAAGCCCATCAGCGACAAAATTCCAATCGTGAAATTGGCGCCAGATCAAAAAATAAAACTTGAGGCTTATGCCCGACTTGGAAAGGGAAAGCATCATGCAAAGTGGCAGCCCGTCTCCATGTGCACCTACAAATATTTTCCACAAATCAAAATTGATGAGAAACGCTGCGACTTGTGCGGTGAATGCATAAAAATTTGTCCAAAAAGAATTCTTGTTAAGGTTGAAGATAAAAAAATAGAAACTCAAAATTTGATGGAGTGTACGCTCTGCCAGGACTGCGTTAAAATCTGCCCTTTAGGTCCGCGGGCTATCGAAGTAGCTTGGGATAAAGAAGCCTTCGTTCTTAACCTTGAGTCCACAGGGGCTCTCCCGCCTGAACGAATCATGATCGAAGCCCTAAACATTCTCGACAAGAAAGTAGACAGTTTCATCAGCGAATTAAAAAAGAAAAAATGAAGCGTTTAGGAGGGCCAATCCATCAAGATCACAACTACTAATCCCGAGTTGATCAAACTCATTCGTTCCTTAAAGAAGGGGTCTAGAGAAAATAAGGCAAGAATATGGCGCGACATAGCGGACCGCCTTGCGCGTTCAAGGAGTAGGAGCATAGCCGTAAACTTAAGCCGAATAAACAGATACGCGAAAGAAGGAGAAAACATAGTGGTTCCTGGAAAAGTTTTAGGCGCAGGCAATATCGAGCATCCCATCAGTGTGGCAGCGTTCGCCTTCTCTGAGCGGGCGCAATCAAAGATATTAAGGGCTAAAGGAAAATGCCTAACTATACCTCAGCTTATGGAGAAAAACCCGAAAGGCAGCGGAGTGAAAATCATCGGGTGAAAATCATGGTTATCACTGAACAAGCAGCCATAATTGACGCAACCGGACTGATACTCGGCCGATTAGCCAGCTTTGTGGCTAAACGCCTTCTTCAAGGGGAAAGCATCATCATTCTAAACGCGGAGAAAGCAATCATATCCGGCAAAAGGCTCAGCAGAGTTAATGAGGCAAAAACCTTCTTGGAGGTTGGCCACCCGAGAAAGGGACCATATCACCCAAGGAAGCCGGACCGAATTCTCCGCCGAACCATACGAGGCATGCTTCCACGGAGGAAGCCGAAGGGGCAGGAAGCATACAGAAGGCTTAGGGTTTACATTGGGGTCCCCGAAGAATTTAAGGGCAAGGAAACGCAGACAATACCCAACGCTAATGCGGAGAAGCTAGGATGCCCCTATATAACCCTAGGAGAACTGGCAAAGGAGATCGGATGGTCTCAGGCGGATGAGTAAAATGCCTACTCCTAAAAGGGTTGTGTTAACCAGCGGGAAAAGAAAAACAGCTGTCGCCCGAGCAACTGTTAAACCCGGAAAGGGAAGAATCCGCATAAACAATGTTCCACTAGAAATATTTGAGCCAAAAATTGCCAGAGACAAAATCATGGAGCCCCTACTTCAGGCAGGCGACGCATGGAAACAAATCGACATGAATATCAAAGTTTCTGGCGGAGGCTTCATGGGGCAGGCTGAAGCCGCTCGGATGGCTGCCGCTAAGGCGCTGTTAAAATGGACAAAGAGCGCTCATCTCCGAACCATTTTCACCGACTTTGACAGAACCATGCTCGCTGGCGACCCTAGAAGGAAAGAGCCTAAGAAGTTCGGCGGCCCAGGCGCAAGGGCGAGAGACCAGAAATCGTATAGGTAACATTGGATGTGAATAATGAAGGCTTGGAGGAGCTTAAATGATTATTCCTGTTAGGTGTTTCAGCTGCGGTAAGCTGATTGGCGACAAGTGGGAGGAATTCGCAAGCAGAGTAAAGGCTGGAGAGGATGCTGGAGCAGTTTTAGACAGTTTAGGCTTAACGAGGTATTGCTGTCGCCGCATGCTCCTTTCCCACGTAGACATAATAGACGAAATCCTCAAGTTCTATGAGAAGCCCCAGAAAATAGAAGAAGAGGAAGAAGAAGAACTCTTCTAACATAGGGAGAGCAAAAAATGTCAACCGTTATTGAAGATGTCAAAGCCCGAAAGATCTTCAACAGCCGCGGAGAGGAAACAATAGAAATTGACATTTTAACCGTATCAGGATTCGGAAGAGCCTCCGCACCAGCAGGCGCCAGCAGAGGCAAAGCGGAAGCGGTTCCCTATCCTGAAGGCGGCGTAGATCAAGCGGTTAGGAAAGTTGAGGAGGCAATCGCTCCGGAACTAATCGGCATGAACGCAGAAGAACAGGAAACCATTGACCTTCTTCTTAAGGAAATTGATGGAACCGAAGACTTTAGGAACATTGGCGGAAACACGGCTTGCGCTGTCTCCCTAGCAGCGGCTGACGCTGCCTCCACCTCGTATGATATGCCACTGTTTCAGCATCTTGCAGGTTATCTCGCGGATAAGCTTCCGCATCCGCTAGGAAATGTTTTAGGTGGTGGTAAACATGCTAAGGGTAAGGCGCCTGACATACAGGAGTTTCTCGTTCTTCCCGTTAATGTGAACACGTTTTTGGATGCGGCGAAAGCCAATGTCATGGTTCATCAGAAGGTTTGTTCCTTCCTTAAAAAGGCGGATGTATTCTTCACTGGCGGAAAAGGAGACGAGGGAGCTTGGGCTCCCAACTTAAAAAACGAGGAAGCCTTAGGGATTGTGGCTAAGGCATGTAAAGAGGTTTCAGAGGAGTTCGGAGTTGACTGCAGAGTCGGCTTGGATATGGCTTCATCTACCTTATGGAAGCCCGAGGAGAGTTGTTATGTTTACGCTGGAGAAGGCGTGAAAAGGGATTCTGGAGAACAGCTTGATTTCGTGTTGCGCCTCATAAAAGAATACGATCTTGTTTATGTTGAAGACCCCTTCCATGAAGAGGATTTCCAAAGCTTTGCAGAG
>Ga0315280_10005106_pt1 | contig 18922 bp, 16 predicted proteins | sample YL17G06_40_MG_FD_203697 | JGI IMG/M metagenome (GOLD analysis project Ga0315280, IMG submission 203697) | Sediment microbial communities from Yellowstone Lake, YNP, Wyoming, USA - YL17G06_40 | ecosystem: Environmental > Aquatic > Freshwater > Lake > Sediment | place: USA: Wyoming | collected... | reverse complement strand
GTGATTCAAAGCGGAAACCGACCTGGAGTGAAATGGGCCTACTTGGACACGGAAGAGCAGACGGGCGTAATCTTCGAGCTGATCGAGAAGAAGGAACCCTGACGAAATCGAATCCTAAGAGAATCGCCAAAGTCAGGATCCTACCATTCATGCGAACGAGTTGCAAGCAGAAGATAGAAGATTCGAACCCTCCGCGATCGGAGCATGGCTGTCCACAGCATTTCTATTAGTCGATCATATCCTCGAGGTATTTCCGAGCGGTCGCTAGTTCTTTGCGAGGGTTGCGGCTCAATATTGCCTCGAGCGTTACGTATCCGTCGTATCGGACCTTCTTCAAGGCATCGAATATGGGCGGGAAATCTATGTGGCCTTTCCCGGGAATCTTTCTGTTACAGTCGGAGACATGCACGGCAGCAAGCCGTTCGCCGGCAAGTAGGATCGGCTTGGTGAATGAATCTTCTTCGAGATTAGTGTGGAACGTATCGTACACGACGCAGACGCTCCTCTGATTCACCAACTTGGCCAGCGAGAGAGCTTCGCTCACATTGTGGATGATTGTGCTCTCAAAACGATTGAGCGGTTCAATTGCTATCTTGATATCCATCTCATCCGCCGTCGATCCTGACGCTCTCAGCAGCTCGACAAGCCAAGCGTAGCCCTTTCCGAATGGCACACCCTTTGGAATGTTTCTTGCTCGGCCGCTTCCCCACACCAGAAGCTTCCCGTCCAGACTCTGGGCTAGCTTGATGAGGCGTTTTGTGTATAGGATATTCTTCCTTCGAGAGACGCTGGATGGTGATGCCAGCGTCATCTCAGGTGGATAGAGGGATGTGAAACCCGAGAATGCTAAACCGTTTCTACGCAAGGACGTCACAAGAGTGTTGACGCGAGCGCGAGTCAGTTTCCTCGGAATCCAAGGCGAGATTTCAAATGCGTCGAAGCCAGCCTCGGCCACAAGGTTGGCTGCCTTTGGGATTTTCAAGTGAGCGTGAGACAGATGGAGCGCACATGCGAGTTTCAATATATGCGACCACGCCCACTAAATCGTGGCATTCGATATAAGCAGTTTTTGCCTTGGATCCCGACTTACCTGAACGGTCTTTGGCTCTGTCGAAACCTTCCCGTGTTCAAATCGTCACGCCTCTTTATGCTCCGAGACTCAGCTTCATCGGCTAGCGTGGGAGGCACAAGATCTCAAGGACACAGCCGACGAGTTTCTCCGTGTCCATGTAGGCCCATCCGTAACGCGGGTCGTCAGAGATGTTCTTGTCAACCTGGAGCGCGTCGATGCCAAGCTTCTTCCACTTCGCCAGCTCCTCGTCGATAGGCGGCGGACGACGGTAGGCCAAGTGATGAAGCCCTTCACCCCTTTCCTTCAAGAACTCCGTCAAGACAGAGTTGCCCTCAACAGGTTCCACGAGTTCCAAGGTTATTGGACCGATCTTAGCGTTCGCGAACTTCAACTTGTATCCCTGAGGTTTCCCATGGACCGTCCCCTTTGATGTTGGCGTCTCGTAGGACGTTGCTGCGAAAGGGCCGATGCTGAAAGCCTTAGCAAAGTTCTGCGCGGCCTTCTCTACGTCTCTAACTAACAGGCAAATGTGGTGGAAGTCTTGCAGCATCACCATGTCATTTGGAATCGTCCTTCGGTCACTCATGCTCATCAAAACCGCAAGAGATCTTCTCTCCCAGTACGCTGATAAGCCTTCCTCGCACTCCGAGGAATCTTTGGGCTTCGCAAGTGCTTGATCTCGTTTTGCGGCGTTTAGGTTCTCCTCCAAGATTCGTCCTAGGATCTCACCCGAAAGCGACGAGCCTCTCTGAGGCATGGTTTGTCCGACAGTACAAGTGCTTCAGCCTCTAGACAAGGTTCATGGGGACTCGACCTAGCTTCCGATGCCATGCCGCCAATACTATTCCTACCCTTTTACCATACCCAATGTGAGTCCTCTAACCAGATGCTTCTGAACCAGTATTGCCAAAACTATTGGAGGCAGGGCTGATATCATACCAACAACAAACTCCATGTTCCACGAGATTAAAGCATAGTCGGCTAGGTGCGCCGCTGCGACAGGCAGAGTAACGCTATCTCCGCTCAAGAACGTAAATCCCAGCAGGAATTCATTCCAAGACTGCAAGATACATAGAACGGACGTAATTATCAGGCCATCTACGGCAAGAGGCAGAAGGATTCTAACGAACATGTATAATTGTGAGGCACCATCAAGGGCGGCTGCCTCTTCAACAGCTTTGGGCACCTGTTCTATGAATCCACGCATGATCCATACGACGAAGGGAATTTGAAACACAATGTAGAACATGATGACACTTATGTATGTATGCTGGATGTTTAGGAACAAGATGATCAAGTAAGCCGGAATCAAGAACGCTATCGGCGGTATTAATCTCACACTTAGTATCATGAAGGCTGTGAAGTTTTTCCTTTTGAAATCATATCTGGCCAAGCCGTATGCTGCGGGGAGGCCTATGAGCAGGGCGATCGCCGTGCTTGCTAGTGAAACGATGAGAGAATTCCAGAAATATAGTGGCCAGTCTCCTCCCACAGATTTGGCAGTGCCAGATGCAAACACTATTGTTTTCCATCCTTCCAGGGTGGGCGCAAAATTGAATATCTGAGATGTGAAAATTGCGACGTTGGATTTGATGGACGTTAGAAACATGAAAAATATGGGTGCTATGATGGACAAGCAAACAAGCAGCACTAGCAAACTTTGCATGGCTACGCTAAGCCGATTCTGTTTCATCTGGACTAAGCCCTCGCCATCAACCGAAAATACAGCATGATTATGGTGACTACTATGGCTCCGGTGAAAAGCAGGAATACTATGGACGCTGCTGCACCGTAGCCGACCTGAAGAGACCCTGCCAATCCCTGATAGAATATGAAAAAGGAATACAGCCATGTACCTTGGCCCGGATTGCCTCGAGTTAGTAACATGACATTCTCGAAACTTCTAAGCAGATCTACTACTCTTAGCAGTCCTCCAATGAACATTATAGGTAAGATCAAAGGCAGGGTTACGTACCTGAATTTGCTGACCGTGCTTGCGCCGTCGACTTCGGCTGCCTCAACCAAATCCGGTGGGACGCTGTACAGGGCTGCTAGGAATATCAGGATCAAGAATGGTGTCCATTGCCAAATGTCAACTATGATCAGCGCGTACCATGCCTCGGGAAGATGCCCCAGCCAATCCGGCTGAGGCGCTCCCAAGGCATGCAAAAAGTAGTTGACAGGCCCATAGACGGGATTGAAGAGGTATGCCCATAGCTCGGATACGATGACTGGCGGTATCATCATAGGGACTATCAGCAAGGTTCTTGTGAATTTGTTTAGTCTGCTGTCCCTCTGAATTAGAAGAGCGACAGCTAAGGCTATCGATGTCTCAACTACGTAGGTGACTGCGACCCAAAATACAGTATTCGATAACGAACTGTAAAACAAGTCACTGCTGAACAGGGCTGTATAATTATCGAGTCCGGCATATACAGGTGGACTTGGGAAAAGCCATCTGAAAGCGCTTATGTACACCGCGTAAGCTTCTGGGAAGAAAGTTACCACAGTTATGTAGATCATCGCAGGTAGGAGTAGTAGATTTGGATTTCCCTTCATCTTCAATGCTATGCTCTCCCCTGGGCAGGGCCTCCGGCTCCGGCTTAAGCGCAGCTAGAGCGGGATCACGTGCGCTGAGTTGTATGGGAAAAAAGAAGACCTATTTAAGCAGCCCTTCCGTCTTAAACAGGTCTACGAGATCCTTCTGAGATTGGTTCATCGCTTGTTCGGCGGTCCATGTGCCCGCGACTATCTTCGCGAAATTCGTGTAGATTATTTTCATGTACCCGAAACTGACGCCGGGTTTGGGAAGTCGTGGGAGCGGAGATGCTGCTACCGACTTTGCACCTTTCGTTCCAGGTGGCTGTGCTGCTATTATCGCTTTGATTGTTGGAGCCATCCAGCCCCACTTCGTGTTCACGTCAGGCTGATTCTCGGGTGCCTCAACTACGGACGCTCGCATGGGCGGCCATCCAAACTCAGGTTTGAGGGCTTGACTTTGGACATGCGGTGATGTGAGGAACGTGAGTAATGAGAATGCCGCCTCCTGTTCCTTCGGTTTGGAATATGCGTTTACACTGTAACCTGTTGCTGTTAGAATATTCGGCTGAGCAACTTTGCCGGGCCAGGGCGCGAAGCCCGTTTTGTCAAATACTACGGATGTCGTCGGGTCTAGTACAGGCGCGAGAGCTGTCACAAAGTTTAGTTCCATCGCAGCTTTTCCTGCCGCGAAATATGTCGTGGGCTTATTGATCTCCGAGTTAGACCAGTCAACGGCATATTTCCCAAGTTTTGCGTAGTAGTCTGTTCCTTCTATGACCTCAGGGGAGTTAGCAAGAGGCTCCATTGTTGCTTCGTCGAGGTGTTTTCCTCCACATCCCCAGATGAACATATCCCATTGGAAGAACGGGAAGAGGTCGGGAGTTCCAAAAAGCGTTATGCCCCACAAGCCTTTGTCGGGCCTATAGAAATGTTCCGCAGCTGCAACGAGCTCGTCTAGATTAGTTGGAACTTTGACATTCTCTGCCTCGAAGAGATCTTTCCTGTAGGCCAACCAATGGTTACCACAGTCCCATAGGCTACCGTATATCGTACCATCGTCGGTCGAGGACGATTTGACCGTTGGTTTGAGAACGTCATCAAAGTTGTATTCCTTTGGACACTTGGCGAACCAGTCGTTTAGAGGAAGGCAGTTCCCTGCGATAGCATTGTTATATACGAATGATCCATCCATGCTATTGTAATCCAGCGCGAACGTTCCTGATTTTGCAGCAAACTCGAGCGACAATTTGTCGTTTGCAGTACCCTCACCCATGACCGTCCATATCGGTTTTATGCCGGTTATTCTCTGGAATTCATCAATGAACTTCTTCGCCTGCACAGTGTCAATAGTATCATAGGCCATTATGTTTAATTCCGTTCCAGCGAGTTGGGGATTGACATAGAAGTCAACTACTTCTGTTGGCGTAGCTGTTGCAGTAGCTGTTGCGGTGACAGTGACAGGGCCACCTGTAGCAGTAACCGTAGTTGTAGGACCAGGAACCTCAACGGGTGGTTTCGCCAAATAGCCCAAGGCACCGCCGACAATTAGCCCGCCGACCACGCCGCCAGTCAACTTCAGCCACTCTCTACGCCCAACATTCTTGTCCTGAGACATTCTCCGTCATTTCTCCAACTACAAATGTGGTAGTGAATGTATATATGATTTTTCCCGTTCTTGCCGTGTTGAGCTATCCACCCTGATGTGTCAGTGATAAGAATGTTTGAGGTTGAGCGAAAGGCGGCGAGAAAGCGGTGGATAGAGAACTACGACGGAGAAGATGGATCGTTAGCAGAAAGCTTGAGGGTTGCAGAAGTACGGAGATCGCTACAGCATTACGAATCGATGAGAGAACCGTCTATCGCTGGTGGCGCGTCTACAGGAAGCATGGGTGGGCGGGTCTACAAGTTAAGTCACACAAACCCCACACGATCCATCGAACCCCACAGGAGACAGTAGAGCTCATCCTTCAACTCAGAAGGGCAAGGAATTGGGGACCATGCCGCATCGAAGGATACCTACGCAATTACGCGAAGCAAAGCAGAGTCAGCCACACAACCATCCACAAGATCCTCAACCAGGCTGGACTCAACAATCCAATTGAGACGCCGAGGAGGGTTTGGGGTAAGCGCAGGTTCGAGCGTGCGCACAGCAATAGCCTCTGGCAGGCAGATTTCAAGCTCACCGAGCAGGATGAGTGGATGATCAGCTTCCTAGATGATCATTCGCGCTTCATACCAGGATCAAGGGTTCATCATAACCCCACAGCGAAGCATGCCATCAAGCTCCTGGAGGACTCCGCGAGGCAGTACGGCAAACCTGATCAGATCCTGACAGATCGGGGAACCCAATTCTATCCAGCACGAGGAGGCACCTCAGAGTTCACGGAGTATTGCAGTGGAAACGGCATCCAGCACATAATCACAAGCGTCCGGAGACCATCCACGATCGGTAAGATCGAGGCATTCCACAAAGCGTACACCATTGAAGCTTCAATCTATCCAACTCACAAAGAATTCGTAGATTACTGGAACTATCAACGCCCACATCAAGGGATAGGTTATCTATACCCCGCAGACGTATACTTCAGAGACCTGACACATCACAGTGGATAGAACACCGTTCTTGCCGTGTTGTAGTAGCCCCCAACATCTGGCAGATTACTATTTAGATTATTTTCATTTCGGGCAGCACAGAACTCGGGTGGCGCTGTTACTTAGGGAGCCCCGCTAGCACTGCCGCAGAGGCTGTTGCTATGCTTCCGTGCCTAGCTCCTAAAGATTCGTTTGACGCGGCGCTTCTTGCGGAATCGCTTCGCGGACAGTGCTACGCGCCAAAAAACCTTTGTCTGCCCCGCCGAAGATAGCTGATGAGACTTGGAACTGCCTTGCTCCCTAAAATGGTCGAGATCGTTCAAAGAGTGTCATCTGAAAGAGTAGATGACCCCCGATCCGCAGTTCGGACTGAACTCGATAGAATAGGACTTCGAAGAGTAGTCAAGCCAGGTTCGAGAATAGCTGTTGCTGTAGGCAGTAGGGGAATAGCAAGCATTACGGAATGTATTTCGACCCTCGTGGACGCGCTGAAAGAGTGTGGAGCCTCACCCTTCATAATACCTGCCATGGGTAGTCATGGCGGGGCTACACCCGAAGGCCAAGCAGCGGTCCTGAGGAGCCTTGGAATCACAGAAGAAAGCGTTGCGGCTCCCGTAGTGTCGTCTCTTGAAGTTCAAGAGATAGGAAGAGTGAACGACTCCTATCCGGTCTACGTAAGTAGGGATGCCCTGGCCTCTGACGGAATTATCCTCGTCAATCGTGTGAAACCACACACAGACTTCAAGGACAGGATAGAGAGCGGACTCATGAAACTGGCAGTCATCGGGCTGGGAAAGCAGAAAGGTGCAGAAACTCTTCATTCGCACGGGATGGAAGGATACCACAGCTATCTTCCCAGAGTTGCCAGACACATCATTCATCACTTACCAATAGTTCTTGGATTGGCCATAGTCGAGAACGCTCGCCATGAAATCGCGTTTATCAAGGCCATTCCGCCCGGAGAAATAGAGGAGCAGGAGGCCAAGCTACTTGAGAAGGCCAAGCAGCTCATGCCGCGAATTCCTTTCCAAGAGATAGATGTTCTCATAGTAGATGAAATGGGAAAGAACATAAGCGGAGCGGGAATGGATCCGAACGTTACCGGGCGTTTTACATCGCCTCCAGAATGTCCTCCTGGGAGCCTCAATGCGAAGGTTGTAGTGGTATTGGACCTTACCAGAGAAGCCGAGGGAAACGCGGCTGGAATCGGAGCAGCCGATCTAACAACTCGTCGGCTTTTTGACAAAATAGATTTCGAGAACACTTTCGTGAATGGTTTGACCAATGGTTTCCCTCAGTGTTGCAAAATACCTGTGTTCTTATCGAGCGATAGGGCCGCCATCGAAACGGGCCTTAGGATCATACACCCACCTGTCGACATCGATAAGGTCAGAGTTGTGAGAGTAAGAAACACTCTAGACCTGGAGCGTATGTGGGTTTCTGATAATCTTCTCGAAGAATTGAGATCGCGCCCGGACCTGACAAGAATAACGGTAGTGGGGCGACCCCAGGACATTATGTTCGACGTCTTAGGCAATGTCACGCGTTAAGTATTCTGCACTATAGGCTTCGTCCGGAAGGTGCCGCGGCACAGTCGCATTGTTGGTGGTTTACGTTCTTCTCGACGCTTCTAAGGCTCGTTCTAATTCATCTTCTCCGAAGAACAGCGTTCTCTGCCTTGGATCTCACCGGCCGGCAATTCTGTTCTGAGGATCGTTTCGAATTGTTATTTCAATCGCGTCAGGCGTTCTCGTGGTTTCTCGTTGTCTTTGACCATGCTGGGGGAACTCTTGGGACATGCAGATATTCAACGAGAAAGGTAACCCTCTCAGGTATTCTCGACGTATCTCATCGTAACTCAATTGCTGATAGATTCTATCCATGTCGTAAACCTCAAATATGCTACCAGGGTTTTGCACGTAGCCGGGGCAAAGATCGTTCATGAGAAGATTCAGGAATAGGGCAAAGGAGATTCTTGGTAAAGGCGGGATTGCTTATGGTGCCTACGTAACAATGGATTCGCCTCTTCTTATCGAAACCATTGGGGCTTGCGGTTTTGACTTCGTAATGATCGATGTTGAAGCGATTGGACCCAGCCCATACGATTCAAACAGTCTGGGTAACCTGATTAGAGCATGCGAGCTTTATGACATGACCTCTCTCATCAGAGTGCCCGAGAATAATTCGAGCATGATCCTGAAGGCTTTCACCCTCGGGGCGCAGGGGGTAGTCGTGGCTCACTGTAAGACCGCACGTGACGCTAGGTTGATGGTCCAATACTCCCTGTACCCTCCCCTCGGGTACCGAGGAGTTGCCCCGAGTCGGGGATTGCACGATATTGCAATGGAGTTATCAGAGTATGTCGAGCAGGCTAATCGCGAAACATTAGTCATACCACTCATAGAAGACAGAGAGGGAGTGGATAACTTGGAGGAGATACTATCCGTCCCAGGGATTGACGCAATATTCCTGGGTCCAGGAGACCTTTCAGTGTCCCTAGGGCATCCCGGTGAGATGGGACATACAGAGGTCGCGGAGTACCTCAGCAGGGCTAGGGCAATCTGCAAGGCGAAAGGAAAGTGCCTTATGGACCTGGCTATCGAAAAGAATGATGCTGATAAGCGCGTCATGGAGGGTGCTAGGATGCTAATACTTCATGATGATGTATTCTTCATCTACCAGTCCATGAAGGCTAAACTGAAGGAGATCCGAGAGGGAGCATCTTCGGCACTAGAGCGCTCTGATAACATGCATACGAGAAGCAAGTAGCTTAGACGCGGAGTATAATGCCACGTCATAGGAGTTCCCAATCTTCATATAATCTGAGGTGTGCAAGTTACTCATGCAACGTGTGAGGGCAGCAGTATTAGAGGCTCCCAGACAGATCGTAATCAACAGTTACGAATCTCCGAGCATCGGGCCTGACGAAATGTTGTTGAAGACTGAGATAGCAGGTGTCTGTGGCTCTGATGTGAAGATATACCGCGGCACGATAGGCAAGGTTATGGAAATGCGTGTTCCCATGCCGGTGGTCATGGGTGATGAGATACTTGGTTACGTTGCTGATGTAGGTGAAAGGTTCTCGAAAACGCACGGAGTGAAGAACGGCTCACGAGTAATCGTTGAGCCTCGAATACCTTGTAATCATTGTGAGAGGTGTATAACGGGCAACCACACTTTCTGCAAGAATATCAAGGCGTATGGGTGGATTCGATGTGATGAGCCGCCACACCTGTGGGGTTCCTATGCTGAATATGTATACGTTCCGTTGAACGCTAGGATCCACGGGGTTCCTAAAGATATGCCAGCTGAAGTGGCCATACTAGCTGCCGTAGTGGTTGCTGACGGCATTCAGTGGATTCAGAATATTGGCGGTTTAGGGATAGGTGATGACGTAGTAATTATCGGGCCCGGCCCTCAGGGATTGGCAAGTACCTTGGTTGCTAGGAACAGGGGCGCAGGATTGATAGCAGTTGCAGGAATGACAAAGGACAAGGTGAGAATGGATTTTGCAAGGGAGCTCGGCGCTGACTACCTGATCGATGTAGAAAAAGAGGATTTGGAGGAACGTGTGCGTGAGTTGACCGGTGGGAGTATGGCTGATCTCGTAGTGGAGTGCAGTGGAAATGTGAAGGCAATTCAGTCCTCTATTGATCTCGTCAAACCTCTAGGAACTGTTGTGCATATGAGCATGACCGGGATGGAGGCAATCCCACTAGTCACTCAAAAGATCGCTGCGAGGCAGATCGCTTTCAAGGGTGGTCTTGGTCCTGCTGGCAACGTTAAGGCCGCCATCAAGCTCGTCCATTCGATCGTGAATCATAAGAAGCAGCCCCTTGAGAGATTCATTTCACACAAATTCCCCCTGGAGCGGTCTGAAGAGGCGTTGAAGGCAATGGCATGCGAGATTGAAGGTATTGACCCAATCAAGGTTGCCGTTGACCTGAGACAATCCAAGTGACACGCTTTCCAAGTGAACGATCAAGGTGTTCCTAGAGTAAGAAAGTGAAGGGAATTCTGTGCGAGAAGATAGTGAGATTCTGCGTATTCTAAGAAATGCGAGAGTATACGATTTGGGTCATAGCATCGGCCCGGATATGGCTATTCATCCAACCCATCCCCCGTATTTTTTCTCTTTATGGAAACGCCACAGAGATTCTCCGCTCGGAGGTGGATTATCTGCGGCCGTCGATTTTTTTATGATGTGTGGTCATCATTCTACGCATATTGACGCGCTATGTCATTTTGCTGAGAACCTGAGGATACACGGGGGCAAAGATGTTGCCGGTATCGAGTCATACGCCGGATTCAAGGAAAATAGCATTTCGGATACGCCTCCGATCCTGGGAAGAGGGCTTCTCTTGGATATACCGGGTTCAAAGAACGTGGAAGAACTTTCTGGCAAGTATGCAATAGCAGTTGAGGATGTTAAGAATTGCTTAGAAATTGAAGGGCTTACGATTCTTCCTGGAGATGTCGTTCTCATAAGGACTGGGTGGGCAAGATATTGGAGAGATGTTACTAAGTATGAAATGGCCTTCACGCAATGCCCCGGTTTATCGGGGGATGCTGCCAGTTGGCTAGTTAAGAGAAAAGTTCGGGCAGTGGGTATCGATACGGATGCTGATATTCCCGGCTCCTTTGAATCCCATAGGGCTTTGCTTGTTGAAGGGGGAGTTAACATAATTGAACGAGTATACTTGGATGAGCTAGCTGAAGATAGGCGCTATGCGTTCATCTTCATCTGTCTTCCACTTAAGATAGACGGGGCAACAGCATCTCCAATAAGACCTGTAGCGCTCGGAGTAGATTGACCGGAGAAGACCTCTCCGCTATACCGCTCGACAGCATGATTGTTTCAAAAGTCGATGCGTCATCGGAAGTTCAGAAACACTAACCCAGGGACGCCATTCACACGCGATTGTTCCAAGTCCTAGATATGTGCCTTGTACATATAGCTCCCCTTGTATGGTATCACGACCGGCTTTATCCTTGTTGAATCGAATAGCTTGGTAAAATCCTGAGGGTTTATTGTATCTCCGCTCCAGAGGTTGTAGTGGCACGGGATGACCACTTCCGGATTCAACAACTTGGCAAAGATGACGGCATCTTCTGGCTTCCTTATACCATGAGGTAGCAGGTCGCTAAGTATAGGGAGCATCGCGATATGAGGAGAAGCCTTCGCTACAGGCTCCAGCACTTCGCTTGGGTTCTTCAGCATCGCTCGGGATGAGTCTCCCATGTTGTAGATCCTGATTCCTTCGATGTCGAAGAGATACCCGAAGTGGGTGGTGTTATTCTCCTCAGATATCTCATCTGGCGATATGGAGTAGTAGGGGGTGACCTTGAAGCCGTCCACTTCAAATGTCACGCGGGCTTCAAGGCTGTTCAACGTGTTCCTATCTATCCCTAGCTTGACCATGTGTTCACAAGATTCTGATGTTCCAAAGAACGTGGCTGTGGGGAAGTTCTTTGCTATTATAGGCAGGCTAATCGGGTCGGTGTGGTCCAAGTGGTCATGAGTACAGAATACGTAATCAAACTGGCAGTCCTCCGTCCTCATAGGAGGCTCTGGATGTAGGTAGTGAAGTCCCGGGTCCCTGCTCAAGTAGATGTCCAAAGCAATTAGCTTGTTCCGAGATGTCTTGAAAACGAAGGAGTTCTGCCCCAGCCAAAATACCTGCACTTCGCCCTTGCGGACGTTCGCTTCATGAATCTCATCTATCATAGAATCACCTGTTCTTCATCAACGTCCCACTACTTTACCGAGCATTTGTCCGCTCCATTCTCTGCCGAGCCCAACGCAATACTCTTACCAATCCCACCACCGCCTGTAACGATGGCAACTTTTCCCGTTAGATCAAAAAGCCTACTAGGCATGACTGAGCATCATCGATGAAGGTGACCATTTTCGCCAGAAATAAGTTCTTGTCTCGCTGTCGAGACTGCATCCCACTTGTGACTTCTGGCGTTTCATAATAGATAGACTCGCTGTGCTTATCGACGGTCTGTCTTAACTAATTTCAGGGCCGGCCGAATGTAGGATGTGCGGTTTTTACCGTCATGGTTAAGGGGGTGGTAGACAGTTTATTTTCGCGGTGAGTCTGATGCTTGAGGGAAAGGTGGCTCTTGTAACTGGGTCTGGGCGTGGACTTGGTAGGGCCTATGCGCTTAGACTGGCAAAGCTGGGAGCAGATGTCGTGATTAATGATGTTAATCTGAAGGCTGCGGAGGAGTTCAACGAACGGCTAACCGCTCCAACCGTGATGGATGAGGTGAAGAACTTTGGGCGGCGTTCGATCGGCATTCAAGGCGACGTATGCAAGAAGGCGGATGTGGATGGAATGTTCAAGAAGATACTCGACGAGTTCGGACGAATCGACATACTCGTGAACAATGCTGGCGGCAGACTAACTCCGGGAGGGAAGAGCTCCAAGCGACTGGGAGAGGCATGGGCGTCCAGCATGGTAGAGGAGGAGCTGCGCTACATAATTGATCTTAATCTTGTTGGAACCATCCTATGCAGTCAAGCTGCTTCTATTCCAATGAAGCAACAGAAGTTAGGAAACATCATCAATGTCTCGTCGATTGCGGGGCTCGAAGTCAGCAGGTCTGGACGTGGAGCGGACTATGCGGTAGCGAAGGCTGGTGTATTCCACTATACACGCCTCTTGGCTGCTGAGCTAGGCCCGTACGGCATACGTGTCAACTGCATCGCTCCCGGTTATATTGCTTCGGTCAGAATAATAGCGCAGGGCCAGGCGCCGGAAGAAGTTGCAAAAGGCCTTCCTCTGGGAAGACTCGGTACTCCTGAAGACTGCGCCAACGTGATTGAGTTCTTGGTCAGCAACCTGTCAGCATATGTCACGGGCCACTGTATTACCATAGACGGCGGTTACTCACTCACTCACACGTGGCCGGCATAGTTCCGACAGACTGTATCAGATCACTGGCTCCTTCGCCCGATGGCCTTTTCGTACGCGGCTTGGCATGAGATTGTTAGCCGCTTCATGAGTGGCTTTCCGTAAACGACCATGTAGCATTCGAACTCTGAAGAAATCCGAGCGCTGTACTAGTCTGGCTCTGTGACAAAGTTGTGGCTTTCCTAGTGTTGACCGCCTGGTGTGCCTTGATCTCAAAGTCGCAATTTAAGTGACCGTGGGACAAGTGGAGTGCACATGCGAGTTCCAAAACATGCGACCACGCCCGCTGAGTCGTGGTATTCGATATGAGCAGTTATTGGTTTGAGAAGCACGTACACCTGTTCTTTACTCGAGGGCGATTTCTAAGATAGTCGGACAGCAGGGCATCGAACGGTTCTTGGTGTCTTAGACTTCGTTTTGCCGTTGCGCCATGGTCGTGTATGTTCCCATGAGGATTAAGGTCCAGCTTTCGCTATTGGAAAGTTGGCTTTGCCAGTCACACGCCTACCTGATTCTGGTAATCCTGAATCTTCATGTTCATCACGTCATTCAGATCGACGGCTTCTCCCAATAATGAAGATTCCAGGGCAGAGTAGATCAGTGCGACCGCAATCATTCCATCATACGCTTCCGTTTCGGGACGTCTGTGATCTCGCACAGAGTCTATGAAATCGAGCATTTCTAGTGCTATCAGTTTCCTGTCAACTTCCTCGAATCTCATACTGTAACCATTTCCTATATTTGGGAAAAGTGTCTTCGTGTAGTCATCGTATGTCTCGTCCAAAACGGAATCGATCATGTTCTGAGACTCCTCTTCATTGTAAGGAGCACCGAGCCATATCTGCGCGGGATTCAAGCCGAGGTAGTCGTCGTCGTGGGCACGAATCGCCTTGACTTTTTCTCCTGTCCTGTCCATCGGAACGAGAATGCTACCATCCTCACAATACACTATCCTATACCATAGACCTTGACCGGCTGCGCCCGAGTTCAGGTACAGCTTTGCAGATGTGCGGCCTTCATACGAATAGAGCGCGTCGAGAAAGTCCTCCGTTTCGCATTCAACGGTAGCACTTCTGATCGCCTTGCCGTTGACCATTTCGCGCTTGTAGCGATAGTTTCTGATTATGGAAGCTGTTCCGAAGACCTTTCTTGGTAAACCCAAGAAGTAGTAAATCAGGTCGGTGTAATGGACACCCATGTCAAGTGAGATTACACCGCTTTTCTTGTGGCGCCAGGTGGATAAAAGCAGATTATCGCCGCCGCCAACGGATAGCTGTAGCATGTGCAAGGGTTTGCCCAATACCTCATTCTTGATTAGTGATTTAGTGAGACGGTTGCAGGGATCTCTCCTGTAGTTCTCTGCGACCGCCACCCTGACTCCGTGCTTTTTCGATTCTGCTATGATGGCGTTGCAGGCTTGCACCGTGACTGCAAGGGGTTTCTCTACTAAACAGTTGACCCCGCCTTGTATCAAGCTGATCGCGATTGTATGATGCGTCTTCACGTCCGTTGCAATATCAGCGATATCAGGTCGTGTACTATTCATCATGGAGGCAATGTCGCCATATGTTCTCGGTGTGTATCCCAGCACTTGCTTTGAGAGCCTCGCAGCTTCAGCAGCCCTGGCTAGGTCGGAATCAACAACCGCCGTGAGTTTGACATCAGCTAGATTGTCCGTTATCAACTGCTTGAGTCCATGAATGTGTCTCTTCCCCATGAGTCCACAGCCGACAAGAGCTATGTCCATACAGTGTCTGCACCGCCTCTGCGCGACTATTCCTCTTCTATTGGCATAGGAGATCTACTCGAACGATGGAATGATATCCTCGCTCAGTATCTCAAGGGTTCTCGTTGAGGGAAAATCCAGAGGATACAGCGTAAAGTGCTGTACGCCAGCCTTTTGATATTCCTCAATTCTTCTGCAGCAGACCTCGGAATTTCCAATGATGTATTTGTCGAGAATATCTGTGGGTGGGGGAGCGTGTATATTATACGATGAGAAGGAGATGAGCCATTTCTTTATCTTCTCAGTTTCCCATTCATCATTCGTGACCATGATTCTGGTTTCCATTGACTTCTCGATTTTCTCGAACTGCCTTCCATTCCTTTCGCAATGCTCCTTCAATACTCCCAGCTTTCGTGCATACTCGTCTGCTGGAAGTGCGGGCACGTTCCATCCATCTGCATGATTTGCCACCGCCCGTAGTAGTAGCTTCTCCCCGCCGCCTCCTATCCATATGGGGGGATGCGGCTTCTGAACCGGTTTTGGATTACATTCAGCCTTGTTTGTGCTGAAACTCGTTCCTTGGTAGGTAACGTGTTCCTGTGTCCACAATGCCTTGACTATCTCGATAGCTTCAATCATATCATGGACTCGTTTTGCAGGCTCATCAGACCAACCAAGCCCATATGCGAGATGTTCGTCTTTGTGCCACCCAGCTCCGAATCCGAAGTTCAGCCTCCCTCCACTAATTACATCCAATGTGGCCGCCATCTTAGCAACTAGCGACGGATTTCTATGAGAATAGCAAAGCAGCAACGGTCCAATCCTGATCTTTTGAGTAACGGCCGCGATTGCCGCAAGCAAGGTCCAGCATTCATACATAGCATCGCCAAGTATGAAATGATCTGGCGCCCACAGCGTATCATACCCCAACTCCTCGCACAGCATGGCGTAAGGCTTGATCAAACTGTAGTCAAGTCCAGCGTAGAAGGCACTTGCCTCGTTCCAGGAAGCCAAGCAGACCCCGAATTTGAGACCTCTCAACTTGTCACACCGCTGGAATCAACGAAACTTCGGGAGAACATGATCGGCGAACAGTTTCATCCCTTCATCTGAAGGAAAGTCAACAAACCATAGAATGAAGCGCGTCATGCCTAACTCAACATATTCATTGATTCTCTCTATGCATTCGTCGGGAGTGCCGTAGAGATACATCTCCCTTAGCTGGGTTTCGTCACGGTAGAATGTCGCTTTAGGATTATGTGACCTTATCTGCTTCATTAGCCCGTCGAGTCCTGCGTGGTTCTTTGCGATGATAACCTGGGTTTCAAGTGACTTGACGATCTTGCTGTAATCTCGTCCTGCAGAGAGACATTCATCCTTTATCCGCTGAAGCTTGCCGGCGCACCACTTGACAGAAGCTGGTGTATTGTTCCATACGTCGGCATACTTGGCTATGAGCCCGAAGATTCTCTCCGAGCCGGAGGCGTCGTTCCACCCTTCTCCTCCCATTGTTCCTATCCAGATTGGAGGGAATGGTTTCTGGACCGGCTTTGGGTTGCACGTCGCATTCTTTAGAGTGTAGTATCTTCCTTCGAACGAAACCGTCTCTTCTGTCCACATTCGTTTTGTGATTTGGAGCGCCTCATCAAATCGTTCAATCCTCTCCTCGTCACGCTCAATCCATGGAAAACCGTAAGCTACGCACTCCTCCTTGAGTCCTGCATGCCCCGGATCAACGAAGAAATCCAGTCTTCCGCTAGAGATATTGTCCAGTGTAGACGCCATCTTAGCAACGAGAGAGGGATTTCGAAACAGATTATACAGGTGAATGGTTCCCAATCTCAGTCGAGATGAGATGGCTGCAATGGCGCTCAGAGTGGTCCAGCACTCGAGGATCGAGTTGTTCAAACCGAGCATTACGTGATCCGCAACCCAGACAGAAGTGAAACCGAGCTTCTCGGATGCTGAGATGCTATTTCTCAGTAGGGGCCAGTCTAGTTCGCGCAATAGAGGCGTACGTGGGTGGGAATCACCTCCCCCCGGGAAGATTGGCAACGCAAAACCAAACTCCACCTTGGTGGGCGTCAAACATATCCAACCTTCAATTATGCATGGATCTTTCTTCTCACTTAGTGCTAGATTTCACTATTTAGATTACCTAGGCTCCAGACGGTATTCCGTCCTGTTCTCAGCATAATCCCTCACCTTCCGAACGCGATAGGGGTGAAACTAAGACCAGGGTTGACCCGTAGAGACGGATCATACAGATCAGTTTTTCAAGCCACACTCCACACTCTCATGATTTGGAGTAGTGACATTGTTTCAGGGAGATGTAGTAATGCCGGTGATCCTAGGCTACAAAACGTGTCATGAGCAGTACGATCCTGTGAGACTTCTCGAGCATGCGGTCTTGGCTGAGAAATGCGGATTTGAGACATTGTGGACGAGCGACCATTTTCACCCTTGGGCGCACACAGGCGCTTCTGGAGGTTTCGCTTGGGTGTGGATGGCTTCCGCCGCGGAGAGAACCCGGAAAATGCGAATTGGAACCTCAGTTACAGCACCAATCCTCAGGTATCATCCCGCGATTGTGGCTCAAGCCTTTGCCACGCTTGCTTTCACCTATCCAGACAGAATTTTCCTAGGCGTCGGAGCAGGCGAGGCCCTGAATGAATCCCCGTTGGGTTACAGATGGCCCTCCCCTAAACAACGCCTCGAAATGCTTGAAGAAGCTATCATAATAATGAGGAAGCTTTGGACGGAGGAATATGTCACGTTCAAGGGCAAGTACTATTGCCTCAAGAAGGCGAATTTATACACGAAGCCTCCCAACCCCGTGAAGATAATCATCGCGGCAGGAGGACCAAGGGCCGCAGAACTTGCCGGAAGGCTCGGAGATGGAGTCATGGTGGCGGGTTCTATTGAGGCTGCAAAGAAGCTGCTACGGGTCTTTGAAGACGGGGCGAGGAAAGCGGGACGAGACCCCGATCTACTTGAGAAAGTACCGGAAGTTATGGTCTCCTATAGTGATGACTACGAGGCGGCATTGAAGAGCTGCAGATTCTGGGCAGGATGCATGATACCATCATTCTTCAATCAAGACATTTCTGATCCCAGAGAGATCGAGTCACAGGGGCTAAGCGTGACGGACGATGCATTAGCGAAAAAATGGATCGTCGCGACAACTGGCGAGGAGCATATTAGAAGAGTGCGTGAATTCGTGAAAGCCGGTTTCAATCATCTAGAACTTCTGAGCTCAAGTCCAAACGAATGCAAGTTCATAGAGTTCTACGGCAGAGAAGTTCTACCACACCTCAAGGAATGAAGCGCTCTTTCGAAAAAGGGCAATGACCAGTCATATCCACAAGCTTCGCACTCGTCATCGCGAGCGGGATGTCTTAGAACCGACATCGAGACACAAGGGTCACTGTGGAGCACCTTTTTGTTGTAGGAATTCTCGAAAAGTTCAGTACATTACACGGGTTTGATCGATCCAAACGGGTCATTTTGGGCTCGTTCTGAATGAATGAGGCCCAAAGAGTTTGACAGGACAAACGCGGCTGCGTTTGAAGCTCGCATGCGCTCTCAATTCCAAGATTCCCTCAAGTCGTGTTCTAATTCCTTAGTGGTCCCTCTGAGAAGATCGATTCCTTGATCGATAGGCTTAATTTTGGTGACCTTATCGGTCTGTTTGAGGTTCTGGCCCTGATGAACAAAGCTGTCTTGGAGAGACTGAAGGAAGCTGTGGTGAAATTCGACGTGGATGCCGTGAAGGAAGCCTGTGACGATGCCCTGCGACAGAAGATTTCAGCTTATGAAATAGTGACGGAAGGCATGGCCAAGGGTATGGAGGTCATAGGTGAGAAGTATGAGGGAGGAGAGTTCTTTCTATCTGAGCTCATAATGGCCGGGGAGACCATGAAGGAGGGCATGAAAATTATCGAGCCGCATCTCCAGCCTAGAGGAAAGGGCGGAAGAGGAGAGGTTGTTTTGGGGACAGTCGAAGGGGATCTACACGACATAGGAAAGAACATTGTAGCCAGTCTTCTCAGAGGATCGGGCTTCAGA
>Ga0315280_10005105_pt1 | contig 18925 bp, 14 predicted proteins | sample YL17G06_40_MG_FD_203697 | JGI IMG/M metagenome (GOLD analysis project Ga0315280, IMG submission 203697) | Sediment microbial communities from Yellowstone Lake, YNP, Wyoming, USA - YL17G06_40 | ecosystem: Environmental > Aquatic > Freshwater > Lake > Sediment | place: USA: Wyoming | collected... | reverse complement strand
CGACTTTTTCCGCCAGGCGGGCCTGAAGGTCTCGGGTTGCGTCACCACCACGCGCTTTGGCAAACCCACCACCGGCTGGGAAGTCGGCGCCTGCTACACGAACCGCGCCAACCAGCAGCATCTCGCCTCGATCTTTGAGTTCACCGCGAAGCTGTTCGACGAAATCATGATTGACGACTTCTTCTTCACCGATTGCGAGTGCTCCGAGTGCACGGTGGCGAAGGGCGCGATGAGCTGGCGGCAGTATCGTGAGAAGCTGATGCTCCAGGTGAGTCGCGACTGCGTACTGGGCCCGGCGCGCAAGGCGAATCCGAGCGTCAAAGTCATCCTCAAGTACCCGCAGTGGTACGACCAATTCCACGAGCGCGGCTACGTCGTGGACAAGGAGACGGCGCTCTACGACCGCATCTGGGTGGGCACGGAGCTGCGCGATCCGAGCTCCGACGAGTGGGGCCACAAGCAGCAGTACGCGGGTTTCTTCATCTATCGCTGGCTCAGTGAAATCGGCGGGGAGAAAACCGGCGGAGGCTGGTTCGATCCTTACGGCACCGACCCGACGTTCTATCTCGATCAGGCCTACGTCAGCGTGCTTGCCGGTGCGCCGGAGATCCTCCTTTTCCATTACGGCTCGCTGATTGCGCCGGAGTATCGCGCCCAAGCTGAAGCCTTCGCGGCGCGGCGGGCACAACTCGAATCACTCTCCAAGCTCGTCGAGGGCTGGAACGGCATCCCGGCGTACAAGCCGCCCTCCAGCGAGTCCGGCAATGAGGCTTACATCTTCGATCAGATCGGCATGCTGGCCGTGCCGCTTGTTCCGACGGCGAAGTTCCCTGAAGGCTCGCGTGCCGCGCTCTTCACCATCCACGCGCTCGAAGACACGGCGTTAGTTCCTAAGCTCGTGAGCTTCCTCAAGGCTGGCGGGACGGCGTTCCTGAGCGAAGGGCTCGCGCATCGCCTTAACGGTGACCCGCGCCTGCCGGGCAAGGAATCACATGAGCTCGCCAAAGGCAAATACCTCCAGACGACCGAACTGGGTGGGGGGAAACTGGTGATCTTCTCGGACGCGCTGCCGCGTCTCACTTACGTTGACGCGCAGAACCGCGTCGCGCAGCCGACGCCCGCGCTGCGCGAGGCGTTGGAAGGCTTACGCAAGGCGGTGGCCGATTTCGCCCCCACATCGCTCGACGCGCCACCGCGTGTGGCGGTGTTCCCCCTACGAGGCCGGGTCGCCGTAGCGAATTTCACGGAGCTGCCGGTGAGCTGTCGCCTGACCGGACTGGGCGGAATGGTCAGTCGCTTCAAGCAGGTGTTTGCGACTCAGGGTTCCATGCTCGCTTCGGATCGCGTCACGATGCGTCTGGCACCACACGGGCTGCTCGTGGTGGAGTAGCGGCGTGGTTTTGGTGGGGTGGCGCGTCATTCTGAGCGAAGCGAAGAATCCCTGCATCTGGCGGCACTTAGCTGTCCCCATTGAAGCGTAGCAAATGCGGAGACCCTTCGCTGCGCTCAGGGTGACAAGTGTGGCGCGTTGTTTTCCGATTCGGGGCGGCAGGGATTATCCCTGTGATATGCGCGTCGCCGTCCGGGTGCGGATCATCGCCACGGTCTTCCCGTTCGTCAGTTCTCGCAGCGCGTCGGCGGCGATCCAACGTGCTGCGCGCGAGTCCAGCTTTTGAATTTCTTTACCGGTACTGATGGCAGCTTCACGCAACTTCAGGTTGCGCTTGCCGATTTGCCGCAGCGCCCAATTCACGGCTTTCTTCACGAAGTTTCTCTCGTCGGTCGCGCCTTTTTTGATGAGGGGAAGAAAGCGCAGGAAGGTGCTGTCCGGCGCGGCTTTGTGATGGACCGCCAGGCAGGCCATCAAAACGAATCCCGCCCGTTTGACGTATTCCTCATCCCGCCGGGTCCACTCCACGGCCTTTTTGTGGGCGAAGGGCGTCAGGCGGAAGAGATTGTTGCAGGTGCCATCCACGACGGCCCAGGAGTCGAAGTCGCGGGCCCAGCGCTCCATCTGCTCTTCCGTGACCTGTGCGGGGTCGTCGATGAGGCCCGCCAAGCCTTTCGCGTCGTGAATCCCCGAGGCCCACAGCCGCTCCGCGAGCGCGTGATTCTTGCGGTGGGCGCGCGCCATCTGGCGCAGCGCGGGCGCGGGAACGCCGTAGGCCTTTTTCACGTTGATACCGAACCGCGCCATCCCGGCAATGTTGCGCGGGTTGTAGTAGGACTTCATCTTCTTCAGGATCTCGTGATATTCCATGCCGTGTGACTCCTGGCGAATTCGGTTCGTACGGCGCGCCTGCGCCCCGGAAAGGATATACTGACCTGCATGCGACCCGAGAATATATTGTCCCGCTGCTCAGCCCCCTGGAGGTGTTCCATGAGAGATCGTCGGCCTTATGAGTCTAGCTGGCACTTTGTTCAGGCGATCATTTTCATAGCCTTTGTGGTCCCGTCCATATCGGCCCAACAAATTCCCGAGGCGGCCTGGAGCCGGGGCATCGGCGAGCCGCTCGACAATCCCGGGGTCACAAAGGTACGAGGAAATATTGATGAAGGCTACTGGCAGGGTGTGCCGCTGGGCGGGTTCGGCAGCGGCAGCATCGGCCGCACGTATCGCGGCGATTTCGCGCGCTGGCACCTGAAGACCGGCGTGCACAAATACCAGTCGATCGCCTCCAACGTCTTCGCGGCCTTCGAGCAGTCCGAGGGCGGCCCTCCGCAGGCGGTCGTGCTGCGGGCGGGAAAGCCCGAAGGCGCGGGGGCGCTCTCGGCCTGGAACTGGAGCTATCCGACGGGCGCGGGGAAATATTACGCGCTGTTCCCGAAGGCGTGGTTCGACTACGAGTACCCCGCTTTTCCCGTGCATCTCACCTGCGAGCAGTTTTCGCCCGTTCTGCCGAACAACTACAAGGAGACCAGCTACCCGGCGGGCGTTTTCGTCTGGCACGCCAAAAACACTTCCGACAAGCCCGTAAAAGTCTCGATTCTCTTTTCGTGGACGAATATGGTGGGCTGGTTCTCGGAATTCAATGGGGACCTCAATCTCGGACTCGGGTCGGGCACGTTCAACAAGCCGCAATCGGAAAAGCTCGCGTCGGGCGGCATGATGAGGGGCCTTGTGTTCGACCGCGTGCGCAGCGGGCCGGCGAGAAGGGACGCGGACGGCCAGTTCGCCATCGCGGCGCTTGAAGACCCGGACGTGAAGATTAGCTACCAGACGACCTTCGACGTCACGAGCGATGGCGCGAGCGTCTGGAAGACGTTCGCACAGGACGGCACGCTGCATGACCTCCCGCACAATTGGCTGAGCTCGGGCGGTAACCCCGTAGGCGGCGCGATCGCCGTCACCTTCACGCTCGCCGCGGGAGCCGCAAAAGATGTCCCCATGGTGCTCGCCTGGGATTTCCCCATCGTGCAGTTCGGCGCCGGGCGGCGCTGGTACAAGCGCTACACAGCCTTCTTCGGAACGAGCGGCAGCGCGGCGTGGCGAATCGCCCGCACGGGCCTCCAGAACTGGCGGCAGTGGAGCAAAGCTATCGACGAGTGGCAACGGCCCATCATCACCGACGCGTCGAAGCCACGGTGGTATCGCGGCATGCTCTTTAACGAGCTTTACTGCCTCGTGGATGGCGGAACGTTCTGGGAGAACGGCGAAGTCGGCAAACCCGCGGCGGCCCCGCATCACCATTTCAGCTACCTCGAGTGCTTCGATTACCCCTTCTACTCGACGCTCGACGTGCGCTTCTACGCTTCGTGGGCGCTGCTGAAGTTCTGGCCGGACCTGGAAAAAGAGGAGATGCGCCAGTTCGCGGACACCGTGCCGCTCGACTACCAGCAGTACCACCAGATCGGCTGGGACAAGAGCATCGCGCTGCGCAAGGCCGCCGGAGCGCTGCCGCACGACCTTGGCGCGCCCGTCGAAGACCCCATCCGGCGCGTGAACCAGTACAGCTATCAGAATGTGACGGTGTGGAAAGACCTGAACAGCAAGTTTGTGCTCCAGGTGTACCGCGATTTCGCTCTGACCGGGGGCAAGGACCTGGAGTTCCTCCGCGCCACGTGGCCGGCGGTGAAGTCGTCGCTCGACTATCTCAAGAAGTTCGACACCAAGGGCGACGGCCTGCCGCAGAACGAAGGCATCCCCGATCAGACCTACGACACCTGGCGCATGCGCGGCACGAGCGCCTATTGCGGCAGCCTGTGGCTGGCCTCTCTCAAGGCGGCGGTGAAGATGGCCGCGAGGATGGGCGATGCCGAGGCGGGGAAGAAATATCAGGCCTGGTACGACGAGGCGCAGCCGAACTTCGTCAAAGAACTCTGGAACGGCGAGTATTTCAATTACGACACGGAGAGTCCGTACAAGTCGAACGTCATGGCCGACCAGCTCGTCGGGCAATGGTACGCCAACCTCTGCGGCTTGGGCGAAATCGTCCCGCGCGAGATGACTCGGAAGGCGCTGGCGAAGATTTTCAAGCTTAACGTCCTGGGATTCGAGAACGGCGACATGGGCGCCGTGAACGGCATCAACGCCGACGGCACGCTCATCAAGGATAACGAGCAGACGGAAGAAGTCTGGGCGGGAACGACGTTCGCCTTGGCGTCGTTTCTGAAATCCGAGGGCATGCTCGCCGAGGCCTACAAGACTGCCTGGGGCGTCTACAACGTGGTGTACGCGAAGAAGGGCTACTGGTTCCGCACGCCGGAAGCGTGGGACCACACCGGCAACTTCCGCGCTGAACTCTACATGCGCCCGCAGGCCATCTGGGCATTGGAGTTCGGCCAATGAAGGATGAAGTCTGAAGGGTAAAGGATGAGCGACCCCGAGCCGGCGGTCCGCAGATCCCGGAGCGGCGATTGAGGTTCGAGGGATCTCCAGGTCGACGCGCTGGGCCGATTACTTGCGACGATGTCGGTGGACTCTTACGATAAACACTTGGCGTCGATATTCCCCGCCCGGAATATTCTGTGGCGCCTCAAAATGAAGAAGTCCGGGGTGGCTCCGGCGAGTGGGGCGTGAAAGTGAGAAAGGCGCCCTCACCGGAGGAAGCCGCCCGGACTCGCGGGCATCAGGAACACGAGCGGGTAAAGCCTATTGCGGTCCCGGGCCCACGTTGCCTTCCGGGCGCTGGCCGCGCCCGCGCCAGGATCCTTGGCCCATCATGCCGGACATGACCCGCGTGGCCGTAAACTCACCATTGGTCTCTTTGCCGACGGCCATCACGCGGTCACCCACTTTCAAGTCGGCGAGCGTCGAGGGCTTGCCTTCCTTCATGAAACTGGTTTGCTCGTCGATTTTCACCACGCGCTCGCCCTGCCGGCGGTTGCGGAGTGTCAATTGGCTCTTCCCGATGGCGACGATTTCACCGAAGGCTCTTTCGCCGCTGAATTGCTGCATTTGCTCTTCGGTGACACGGCGCACCGTGAGCGCGGTGATTTCGTTATTGGAACCGGCGCGTCCCATGACGAAAACATGGTCGCCGGGTTTCAGGTCTTCGAGCTGAATCTCCTGTCGGCCCTCCCGATAACGCGTCTCGTCGCTGACCAGGATGGTCTGATCCTTTCCATCGGTGGTCTTCACCGTTATCCGGTCAACGCCCACGGACGCTACGGTTCCCATGATGCGTTGGCCTCCGGGTTCGCCCTGGAATCCGCGGTTGGAGGGCGGCTCCGGTCCCTGCTGTGCGGACGCCGGACTCAACCCCACCAGGGGAAAGAGCAACAACACGGTAACAATCCACTTCGGCATAGACTCCTCCTGCGCGGTCAGACGAAGATCGGGCTCGCTGGGTTACCGCGTAACCTGGATCGAGGTTTTTCCGTCCATGATTCTGTCACACCAGTGGGGGACGTGAGAGCAACCTGAGGTCTTTTGACGGCGTTCATCTCCATGCTGGTTAAGCGCTTGATTTGGTTCGTCTTGCTGCTCATTTGGACTGCCGTTTCGGCATTAGCCCAGACGGTGGAAAGCGGCACGATTACGGGTCACGTACGCGGCCCCGGGGGAATTTCGGTGCCGGGCGCGACCGTCCGGCTGATCGACCCGCAGTCCGGCGAACGCAAGGAAACCTGGACCGACGAGGCGGGTGACTACACTTTTGCCGGGCTGCGTCCCGGTAGCTACAAACTTGAAGTCTCGCTGCTTGGCTTCCGTACGGACGTCCGCGAGCCCATCCCGGTCACGGGGGGCAGAAGTCTCAAGGTCAATGCGGCGCTGGTGTTCTCTTACGCGGAGGGCGGCAATGCTCAAACCGCGCGCAGCAATGATTCGGGGAATAGCACCTCTCCGCTCGTGCCCGACATAGTACGCGAGCGCGACGCGATGGCGGAAGGCGAAGGTGGCCTGCCGGGCTCCGCTCTTGCCGGCGCGGAAGGCACGGTCCGCATATCGGAAGTCTCCGGGAACGGTAACGCCTCCCAGGCGGAGCCACTTCCGGACGAAGCCGAGGCATCGGTGAGTGCCGCCAATTCTTTTCTTCTCTCAGGAGGAATCGGCCGTGGCGCTCCGACCCCCGGCGATGAAGAAGGACGGGGGGGCGACCGGGTGCGCGAATTCCGAGCCATGCGCGAAGGGCAAGGTGTTCCGGGGTTCGGCGGTGGCGGTGGGCCTGGCGGCGGGGGCGGATTTGGCGGTGGCGGATTCGGCCCCGGAATGGGGTTCCCTGGCGGAGGGGGCGGGGGCGGATGGGCGGGACGAAGGCCGCAGGTCAACCGCATTCGCGGCAACATCTTCGACCGCTACACGAATTCTACCTTCGACGCGCGCCCCTATCCGCTCAATGCCGCCGAATCCCCGCAGATTGTGTCCTACCGCGAAGATTTCGGCGTCGGGCTGGGCGGGCCGCTCGTGATCCCGAAGGTCTACAACGGACGCGACAAGACCACTTTCTTCTTTAATTACAGCCTGCAACGCGGGAAGAGCCCCTTCGACAGCTTCGCGACCGTTCCCACCTTGGCCGAGCGCAACGGAGACTTCTCTCAGGCCGTGATTGCCTCGGGACCTCTGGCTGGAACCGTGCCCACGATTTACGATCCCGAATCGAATCCCACCGGCCCGCGTACGGCTTTCCCCGGCAACGTCATCCCCACGGACCGGCTGAATGCCGCTGCGGTCGGGCTGCTGCAATTTATTCCTCGGCCGAATCTGCCTGGCGCGGTGCAAAACTTTCATCTCCAGCAATCGCTGCCGTCTTCGAGCGACCGGGTGATGGGGAGAATCGGCCACCAGATCTCCAATAAGGACAGCCTGAATGCGTTCTACTTCTTCAATTCCGCGCGCAGCGAGTCGGTCGGCAGCTTCCCCGAGCTGACGAGCCACGTTACCGTGCGCGGCCAGAACCTGAACCTGAGCGAGACGCACACGTTCGGCCCCGGCATCATCAATACGCTGCTCTTCAACTTCAATCGCCAGCGGACCTCAACGCTGAATCCCTTCGCGTACAGCCAGGACATCGCCGGTGACCTGGGTATTCAGGGCATTTCCACGAATCCTTTTGACTGGGGATTGCCCGTCACGCAATTCACCAACTTCACCGGCCTGAACGATGTGATCCCATCGCTCACGCGTAACCAGACCGTCCGATTCAGCGACTTCGTGATGATTACCAAAGGCAAGCACACGCTTCGGATGGGGGGCGAACTGCGGCGCGTGCAACTGAACACGTTGACGGACCCCGACGCGCGTGGGACGTTCAACTTCACGGGCTTTACCACCAGCGATTTCGCCAACGGCTTTCCGGTGCCGGGGACGGGGTTCGATTTCGCGGATTTTCTCCTTGGCCTGCCGCAGGCCACGTCGGTGCGCTTCGGAACCAGCAGCAACTATTTCCGCTCCTGGGTGACCTCGGCATTTCTCCAGGACGACTGGCGGATCGCCTCGCGGCTGACTCTCCAATACGGCCTACGCTACGAGTACTTCCAGCCCTTCGCCGAAAAGTACGGACACCTCTCGGACTTTGCGCTGGGGCCAGGCTTCTCTTCGGCCACCGTAGTGACTGGACTTTTGCCGGGCTCCCTGCCGCCTTCGTTGTTGCGCAGTGATCCCAATAATCTGGCGCCTCGCATTGGCCTGGCGTTTCGTCCCTGGCTGCAGCGCCACTGGGTAGTCCGCGCAGGTTACTCCGTTTTCTACGATGGGAGCATCTACACGCGGCTGGTGCCGAACCTGGCGAACCAGCCTCCTTTCGCCCAGGCCTCGACGCTATGGACCAGCCCCGACCAGGCCCTGACGCTCCAGGACGGTTTTCCGACTATCGCTCCCACGGTGGCGAGTAACACGTACGCCGTGGACAGCAACTTCCGCACGCCCTACGCGCAGACCTGGAATGTGAGCCTGGAAAACCAAATCGCTCCCAACCTGATTCTGTCCGTCGGCTACGTGGGCACCAAGGGCACCAAGCTCGACCTGCTGCTCGCGCCCAACCAGGCGGCTCCGGGCTCGCCGCTGACCACGCAGGATCGCCTCTCGATTCCCGGCGCGCTGTCGTTCAATTACGAGACGTCCGGCGCGGCGTCGATCTATCACGGCTTGCAGGTGAGCCTGCGCCGGCAATTTCACAACGGGTTCTCGATGAGTGGCAATTACACCCTCTCCAAGTCGATTGACAATGCTGCGAGCATGGGTGGCGCCGGGCGCACGGTGGCCCAGAACGCCTTTGACCTCCAGGCCGAGCGTGGGCTTTCAGTGTTTGACACGCGGCACCGGCTGACCATCAACCATACCTACGAGTTTCCTTTCGGCGACCGCCGGCGCTGGCTCAGCCGCGGCGGATGGCCGGCGCGCGTACTGGGCAACTGGCAACTCAGCGGCGTCACCACGATCCAATCGGGTACGCCGTTCACGGCGCGCGTGCTGGGCAACCAGAGCAACAACAGTGGTACGGGCGCCAACTTCTCGGAGCGCGCTCAGGCTACCGGTCTTCCGGTCAGCCTGGACAGGGCGGAGAGGACAACCCTGGACTTCTTCAATACCGCGGCGTTCACGTTGCCGCCGGCGGGCCAGTACGGCAACGCCGGCCGCAACACCATACCGGGGCCGGGAACCGTGAATTTCAATATGTCGCTCAGCCGCTTCGTGACCATTTCGCAGGAGCGGGGCGTGCGGGCCGATTTTCGAATCGAGGCCAACAACCTTTTCAACACGCCGAACTTCAGCGGGCTGGCGACCGTCGTCAACGCCCAGGATTTCGGCCGTGTAACCGGTGTCAAGTCCATGCGCGTGCTGACCGTATCGATGCGGGTGAGGTTCTGAGATGACGCCTGGACGAAGCTCGGCCGGAAAACTCGGGATGGCAGCCTGCCTGGCTCTTGCGATGGCGGGCTTTGGATTCCTCGGTCTTGCTCCCGGTTTCGGTTGGGCGCAGCGTCCCGCCACGCCTGAAGGCCCGACGCTCCCGCAAACCACCTCGTCCTACGTCATTACCAGCCAGACCAACGTAGTCCTGGTGGATGTCCGCGTCATCGACAAAAGCGGGCGGCCGGTCACCGACCTGAAGCAGTCGGATTTCCGGCTCTGGGAAGACGGCGCGCCGCAGAAGATCACCTCCTTCAGCCTCGAAGACATCGAGCGGCTGGCGCAGGCCGGATCTGAAAACGGGCCGCCGCCCGTCATCGACCTCGGGAAGCTCCCGCCGAACGTGACTCCTGCCGAGGCCGTTCGCGACCGGCGCTTGATGGTCTTCTTCTTCGACCTCACGTCGCTTCCACCCGACGATCTGACGCGGGCGCTGAAGGCCGCGAACGACTTCCTTGAGTCGCGCCTGACGCCGGCGGATCTCGTGGCCATCGTCTCTTACACCTCCAGCCTGCGCGTCCTGCAGGACTTCACAAACGACCGCATGGTATTGGAGAAAGCGCTCAAGGCCATGCGGATCGGAGAAGAATCCTCAGCCTTGAGCGCCGCGGGCACGCAGGGTGAGGCGGGGACGACCAGCGCCTCGGGCGAGGAGGTGGTGACCCAGGACGTCTCCGCGGCGTTCACCCCCGATGAAACCGAATTCAACATCTTCAACACCGACCAGAAGCTGGCGGCGATTGAATCGCTCGCCCGAATGCTGCGAGCAGCGCCCGGGCGGAAATCCCTGATCCATTTCTCCAGCGGGGTCGAGCGCACCGGCATCGAGAACCAGGCGCAATTGCGCGCCGCAACGGACGCTGCGAATCAGGCCAACGTTTCGCTCTACACCGTAGACGCGCGGGGCTTGGCGGCGCTGCCGCCGGGCGGTGACGCTTCCACGGCTTCACCCTCGGGAACAGCGGTTTACACGGGGCAGGCGGTGTTCTCCCAGGTCTCGTCGCTCCAGGGCAGCCGCGAAACGCTGGCCTCTCTCTCGGCCGACACGGGCGGAAAGACTTTTTACGATTTGAACGACTTCGCCCCCGCCTTTGCCGAGGTGCAGCGGGAAAATTCCAGCTACTACTTGCTGGGCTATTCTCCCTCCAACACGCGTTCCGATGGACGATTCCGGCGCATTCGCGTAGAGGTCGACCGGCCGGGCCTGAAAATCGCAGCGCGGCCGGGATACTTCGCACCCAAGAACTTCCGCCAGTTCACGGCGGAGGACAGAGAATTGCAGCTCCAGCAGGCCATGGACCTCGACTCGCCTTTTGTAGATTTGCCCTTTGTCGTGGACACGGCCTACTTTCGCCGCAACGACCGAAAGTACGACGTCGTCCTCGCTGCCAAAATCCCCGGCTCGGTGATTTCGTTACTGGGCAAGTCCGGCAAGCACGAAACGGCTTTCGACTTCGCCTGGCGCGTCACCGACGAAAAGAACAAAGTCGTTGGGGCGTTGCGCGACACGCTGCCGGTGAAGGTGGCGGGCGAGGCCTATGAGCTGCTCCTCGCCGGCAACATCCTCTATGAAGGCGGGATCGAACTCGCCCCGGGCCGATGCCGCTTGAAGACGGTTGTGCGCGAAAATCAAAGCGGCAAGATCGGGACCTTTGAAGGCCCCCTGGTTCTGCCGGAAATTTCCGATGCCGGACTGGCGCTGAGTTCGGTGGTGCTGTCGAACGAAGTGAAGAACAACGCCGAGGCGGGAAGTGGCGGGGGGCGTCGTGGAAAAGAATCCAAGGCGAGCCGGCTGGTCTTTGGCAGTCGGACGGTCCTGCCCAGCGTCACGCGCGTCTTTCGCACCAACCAAACGCTCTCCATTTATCTCGAGTCGTACGGCGGCAAGCCTGCGGCCGCCTCGCCCGGGGGAAGTGCGGGCGGCGCGGCGGCCGGCGGCAACACGCCTCCGGCGGTGGCGGTGGTCTTCTTCCGCGGCGGGCGGAAATTCGCGGAAGCCGGGCCGTTCGTCGGCAAGCCCGAAAAATCTTCCGGAGACAAGGCTGTGTACTTTGCGCAGATTCCGCTCGAGAAATTCCCGCCGGGCCGGTACACGTTGCAGACCAACGTGCTCGACCCGGGCTCCAACCGTGCGGCCTTTGCGCGCACTCCGCTGGCCGTCGTCCGACCGCTTCCGCGGGTGGTGGGCGCTGCCGCGGGCAGTCGTTGATTGCCGTGCGGAGTACCCCCAGCCCTAATCGGCGCTCGCGTCGGGGGCCGCAACGGGCAGGGGGCCACTCTCAGCGCGTCGAAAAAGCCGTTGACAAGGGGAGGGCTTTCGACTAATCTGACTGGCGACAATTGAATAGATTCAGTGACCCTGAATCTCATCCAGAGTGGCCGAGGGACGGGCCCGATGACGCCACGACAACCGCTCCGACAGTAGTCGGGGGACAGGTGCCAATTCCCGCCCGGTAATGGGGGAAGATGAGAGGGGGCCGTTAACGGTCTTCATAGAGCCTCTTCCCACCGGAAGAGGCTTTTTTGGTTCTGGCGGCTTTTTTCTGACCCCTCACAAAGCCTCGGGCGTCCGCGGTCAAACTCTGGAGTGTGCTGGAAGGAGGGCAAGACCTTGAGTTACCTGCTTCATTTGAAGTGCCGCGAATGCGGCCGCACTTACGCCCCGGAGCCGATTGCCGCCTGTGAGGAATGTTGGGCGCCGCTCGAGGCCGTTTACGATTACGGCCGCTTGTGGTCCGACCTGCGCCGCAAGGATATCGAATCCCGCCCGCCCGACATGTGGCGATACCGCGAGCTGCTGCCGGTCGCGGGCGAGCCCTGGGTGGGTCGGCGGACGGGTTTCACGCCTCTTCTTCCCGCGCCGCGCCTGGCGAAGGCTTTGGGCGCGCGCGAGGTCTACATAAAGAACGACGCGGTAAATCACCCCACGCTCTCTTTCAAGGACCGCGTCGTGGCGGTGGCGCTCTCCAAGGCGCACGAGTTCGGCTTCGACACCGTCGCTTGTTCATCGACCGGCAATCTCGCCAACGCCGTGGCCGCCCAGGCTGCCGCGGGCGGTTTCAAGGCGTTCATCTTCGTTCCCTCCGATCTCGAACCCGAGAAAATCGTCGGCACGCAGGTCTTCGGTGCGACGCTCGTTCGCGTCGTCGGCAACTACGACCAGGTCAACCGTCTTTGCTCGGAGATTGCGCAGAAATATCCCTGGGGCGTCGTAAACGTCAATCTGCGGACGTACTACGCCGAAGGTTCGAAGACGGTGGGCTATGAAGTCGCCGAGCAGCTCGGCTGGCGACTGCCGCAGAACATCGTCGTGCCGATGGCCGGTGGCTCGCTCATCACCAAGATCGCGAAGGCGTTTGAAGAGCTGAAAAAGCTCGGCTGGGTGGAGGCTGAGCCAACCAAATACTTCGGCGCGCAGGCCACCGGCTGCTCGCCCATCACCACGGCCGCCAAGCGCGGCACCTCCGAGATCGAGCCGCAGAAGCCCAATACCATCGCGCGCTCGCTCGCCATCGGCAATCCCGCCGATGGATACTTCGCCGTGAAGACCATCCTGGGAAGCGGCGGCGCAGGCGAAGACGCGAGTGACGAAGAGATCGTCGAGGGCATTCAGTTGCTCGCCGAAACGGAAGGCATCTTCACGGAGACGGCGGGCGGCGTCACGGTGGCGGTGGCCCGCAAGCTGATCCAGCAGGGGAAACTCAACCCCGAGGAGTCGATCGTGGTGGTCATTACCGGCAACGGCTTGAAGACCGTCGGCGTGGTCAACGGGCGGTTCGAGGAGTGCGCGGCCATCCGGCCCAAGCTCGTGGACTTCGAGGAGAAGTACATCAACGCAGTCGCGGCCAGCGCGTAAGGGCGCGCAAAGACCAAGGCAAAGGTCAAAAGGCAAATGTCAAAGGTTAAAAGTACAGCCGGCTGCGATAGCGGCACGCTGTATCGGCCTTTTACTTTTGCCTTTTGCTTTTTGACCTTTGCCTTTTGATTTGCCTTTGTCTTCACTCGGGAGGTCTCATTGGCAATAACCATCCGCATCCCGCCGCCGCTGCGCCGATTCACGGGCGGCGCGGAAGTCGTCGAGACGGCGGCCGGAAACCTCACCGAGCTCTTCGAGGGGCTCGAGCAGAAATATCCCGGTATCAAGCAGGCCCTGTGCGCGCCGGACGGCACGCCGTTGCGCTTTGTGAACATTTACGTGAACGACGAGGACATCCGCTTCCTGGGCGGCCCAAAGTATGCCTTTCGTGACAGCGATGAAGTGCTCTTGATCCCCGCCATTGCCGGTGGTAAACCTCTCCTGTGATCCCGGACGTCCTAGGCTGACCATGCCCCAGCGGATTTCGGTACGCGTGCCGGCGACGAGCGCGAATCTTGGCTGCGCCTTCGACTGCGCGGCGCTTGCCCTCGGCTTCTATCTGGATATCCACGTCACGCCCCGCCCCGACCGGAAGATCACCGTCCAGTACAGCGGGGTGACCCCGGAGCGCATCGCGACCGACGAAACCAACCTCATCGCGCGCACCATCCGCCAGACGCTGGAGAGCTGGAACAAGCCCAAGGGCTTTGACCTTGAGGTCGTCAACCAGATCCCCGTCGGCGTGGGACTGGGCTCGAGCGCGGCGGCAATCGTCGGGTCGCTCGCCGCCTGCCACTGGCTGGCGGATACGACGCTCTTCGACGAGCAACTGATCTCGCTCGCCAGCCGGCTCGAAGGCCATCCCGACAACGTCGCTGCCGCCTGGCACGGGGGCTTCACAGTCTCCCTCCAGCATGGCGAGCGCGTGCTGGCGTATTCGTGTCCGGTCCCCGACACACTCAAGCTCGTGCTGGTGATTCCCGATTACGCTGTGCCCACCGAAAAGGCGCGCAGCGTCCTGCCCGCACAGTATTCCCGTGCCGACGCTGTCAGCAACCTCCAGCGCGCCGTGGCCATGGCCGCCCAACTCTTCTCCGGCAAAGCGGATTTCCATCGCGCCTTCTTCGACGACCGCTGGCACCAGCCTTACCGCGCGCCGCTGATTCCGGGCCTTCAGGACGTCCTCGGGCTGCGCCATCCGGACCTGCTGGGCATTTGCCTGAGCGGGGCGGGACCGAGCATCCTCGCTTTCGTGCGCGCGAGCGGTGCCGAGATTGGCGAAACCATCCGCCAGTTGCTCGCCTCGAACGGCGTCCAGTCCCAACCGCACGTCCTCGCTGCCGACAACCTCGGCGCCAAAGGCTGGAGCCTCCCCGCCTGAGCCCATTTTGGATTTTGGATTGGGGATCTTGGATTGGGGCGGTGCTACTTCACGCGCTTCAGCAACTTGTTGTAAGCCTCGTGCGAGCCGATCCAGAACCAGAAGCAATCTTCGCCTCGTCGTCTCGCGATGGCCCTGTAACCCCGCCCAACCTCCACCGTCCATACTTCCGCCTTCCGAGCAAAGCCGAGTGAAGGGTGAAACGGGTCTTGGCGAAACAGACGAAACTGCTTGTCAGCGAGCTTCTGAACTGGTTCGGGAAGTTCTTTGTAGCACCGCCAGAAGGTTGAGAGAGCGAAGGATCGGATGGATTCACCCTAAGGGCTTGAAGTCGCCGCGATCAATGGCAGCGTCAACCTCTTCGAGCAACTTGGCGCCACGGCCGCCGGCAGAGAAGTCCTCGGCAATCTGCTTGTCCCAGTCCTCCCGGTCACGGCTCAGGAGCCAGGTAATCAGGGCAGTCTTCTCTTCCTCAGGAAGCCCTTCGATGGCCGACTTGATCCCTGCCAGCGTCATACGGTAAGCGTACTTCTTCGCCGTGAAACCTTCAACCCCGATTAGGTTGTCGTAAGGGCTGCGCTGTAAACACCGCACTTGCTGCGCTAGTCGCATACCTCGCTCAAGGCGCGATGTATGACCCACCCGCGGACACCGGTATGTGCTCCCATTCTAGGTGTGTTAGCCTCGGGTTATGCCCGGCCGTGTAAACGTGAAGAGCTTCCATGAGGTTCAGTCGTGGGTTAACGAAAGGTTAGCCTCCGGTCGATTCAAGGACTGCATCCACCTCAAAATAATCAGTTTGAAACAGCGGGCCTTCGGCTCGGAGATCATTTTTCCGCTCCTGAAGGTGCACGCAGGAGTTTTGAGTGGGCGATGCCACAGTTAGGCAGACAGGACGAATTTGAAATGCTCCTCCGGCAAATGAGCCAGGGCCAAGAGCTAATCGCTTGTCCGGCACAGTGCTCCTGCTACGTGAGCCGCGAGCTGGCGGAGGCAAAGGCACCAAGAGAGAAACGACGGGAATATCTCGTACATATCACAAAGGCCCCATTCATCTGGTTCGCCAAGCTGTCTTGGCAGGCGCAGGTGGCAATCATTGCCGGTTTTGTCCTGCTCGTCTTTGTCGAACTTGCACCTCAATTCCTCCCCGCAGTAATAGAACTTGTTAACAAGGTTAATTCATTTTTCAACCAATTCCACCCGCCTGTTTTTGGCTCTGCCTTCATCAGTCTTGTTGGGTGCCACAGGTGCCAATGGTCCAACTCCGTAGGGTTTGAGTCTTGTCGAGACGATCCCGTATTTGGAGGTGAGGACCATTACAACAGCATCGGCCCGCGCCTGTGAGAGCTTCATATTGGAGTCTATCGCCCCCACGTTGTCGGTATGGCCCACCACATTGACCTTCAGGCTGCTGTCGCCTTTCAGGAGTTTGGCGATCTGCTCCAGGGCAGCCTCCGATTCGGGCTTGATTACGGATTGGCCTGTGTCGAAATAAATGCCGTAAATGGCGGCATGGCCGGTGTCCCTAAGATCGTTTGAGAAAGCTTCGGCGCTCGCGACAATCTCCTGAGTCATTTCCTGCTTCTCAACTATGAAAAGCTGGTAGCCATGACTCCACGCGGTGTCGATCTGGGCCCAGATCTCCTTCCCGCTCTTGGCAAACTTCAGGCTGGTATACCTATCGTCCTCAAAGAGAACGGTCCCGCCGGCCTTCTTAATGGCCTGCTGGTAGTTGCGAATGATCGCAAGTCGGGACGCCGGTTTTATGCCCGCGTTAGCCTCGTACCAGATCTTGGTGTAGCGCCCCTCCACGTCTACCTGCTTCCCCTTCTCGGCATTGAAGGTGTAGTGGTCGAAATCCTTCTCTTCGCATTCTGTGATGTGGAAGCCAGACAGTCTGGTGAAGAGCGGGTGGTCCTTGCAGCCCTGGGCATCCTGCTGGGCGGCCGGGGCGACGCCACAGGTTAGAACGGACAGGCACACAAGATTCAGTAAGATGACAGTGGCTTTTTTCATGATCGTTATTCTCCTAACTTCGTAGAATATCACCACTGGGTGTCATTCTTGGAATTATCCGGAATTTCCGATTTGAGCTTCCCCTTTGCCCGAAAGCATACGCCGGATGCCTTATCGGTTCAAGCTCAAATCGCAATGGACTCTTTTGGATGGTATCGCGGCTCTTTTCGGGCTTTTTGTTGACCCTCTTGATCTGTTTCCCGCCTCCGACCAGCCTCTCGGCTGACACTTGTCCCCCCTGGATGACTTGTGAGTGCTCCATTCACCGTCTCCATTGGCTCGCTAGCCGTCCGGCAACGTCAGCGCCACTGACGTGGCGCGGGCGTCCCGCCCGTGAAGATTCACAGCCAGAGCACACGGCCAGGATGGCCGTGCTACAAGCCACGCTTGCTTACTTAAACCGTCTTGGTCGGCGCGGCCGGGACATTGGGGAGCGGTTTGCCTTGGCCCGGCCCCTGCAGCTTCTCACACGGCTTCTTGCGGCGGGCCAGGTGGAGGTAATCCAGCACTAGCCTGCGCTTGAGATGCTGGATCGCCTTGGCCGGATCCACGCCCTTGGGGCACGCGCGCGAGCACTCGCCGGCGTAGTGGCAGCGGAAAGCGCCATACGAGGCGCCCGTCACCTGGTTGCGTTCGCGCCGGCCGTCGTCGCGAGTGTCCTCATTGTACCGTTGTGCCGCGGCCAAAGGCATCGGCCCCAAATACCGTAAGTCCGTCGCCAGCGTCGGGCAGGCGGCCATGCAGCAGCCGCACTTGATGCAGTAAGTGAACTGGAGATAGACTTCGAGTTCCTCCGGAGACTGGTAGAACTCCCCTGCCGGGTCATTGATCTCAGCTTCATCTGACCGCACGATGTAAGGCTTCAGCGAGCGGTGCTTGTCAAACATGATCATCAGATCGGGAACCAGGTCGCGGATGATGTCGAAATTAGGCAACGGCCCCACGGTGAGGTCTCTATCAGCGATGTGTAGGATCTGGGTGTTGCAGGCCAAGGTGGGCTGCCCGTTCAGAAGCATGCCACAGGAGCCGCAAACTCCCATGCGGCAGGAATAGCGCCAGGCGAGCGATGAATCAACGTTATCCTTGATGTAGTGCAGGCCGTCGAGCACGGTCATCCCTTCGCGCACGGGTATCCTGTAGGTCTTCACGTACGGCGCGGGATCGCTCTCAGGATTGTATCGCGTAACGTGGAAGTTGATCTCGCGTCCCACCTTGCTGTTTTCCGGCATCGTTACCCCCTTGCCCCTGCTATGGCGATGGAATGCACAGTGAGGGCCGCCCAAGTGCCCAGTCCGAACAGTCCCAGCCCGACAACCAGAAGGACGACCGTAATGGCTTTTTCGACGGCACGCTTCAGCGTCAGCTCGAACAAAATGGTCCGCAAGCCGTAGAGGCCGTGGTAGAGCGCCACCCCGAGGAGGAGAATGTAGGTGACGGTGAAGAACAGCCTGCCATCCCGAAACAGGCTGTTCTCCTTGGAAACCGCTTCACCGGTGTAAGGGGCAAACAGGTGAGTGGTACCACCCAGGTGCATGATGAGCATGTGCAGGCCGAGCAGAAAGAGGATCACCACTCCCGCCGCCATGTGCCAGGTCCAGTATTTTGTTTCGCGCATCTCTCCTCCTACTTGGCCAACCCTAGGAATTCATAGCCGCCTGCCGCGAGAAAAATCGCCGCCAGGATCATCATGGCGATGAGCAGAGGCCGCTGGACGGTCAGTGAGGTCTTGTAGGGATAAACAGGCTCGATGGGCTTGCCCACCGCGAATCCGAGTTCCACGAGCACCAGACGGATGCCGTTGAGGGCGTGGTAGGCGAAGGCTGCGAAAACCAGGAACTCCCCCAACTTGAAAATGGGCCGGTGGAAGAATCCACCTTCGACCCATAGGTATGTGCCGCTCGCGCGCAGGCTCGTCACAACGATGTGCATCAAAAAGTAGAAAAGAATGCCGAGGCCCGTGAGGCGGTGCAGGATGTAAGCGTAGCGCTCCACGCCCCAACGCCCACCCCCCAGCCATCCCCACAGCCCGAGCCGATTGTCGTGTCTGTTGATTTCGGCCATGCCGGCCTCCCTTGAGAAAGACGGAAACTGGAAACTCGAAATTTGAAACTCGGCGCCGCGTCCTGTTCGTCAGGTTTGGATTTTCCATTTTCGAGTTTCTCGGCGCGCAAGCACCACAAATCGTCAATCTTCGATTACTCGTGACCGATTGTCTATGGCAGCCGGCTCCTGTCATCGATCGGAAGCCTAACGAATGACGGGTCACCCGCTGGCTACACGGCGCGCCCGTCACTTGTTGAGTCGTTCCACCGGATTCCAGTTATTGAGCCATTTGGTGAAATCGCGACGTGGCTCCCGGTACTCGCCGTTCGCGATCTGA
>Ga0315280_10005103_pt1 | contig 18927 bp, 13 predicted proteins | sample YL17G06_40_MG_FD_203697 | JGI IMG/M metagenome (GOLD analysis project Ga0315280, IMG submission 203697) | Sediment microbial communities from Yellowstone Lake, YNP, Wyoming, USA - YL17G06_40 | ecosystem: Environmental > Aquatic > Freshwater > Lake > Sediment | place: USA: Wyoming | collected... | reverse complement strand
TAATCCCCGTGACATAGTTTTTACCGTTGTAATTCGTCCAATCGAATGAAGCGCTCAATTGACCGGATATGTAGAAAGCCCCATTCACAGGCGCATAAGGGGGGCCCGGTTCCAGGCCGCCCAGCCTTTGCCTCAATTCTTCCAGGGAGAGATGGGAGACCGAGGTTTCCCCGGCTATCCAATTGAATCCCTTGGTTTGGATCGCCGTATTAATCTCGTCAATTATATTAGATGAAGATGTGAGACTTGGTGAGAAGAGGAAGAGACTTACTATCAGAAAACTTAACACACACCCCCGCAACTTTACCCATCCTTCATTCCAGAACATCCCTTTTGTCCTCCTTTCTTAGGCGCTTAGCGCATCAATATCGACAAAAGATTGTCGATATGTCTTTAATCCCATTATCCCCCCTTTAGTCTCTGACCCAGAGGGGTCTCTGACCCGGAGGGAAAAGGGGGGCGAGGGGGGATTTAGGATCAGGTAAATCCCCCTCAATCCCCCTTTGCCAAAGGGGGAGGTTAATAAGGGTCATTTGAAGATTGCCCCGAAGGGGCCACCTCTTCCGGGCGAAGTCCCGGACGAGGCGTAGAGGCTTATCCGCTGATTAGCGATTAAATCAAACCCAAATAAAATGACAATCGGGGATTTCCTGATTTTTGGGTTCTAAATTCCTGATGGCTAACTAATACTACTCCGACAAATAGCGTTTATGGCGCGATGCAAGACGGATATGTTGAGCGGTTTGATCAGAAAATCTCCCCTCGCCCCTCTTTGCCTGTCTATGACAGGAAAAGGATTACCAAAGAGGGGGATAACAATTTCCCCCTTTGGCAAAGGGGGAATAAGGGGGATTTTGTGAATTGTCGGAGTAGTATTAATCCAAACACAATATACATGGCGTCGAAAATTAATGCGCAGGATAAGGGTAGGGGCGACTTTAGGCGCCATAGAGGAGGCTGAAAATAGGTTTCAAATCCCCCCTCATCCCCCCTTTCCTAAAAGGGGGGATGAGGGGGGATTATACATTTTCATGGTTCGTGGGTGATGCACTCGTCATAAAATATTTATAAAACCCTGGATTCCTGCTGGAGTTTATCCCGATGAAAATCGGGGCAGGAATGACAATATGAAAATAGGTTTTGAGTTTTAATGCCCCGCAGCTTTGCTGCGGGGTTCTTTATTTCGGTAGGATCAGGTTTCGAGGGAGGTCAATCCTTCGCGGATGGCATATTTAGTAAGTTCAGCGATACTGTGGATATTCAGCTTATCCATGATCTGCTGGCGGTATGTCTCAACGGTTTTTACACTTACCTGTAAATCGAATCCAATTTCCTTTGTGGTTTTACCTTCGGATAGCAGCTGAAGCACCTGGCGTTCTCGAGGAGTCAGAAGGGAGAAGACTGAAAATTGAGCCTTTGGAGAGAGATGGATGTAGTCTTTGATGACGAGATCAGCTATCTTCGGACTCAGGTAAATTCTATTCGCCACCACGGCTCGAATGGCCTGGGCCAGTTCCTCGAAGGCAGAATCCTTCAACAGATAGCCTGACGCCCCTGCCTTTAGCATTTCCACCACAAATCGTTTGTCTGAATGCATGGATAGTGCAATCACCTTAACACTTTGGGTTTTGGCTACGATTTGACGGGTGGCTTCTATCCCGTTCAAATCAGGCATACCAATATCCATAATAATCACGTGCGGCAACAGTCCCTGGACAAGCTGAACTGCTTCTCGTCCGGTCTTTGCCTCTCCAACCACTTCCATGTTAGGCTGTTTCTCCAGCAATGTACGGAGACCTTCGCGAACAATTTGGTGATCGTCAGCAAGAAAAATTTTTATGCTCATAGAAGAGCCTCATACTAAGCACTTGATGCTGGATACTGGTTGCTGGTCACTTGTTTCTGGATGCTGGTGACTGGATATTTGATACTGAATGAAAAACATTATCACTGTAGTCACTTATCTTTTATCCAGTATCCAGAGGCCAGTATCCAGTTTCCAGTAACTACTTTTCACTTTTATGCCCCTTCACCACCGATTGAATGAATAAGTTCAGCTTCTTTCCTAAAATATCTATTTTTGTAACACTTTAGCTGTATGAAATAATTCTGTAAAATCCCTCCCCACCTCCCTTTTCCAAAGGGAGGAGAGGGGTTTCCCCCTTTTGACAAAGGGGGATGAAGGGGGATTAGATGTTTTTTACAAAACGTTAAAGTGTTACCTATTTTTTTATGTATTGACTCATAAAGTTCTTTATCTGTTAATGATCCAGTTTCAAAAAGAGTTTCTAGTGTAGTGTCTCTAAAACTTCTTTACAATAATAATAAGGGTTGTCATTCCCGTGAAACTTGTCCTCGACCTGATCGGGGAACTGGAATCCAGCTGAAAAGACTGGATTCCCCCGTATCAAGTACCCCGTGTCAAGCACGGGGCAGGCTAAGGCAGGCTTAATCAAGTCCGGAATGACGTTCTGTGTAAAGTCTTTTCTGAGACAGTACACTAAGTATCCCAATTCATCTGCTATCAGCTATTTTTACTCCGCATTCCGTCTTCTGCCTTCTGTTTTCTGCCTTCTGCCTTCTGCCTTCTGTTTTCTGCCTTCTGCCTTCTGCCATGCCTTTATCTTTTTGTAATCTCTGGGCATTTCCTCCCCTTCAGTCTAATGTCTGAATCAAAGTTTAATCCCCTTTTTCCTCCAAGGGGGCTGATAGAGTAACCCGGGTTCCACGGTTAGGTTCAGATTCAATCACCATATCTCCCCCAAGATATTTGATTCGCTCTCCGATATTGAATAGACCAAACCCGGTAGTTTTTCCTAATGCTTTACCTCCAGAGGTGGAAAATCCAACTCCGTCATCTTCAACTCGAATTCTGATAGAAATGTCCTCTCTCCAGATGGATACTTTTACCTTGGACGCCTGTGCATGTTTCACAATGTTAATTAACAACTCCTTTGTTGCCTTAAAGAGAGCGATGCGAATTTCTTCACTCATCGGCTTGGACCGTCGATCATCCTCAAAACCAATCTCGATATGATGTTGTTCTTGAATTTTCTCTGTGAGCCACTCCGCCGCTGCCTCAAAACCCAACTCATAGAGGATGGGAGGGCTGAGTTCAAATGTCAATGTTCGGGTGTATTGAATCGCCTGATCGACCAGCTCGCCGATTTCATTCAAAGAGCTAACCCAATCGGTGGAAGAGGTTAATCCTTGAGCCATTCCTAACTTGATTTTAGCAATCGCCAGGGTCTGGCTGATATTGTCGTGCAGTTCTGTTGCAATGTAACGCCGATCTCGCTCCTCAATCAATGACAATTCGGATGCCAGAGATCGGAGCTGTTCTTGATAGGTGAGGATCCTCTCCTCCGCCCACTTGCGCTCGGTGATGTCCTGGGATATTATCACTGCCCCCTTAAAGAAAGGTGATATCGTAGTAGACAAAACCTTGCCACCATACTTTTGTTCTGGAAACTCTCTTATTTCTCCTGATCTGATGCATTTGATCAGTTCTCCATACATGTCGTTCTCATACTTTCCAGCATAATCCTTATACATCACATCTCCAATATTAGGCAGTCTATCACCTGATTTCTTTTTAGCCAAGTTGAATCCGGTCACTTTTCCTTCAAGATTCACAACAATAGTTTGGATAGGGTTGTACTGGAATAACGCAAAATTGAACATTTCCTTTTCTGCTAATTTTTCTTCCGCCTGCTTGCGCTCGGTCATGTCTCGAACTACACTCACCCAACCGATACCCTTGCCTTGTTCGTCTTTGAGTTGGGTCACACTGTGCTCTGTGTGGAAAATTGCTCCGTTCTTCCGTTTCATCCGGAACTTAAACTGATGGAGGAAACCGCGCTCGAATAGGGTTGAGTCAAGATGTTGCTGGAACTCTTTCAGTGCTGTTTCATCGACATGCAGGAAGTCCATGGTGCGGCCCACCATTTCCTGACGGGTGTAGCCAAATATCTCCGTGGCGGCTGGGTTGCAGTCTAAGATCGTGGGCGGATTGATCGCATCTAATAGGAAGATCGCATCCCGCTGGCTAATGAAGGTTTTCTCAAATAACTCTTTGGACGCTTGTAGCGCTTCCTCCGCCCACTTGCGCTCAGTGATGTCGAGGTATATTGCCTGATACTGCTTTTCGTTGTTCCAAAGTACTTCTTTGCGGAAGACCTGTAGATGGCGGACTTCACCATTTTTCCTCACGATGCTTATTTCATATTCGGGCGGGTCATACTCACCTTGCTGTCTTTTCTTCTTTCTTATTTGGAACTCGGCATAGCTCTCCGGGGTGTAGCGCTTCTTTACAGGTGTTGTTCTCAGTTCCTCAATGCTGTCGTAGCCATAGATTTCCAGAATAGCCCGGTTGCCATAAAGTGTCTCCCCATTGGCACTGACAATACGCACCCCCAGCGGGGATTCATCCAGAGAACGGCGGAAGTTCTCTTCAGCCCGACGCAGCGATTCTTCCGCTCGCTTGCGCTCGGTGATGTCTTTTATGGAGACGACGATACGGGCTTCTTCTTCTTCTTCTTCTTCTTCTTCTTCTGCAAAAAGTATTCTTGCCATGTCCAATTCAAGAACCAATTCCTCAAACTCATCAAACTTCTTCTCACTGGCTTCCATCGGCTCCACCTCCCAGCACATTCGCCATCGGTAATTCTCCAAAACAGGCTTTGAAATTCAGCAACAGTCGTTTTTCACAATTCCGGTAATTATCCGTCGGGAAATATCTGATATTGACGCCGGATTCTCTTATGATCGGAAGCAACGCAGTATTTTTTATTTGCCCGTTTGTGTAATGCATCAGACGCCTGCGCAAACATTTGGTCGCCCCCAAATATGCCGTCATGCTCTTGCCGTTCCGGTAATTAACGCTTGCCGCGGCGCTTATTTCATAGACGCCGGGAATCTCGGGAATCCGGGTGATATTCTCTCTGTTTAATGGAAAATAACCGCTGAATTGAGCCTTGCCTTCATATCCGGTTCTGTTTCTCTCGGCATAGTTGGGGATATGTAGCAGGCCGCGGGCATAGCATACCGTTCTGATGGAAACAGCGATTCCCTTTTGCCGTAAGCGTTCCTGTATCCGGCGGTCGTTCAGGGAATTCGTGGATTGATTGATTATTTCCCTGACAACAAACGAGCAATACCTCAGGTTGGAAACAAACACACTGCGCAAACCTATGCTTCCACCTTTTGGCGTTTCCACCCGGAGCACGGCAAGCAGCCTTGACAAACGCGAAACATCGAGATATCGCAAGGGGTGCTCTGTAAGGAACCGTTTCAAGCTTAACGGCCTTAAATCCGTCTCCCGCTCGGTCAGCCAATACCGCTTTTGATACTGTAACAAGTTCCGCAGGATATGCCGCGAAAACCGATTACGGGTATTTATCCAGCGCAGGGAACATATTGTCCGCGGGTCGGCGGCCGGAACCGGAAATATTTCCATAAAACAATTATCCGAAATTTCGGTCGCCGGATTGCGGCTGGAAATTTTCACGCGGGCGAAAACCGTCTCCCCGGGTTGACCGCCATCATATCTCCGGGAAGCAGCCGGAGCGCCGCATACGGAGGCAATATACTCCCGATATTTCGCCATCGGCATGGAGAGAACTCTGGAAAATATTATTTTGCCGATATTTTCTTCAGGTTTATTTTCAGGTTTCATGCTTCCTTGAAATTCTAATCTCTTTTATTTTTTTATCCCCCATACCGGCCTTGATTTTGTCAATGATAAGGTTTTCCAGTTCATCTTCAGCGAAACCTAAACGCTTAGCGTATCCGCTCACCAGCTCCCGGAATGCCTGGTTCTGACGGAGAAGTTCCATCTTACGGGAGAAAACCAGCACGCCTTCCGGAATGAACCGGAAAATATCTTCCACTACTTTGCGGGAACGCTCTTCCAGGCGGCGTTTCTCCTCCTCCGCCTTCTTGCGCTCGGTGATGTCAAAAGAAATCCCTCCTACAGACGTGACTTTACCAGTGGTATCCCTGAGAGGGAATTTGACCGTATGAAAATAGTAGGATCCATCAGAACGATCAATAAATTCCTCGGTGACTACGGGAATTCCCATGTCGATAACCTGTTGATTAGCCTCTATGAATTGACAAGCAGTTTTAGGAGAAAACACCTGTTCTATCAGACGACCGACCGCTTCCTCCCGAGTTAACCGCACAAATTCTTCCCAACCTCTATTGACCAAACGGTAGCGATTGTCAGGTAAAGTGACATAGATAAGCATCGGGGCGTTATCTAATATTGAGGTCAGGAGTTCCTGAGTTTCGCGCAGCGCCTCCTCCGCCAGCTTACGCTCGGTCAACTCCCGCTGAACAGCCTCATACAGCCGTGCATTCTCAATAGGTACTCCGATCTGGTTAGCGATGGCAGTGTAGAAGTCAATTTCCTCGTTAGTGAATGAGTGACAGGTATAACTGGCCATGTTTATCATCCCTTGAACTTTATTCTTCGACTTCATCGGTATGACAGCAAGCGAGCGTATTCCTTCTCCGCTCACCAACGTTGTCGTCACCCGGGGATCTCCGGTCAGATCATCTTTCACAATAGGCTTCCCCGATTGTGCGGCCAAACCTACTATACTTTCGCCCAATTTGAATGTCCGCACTTGATCCCCAAACTCCTTAGAAACGCCCCTATAAGTGGATAACACCAGTTCTTCTGTCTGTGGGTCTGTCAAATATAACGAACCAACCTCCATCTTAGTGATCTCCAACACCTTATCCAAGGTTTGATCCAAGATTTGTTGCAAATCCAATGAGCTGTTCACCATGATAGCGATGGCGTTGAGGGCGGTTAATTCCTCGTTATGCCTCCAGATTTCTTCCTCCATCTGCTTGCGCTCGGTGATGTTTCGTGCGATTAGTCCTACAGCGATCATCCTACCTTTTTCATCCCGTATAGGATACATTTGGTTAAGGAACCAAAATGATTCTCCTCTCCAGGATATCACATTCTCAAAAGTTAAGGCTTCTCCACCTTTAATTACAAGCTTCAGCTGATTCATGAAGCTTGCCGCAATCGCCGGTTCAAAAATACTGAATGGGTTCTTCCCTAATGCCTCCTCTGCTGTGATTCCATATTCGGGGGGACCGTTATAATAGATGAAGCTTCCTTCCAAGTCTGCCATGATGACGACATCCTTTGAATTTTCAATAAGCAATTTCAAACGCTCCTCACTCCGTCTTAATAATTCCTCCCCTTTCTTTTTATCGGTAATATCCTGCCAGGTTGTTACAAAACCATCTCCTAACCTTGTTATTCGTACATCAAAAGCCTGTCTCAGCCGTCCACCACTGCCGTATACATTCTCATAAATCAAGAATTCTTTAGTCAGTGATTGCCCGGTCTCTACTACCCGGACATATTCATCAAAAAGGCCAATTTCCTTATGCGTTGGTAATAACTCCAGAAGGGTTCTACCCATATGCTCTTCGTGAGGCTTCTGATTCATTTTGCAGCCGGCCTCATTAATATATTCGTATTTGAAGTCAATAATTTGACCATGACTGTCCCTGACGGCAGAAAGGATAGCAAAGCCCTCAAGCAGGGTCTCCACAGAGGTGCGGAAGCGCTCTTCGCTCTTCTTCAGCGCCTCCTCCGCCTGCTTGCGCTCCATGGCCATTCGATTGGCCTCCATGGCATGCCGAGCCACCACAGGCAACCGCTCCAGATAACCCTCCTGCTTCACCACATAATCATACGCACCCCTCTTCATCGCCTCCACCGCCACCTGCTCGTCCCCACGACCCGTCACCATCACCACCGGAGGCGAAGCCTTACCCCCTCGGATCTCCCCCAAAAACCATAACCCATCCCTCTGGGGCAGGCTGTAGTCCAGAAACACAAGATCGAACACCCCGCCCCCCCAAAGAAGGCACAGCGCCTCTTCCCCAGACCCCACCCCCTCTACCTCCCATGTAGAATCGTGTCCGGTTAGGGCGAGGGACATCAGCTCTCTATGATCAACGTTGTCCTCTACCAACAAGATTCTCATCTTATTAACCTCCAAAACCTTTAAGACGTAGACTTATTAGTCAGTCCATAATACTACATGCCCAGAGGGCATCCTCGAACCATGAAAATCCCCCCTCACCCCCCTTTTTCTAAGGGGGGGTAATCATCTCCTCCCTTTTATACAAAAGGGAGGAATTACCCCTCTTTGGCAAATGGTTCGACGAGACTCACCATCCTGAGCTTGTCGAAGGAGAGGGGCTCGCCCCGTGGAGTGGGGAATCCTACTCCACAGGGCGAGGGGAGATTTTCTGAGCAATATGTCTACTCAATTATGGCTCCTTAGTAATAGGTAAACTATTCACCACCAACCAGTAGAGCTTCAGGTCTTTGATCACCTTCGAGAACTCCTCAAAACCCACTGGCTTGACGATGTAACTGTTGGCCCCACAACCGTAGCATCCCATGATGTCCTTCTTTTCCTCCGAGGTGCTGAGCACCACTACGGGGAGGAGTTTAAGCTTCGGATCGGCCTTGATCTGTCTCAGGAACTCTATCCCGTCCATACCGGGCAGCCTGATGTCCAACAGGATCAACCCCGGTCGCGGTGCCTCCATATATTTCCCCCGTTGATAGAGAAACTCCAACGCCTCCTCCCCATCGGACACCACATGCACCTCGTTCAGAACGTTGTTGTCCCGCAACGCCTTGAGGATCAACTCCACATGGTCGGGGTTATCTTCGATCAAAAGAATGTCTACGGATTTTGGGCCCATGATTCCTCCTCCTTTTTCATAAGTAGCCAGAAATCAGAAGGCAGTAGGCAGTCGGCAGCAGATTCTCTTAAATTTGTTGCTGCATTCTGCCTTCTGCCTTCTGCTTACTTTATCTTAATCTTAAACTTTTCGGGTGAAGTCATCATACTACCAAGCATTCGGCCAATTTCTTCATAACTGGCAACTAATTCGTCGCGACGTTTCTGCGATAGGTAACCACAGTCGAAAGAAAAGTCGAGCCAGACTTGTGTTTCGGCTGTTTCGGCATCAGAATCAGAAAGTTTATTCACAAACATATTAGGATACTGGCGCTTTCTAAAAGCCTCTGCGATGTTTGTAGCAACACTATGTGATGAGCGACGAATTTGGTCTGTTAGGGAATAACGCTCCTCTTTGGGAAACGATTTAGATTCGTTAAAAATCTCCATAGCTAACTTATACGCTAATTGGTAGACTTTTAAATCCCTTCGGGTTGTATTCCCCGTCGCTTGCGGCGAGTTCGTCATTCCGGCCCCGATTTGCATCGGGGTAAACTCCAGCCGGAATCCAGACGTCGTCCCGACCCCGTATCAAGTACAGGGTAAACTCCAGTCGGGAACCATCCCAAAGACTGGGTCCCGGTTTTCACCGGGAACCCTGGATTCCGCATCAAGTGCGGAATGACAGAATTTAAAGTTTTTGATACCCCGCTGCTTGCGGCGGGGTAGTTCATTCCTTGTATCCCCGCATTTTACCCCCCCCTCCTTACCGGTAGGCAGTGAGCACAAGGCAGTAGGCAGTGGTTATTTGATAAATTATCTATTTACTGGCATCTGCATTCCGCCTTCTGCGTTCTATTTTTCTGCCTACTGCTTTCTGCCTTTTGCTTTTTCCCTTTTGCCTTCTGCTTTCTGCCTTCTGCTTTCTGCCTTCTGCTTTTTGCCTTTTGCTTTTTGCTCTCTGCTTTCTGCCTTCTGCCTTCTGCTTTCTGCCTTCTCTTGTTTGTCGTCTCTCGTCCTTCGTTATCCCCTTGGTATCGTGAAGTAAAAGGTTGATCCCTTTCCTAATTCCGACTCCACCCAGACCCGACCCCCATGGTGTTCCACGATCCTCTTGACTAAGCTCAACCCCATCCCCACCCCTTCAATCCCGCTATCCAACTGCCGGAAAGGTTCAAAGATCTGCTCTTGATACTGCGGCAAAATCCCAATACCGTTATCCCCTACGTGGAAGCGATAGAAACCTCCCTCCTCCTCACACCCTACCTCGATACGCAGCCGCCTTTCAAGGCTCCTGAATTTCACCGCACTCTCTATCAGATTGGCGAACACCTGGCGAATGCGGCCCCGGTCTCCTCTCACAGCGGGCAGCGGTTGCTGCACAATGAACTCTACCCCCTCCTGCTCCAGCTTGGGTACCAATCCCTCTTCAATTTCCCTCAGCAGCGCCCCCACGTCTATCTCTTCTTCAGGCCCTACCACCCGCCCGATACGTGATAGCTCGAGCAACTCGGTGACGAGGGTATTCATGTGCGCCACGTTGGCTCTGATGCGCTCCACGTAGTGCTGACCCTGCTCGCCCAACTGATTTTGGGACTCTCTCTTCAGCAGGGAGGAGAAGCCGTCCAGGGAGACAAGGGGCGCTTTCAGGTCATGGGAGATGGTGTAGACGAAGGCTTCCAGCTCTTGGTTCTTTGCTGCGATTTCAGTTAGTAAGCGCTCTCGCTCCTCCTCCGCCCGCTTGCGCTCGGTGATGTCAATATCCATCTCAAGGATCATAGGCAAACCGTCAACGTCGGTGAAGGGAAAGTCATATGCATCGATAACGCTGGCGCCGTCCGGGCTTGTTACTTGCCAATGATGAGGCTTTCCGGTTTTTAACACCCTGTATGCCTCGCAAAAATCACAGGGCTCTTTTTTCCCAAAACAATACTCATAGCAGCGCCTCCCGTGCGACTCGCCAAACTTGTCCCGGAAAGCTCGATTGGCAAAGGCTACATGATAATCAGGCGTCAGCAGACATACCATAATCGGCACAGTCTCCAGCACATTATACAACCGCTGTCGTTCCGCTTTTAGCGCCTCCTCCGCCCGCTTGCGCTCGGTGATGTCTTCGCAGGCCATCAAATTTTCGCCCGTTGTTAATTGGACAGGTATAAAATTGATGATTTTTTCTATTCCATCCTTACACATTACTGTAAAAACCCCGGATCTTTTCTCTCCTCGTTTGAATTCTTCTAAATCCTTAATCCATGTCCCGATAACATGATGTCTGTAAGTAGGATCAGGGTAAGCTTTCCTAAACCAGGTTTTTCCATCCGGGACATCGGTTAATTCGTATCCAAATAATTCTTTGAATTTAGGATTTATGTATCTGAAGGTACCGTCTTGCTCAATTATCACCATTCCAAAAGGAGATTGCTCTGATAAAGTCTTAAATCTTTCCTTCTCGGTGCGCAGCGCTTCCTCCGCCCGCTTGCGCTCGGTGATGTCTTCCGCTGAGCACACAACGTACTCAACATCTCCATTCTCATTTAATTTGGGACTTTTAATAATAGACAATAAACGTTTTTCACCTTTTGCGTTCGCTATCCATTCTTCGGTATGAATCTGTTTTCCCTTCTCAAATACCTCAACATACCCTGACATGCAAATTTCTGCTTCGTCCTTGCTAAGGACATCGTACAATTTCTTGTTTTCCATTTCTTCGCTCTTTTTCCCAAAAAATTCTGCACGAGCCTTGTTGACGGCTCCATACGTTTCTTTATCGGTTAAATACCAAATCTGTATCTGAATGTTGTCGAGCAGTAATGCTTGTTCTCCGGACTTCCTTCTCAAAACCTCCTCCACCCGCTTGCGCTCGTCAAGGTCCTGCCAAATTTTTCCATATAGCCGTGCGTTCTCAATGGCCACTCCGATCTGGGCAGCAATGGCAGTGTAAAATCGTATTTCCTCGGGACTGAACGGGTGATACTGACGGCTGGCTACGTTCATCACCCCCTGTACCCTCTCCTTAGACTTTATTGGCACACCAGCAAACGAACATATCTTCTCCTTCGTCACTAACGTTGTCGTCACTCCAGGGGCTCTGGTTAAATCATCAACTACAATGGGTTCCCCCGTCTGTGCCACCTTTCCAGTCAGGCTCTCCCCCATTTTGAAGGTTCGCACTTGATCTGCATATTCCTCAGACGCACCCCGGTAGGTGGCCAAGACCAACTCCTCAGTCTTCTGATCGAGCAGATATACAGAGCCCGCTTCCAGCCCGGTCACCTCCAACATCTTGTCCAAACCTTGGTCTAAGATCTCTTGTAAATCCAGAGAACTGCTCACTGTAGCCGCGATGGCATTGAGAGCTAACAGCTCATCATTCCGCCTCTTAATCTCATCCTGCGCCCGCTTGCGCTCGGTGATGTCTTTAACCGTTGCAAAATAACTGATTACATTGTTTTGCTTGTCCTCGACCCAGGAGGGGCTGACGATTACTGGAAAGCGCTCGCCGTTTTTCCGCATGAAAGTCAATTCAACGTCACCGAATTCGCCCCGCAAGGTCTTCTGGAATGCTGTCTCTATCTCTTCGTAGGCCTCCGGTGGCCAATAGGGGTGGGGTGTTCCGACTCCTATGAGTTCCTCTCTTGAAAACCCAGTCATCTGACAAAAAGCAGGGTTGACATCAATATGAACGCCGTGGCTATCCAGTACCGAGAACCCATCTTGCATCGAAGCGATGAGGTTTTCTACGAATTCTTTACTTTCTCGCAGCGCCTTTTCTGCCCGTTTCATCCGGAGCAATGCCTTTATTGTCGAAATCAAGACCGGTGGTTCCACAGGCTGTGTGAGGTACCCATCTGCGGTCTCCAGTCCCCTCACCTTTGATTCATCGTCCAGATAGGTAGCGGAGATGTGTAACACAGGGATATGAGAGGTAAGCGGATTGTTCTTTATCATCCTGCAAACATCAAATCCGTTGATATCCGGAAGATTGACATCAAGGAGGATCAGGTCGGGTTGCTCCTCTGCAAACCGTAATGCATCCTTCCCATTGGATGCCTCTTTGACATCGAAGCCCGCCTGGCGAAGTGTGCGGTTTATCGCATAACGACCAGCGTCATCATCATCCACATTTAAGATGGTGGCTTTTGGATCATTCTCCATTTTTCAAGCCATCTCCTTTCTCCCCCCTCACCCTTCCCCTCTCCCCAACAGGGCATAAGCGGTAACTTAATATTTTGTCTTTATTCCATTTCCTTCAAAGGCTCCATTTTACCCCCCTTTGAAAAAGGGGGGATAGGGGGGATTTCTGAATTCAGTTGTTCCGTTATCGCCCGATAGATAACCTCCATGACAGCATCGGTTTCAGTTAAAACAACTCTGCTATCGAACCGCAACACCTTCACGCCCAAACCTGTCAAATATTGATCACGGTTCTTATCCCTTTGAAGGTGATTTTTTCCCATATGCTGTGACCCATCCACTTCAACCACTAATCTTGCTCTTGGTGCAAAGAAATCTACAATGTATTGCCCAATGGGTCTCTGCCGATAAAACTGTACATTCAGGAGTTGTTTACCTCGCAGGCGTGACCACAGAGCGGTCTCACTCTCTGTTAAACTCTTGCGCAATGCGCGTGCCCGTCCTTTAAGACTCGCAGCATACCGCAACATTCGCTATCCTCATTAAAATCCCCCCTCGCCCCCCTTTTTCTAAGGGGGGTTAAGTTAGCACTTATGCCCGTCAAGGGGGAGGGGAATTATAAAGGGTCTCAAAATTGAATTGACATAGTCATTAGAAAATCTCCCCTCGCCCTGTGGAGTAGGATTCCCCACTCCACGGGGCGAGCCCCTCTCCTTCGACAAGCTCAGGATGGTGAGTCTCGTCAAACCATTTACCAAAGAGGGGTATTATTCCTTCCTTTGCCAAAGGGAGGTTAGCAGGGATTTTACAAATGAATGTCTTCATTGTTTTGAGACCGTTATTAGTTGGATTTTCATGTTTTGTGGATGGCTCCCGGCCATGGCTGATTGTTCTTTTTCTTTTCGGTCAGTATCTCTTCTATCTGAGCCATGAGCGTTTCCCGTGAGGCGGTCTCTTTGGAGAGGATCTTCAATGCCTTGTCTGCCAAACGCTTCCGATCCTCCTCGTCAATCACCTTTGAAGTAACGACAATGACTGGGATATCACGGGTCAATGGATTTCTCTTTAATTGGTCCAGGACCTCGAATCCATCCATCCCAGGCATAATGAGATCGAGTAAGATCACCTGGGGACGATCTTCGACTGCCCTGCGAAGACCCTCTTGCCCATCGGCGGCTTCAATCAAAGTATACGGAAGATCTGATAAGTAATTTCGGATCAGGTATCTTGAAACCTCCTCATCATCGATGACCAGAATCTTCTCCAGAATTCTCTTCTGTGCCAGTTCTTTTAACTTTTTCAGTAACCACTTTCTTTCCACGGGCTTGACGCAATAGTCATAAGCCCCCAGGGCCATCCCTTTCTGCTTATCCTCAACAATCGTCACAACGAGGATGGGTATATCTTGTGTTGACTCATTCGCCTTCATCTCAGCCAAAAAGGCCCACGCATCCTCCCCTGGCAGGAGGATATCCAGGATGATTGCAAGGGGTCGTAACGATCTTAACACTTCTCTTGCTTGAGTGAGATTATAAGCCGGTATCACTTGAAAATCCGACCTTTTGAGATATTTCTCATAGAGCAGGATGGCTTTGGGATCATCTTCAATGACCAGGACCGGAAATTTAGTCGAATCGATGGAGGGTACAGGTCTCTCAACCTCTCGCACAGGCTCTTTATAAATCCGAGGGATTTTGACTGAGAACGTGGACCCAACACCCACCTTGCTCTTTACTGTGACACTCCCTCCCAAAAGCACGGCCAATTTTTTAGAGAGGGGTAGACCCAGGCCAGTTCCTTTAACCTGCTTTTGAATAGGATGCTCTACCTGAGTAAATTCCTGAAAAATACGTTCCTGATCCTCAGGGGCGATTCCAATCCCTGTATCGGTGACGGAAAATATGACGGTGTGACCGTCGGAGGTTCGTTCCGCAGAGACCCGAACCTCCCCCTTTGGCGTAAATTTTAGGGCGTTCGAGATAAAATTCCTTAAGATCTGCGAAACCTTCCCTTCGTCCGTATAGAGCGTTGGAATACCAATCGGTTCATCGAAGATTAAATTGACGGACGGATTGACGAGCAAAGGCCGGAGCATGCCCCGAAGGGTGCTGAAGAGACCGAAGGCTTCAAATTCTGTGGGCCGAACAGTAATCTTTCCCGCCTCCACTTTGGCCAAATCTAAAAGGTCATTGACCAGTTCAGAAAGATCTTCCGTGGACTTTCGGATAAACCTCGCCTGTTTCTCCTGTTCTTCTGTCAACGGACCATCGGCTCTCTCAATAAGAAGCCTTGAGAGGGCCAAAATCGAATTAAGGGGGGTACGAAATTCATGACTCATATTTGAGAGAAAGCGTGTCTTAAGCTCATCGGCATTCCGAAGGTTTTGGGCCTTTTCATCCAGTTCTGCATAAAGGGCCAGGACCCCGCGATTGGTATCTTCAAGCTCGCGGTTCAATTGGACTAATTCCTCCTGGCGAAGCCTCAGCTCTTCAAGTGTGCGCAGGATCTCCTGATTCTGCTGTTGAATCTCTTCATATGCGGATTGAGGCGCAAGCCTTGCCATCTGATCGGAAATATGGGCGAGATCCTTTGAGGTCACCGATGGCTTTTTCCGGGGCAGTCTCTTTCCTAATAGAAGGGTTGTTCCCTTGCCCAAAATCGATTCAATGTGAAATTGGTCCATTAAACGTCTTGCCCCGGCAATGCCCAATCCCATTCCCTTCTCCGATTGAAAACGGCCTTCCAGAACTGCCTCAACATCCGGAATCCCTGGTCCCTGATCAGTGATCCGGATTAAAAAAGTCTGCCCCTTTGGAGTATCCTCGAGAAGATATTCGACCTTTCCTCCTCCGGCATAGTTAAAGGCATTGCGTGCAATCTCTGAGACCGCAGTGGCAAGACGGGTCTGATCCTGGGCATCGAAGCCGAGAAGACCTGCAATCTGTCGGGTCCTCTGCCGGGCGATCACAATATCAGGTTCGTATCGAACCACCAAAGTAAATATGGTTTTGGAATTGTTTTTCATCATTATTATTTACCTAAGTTCCCCTCACCCTAACCCTCTCCCCAGACCTTGGGGAGAGGGGAGTCGGGAGAGGTCACGGCCTCTACTGCCCTTTCGACAACCCTCACCCTCCCCCTCCCCTCTCCCCCGACTACGGGGGAGAGGATAAAGGTGAGGGGGTCTAATGTAATGTCAATCCACATTCGGTTTTGCCACGACTACTGTCACATCGTCATTTCCTCTTTTGAAATCCCGGTAGAGGACCCCCGCAATCAGACTGGGGTGCCGGTGAGAGAGGCCAGGGTATTGGTTAAAATCCCAATGAGTGGCCAATCCATCAGAGTGCATGATGAGCAGGGGCGATTGATCTTTGCTCCTCACTGGCCAGGGGTAGGTGAACTCCTGAATCTTTCTAATCTCCTTTCCCACTGTGCCATTATGGGAGACCAAGTGCCGGGTCCCTAAAGAGGAAAGAATAGCGCCAGAGATATTGCCCACACCGGCGAAGCGGATGACCTCATGATCAGCATCAACCTCAGCCACGGCAACCGATGCCCCCCGTGTATGCTTTATACCATCATGGATTGCACTGATGATCTCTGCAGGAAAAAGACGCCGGCTCTTCAGGAAAATCTTTACCGCTTCATTGGCAGATTCAGCAGCATCTGTTCCGTGGCCAAGCCCATCCGCAACAAGAATTAAACTCCGGGTCTTAGCCTGATCAACCGCCCAGGCATCTCCACAGATCTCCTCTCCAGGTTTGGAAAGGCTGATTCCCCCGATCTTTAAATTCATGTTGTCAGGAGGTTCAGGTAGTTGGCCGGACCAAATAGAGGCCAATACGGCTGTCCCTAAGTTAGGGAGTGAATAGAGATCGAATACGGAAGAGAGTCGGCGTATCGCCCCTAATCCTGTACCCGGACTGCCTCTGGTGGAATAGCCATTGTGTAAGGCCTCTGTAACCTTTTCTATCCCCGGACCCTTGTCCAGCGAAAGAATCTCGATCCCATTTGCTTGGCCCCACTCAAGAGAACGAATAATCAAATGGCCTTCACGCCCTGCGTGTTTAACCAGATTTGTGGCCATTTCGGTTACAATTAGGGCTACCTTGCCAATTTCAGTCTCGTTAAAACCAAGACTTCGCGAAATGGCTGAGATGAGGCGTCTGGCTTCAGCAATCTGACTGGATTCGTTAATATAAAGGTCTAAAAGGTCTCTCATCTCCTCATGGTTTCCATCTCGTAACGGTGACACGAGTCCCCTCTCCAGGCCGGGAGAGGATGTCAAATTCATTCACCAATCGTTTTGAACCTCCTAACCCCAAACCGAGGCCCCCTGTTGTCGTGTAGCCATCTTTTAAAGCGAGTTCCACATCCTCGATCCCGGGCCCATGGTCTTCAAAGGTCAGCCTCAAGCCCGATCGGTTCCCTTCGTTAAGTGCCTCCAATCGGAATTCCCCTCCACCTCCGTGATCGATGGTGTTGCGGGCCAGCTCGCTTGCCGCTGTCACCAGCTTTGTCTGGTCAATTAGATTGAACCCCATTTCAATGGCCCAGGACCGAACCTTCTGTCGAACCCTCACGACATCATCGGAAGTGAGGATCGGCATGGTCTCACCCTTCTTGATGTTCATCACCACTCTCCCCTGCTTGTAACCTCAAAGACTCCTGGAGGAGCTCCATTCCTTTTTCAACATTGAGGGCTGTTCGGACTCCCTTTAATGAAACGCCGAGCTCCACAAGTGTAATGGCCACGGCTGGCTTCATTCCCACTACGACGGTCTCGGCGTCAAGAATGCGCGACATGGCAGCGATGTTTCCGAGCATCCGGCCGATAAAGGAATCCACCACTTCAAGGGATGAGATGTCAATCAAGACCCCACGCGCACCGGTCTTGACTATTTGATTCGTCAGATCATCCTGTAGGGTCATGGCTAACCGGTCATGCATATCCACCTGGATCGTTACCAAAAGAAAATGACCCATCTTCAATATAGGAATTCGTTCCATAGAACCTCCAAGATTAAAGGTCTTGAAATTGGATAGACATTCAAAAGAAAATCTCCCCTCTCCCCTCTTTGCCAAAGAGGGGAATTTTCCCTCCCTTTTACAAAGGGAGGTCAGGAGGGATTTTAGAAATCAATGTCGTCATTATTATGAGACTGTTATCACGTATTCTTCTTTACGGTCAGCCCGACTCGTTGCAGCGCTACCATAAAGGCATCGGCCAGAGTGGCCTTCGTGACTACATCGCCCAGTGTCACCCCAAGGTGGACGATCGTCTGGGCAATTTGCGGCCGAATGCCACTGATGATGCAGTCAGCCCCCATGAGCCGAGCGGCAGCCACGGTCTTGAGCAGATGCTGGGCTACCAGTGTGTCCACCGTTGGAACACCGGTGATGTCGATAATGGCCACACTGGAACCTGTCTCTACGATTCTCTGAAGCAGGCTCTCCATGACAATCTGAGTACGGGCGCTGTCGAGGATGCCAATAAGGGGTAAGGCCAGGATGCCATCCCAGAGCTTTACGACAGGCGTTGAGAGCTCAAGGAGTTCCATCTTCTGGCGGCCGATGATTTCTTCACGGCTCTTTTGATAGACTTCTGTCGTGTATAAACCTAACTTGTCCAAAAGGATAGTCGCAGTCCGGGTCTCATCAACCAGTGTTTCTGCATCCTTCCCAATTTCGTCACGTAAACGTGTAAAGAGCGGCTGTTTGAAGGAGAGAACAAAAGTGGCAGTCTCAGAAGAAGTAAATCCTTGTACCGTCCTTGAGCGGGAAATGCCTCCCAGCATCTCACGCAAGGAAGTCCACTCCGGAGCCGTGATATCGTTCAGGTTGCCGGATTGAGCGGCCTCTCGCAGTAGCGCAAAGAAGTCCGCTGACTGCTGGCGCAATTCAGGCTCCTTAATCAGATCCCTCCTAAGACCGATTGCGTTTAACTGCTCCTTGACCCAGTCTGCCAAAAGCTCCTTTTCAAACTTCTTTAAAACCTCCGGAATTCTGCTTTTGCTATTCTTGCCCATTAAACTCCCTCCTTTCTCTCAAATCCCCC
>Ga0315280_10005102_pt1 | contig 18930 bp, 22 predicted proteins | sample YL17G06_40_MG_FD_203697 | JGI IMG/M metagenome (GOLD analysis project Ga0315280, IMG submission 203697) | Sediment microbial communities from Yellowstone Lake, YNP, Wyoming, USA - YL17G06_40 | ecosystem: Environmental > Aquatic > Freshwater > Lake > Sediment | place: USA: Wyoming | collected... | reverse complement strand
CGCCAGTTAACAAAACCTCTTTTTTCTCTGTGTGGGCTAAAGCCCTTTCTGTGACTTCAGTAATCATTGAAAAAGCTGTTTCTTGAAGGCTATAACATAAATCTTCGAGTTTATATTCCCCTTTTTTTATCAAGTTGACCGCGGCGGTTAATAACCCGCTAAAGGATGTGTCCATGCCTTTAACAGTGTATGGTAGAGGAATCAGCTTCTTTCCCTTTACTGCAAGTTTTTCAACAATAGCTCCGAATGGCATACCTTCCTTTTGACGTAATCCTGCTTCTCTTGCAAAAACGTCCAAACAGTTTCCAAGGGCAATATCCAGCGTCTCGCCAAAAACTCTATAGCGTCCAGAATCAAAGGCTGCAACTATGGTGTTTCCGCCAGAAACATATAATGTGATAGGGTCCTTAGCGCCTGTTTTTAGTTTCCCTATTTCGATGTGTGCTATGCAATGGTTAACGCCCACAAGCGGAACCTTAAAATGGGAAACCAGCGCGCGGGCCACAGTTGCACCCGTGCGAAGACATGGACCTAGACCTGGACCCTGAGAAAATGCGATAACTGATAAATTCTGTGGTCTTATCCCTGACTTTGTGAAGGCTTCTTCCAAGACTTTACTTGCTACTTCAGCGTGATGTCTCGCTGCTTCTCGCGGATGAATGCCACCTTCTTCCGGCACATAGGCGCTTATTATGTTAGCTAATATTTCGCCTTCAAACGTTGATATTCCCACGCTGAAGTCGTCTGCTGTTGATTCGATTCCTAAGCAGTAGTATTCACTTGCTTTTTTCCTCTTCATTTTCTAATCCTTCAATATGGTTTCTTTCAAAAGTTAAACATACATCTTTTTATTTAAAAATGCGTATATAATAATGTGAAGGGCTTGGAACTGATGAACATGTCAAAACGCAACGACTTAGAACATAAAGCTCTACAATTCATAATGAACACCGGCTTTGACGGCATACTTCAGTCAGAATTGTGGCGAAAACTTAGAGCAAGCAGTAGAGAAGGCTCTAGGATAGCCATAAAACTAGAAGGCAAAAAGCTAATCCGCAGAGAGAAGGAACTCCGCAATGGAAGATGGACCTATAGGCTTTACCCTAAAAGGCTTCCCGCAAGAATAGATTCAATAGTGGACATTCCATGCCTAATGTGTCCCGACAACCCCAAATGTGATCCATCAAGTGCAATTTCGCCACAAAACTGCGAAAAACTCACAGAATGGCTTCTCTCCATATCCAAAAACGAATCTAGCACGCTGGGTGACAGCTAGTTTTGCCAAAAGCATGGATTCAAGAAAGAAAAAGGGATTATTACTACAAGAAGGCTAAAGAGGAAAAATATCGCTCTAGAGCAGCCTACAAACTTTTCCAAACAATTGAAAAGTATCATTTCATGAAAAGAGGCGATGTTGCTGTTGATTTGGGCGCAGCACCAGGCGGCTGGACTCAAGCAGCAAGGAAAATTGTTGGAAGCAAGGGTTTTGTTCTGGGAGTCGACTTAAAATCCATCGCGCCATTCCTGCAAAGTAATGTTAGAACGATAATAGGCGACATAAATGAACAAGAAACAATTGAGCAGATCTTGAGTATGCTTCCAAGAAAAGCTGATGTCGTAATTTCAGATGCTTCGCCAAACATTTCTGGAATATGGGAAGTTGACCACGCTCGACAAATAGACTTGGCACAACAGGCATTAAAAATAGCTTTGGAAACGCTTAGGCCTCCAGGAAATTTTTTTGTGAAAGTCTTTGAAGGAGATTTGCTCGTTGACTTTATAAATAAGGTGAAAAGGCATTTTGAGGTTGTGAGAATAATAAAGCCTATGGCGAGCCGAGCTAAAAGCTCAGAAATGTTTGTTTTGGGAATGCGCTTAAAGAAAGCAGTGGATTGAGCAGCAAAGATAAATTCTAACTAAACTTATTTAGAAAGCAAGGTGAAATGCTTGAAAATTATCGCAGCGGATTCTTCTGCTGCTATACTGAATGATAGTTTTGAACCTTTGTCGATCGTTGCAGTTGCATCCGTATTAGTTAGTCCACCTTATAGAGAGTCAAGTGCGTTTTTAGCTGAACCCATTTTTGCAGATGCGGGAAATGGACATGAAGTTATAGTGCATGAGGCAGAGCTTTGTAGAGATTTGCTCGGAAAGGTGAGGGCGGATTCTGTGCATCTTGACATGTCTTTGGGGGCGATTTCCCTTGAGCAGCTCTCCCCAATTCAGCTTTCTGATTTGAGAATTTCTGCAAGAGCAAAGCGTGATCTTCTAAAAATTCTGCCCAAGCTGAGGAAAATTGCTGGTGAAATCACGCAAAAGTATGAAGTTGAAGTCTTAGCTATAGGAAAAGAAAGCATTCCCGTGAGGATTGCCGAGTTAACGGCTGGAGCACATGCAATCTTGTATGCATGCGAAAAAGCCATCAAAGAGAAACAAACGGTTTTGCTTGGTTTACCCTCTAAGTGCCAGCCTAGAGTAGCTGAGAAAAGAATGTATCTTTACTCTCTAATTGATGCGGAGCACGACATTAGAGGTTATGCAGAAGACACTGGAGAAATTTTGAAAAAAGTTAATATCATAGAAATGTTAAACCCAATCGCTAGAGGTTTCCGAACCTTAAAAATAACTCCAAAAGTCTAAAACAAAATGCAAGACTTTCTGCTAATAGGATGCATTAAAATGGTGAATCAAATGGAAAAGGTTAGCAGTGATATCTCTCCTCTTGCAGCTATTCTAATTTTTGCAGCAACTTTTGTATTTGTTTTGTTACTTGCAGGCATGGTGTATAATTTGTTTGGGCTCTCTGTTACGTTGTTGGTTCAGGAGCCGTTACTTGCTGCCCTTCCATTGGGTTATATGCTCTATAAGAGGGTTGATTTTAAAAACTATATAGGGTTAGAAGTAAAGCCCAAAACCATTCTGTTGGGCATCGCTTTAGGAGCTTTGGTGCTTCTATTTGACTTGGTCGTTTCTACCACTTTAACCTCAGTTTTTGGCGTGAGCGAGACCGTTGAAGAAGTCAACACGCTATACGCAAACATGAGTAGTTCTCCGCAAGGATTGCTTATACTAATAGTTGCTTTTTCTTTGGCTGGAGTGTGCGAAGAATTCACCTTTAGGGGCTTTTTGCAGACCGCGGTTAATCGCAGATACTCCTTTGTACCCGCCGTGCTCGTTTCTTCTTTTGCCTTCAGCCTAATTCATTTCGATCCACAATTGATCTATACTTTTTCAGCATTTCTTATCGGTCTGCTGTTGGGATGTATCTACTATCGTTGGCATTCGTATGTTGTTTCTGCGATTGCCCATGCATCTGTAAATCTCATAGCGCTGGCTCTGATGCTGCTTATTTGATAGTTATGATTGTACGAGTGTTTGTGAGCGTTTTCTTAGTCTTGCAGTCTCTATGCAGTGCCTGCCATATCACAGATTAGTCTTTTTTCTAGTTTTTGTGATTTCTAGGCTTACATCGAGTGCCATTGTGCTGTCTGTTATTTCGCCTAGACTTACAATGTCAACTCCCTTCGAGGCGAATTCTATCATGTTTTCTGTTTTTATTCCACCGCTGGCTTCTAACAAGATTTTTCCCAAGAAGCCCGCTTTTTTTAGCATTTTTATTGCTCTTTCTATTTGTTTTGGAGAGAAATTGTCCAACATTATTATGTCTACTCCAGCTTTTGCAGCAGCTAAAACATCCCCAACCCTTGTCACTTCAACCTCGATTTTTTTGCTAAACGATGCCTTTTCTCTAACTTTTTTAACAGCCTTCACAACGCTTCCAGCCATCGCAATATGATTATCCTTTATCAAAATCATATCATCTAAATGAAGCCTATGCGTGTCGCCGCCGCCTATTAAAACCGCCTTTTTATCAAAATACAGGAGCCCTGGCGCTGTTTTTCGTGTGCACGCAACCCTAGTTTTTAGTCCAGCGTTTTTGATTTTTTCTGTTAATTTTCTTGTAGCAGTTGCAATGCCACTCATGCGCGAAAGAATGTTTATGAATGTACGTTCAGCCGAAAGTATTGTTTTTGCATCTCCAGAAATCCTCATCAAGACCTGCTTATCTTTTATCTTTTCTCCGTCTGTAACAAGCGTCTGGACTTTAAGTCCAAGGCTTTCTAGAAGAATTTTTCCTTCTTCAATTCCAGCAACAACTCCAGACTCTTTCGCTATCACCTCAGCCTCAGCCGTACTTTCTGCCGGAACAATTAATGCCGTGGTGATGTCGCCTTGTCCTATATCCTCGGCAAGCATTTTCCGAAGTTTTTCTTCCAAAATTTTGCGCGGTATAAACATGTCTTTCACTTTCACTGTTTTACTTAAAATACTTGCTCATTTCTCCATTAAGTTTTGTCTCACGTAGGGCTGTTTTTATGAGTTAATGACGAAAAACAAATGTTTGCTTTTGCAACACTTCCATTGTTTTCTTATCGATTAGGGCAACTAAAATAAATCAGTCTGCTCTTTTTTGAGATTATGAGACTATTATTCAGCTGTATGGAATTGGGCTTGGGACATGTATCGCGGGTCATATCACTAGGAAAAAGGCTGGAAGGAAGAGGAAATGAACTATTTTTTTTCTCTGGGGGAACAGCCTACCAGCTATTAAAAAAAGAGTTTAAGAACGTTCACCCATGCACGCCCGTAGCTTGGTATGAAAGCGCTTATGGGATAAACGTCCCAGTATCTCTTCTGAACATTTTGATTCCCCTTCCATGTTATCACTATGAAAAAAACAAGCTTGAGATTAAAAGTTCCAGCGCGATGGAAACAATCCATCGTTACTATGACCTTAGAAAGCATATTCGTAAAATTAAACCAGACTTGATCGTTTCTGATGGTGATATGCATGCATTACGACTTGCACACAGGTGGAAAATTCCTTCTGTTTACATAACGAACATTATTCGACCAAACTATGATTTTTCTCCATTTCTTATCCCCGGTGAGAGATTTACGGAGCGCTATGTGAAAAAATGTTCAAGGATAATTGTACCGGATAATCCACCACCATATATGATTTGCGAGTATAATTTAGGCGATTTAAACGAAATGGGCATCCGAGATAAGACAGAATTTGTGGGTGGTTTCCTCGATATGATGCCTACGGAAGGGTCTGAAGAGCATGTCTTTGCCCCAATAAGCGGTCCTCTTGGAACAAGAGCCAAACTAAAACAAACAATAATTCCAGTGTTAAAAAACCTTGAAATAAAGAGCATAATAAGCCTAGGAGTACCAGGCAAGAAAATGCATACAAAGGTTGGAAACTGTGAAATACACAATTGGTTATCCCAGCAAGAGCGCCACGAATACATGAAAAACTCCAAATTGATAGTTTTCAGCGGTGGGCACATAACATGCTTGGAGACCATAAAATATGTACAACCAAGTATTTGCATCCCAACGCAGTCCGAACAAATGGGAAACGCTAGGAAAATGCAGGATTTGAATTGTTCAATAGTTGTAAAAAACAGGGAGCAGTTGAGGCTAGCCATTCAGAAAATCGAGGAAAAAAAACAATTTTACAAGAGCAATGTAAAGACGCTGAATCTGTATGCAAACAAGTTCAAAGGTCTTGAAAAAACAGTGGCAATTATCGAAGACTTAGTGAAGACTTAAAAGAGCAAAGTAAACACGCATGGGTTTATTGCTCGCCAAGGGTTTTGCGCTTCACTTCACCTCTTGGTTTTTCTTCCTCAAAAATTATGGCATGGAACTTGTAAATTTTGGTGCCTTCTAGAAGCCAGTTATCTGGGGGTAAACCAGCCTTAATACAGCATTGACATAGAAATTCCTCTTCATCCCATTTCCATTCAACAGGCACTTGCGGCAGAAGCAATCCTTTAAACAGGCCTCTTTCAACAATTAACCCATCTTTTCCAACTTTGACTTTTGCGGCGTATTCTGTTGGTTTTTTCACTTCTATTAACTGCGGAGGCGTAAGCACGCTTACCTCAAAAACTACATTGTCAAGTTCGCTTAAGGAAAGCGAGTAAAAACGTGGGTCTTGCGTTGCGGAGTCTATGGCAGATTCGATAACTGCCTGAACCAGTGGAGTGATGGGGTATGGATAACCAATACATCCTCTCAGTTCTTTTTCTCCGCCTTTTATAGCGTTTATTGTAACGAATACCCCGCAGGGCTGTAGAAACTTTTCAGGAATGTTTTCTGGAACGCTGATTCTTTTTCTGGATTTTAGATATTCTTCCACAGCCTTGCGGGCGAGCTCAACTAGGAATTTTCCTTCTTCCAAGCTTAGTTCAAGTGACAATTTACGTTCTTCACCGTTCGCTGGCAATCGTTTATTGTGGAGAAATTAGAGTTTAAACTTTTACAAAAGTTTTGGGTTTAGAACTTCATTGATTCTTCTCGTGTTCCATCTTTAGTTATTAACAGAAAATCTATGCCGTCGCCGCTCATGATGTCCCTGCTTATGGCGGATTTTATTGCCCTGATAACCAAATCTTTTGCTCCTTCCACAGTCAAATCTTCTTTATACCCTTCTTCGATTACTCCCATGGCTATTTCCGTTCCTGAACCCACAACTGCGTATTTGTCCGGTATTACTGAGCCTAGAATGTCGAGCGCATAAAGCGACGCTCCTTCTTCATCTACACCGCTGACAATTGTCTGGGTAATTAATGGTGCCAATCGACGTTCAAAAAGCAGATTTGACATGAGTTTGGCTGCTGACCTCACAGAAATTGGTCTGCCAACATCTAAACTAAACAAGTTTGCATAGGCTTCAACTTCCCTCACAAGGATTTGCATGTCAGAAACAAGTCCTGCGCATGCTGCACCAATACAATCAGTTATTTTGAAAACTTTTTTGCCACCTTTACTGACAATGAGATAACCATATGAAACACGTTTTTCAGAGGCTAAAACAACACCGTCTTGGCAAACTACTCCAACAGTTGTTGCACCTGGAATCCAGAGATATCCCGCTTGTTGGCCTTGTTTTTCCATACAATTCACCTTTCTTCCGTGATATGCACAAGCAACTTATTAAACTTTAATCATGAAGCCTTTATACTTCTATGGTTGTGATGCCTAATACTTCATTTAGCCGCCTCAATTGTTCTCTATAATCGCCATACACTATGACGTGATGATTTCCCGATGTCTTATGAAACTTGATTTCTTCCTTTGTTTTCAGCCTCACAGAGTTAAATATCTCAACACTTCTATATCGCTTTAAAAGGAGAGCGTGAGATGATAAGCCTTTACACTAAAAACATCGAAGACGTCTGGTTTGGAGTTGCCTATGATAAAGAAGAGGTTTTCGCTACAACTTTTGCCTTTAGCGAAAAGAGGGCTTTGCAGGCTTTGTTGGAAAGTATCCCGTTTAATGTTCCTTTCCAGCATTTAGAAAAACCTTCAGTCTTCACTGAACATACGCTCGGGTTATTGAGGAATATTTATGATGGAAAGGCTGTATCCCATAGCTTTTCTTTAGCCACTGAGCACTTATCAAATTATGCAAAGAAAGTAATTGAAACTGTCTCTTTGATTCCTTTAGGGTACGTGGCTTCGTACGGTTCTGTTGCTAAGGCTGCTGGCGGTAGCCCAAGGGCTGTTGGTCGCGTTATGGCTTTAAATCCTTTCGCTCCAATTGTTCCTTGTCATCGAGTTGTTGGTTCAGATTTCACTTTGGGCGGATATGGCGGCGGCATAAAGGTAAAGCTTGCTTTCCTAAAGCGCGAAAAACGAGGGTACGCTGCCAAACGAGAAATCCCAGTCGACGGCAAAAAATTACAAGTGTTCCCCGTTGAATTTGTTCTTAGAAAAGTGGAAAAAGAGTGAAGATAAAATGCACTTTTCCTTAAGAATCGCAAATGATAAAAGCCAGATAGCCACACCTCAAAACGGGAATGTTTCATGGTTAAGCGAGGCCTTTTTATTGGCAGATTTCAGCCCTTTCATTTGGGGCATCTTGCCGCGATAAAGGATGTTTTAGAAGAGGTTGATGAGCTTGTAATTGTGATTGGCAGCGCCCAATACAGCCACAATCTTAATAATCCGTTTACTGCTGGTGAAAGACTGACTATGATTCGTAGAGCTTTGGAAGAAGCTGCAATAGACTATTCGCGGGTTTGGATTGTTCCAGTGCCTGATGTGCACTTGCATATGATGTGGGTTTCCGCCGTAGAGGGTTATACTCCGCCTTTTGACGTTGTTTATTCTAATGAGCCGTTGACACATCGGCTTTTCGTAGAAGCCGGATACAAGGTCAAAGCCGTCCGTTTCCATGAAAGAAAGCTTTACTCCTCAACCGAAATTAGGGAGAGAATGCTTAAAGACGGAAGTTGGGAGAAACTGGTTCCAAAAAGTGTTGCTACGTTCATAAGAGAAATTGATGGGGTTAATAGGCTTCGAGACTTGACTAAGAGCGATAGAGTGTAACTTTGTCTCCAACTTTTATTTTGAAATACTTTGTAGCACTGCCTTGATTTATGGAGATTTCCAGAAAGTTGTGGCTACCAATTATGGCTAACGGTTTTTGTGGCTCAACTTCCGCGTAGACTTTACAGAGCTTTAGCTTTTGCCTAATGCCTTCGAGTTTAGCGTTAATTATAGCCCGTGCGTTCATTAATTCAAGTTCTTTTTCTCCAAAATTCGTAATTATGTTCCCGAAGTCGTCTATGTGAATGGCTTCGCCCACGAGCATGTTTTTTCTTCGAATGATTTTTGCGAATTCAGGCGTTACAATTTCACTGATTTCCTGTCCAAACTCCTCTGGCGATGTTCCATTTGCCAAGTGGGCTGTTGCTGGCGCGAAAATGTCTCTTCCATGAAACGTGCTGGATGTCTTTGGCAACATAAGCTTCCGGTTTGATATTTCGTAAATGTGCTCTATGTTCTGGCTGTTTGCAGCTAGTGCTAAAACGCCGTTGTCTGGTCCGACAAAATAAGCGTGTTTTGTTTGTATGAGTATGGCTTGCCTTTGCGTTCCAACACCTGGGTCCACTACTGCCAAGTGAATTGTGCCTTCTGCAAAATATGGGGATGCAGAAGCTAAAATGTATGCGCCCATTCGTATGTTAAACTTTTCTATCTCGTGAGTTATGTCAACAATTGTTGCATTTGCGTATATGCCGAGAATTACAGCTTTCATTTCTGCTACGTATGCGTCTTTTAATCCGAAATCTGTTGTTAAAGTAATTACTGGACGAGGCATGTTATTCTTTATAAACAGAGTCAAATAATTAGATTTCCACACATGTTGAAGGATTGCAAAATGTTCATTTATAGAAAACTTTCAGCAAATGAGGTGGCTTTAATTGTCTGTTTTACAGCTTTGTATGTTGTTTTCGGCTTTCTGAAGATTTCTCCAATAATTGGATTACCAGGGCAAGCAATAACTGCAGCAGCAATCATGGCCCCAATAATAGGCGTGATACTTGGGCCGTACATAGGCACTTTGTCCACGATTTTAGGTGGAGTAATTGGCTTTTCTCTTGGCTACTTTTCTGCGCCGAGTTTTGTTTCGGGCGTTTTTGCAGCCTCATGTGCTGGCATGCTATACGTTGGTAAGCGAAGTGTCTGCGCCTTCACTTACTTTTCACTACTATTTCTTTTCGGCTTCTACCCTTTTGTTGGCCCCGTTTGGCTTTATCCACCTTTAATGTGGTTTCAAATAGCTGGTTTTCTTATTCTAGTTTCGCCCTTGCAACCTATGGCTTCAAAAAACCTTAACTCTAGCAATAAATCAAAACCTCTTTTTGCCTTCTTTGTAACCTCTTTAACTTCAACTTTAGCTGGTCAAATCGCCGGTTCCTTGACCCTCGAACTTCTTTCATGGCCTATTTTTATAGCAGATGTAAACGCTTGGAAGGCAAATTGGCAATTGTTAACGTTTCTTTATCCCGTAGAAAGAATAATTATAGCGTTAGGTGCAGCGTTCATAGGGACATCTGTTCATAAAGTTTTGAGGTCCGCAAATATTATGCCCCTTAATCTTGCAAAACGGGAAAAAATCGTTTAGATTTAAGTCGCTCCTTTGAGTAGTCTTTCTAAATACTCTTTACTTTCCGAAATCTCTTTTTCGGTGCCTCGTATTTCAAGGGTAAGCCACGCGTCATAGCCAACTTCTCGTAAAAGCTTTATTAATTCTGGAAAATTTATTGTTCCCCTTCCGATTGGAAGATGCGTTGCTTTTCGGAAATCTTTTTCTAATGTTGCACCATGAACATGAATATCCACCAGTCTATGTTTAAACAATTGAATTGCCTCAGAAAGGTCAATTCCCATCTGATACAAATGCCCTACTTCCAATAAAACTCCGAACTTCTCTGAAGGAAACTTTGAAACGAACTGTGCAAAATCATGTAGACCTCTAAAGATAAAGGGATAATAACAAAATGATTCCAAGGCTATTTTGATATGATTGCGGTTTGCAAAATCAGCTTCCTCCTTCGCCAGCTCAAAGAAACGCGTTCTCGCCTTCAATAGAAGTTCATCATTCACTTCGTTTCTTGTCGCGAAGAAAGGTGGATGAATGGACATCAATGTTGAAGATATTCCCTTGCAAAGCGCTATTCCATAACGAATTCGCTTCTTCGCAGTGGCGTATTCCTGTTCCATTAAAGCGAACCTTTCTGCATCGTAGACTTCCCCAACATGCACATTCCTCTCAATCTGTAGACTGTTAAGAACTATTCTCAAGTGTTCGCTTTCAATGGGAACGTAGTCTCTGAGTGGACCTATTTGAACAGCTTTGAAGCCTAACAAAGCCGTTTTTCGCACAAACCCTACAAGTTCGTTATTGGTGTGAGGCGGATCTGTTTTGAAAAAACCTTTCGGAGCCGAGTGAAGAGCAACAATCATTTCTATTCCTTATAGGCTTTTATTGGCATCCGAAAGCGTTCATGAAGATACATTCTTTGAACGGCATCATCATATCCGTGGAACCATAAACATAATCGTCGAAATCAACTGGAGCGTCCTTAATCAACACTACCGGAGTTTTCTCCACAGCTTCGCCCATTAACAAATGAGCCGCAGAAGCCAAATTATCTGCAATTGCATGTCTAGTTATGGCTATTGGTTTTCCGAAAATATCTTTCTCTCCTCTGTGGTCCTTTATGGGTTTAAACCCTGATACAGCTAAAGCTAAACCTGTGGTGCCTATCCTCAGCGGTACTAGACCACTGTCAATGATTAAAACTCCGACTTTTTTTCCAGTTCTTCGTCTGACTTCTTCTCTAATTTGTTTTACCCATTTCTGGGGGTTATTTGGCCATAAAACTGCATGATTTAGAGGCGCGTTTTTGTTATCTATTCCAGCGTTTGCAGTTAAAACTCCATTTTTGAGTGTTAGAACGGCTTTTTCAACTCCGCCATAAATTTTGTCTGCTTCACGTAAAATTAGCTCTGCAAATTCTGGTTGTAAAGAAAATTGTCGTGCAAGCTCTTTTGCCTTGTCAGAAGGCTTAACGTCGCTTAATTTTACCACACGGTCTTCTGCATATGCTATAATTTTTGATGTTAAGGCTAATATGTCATTTTCTTCCAGCTGCAAGTTCTGCTTTCTTAGAGATTCCAGAATTACTTCAACCAGGTCATCGCCAATTTTTATAATCCCAGTCTTGACAGCATAAAGCCTCATTATCTTTCATCCTCCATGAACAACAGGAACAAAAACCACGTCATCCCCATCTTTAAGCACCGTGTCTAAACCGTTTAAAACGCTGACTTCCTTTCCATTCACAAGTATGAGCGTGTTAGGCCTTGGGTCTTCAAGTTCTAGGTCAATTAGTACTCGTTTAAGTTTGGGCAATTCTTCAACAATTTTCCTTACGACTTCTCTTAGCGAAACAATGTTTACAAGTTTGAGAGTGAATTTGCTTTTGCCCGATATACTGCGGAAGGCACCGACAAACTTCACGGTTATAACCATTTTCTTGTCTCCTTTTCTGATGTTATAAAACTATTATCACGGAAACGTCGTTAACATTCGTGCCTGTAGGTCCTGAGAAGATAAGGTCACTAAGTTTTGAAAAGAAGTGGTAGGAATCATTTTCCGCTAGGTATTCTTCGGGAGTTAATCCCATTTTCGCTGCTCTGTCTAATGTTTTTCCATCAACTATTGCACCTGCAGCATCCGTAGGTCCGTCAACACCATCTGTACTTAGCGAAGCCACAACAACACCATTCATGTCAACCAGTTTTTGCGCGGCCGCTAAGGCTATTTCTTGGTTTCTTCCGCCCAAACCCTTTCCAGTAACGGTTACGGTTGTTTCTCCACCCGCAATTATGCCAGCTGCTTTTGGAACCGGATTTCCAGATACAGATACTTCACACGCTATTGAGGCTAACATTACGCCCACATGTCTGGCTTCTCCTTCCAGCGTTGCAGTTAGTAAAAGCGTGTTTAAACCCTCTGACTTGAGGTATTCTCTTGCTGTTAGGCTTGCGAGTCTGTTGTTTCCGACGACAACATTGAAAACCTTCTTAAATGCTTCATCGTCGGCTTTGGGAGTTTCTGAAATTATGCCTTTCTCTCCATCTGACAAAACTTTTCTGATGGATGCTGGAGCATTACTCCACAAACCATATTTTTCCAAAACCTTCACGGCATCGCTGAAAGTTGTTGAATCTGGAACCGTTGGCCCAGAAGCAATAAAATCCAACGGGTCACCAACAACGTCGGAAAGAATAAGGTTCAGAATTGTGGCTGGATAAGCCTTTTTCGCAAGCCAACCACCCTTAAAATCTGAAATGTGCTTCCTAACTGTGTTAATCTCGTTTATTGTTGCACCACATTTTAGCAAAGCGTTTGTTATTTCTCTCTTATCAGCAATTGAAATTTCGTCTCGTGGCAGGGGCATGAGGCTTGAGCCGCCGCCTGAAATTAGGCATATGACTAGGTCGTCTTCTTTTACTTGTTCTGCCATTTCCAGCATGCGGCGGGTTCCTTCTACACCGTCTTCATCTGGAATTGGATGGCTTGCTTCATGAAGTTTTATAATGTCTGTTTCGTGCTTGCTACCGCGGGGAACGTTCACGAACCCGTTTTTTATACGCTTGCCTAGAACCTGTTCTAAGGCTTCAGCCATTGAACCGCTGGCTTTGCCGCCGCCTACTACGTAAACATTTTTGAATGTTTTTAAGTCGAAAGAATATTCGTCTACGTGAAGAGTTGAATTTTTTAGCAAAAGTTTTGATTTTATTATCTGTTTCGGGTCAACGGCATTCAATGCAGATTCGAGACTTTTTAGAGCCAGTGCCCTGGCATTTCGATTAAGCTGTGTCTCGCCGTTTCTGACGAGTTGTTCCTTATTTTTTATTGTTATCATCTGAGCATTCCATTGTTGATTTTTTAAGAGTCATTCCGTAAGTGTAATAAGTCAATATTAATAAAGAATTCCGCAAATCAGTGCTTGGTGAGTTGTATGCCAAAACTAAAGGTTTACGTTACCCGTGAGCTTCCGGAAAGAGGTCTAAAAATGATTAAGGAGCGTTTTGACGCTGAGGTTTGGCCCGAATATGCTCCGCCGCCAAAAAAGGTGATCATAGAGAAAGCTAGGAACGTTGATGCTCTTGCTTCGCTTTTATCCGACAAGATAGACGCTGAAGTTTTTGATGCTGCACCTAAGCTGAAGATTGTTGCGCAAATGGCTGTGGGCTTCGACAACATAGACTTGCAAGAAGCCACTAAAAGAGGCATATATGTGACGAACACGCCAGAAGTTTTGACTGACACAACAGCAGATTTCGCTTGGGCTTTGCTGATGGCTGTTGCAAGGCGTGTTGTTGAGGCGGACAAATACGTTCGCACTGGACAGTGGAAGGTTGGATGGCACCCCAGCATGATGCAGGGCAGAGATATTCACGGCGCGACCATAGGCATTGTGGGCGCGGGAAGAATTGGCTATGCAGTTGCGAAAAGAGCTACCGGTTTCAATATGAAAATTCTCTTCTATGATGTGATTCCCAGACCTGAAATGGAAAAAGAATTAGGTGCCAAAAAAGTTGACTTGGACACGCTTTTTAAAGAATCAGACTTTGTTAGCATTCATGTTCCATTGATGAAAGAGACTTATCATTTGGTAAACGCAGATAGGCTTAAGCTCATGAAGAAAACGGTTTACTTAATCAATAATTCTCGGGGATCGGTTGTTGATGAAAAAGCCTTGTATGAAGCCTTAAAAGGGGGCAGAATAGCTGGTGCCGGGCTTGACGTTTTCGAGCAGGAACCAACGCCTTTGAATAATCCTTTGCTTAAACTTGACAATGTGGTTGTTGCTCCGCATATATCGAGTGCGAGCTATGAAACGCGCTCTAAGATGGCTGAGATGGTTGCAGAAAACCTAGTTGCTTTTTTTGAAGGGAAAAAGCCGCCAAACCTAGTTAATCCAGATGTAATGAAAGTTCGTCCGTTGTCAAAGCAATTTTAACATCGGTTTAGAATTAATTGTACTGTAATAGTTAAATATCCCCTGCTTTCTACCTTTTATCTTCTCTTTCAAAGTAAATGGGTGATTTAAGTGAGCTCTATTATTGCTAAAAGAATGGAAACCTTAGGAACAGAAACAGCCTTCGAAGTGCTTGCAAAAGCGAAAGCACTTGAAAAACTGGGCAAAGATGTTGTTCACTTAGAAATCGGTGAGCCTGACTTTGACACACCAAAAAACATTAAGGAAGTCGCGATAAAAGCCATCAATGCAGGTTATACTCATTATGGTCCATCCGCTGGAATACCTGAATTAAGAGAAACCATAGCACAATACATCTCAAAAACCAGAGGAATAAAAGTAGAGTCAGATGAGGTTGTTGTGACGCCTGGTGCCAAACCGATAATGTTCTTCAGCATATTGGCATTGGTAAATCCTGGTGAAGAAGTGCTTTATCCAAACCCCGGTTTTCCAATTTATGAATCTATGGTGAACTTTGTTGGAGCCAAACCAGTGCCTATACCGCTTAAAGAAGAGAACGATTTTAGGCTTGACCATGAGTACGTTAAAGGAAAGATAACAAAGAAGACTAAAATGATTATTCTGAACTCGCCGGAAAACCCGACTGGCGGCGTTTTAACTAGAGAAGATTTGAAAGTCATAGCTGACTGTATTGCCGAGAGAGATGATGTGTTAGTGCTTTCGGATGAGATTTACAGTAGAATAGTCTATGAAGGAAAGCATGAAAGCATTGCTTCGCTTCCAGGGATGAAGGAGAAAACGATTCTGTTGGACGGTTTTTCGAAGACTTATGCAATGACTGGTTGGAGACTTGGCTATGGCGTGATGCGGAAAGACTTAGCCCAAAAAATTGCACAACTCCAGACAAACTCTAACTCTTGCACATGCACTTTCATTCAAATGGCTGGGGTTGAAGCATTGAAGGGTTCTCAAACTGAACCAGAAAGGATGGATGCGGAGTTCAAGAAGCGCCGAGAAGTCATAGTTTCCGGTTTGAACGATATTAAGGGCATAACATGCAAGAAACCGCGTGGAGCCTTCTACGTGTTTCCAAACATAACTGGAACTGGGATGGATTGTAGGAAGCTTGGAGATTACTTGCTCAACGAAGCTGGCGTGGCAGTCTTGCCTGGAACATCCTTCGGAAAATATGGTGAGGGCTACCTGCGTTTATCCTTTGCCAATTCGGTGGAAAACATCAAAAAGGCTATAGACCGCATATCTAAGGCGTTAAGAAATCGATGATTTTCTTTAATCTTCTATTTTTTCTCCAGTCATAGTTTCAATGATGTCTGAAGCTAACTGTACCAGATTGTCTGCTTGTTTCATGGCTTTTTCTCCATCTACTTCCTCAACTTGCATTAACTGTTGTACTGATTCTTCCATTTCCACTAGGGCTCTCAAAACCGGGTCGTCTATTGCCTGTGTTCTTTCTGCGGCTTCCCTTACGACGATTTCTATGAACGCTGGTTCTCCTAGGCTGTAGTATATTGCGTTTCGAGCTTTTCTAATGGCTTCTAAAACCAAGCTGGGAGCCATGTAGGGTATTTTTCTCGCTGCCTCAAGTTCGGCTTTTGCTTCTCGCAAGTATCTGAGCGCCCACGCTCTTCTGTATTTGTCCATCATGCTTTGTCAGCCTCCCCTTCTTCTTTTTCGTTTGATGAGGGTACCGTTTGTGTTCCAGCAAAAGCATGTGTTACGTATCCGGCAATCTGATTTCTCACTTTTGTTGTTGTTCCTCGTGTAAGCGTGTCAACTACGCGTTTATTGTTTTCAAAATTGTTAGAGAATTTGTCGGGGAAACGTCTAACAAGTTCTTTGGCTATTCGTTTAATCTGTTCTGTCCGTACGTTTCCCAAGCTTCAATTTTCCCCCGAGCACGCATCAGCTATTCACTCTCCAGCGGTTAAAGCATGCTAAAGTTAACCTTCATAAAACAATAAGACTAATTTAACTTTATGTTTTATAGCTACCGAATAATTATGGAAAAAATCCCAAAATCACTCATTACCACTGTCAATATATATATTTTGAGAAAATAAGGCTAAAACGAGGTGGATTCTGAAAATGCAAACTCTAGTCAGTCCAGTCCCTAAAGCTAATAGCATCACTTCATTTCAAGCGGTCTAAAGGCGGAGTTAAAAAACAACCTTAACGCCGTATTTGAAAAATTATTCAGTAGTTAACCAACTTAATTTAACTTCACTCCGAAAAATTCCTCAAAATTCTTCGTTATTTGCTCTGCAACATCTTCAACGTCTATCTTTTTTATTTCTGCTATTGCTTTAACCACCGTTGGGATGAAGGCTGGTGTTGTCCTTTTGCCATTAAAAGGTTGTTTAAAAAAGCGTACTGGTCCATCAGTTTCCGTTAGCAAATTGGTTAATGGTATTTTTCTGACAACTTCGCGTATGCCATTGGAATAGGCAGTCGGCGGTCCCTCAGTAATGTAGTATCCGTTTTCTACAACTTTTGACAGAGCGCTTATTGGGTTGCTGAACCAGTGCAGCAAAACCCTTTTAAGGTTATACGATGGAAGCATCTCGACAATTTTTGCTGTTGTGCCGCGGGAATGAATTATGACTGGCAAATCAAGTTTTTCAGCTAGATGTAACATTTCATTGAAAACCATTAGTTGCTTATCCCATATCGTTGCGTACTTGTAGTCTAGCCCTATTTCTCCAATCGCAATCAACGCCTTGTTCTGCCTTTTCTCAGAAATCAATTCGATTGTTTGCTGAAGTTCCTCTTCCGTTAAAGCATTCACATTCCAAGGATGAATCCCCAAAGCAGCATAAACCATCCCAGGGTATTGCTCCACCAGTTTTAGGCTTCTGATACTTGTTTCCAAATCGATGGAATTTGAAACTAAAGCAACAACATTAGAGTCTTTGGCTTCAGCTATAATTTCTTCAATGCAATCTGAATATTCCTCATCTGAAAGATGTATATGAGCATCAACAAACTTCATTTGAAATCACGGTTTTCCTAAACTAACCCGAAATTTGCTTTTATAACTTCCTCCTATATCTGGATAATTCCAAGCGTTAGTGGCAGTTTTCAGCAAATAAAAAACAACAAACGTTAAATATTGCTTTAAATAGAAAAAGAGGCTACAGAGGAGTCTTTATGGTCGAATTAGAATTAGCTGTAGCCCCCATGCATAGACTATGCAAAAAGGCTGGAGCCGACAGAGTGAGCGAAGCAGCAGCAAAAGAACTGGCTAAAGCGTTAGAGGAAATCGGAGTAAAAATCGCCAAAGAAGCCCTAGATTTTGCGATGCACGCAGGAAGAAAAACCATAAAATCCGAAGACATTGAAATTGCCGCTAAAAAAGTTATGGGCAGATAGCTTTCTTTCCATAGCTTCTTCTTTCTTTTTTCAAAATCTAATAACATTAGTTCAATTTTTTCGAAGAATCCCAGAGAAACTGGAAATATTCCCTCGCAAACCGCACCAAACCAACGTGGTTACTCCATATTACTAGACTGGGTTTGTCTTCACCCAAAAACAGTATGGCTTCTTTTCCATCTACAATGATGCCTCCTCCAAACATTTGATCTCTAACTCTTAACTCGCCAATGCCAGCCATTCCCTTTAGACTCTTCCAATCCTCAGCTTTTCCCGCAACCATAAGCTTGGTGTTCACGTGGGTTTTCTGCAAAATTTCTGGGGAGAAAGTAGTTGAAGCGATTATGTTCTTTGCGAATTCTGGCGCGGCAATCATTATTTCTTTTGAAGCTTTTTTTAAGGTCTCTTCAAGCTTAGCCATTACCCCTTGTTGACCGTGCAGTATTAATATGTCTGGTCGTTCCACAAGCTCTCTCTTCTCATATAAAGGTTGCAATTCTCTAGCAATTGTTTGCTCCCAACCCATGTATTTATCTTCAAGCCTAATCTTTGCAGTTGCCAAGGCTTCAAGTGGTTGTATTGGATAATATTTGGTTGGGCGGGTCTCGACGCTTTTGATCCATCCGTTATCTTTAAGCAAGTTCAAAACCTCGTAGATTTTCGAGTAGGGCAATTTTGCTTTTTTGCTTATTTCCATGGCTGTCATTTGCCCGCCCTCCAGCAAAGCAACGTAAGCGTCGATTTCGTAGGCGTTTAACCCAATTTCACGCAAAACTTGTTTTGCATCTTCGCTTATTGGCAATTTATTCCCCCTCAATCACCTTATGAAAGGTTTGGAAACCTTATTATATTCTATCCCTAGAACCTTCAAAACGTAACTTCAAACAGCATGGTGAACACATGCGCTTCATCAAAGAAACAAAAAGCATATGTCCCGAATGTCTAAAAGTACTAGAAGCTACGATTTTCGAAGAGGACGGGAAAGTCTTCATTAAAAAAGAATGCCCAGAACACGGTTTTTTCCAAGACATTTACTGGTCTGATTATGATCAGTACCTGCGTGCTGAAAAGCTCAGGTATGAAGGTGACGGTTTAAAGAATCCACGAACCAAAACCGTTAATGGCTGTCCATATGACTGCGGAATATGTCCACAGC
>Ga0315280_10005101_pt1 | contig 18931 bp, 17 predicted proteins | sample YL17G06_40_MG_FD_203697 | JGI IMG/M metagenome (GOLD analysis project Ga0315280, IMG submission 203697) | Sediment microbial communities from Yellowstone Lake, YNP, Wyoming, USA - YL17G06_40 | ecosystem: Environmental > Aquatic > Freshwater > Lake > Sediment | place: USA: Wyoming | collected... | reverse complement strand
TGACACAACCGGACTTCGCCGACGTTAACTTATTGCCGACGAAAAATGGTCTTGACTTCGGGGTCCACTATAGAAAGCTGTGCTCGCACCCGAGCCACCGGCAGAACCGTATTGCAGCAGGGGCACGTGGCATTGCCGCGCGCTACCGTACCCTTGCGGACTTCGGCTTCGGACTTCGGCTCATAAATCTCGAACCGCAGATTTCCTTTAGGACTGACGAGCGTATTGAGCGGGTCTGTAGCGGCGCCCTGTGAGCGCCGTTCTGTTCGCAGTTCTTCCTCTCGGCGGTCATAGACCGCCGCTACAGTCGCCGGTGGGGACACCGGCGCTACAGGCACCAACCGCAGGGCGCGCCTGCGGTTCGCCTTCTTGCACAGCCAGAACGATCGCATCAGCGGGATCTCCGCTCCACATCCCACCCCCTCGCAGCGTACTGTCCGCGCCCAGAGATAAGCGATAGGTCGTGCGCCATCGGGATCGGGCGGGTAGAACTCCGCCAATTCTTTTCCAGCCTGCTCTTTGATCTGTTTCCCGACGCGCCGCAACTCCTCGGCCAGAGCCGGCCCGTGCCGGGGAATATCTTCGAGCAGCACCTTGAGGATGAGGCAGGCGACGGGATTCAAGTCGCTGGCGAAGGCATCACAGCCGACGCGCAGTGCCTCCAGCGGGATCGACCCGCCGCCGGCGAAGGGATCGACCACCAGCGGCGGCTCGTACGCTGCCTGCCTGTCCGCAGGCAGGTGCGCCGTCCGAACCAGCCCGCGAGCGCATTCGAGATAGGTGACGTTGGCGGAGTTGTCCCAGTTGGCAAAGTCAGCGATGAAGCTGAGCAGCGCCTTTCTCAGTTCCAAGTCCGTCGTGGCGGGGCCGCAATTCGGCATCGGCTTCAGAAGCCGCCGCGCCTGTTCTTTGAATTCGGCTGGACAGTGAGGATCGCAGGGGTCGGGCAGAAGCAGCGCCATCAACATCGCCCGGCAGGCGGCGAGTGGCCGCCGCGCCCACCATAGGTGAAGCGTCGAAGGATGCCCGTGGCGGATAGACTTCTCCCGCGCCGAGTGCCGGCTCACCTCCGCCACCGGAAAATCCACCTCCGCCAGCCTTTTACATTCGCGCGGAATCACTGTGTCACTTCGATCCTTTCAAGTTCTTTGATGTATTGTTCAGGGAGGTGCCAATACCTGGCGCCTTCGACGATAAGCCGCTTGTACTCAGCGTTTGGAAGAGGGGGATTCGGCTGCCTGTTGGCAAAATAGACCCACGCATTCATTGGCTTCTCTGGGTCTCCATTCTCCAGGGCTTGGCGTTCCTCTCTGACGTAGCTGTTTTGGGCGCGCCCAGGGGAAAATCCCTCGCTCTGGTCCAGGCGGCCCGTGTCGGTTTCGTCAATCTGGAAGATCACCCCCCAGACCGCGCTCCCTTTCGCCGGTACGGCGTCCCCCACGCCGCATCCCCGGTGCTGAGATTTTCTCGTAAAAGCCAAGTGATGGTCTGGCAGTTTGGCTACACAGACGAACTGCGCGGATGGGCATCGGCCACGCATCTGAGACCAGTCCATATTCGAGCCATAAGCAAAATAAAGCACCGCAGCTCTGCTCTCTCCGCTGCTTCTTCCTACCGCGTCTGTCACGCTGTCAAGCCACCTACGGGCAGCCGATAGTGCGCCACTTGGGTCACTTCCTGCCAGCCGAATCGTGCGGGATCCTTGTAATCGTTCAATTTCGGGTGGTCTGTACCGCAATCGGTGACGACGTAAAGCCAGTAACAATCCCGGCGGTCCTCGGCGACCCGATGCTCGTTAGGAGTCAGGATGATGGAGCCTTCAGATCCGCCGAGACCTTTCACCTCGATCAATCGGAGTTCGCCGGACTGCGTATCCAAGCTGGTCAGATCGTAACCGAGATTCTGTTTGTGGACGTCGGTGACCGTGCGGCCCGCTTGCTGTTCGTGCTCGATCGCCACGCGCATGGCCACAGCTTCGGTCTCGGGATTGGGCCGAAGGTTGCGAATCTCCGGCTGGTCGGCCTCCGGATGGGGCAAGACGAGGACGCTGGTGAGCCGTTCGACGCTCTGCAGCGTCAGCGCCCGCTGGCGTGCCAACTCTTCGCGACGGCGTTCGCGGCGGGCCAGAAGCTCTGAGTGCCGGTCTTCGGCCTGGGCAAGGTTCCCCGCTGCGCCTTCCAGGCCACGATCTTTCTCCTCAGCGAACCGCCCAATCTTGTCGTCCTCTCGCGTCAGCAATGTTGTCAAAGACAACTCAACATGCTTTGCAATGCGCTCGATCTCCTCCAGATGCTCCTTGCGTATCTCGTCGAGGAAGGGTTCTAGCGCGTTCTTGTGCAGCCAGGCGCCAGCTTCCGGCTCCGAGGCGATCCCTGGGAGTGGATCGGCAATGGGAGCGGGTTGGAGGTCCCCGAGGGCATTCAGGTCTTGGAGCGTGGGTTCAACACCCTCTTTCAATTCCACTGCAAACAGGCGCTCGTGGATTACTTGACCGAGGCCGTCCACCACACGTGCGCGATAGAAATCGAGCCGTGCGGGTTGCTGATGTTTTAAGGAGTAGAAGCAGGCGCCCTGGGCGAGCGGCTCGCGGGCGCAGTCAACAGCATGTCGGCGGAGGGCTTCAAACAGGGGATGACCAGGCGTTATCCACTCCAGGTTGTTTTTCTCGGCCGTCGCTCGATCCGTGGAAAGCCGGGGATAGCGAGTGGCCAAGGACCCGAGTTTCCAATCGGGGGCGGACTCGTGGCGCCGGAGAGCTTCCGGCGTGGGGCCAGGAGTGAATGTGTGGGGAAGCGTCGCCAACGGCTGAAGGGTGTAAGGCACATAGGCGGCAGTCTCCTTCAAAAACCGTGCGATGGTTTCCGGAACCACCCGCCGTTCTTGGGCTCGAGCGCGCCGCTCGATCAGCATTTCAAGGTTCAGCTTCTTGGCAGCCAACCCTTCCAGCGCGTTCTGGCAGATATTGCGGAAGCGCTCTTCGCTCACGTCGCGAAGCACACGCTCTTCCAGGTCTGCCTCCCCCATCTTTCCCGCGTAGTAGTCACGCAGCACCCGCTCAAGGTGCGCGGCGGGAAGGATTTCGCCCACCACATTGAAAACCGCATCGTCATCCAGGGCGTCGCGAATCTCTTGGAGCTTTTCCAAAAGCCTTTGAAGAACGCGGCCTTCGATCGTGTTGGCGGCAACGAAATTGAAAATCAAACAGTCGTGAATCTGGCCGTAGCGATGGATGCGGCCCATGCGCTGTTCAAGGCGGTTCGGGTTCCACGGAATGTCATAATTGAACATGATGTGGCAACTTTGCAGGTTGATGCCCTCACCGGCCGCCTCAGTCGCTGCCAGAACCTGAATGGTACCGTCTTTGAACTGCTGTTCGACAAAGAGCCGGGTCCCTTTTTCTTCCCGGGTGCCTGACTTCATCCCTCCGTGAATGAACCCGACTCGAAATCCCCAATTCTTGAGGCGCGCCACCAGGTATTCCAGCGTGTCGCGATATTCTGTAAAGATCAGCAGCCTCTCGTTGGGGTTGTCAAAAAAGCCCTCTTGTCTCAAGAGCTTTTGCAACCGGGTCAGTTTGGCCTCGCCGCCTTGGTCTTCCACTTCTCGTGCCTGTTCGGCAAGCTCTCTGAGCTCGCCGATCTCTTCTTCGACCTCCTCCGGCTTCTGCGCGAGGGTGATTGCCTCCAACAGTCTCTCCAAACGCTCGCGCTCAGATTCCTCCATTTCCTCAAGGTCATCTGCATCAGGTAACTCTGGTGGAGCTAGTCTCGCCACTTCCTGGGCCCGTTTCAGACCGTCCTGTAGTCGCTTAGCCCGGTTTTCGAGTGAACGCCGAACCGCGAAGGTGCTCGACGCCAGCCGGCGCTGAAACAACGACATTAAGAAACCAATGGCCCTGGCTCTGGGATCGTCGGCCTGTGCTGCCGCCCGCGCGCTTTGCAGCTTCACGAAGCGGGTAACGTCACGGTACAGGTCAAATTCGGCCCCGTCGATTTGGAACGGAACAGTATTGGGAATTCGCTTGGTGAAGATCTTTCGGGCCTCCCACTTGCCGTCCGGTTGCCTCTCAGGAAAATAGACCATCGCTTCCTTGGTGCGCCGCAAATAGAAGGGCGCCCGGCGCGTCTCCATTGCTTCCCGAATCGAGCGCACGTCGGCGTAAGCGTCTTCATCCAGCAAGCGAAGAAAGAGTGTGAAGTTGAGAGGGTCACCCTTGTGCGGGGTGGCGGTAAGCAGGAGCAGGTGGTCCGAACGGTCACGCAGCAATTCCCCCAGCTTGTATCTAAGGCTCTTCTTGTCCTCAGCCGCGGCGGACATTCGGTGGGCTTCGTCAACGATGACCAGGTCCCAGCGGCACTGAGTTAGGCCCGGCAGAATTGTGTCGCGTTTGGCCAGATCAAGGGATGTCAAAACTTGCGGGTTGTCGAGCCACTGGTTGACACCGAACTGCTCCCGAATGTCGTCTCCCTTCAGGATTAAGAACCTCTCGTTGAACTTTTCCTTGAGTTCGCGCTGCCACTGAAAGGCGAGATTGGCAGGGACGACAATCAGGATTCGCTCGGCAAGCCCGCGGAGTTTTAATTCGCGAATCAGCAAGCCTGCCATGATCGTCTTCCCTGCTCCAGCGTCGTCCGCCAGCAGAAAACGGACACGGGGAAGCTTCAGGAGATAGTCATAGACGGCTTCGAGTTGATGGGGGAGAGGATCGACACGGGAAATCGAAAGGCCGAAATACGGATCGAATTCGTAGGCGATTCCGAGTGAAAAGGCCTGCAGGCCGAGACGCAGCAGCGTTCCGTCCCCTCTGTAGGAACACGCCTGGTCGAGAATCTTCAGCGAGGCAAGATCTGCCTCGGTCAGGGTCACATTCCGGAATCGTTCGGATTGGGTCCCGACGAGTCCAACCGTCCATGCACCGACCCCATTTGGGCGGACCGTCTCGACCCGCATGGGTTCGTTGAAGAGGGCCCCGACCAGAATATGACCCGCGCTGATCATGCTGCCCCAGGGTTCGTTTCCAGGCGTGAGTGGGTTCAGACAGTCGGGTAGCTTACCACAGCAGAACGACATCGGAGGGTAATCCTTTGACACAGCCTGGAACTCCGATTGACGGCTTCGGTTTTTCCGCAACTTGGCGGACCTTATTCCGGGGGCCTTTGATGTATGTTGGACGTGGCCCCACATACTGCGAGGGTTGGGGGGACAGCAGGTGCTGTTGGCTTCTTCCTAGCGACACCTCCGCGGCCCAGGTTAAGGGCCCAACCATGTGGGTCAGTGCTCGCCGGGGCGGAAACGTGGGGAAGCCGACCAGGCCTGAATATCGCATCCTCGACATCCGACCGAAGCAGCAGGCGTCGGGGTTCGGTTACACCTTGTTGAAGTCGCATTGACAAGGTGCTATACTGACTGCCAAATGCCCGATGACCTCGTGATCTTCATCCGGTGCGCCAGTGCCGAAGAGAAGCGTGCGTTCGCTGCGGCTGCCAAGAATCGGGGCGAGACGCTGAGACGGTTCGCTCGGGAAGCAATGGCGGCGCGTGCCGGGATCAAGATTCAGGACAGACTGTGCGAGCATTGCTCGACCCAGCTGAGCAAGGGGAACCATTCGGGATTCTGCCGCAAGTGCTTGAGAACAATAGGGATAAGCAAACTCCGAAACCTTCATCCGCGCCAGAATCCTCGTAACTCATTCAAAATAAACCGAATATTCCTGCATCGAATCATCGCATTTCTCTTGACACGTGTATAGCATAGTGTCATAATTCTGACTGTAAGTTGGTGATTCGGCAGGAGATAGACTAAATGGAATGGCGGCTTATCAATTCAAGGTTCCCCGGAAAGTGCGCGGCCTGTGGCGGCGAGATCGAAGCCGGAGCCCAAATCTACTGGAAGCGCCGCCAAGTTGTCCATGTTGCTTGCATGAACGGCCGAAGGCCAGCGGAGGGACCTCAGAGCCATCCCGCAGAGCGGGACCAAGAACTGCCGGAGCCCAAGCAAGAGAAAGTTAGACCCCTTGGCAACGTGCGCTACGTGGCTCCTGGGGAGCCCGAGCCTGACCCTGCTGAGTGGGAGTACCGCAAGACCAGCAAGAAAGGTAATCGGGTTTACGTGCGGCGCCCGGTCAGCACCGAAATGCTACGGAAGATGGTTGCTGAGGCCCTGAGCCAGCTCAAGCCGGAAGTGAAAGAGATTGTGGTCAAGGTCGCCGACCGGCCTGCTATCACGATGGAAGAGCGGGTCCACGAGAAATTCGCCGAGATTCTGGACCTCGCCGCCCAGCGGATGGAAATCCTGATGATCGGTCCTGCTGGCTGCGGCAAGAGTCACCTGGCGGACCAGATTGCTAAGGCTCTCGGTCTCCGGTTCGGCTCCATCTCTTGTTCGGCTGGAATGAGCGAGGGCCAGATCACGGGACGGCTGATTCCTACCGGGGACGGTGGACGCTTCGAGTACCAGCGTTCGCAGTTTGTTGAGTTTTACGAAGAAGGCGGGGTGTTCTTGCTCGACGAGATCGACGCGGCGGACGCCAACGTCCTGCTGGTCATCAATCAGGCACTGGCTAACGGGCACCTTCCGGTTCCGAATCGAATCACGAATCCGCAGGCGCAGCGCCATCCGGATTTTGTCCTGATAGCCGCTGCTAACACCTTTGGAAACGGCGCCAATCGGATGTACGTGGGACGCAACCAGTTGGACGAATCGACCCTCGACCGCTTCCGCATCGGTCAGGTAGTGATGGACTACGACCAGGAGCTTGAGGCATCCCTGCTGAGCGACGGCCGTCTTTTGGAGCGGCTCTGGAGCGTCCGGCGCAAGGCTGCCGACTGCCAGCTGCGACGCGTGGTTTCAACCCGGTTCATTGCCAAGGCCGCGACGATGCAGGCTGCTGGCTGGCCCTCCGAGAAGATCATCGGCCAGCTCGTATGCGGCTGGACGCAGGACGAGCGGTCGAAAGTTGGGGTGAACTAAGGTGCCAAGACTCGAACACAAGCCGGTCCGCGGAATTGACACAGTGTATTCCCTGACTCTTGGCGAATTGGCCGAAGAACCGAATCGCGATTGTCCTCCGACCAACCGCGCCATCCGCAAGGAAATGCTACAGACAGCCTTCGCACACTACGGCTCGACCTGGATGGGTGGTTTGCATAGTTGGGATGAAGCTGAGGCCCTGTTGGAAAAGGGATGGCCTGAAGGCGCTGAAAGGCTGCGGACCCTAGCCGGGAAACTTGCGGCCCAGGTTCCGCAGGCGAAATCGATCCGGCGTCGGCTGGCTTGGGTAGACAACGGCGACGAGGTTTGTAAAGACCGCCTGCAAGCCGGTCAAATCGACCAATGCTGGCGGACCATGCGGCGCTCACCCTTCGTCGCTCCCCAAACAGTGGCAATCGAGACCACCTGGGGTGGGCACTACGGGCAGACGGCAGAAGAATTGTTCTGGCAGGGTGCTGCGGCTGCGGTTCTAACGGACATCCTTGAACAAGCGGGCTACCGGGTCGAAGTCTACGCAAACCGAGTCAGTGAACGGGGCGGCCACAGGCATTGCACCAGGGTCAAGGTCAAAGAGGCGGACATGCCGATGCGTCTTGACGGTGTGGCGGCTGTCCTCTGTCACGCTGGAATCTTCCGCACGTTCGGGTTCCTGTGCATCGAGCAAGCAGAGTTTGACGTTGGCGATTGGGGCCACGGTCGCGGCTCAGAACTCAGCCCGCAGGACACCGAAGTGCTGAACGGTGGAACAGAGTCCATCCACATCGGGACCATCAGCACGGAATCGCAAGCAGTCGAGGTTATCCGGGGATTCGTTGAGAAGGGAGATAAACCATGAGCGAACAGACCGGCAAGGGATTTTGGGACGATGCGCAAGTCATCTACGCCTACACCAGAACGCAAGCCCTGGAAGATGGCGTCCTCGTGGATGTGAGCGAGATGGCCAAGGAAGCGGGGATCAAGTTCCCGGTGGCGCTCACCGCTGCGGTTTACGGCAAGTACGTCGAAGTTCCTGACGGCGTAACTGCGCAGGACGAAACGGGAAGGCTTTGGGACATCCTGTGGATGTTCCGGTGCGCCGCTGGCCGCTGCCAGGGGGATACGCTCCAATTTCAACTCTACGTCCGAAACCACAACCGCGAGCGGTTGGACCACCGAGATTTTGTGACGTTGAAAGCGGTCTGCGGTCCGGGCGACCAGGGCGAGCCGGTCATCACCATCATGCTGCCGGATGAGGATTGAGGAGACGAGCGTATGGAGAATCTCGACTTTGGTGAACCCAAGCAGAACGGATTCGAGTATCCCATGCCGCTGGTCGAGAAATACCAGCCGCGGAAGATTGAAGACTTCATCGGCCTGGAAGGGCCGAAAAGACTGTTCCGAAATCTTCTCGAAGCGCCCAGGCCGCTGGCTATCCTGCTGGTCGGGCCTCCTGGCTGCGGGAAGACGACGCTCGGTATGGCCTTCGCAGACGAGCTTCCGGCAACTCTTCACCATATCAGCAGTCAGAAGTGTGATGTTGCTGCTCTCGACCGGCTCAACGACTTGCTTGCCTACTACCCTTCGCGCGGCAAGTTCCATGTGGTCCTGGTGGACGAAGCCGAACAGATGACTGACAAGGCCCAACTCCAGCTTTTGAGCAAGCTGGACTCGACCGGATGGCTCAAACCGACCTTCGGGGGTGGCTTCGAACGGGGACCGGCCCCGCAGGTGATCTGGATATTCACCTGCAATGGCCGGGGCGACAACGGAACGGCCCCACCCAACACCTTCGAGCCGCGCTTCCTGAGCCGCTGCTTGGTGGTCGCTTGCGGGAAACCGGAAGTCGCCGAGATTGCCCATTTCTTGCGGCGCATTTGGTCGCTGGAAGGTGGGGACGCATCGAATGACCCTTCACCCCTTGCCGAAGCCTGCGATGGCGTGAGGGACGCCCTAACCAAGCTGGAAGTTGCCCTCTGCACGGGTATCCTGCCATCACGGCCGCCTGAGAGAAGGATGCCCAGCCGGAGAACAGAATGTGCGGGGAGAGTTCGCTACCTCGCCCCTGGCCAGCCTGAACCCGACCCGAGGGAATGGAAATTTCGAAAGGTGAGCAAGAAGGGCAGCCGCGTCTATGTGCGGTGTGGTGTGCTCAGTTCGTGATAAAATCAAGGGGCGAAAGTAGGGCGAAACCATGATTACGACTTCCAATTTTGCCAAGAGCGGGAAGCACCCTGACGCGGTGGCCATCAGCCGGGGTGTGCCCCGCTTCTACAAGGGCCGCCGATACATGGCCCTTGCTCCCCCCGTTTGGCTGCTCAAGGCAAAAGACCCCGAACTGTTTGACCAGGAATACCGCAAGCAACTCGCTGCGCTGGACGCAAGACAAGTTGCTGAGGAGCTTGGTCCCAATGCCATCCTTCTCTGCTGGGAGTCGTTTAACGTGCGGTGCCATCGGCGGCTGGTGGCAGAGTGGCTTGAAGAAAAGCTCGGAATCGTCGTGGCGGAACTGGGGCGCGAGCGAAGCGAATCGGTCCCTTTTGCCAAGCAACGGTCGAAGTGGGACGCTGCGCCGCAAGCCCCGAAGCAAGTGACGCTCTTTTGAACGGCGGTCGTCTAAGAGTCAGGACGCCGGTCCCTGTGATCGGAAATGCAGGTTCGTTGCCTGCCCGCCGGACCAAATCGAAACGGTCAGGACAGACCGGCAAAATCTCAGCCTGCATCATTCACGGAGAAGACGGTCATAGGTCACTGTCCGAGCAGCCGGCATGTCCAAATGGCTCCACGCTGTGGCCGAGGCGCAACCGGACGGTAGCTTCCGAGCAGAGGACGGCGGGCTGCGCCGTAAGTGATGACAGGAAATAAACGACTTGCGCGTTTGTTTCCTGGAGAGTCGGCGACTATACTGCCAAGTGGCTCGGGCGACCGGCCAGTCCCGCCCTTGCCCCACTTTCATGGAAGCGCGCTGGAAGGTGGCCGAACCAGGCATGGCGACGAGAATGCCCTGGTTGGCTAGTAGGCATCAATCGACGGTCTTCGTTTGAGGCGTGCTTGAACGCCAAGAGGCGCTACGTGAGCAAAGGTTTTGAGCCCTGTAGGCCGAATGTACAATGAGCCGTGACAAGCACTATCAGCCCGGAGAAGGATCTGGGAGGCCAGACCTGCTCTGACTTGCTGCGGCCTCTCATCTTTCGCGATCTGCGCGCGCTCTGCTGTCAGGTACTGCTCGGCTTGGGTGTCTTCGCCGTGCTCTTGGGGAGTTCAGGCGGCTTGATGTACTCGGCCGGAATCTCGCCAGTGAGCGTTTTCACAAAGGCCACAATGGAGGCGATCTCGTCGTCCGTCAGTTGCTTGCCCAGTTGGTACTCCGCCATCTCCTTGACCGCTTCCTCGAGAGTCGCCACTTTTCCCGAATGGAAGTAGGGCCCGGTCCTGTCGATGTTCCGCAGCGACGGTACTTTGAAGAACAACCGGTCACTTTCTTCCTTCGTCACCGCCTGGCGTCCGGCGTCGGAAGTGTCTGGGTACGGTTTCACGGCCCCGAGTTTCTGATATACCTCGCCGCCCAAATAGGCCCCCGCATGGCAGGCCTGGCAGCCTACTTCCATGAACTTGTTAAAGCCGGCTTTCTCCGCGTTGCTAAGGGCTGCCTGATCTCCGTTGAGGAACTTGTCCCAGCGGGAGGGCGTCATCAGCCTGCGCTCGAAGACTCCGATTGCTCGGGCCATGTTCTCGAACGTGACGGGATCCTTATCGGCGGGGAAGGCCTTCTTGAAGGCGTCGACATACTCGAACATGGATTTCAGCACCGCAACCACAGCCTTATCAGAGGACATCGCCATCTCGACCGGATTCATGACCGGGCCCTTGGCCTGCTCCTCCACATCGGGGGCGCGGCCATCCCAGAACTGCACGAAGTGGCCCGCGGCGTTGTACACCGTAGGTGCGTTGCGCGTGCCCTTCTGGCCCTTGTGGCCGTCGGAAACCGGCTGCCCGTCTACTCCGTACTTGGCCAAATCGTGGCAGGAGTTGCAGGATGCGTCATGGTTCTTGGACAACCTGAGTTCGTAGTACAGCATGCGGCCCAGATTTACCTTCGCCTCGGTGATGGGGCTCTTCTGCGACTCCACCGCTCTGTTTTGCATGGCCGTTCTCCTCTCAAAACGAAACACCGTATTCACCGGGATTTTATCTTGGCACCCCGGCTACCCACATTTACGCCAGCCCTGGGGACGTAGGTCTCTTCCCCGACTTCATCCGCGTCGGGCAAGGCCTTAAACATTTTGAGCTGGGCCGTGTCAACCACCACGGCCTTTGGCCCACAGCTCGTCAGATGCATCCCGGCGGCGAGCACGATCGAAAGCGGGATCAGAATAGGTACCAGGCTCCCGAGTCTGGTGTGATGATCGTGCTGGGCACAACGAGAACTCCTATGTGGATGGACCTTGTGTCGGCCAAATTAGCGGAAACGGCGGACCAGCAGGGAGTGCCGGTCCGAGCGGTAGAGCGCCAGAGTGTATGTGATCGGCTTGCCGTCGGCGCTGTAGAGCACCTGCCGAATGCGCAAGACGGGCGCGCCCTTGGGGACTTGCAGCAGCTCGGCCGCGCGCGAATCGGCAGCCACAGCATCGACCTCCTCGTCGGCGTAAGCGAACGCGATGCCGTACTCCTGCTCGAACATTGTGAACAGAGAGCGGCGCTCGAGCCGTGCACGCCGAACACGCGGAAACTGTTCAGCGGAGAAGTAGCACACTTCCAGGCCGAACGGCTGGCCGTTGGCTTGGCGCAGGCGCTCCAGCTTGACGAGGCGGCTGTCGGCAGCAAGTGCCAGACGGGCCGCGATGTCGTGCTCGCGCTCGCCCACCCGCAAGTTCAGCACGCGCGATTGGGCGACGAGGCCGCGGGACGACATCTGCTCGGAGAAACTAACCAGTTTGTTAAAATGGATCTTGGGCGGCGCGACGAAGGTGCCGGAGCCGCGGTGCCGCTCGACTAGGCCATCGAGCTCAAGTTCCCTGAGCGCATGCCGCGCGGTCATCAAGCTCACGCCGTGGGTGCGGGCCAGGCCGCGCTCGGAGCGGACGGTATCGCCGGCCTTCAGCTCGCCCGATTCGATGAGCGCCTGGATTTCACTCTGGATCCGGCGATAGGCCGGCACTGTCGGATGTGTCTTCGTCAGCATTTTCATCAGAGGCCTCGGATCCTGACGCGCATGAAATCCACCAGCTTGCTGTTGCGCTCGTCAGACCCATCGAGATTGGCGCTCACAAGAACTGGCGGCTCGAAGTTCCGCTCGAGCAGCAGGCGCGCAGCTAGACCGCTGATGGAGTTCACGATGAATATGCCCGCCAGAGTGGAAGTAGGGCAGACACGAACGCCGCTCGCGGGAGCGAGATCGACAGCCGCGTCGCCTAGAACACCGCATGTATCGATGACGATGTCGCAGACCTCGAACAGGCGCACGCCCTGGGACGCGCGCGAGTCCACCGCCTGTGAATGCGCGAGCGACGTGATACCGACAGTCCCAATGCGGCGCTCCCGCGCCTCCAGGGCCATCTCTACAGGGAGCGGATTTCGCCCGGAGTTGGAGACGATGATCAGCAGGTCGGCCGGAGTGATAGGGTAGCTGTCAAGGAGTACTCGCGCGTAACCCGGGAGGCGCTCGGCGCGGCCGAAGGTGCGGTCATGGACGATGTCGAAGTTGGCCATGCTACCGGCCCGGAAGTACAGTTCCTCGGCGACCATCTGCGAGTGCCCGCTCCCGAGTGTATAGACGATGCCGTCACGGTGGATTGTTTCGGCCACGCGACAGGCGGCTTGCTCCATGGCCTGCATCTGGGTCTCGACGATGCGGCACAAAATGCCTTGGACGACTCGCAGGTACTCGTGGGCAACGTTGTTCATGGTTTCCTCCGGTCGGCCGGGAGCAAGGCCGCGCCCACGGCACCGGCGCTTTCTCCGAAGCTCGATTGCAGAATGCGGGTCGTCGCCATCGAGAATGTCGGGGTGTTCCGGCGCAGCTCTGCGTCGAAGACCTCCAGGATGGTCGAGAAACACTGGGTTACGCCGCCGGCGAAGACGACAGTATCGGGATTCAGGAACGCAAGGATGCCGGCTAGTGCGCGTGCCATCAGGACAGCCGAGCGGTTCAGGACGTCTACGGCTGGGCGGTCGCCCCGACCTGCGGCCCAGGAGAGGCGCTCGGGCGTAATGTCACTGCCCCGGAGGATTGACGGTTCACCCGTGGCCAGACGTTCGCGCACCTGATCGGTCATCGCCTTCCCACCAGCCTCGATTTCGAGGCACCCGCGGGCGCCGCAGTAGCACACGCGGGAACTGGAAGGATCCGCAGGCATGTGGCCGAAATTGCCCATGGCGCCGCCGCGGCTGTGGTACAACCGGCGGCCCACGATGAACCCCGCTCCGATGCCGGTGCCCCAGGAGATGTAGAGCATCTCGGACGATTGCCGCGCACAGCCGAAGTATAGGTCGGCTAGCGCGCCCGCGTTCACATCGATGTCCACGAAGACCCTGCAACCAAGTGCAGCTGAGGCGAGGGCTGCTAGGTCGGTGTCGCGCCAGCCGAGCGGGCCGGAGAGCCCGAGGCGGCCGCTACGATAGTCTACGGTCCCAGGGACGCCGATGCCGCAGCCGCCAGGCGGGGGCCAGGGGGCGGCGGTCGGTTCGAGATGGGCGCGTAGCTCCGCAAAGACGGCTTCGGGCGAGCGATGGGCGGCAGTCGGGAGCTTTTCGAACGCCAGCACGCGCCCGTCCGGTGCTACCAAGGCCGCCTTGGTGAAGGTGCCGCCCAGATCGATCCCGAGGCTGTACGTCATAACGTGAGCAGTACCACTGCAACCAGGCCACATCCGATCCCAGCGCGCGCCTGCCAACTCCGGCGTTCGCCCATGATCAGCCAGGAGTACAACGCCACAAGTATGATCGGCCCGCCCACGACCACGGGAAACACGGTATAGGCGGGCAAATCTCCCAGTGCTCGCAGCACGGCGAAGTTGCCGAGATACGAGCAGAGCCCTATGCCCAGGCCGCTCGCGAATTCGATCCCCCGAAGCCGACCCTGGAAACCTGCCAGCAAAGCCAGCGCAAACAGCGAGCCGGTGGCGTACATGGCGATCAGAGCAGAAGCTTGGTAGTGCCCCAGGCCCGCGGCGTGTAGATACTTCTGCAAGAATTGGGCGAAGCCATTGCCCACGAAGCCCGCAGCCAGCCAGAGCATACCGCGTCTCATCGTCGCTCCCTCTGGATCAGGAGGATGGACGCGGCCGCGAAGGCCAGGCCGATGGCCTTGCGTGCCCCGGGAACTTCTCCGTAGATAGCCAGCGAAAGGACGATGGGCACGACGAGCGAAAGGCTGACACCCGTGTTCACAATGCTAATCGACAAGCCGGAACGCACGGCCAGAGTTATTCCCAGCAGGCCAAAACCCGCGGAGAGTCCGATGATCCCCCCGATGGCAAGCAAAAGGCCGGGAAAATGGCCGCTGCGGATCCCTCCCGCCGCCACGACGCTGAAAAGTGCGCCAGCGGCGAAGGCAACCAAGTTGAGACCCATGGGGTCGGCCTTGCATTTCTGGCTGCGCTCAACCAAAACGTAAAGCGCACTGAAGCACAACACCGCGAACAAGACAAACAGGATGCCCATCCACGCTCCAAGTCCCAATTTTGCTCTATAGCACCATCGCAAGTCAAGTCTGGTCCCTCCCCCGGCTTTGTGCGTCTCGTCTTTGATTCCCGCAGTCGAGTCGAGCACTCAAATCCGGTGTGGGCTATGCGTGCTATATAGCTTTTGTAGCGATCCGCTGCACAACGCGACAGTGTTGCCGTTCGTGGTGAGCCGGACATTCCCCGCCGGTCCGGCGCGGCGGGTGAACTTGCGGATCGACAACCCTCCGGAGACAGCGGCGGCAGTAGTAAGCAGTTTATCATCACGGACGACCGAAGCGCCCAACGGGATCGCGGGATGGTAAACTTCAGCGAGTGGAATTCAGGACATCCGCCTAGCGGCGGATGCGAGCCGGCTCGGCGAGGGATTCCGCGAAATCCATGAATACCGTGGATTGTTCGACGCGCCTTCTCGGCCGGTCTGTGCCGAGAAGCGCATGCCCGCCAACCCCACGGATGTCGGGCTGCTATTCTCCGTAGCCGCCCGCGGAAGGAGAGGCCGCCCACGCGAGGCTGATCGCAAGGTGCTGTAAGTGGGGCCGAAAAACGAACCTGGCCCGCTTTCAGTCTGCCATCAGGCTATCCTTTTGGAGGATAGTTTCTGGATCTCCACATCGGTCAAGGCCTTGCTGTAAATCCGCACGTCAGAGATCTTGCCGGAGAAGTAATCGGTCTGGCCGAAACCGATCCGTAGAGGCTGATCGGTCGAAATATCATATTCGGCCGGGTCAAAGGACGAGGAGTTCGCCACAAGCTGCCCATCAACGTAGAGCTTCAGACGCCCACGTTCACGGATGGCCACGAGGTGTTTCCATCCGGGTCCCAAATCGTCGTCGTACGACGCACACGTACCCGCTTCCATGCAGTACACTTTGCCCCGCACGTCAGCGGGAGCGTCCAGAACCGAACTTGTACAACTGCCGATGCTCGCAAAGAGCTTCCCGTCATAGATGGTCAGGCTGGTCAATCGAGTCCATTCTTTGATCTGCTTCAGCTCGGTCGTCGCCCTATACGGCAGCGCAGGATGCCACCCTTCCGGTGAGTAGAATCGCTTCAGCGACGTCCACTGTGCGGTGCCGTCGTACCGGCACACCTCCGCCCGGGGAATCGAGCCGCCGTACAGTTTCCCGTTGTAGACCACCAGTGCATTGACTTCCATGCCATCTTCACCAAGCCTGCCGATTTCCTGCCAGTCTTCTCCACCGAGGTACATGGCCACCTTTGCCTCCGGCCAGGTTCCGGCACAGAGCTTGCCCTGGTACACTTCGAGCGAATGAGTCTGGAGACCCGGGCCGACGACGGGAAGGCCGGCATAGGTCCATTGCTCGCCATCGAAGGAGTACACGCATTGGAACCCGACATACAATTTCCCGTTGTAACAGCTCATGGCGTGCGGAAAGCACTGTTGCGGCCCTTCCTTAGGAAAAATCTTGGATGCTTTCCACTGGTTCTCACCTTCTTGGACATAGACGGCCCAGGTTTGGGGGCCTCCTCCGACGTACAGTTTCCCCTTGTAGCTTGCAGCGCACATCAGGGTGCGGTTATCGCTGCTGGGCTGGCCACAATCGTGCCATTGCGTCCCGCCACCGTAGCGATAGACGCGCCCCGCGTCGTAATTGCCTGTCTTCACGCGAGTCCAATCCAAAGTCGACGTCACCGCATACAAGTTGCCGTTATGGACGATCAGAGGGCCGACGCCCTCGGTCTTACCTTCGCCGACCCGCCCGCAGTCGGTCCACATCTGTTTTCCGTCGTAACGGAAGACGTGGCACCAGTCCTTCTCCTCTTTCGCGCCGGTGATAGCAGCATACAACTTGCCTTGGTAGACCGTCAGCGAGTTGCTGACATAGTTGCTGGTGAGGCTCGGTCTCCCACAATCCTGCCAGTCGTTCACCCGAGCGTTGTCGATTCCAAAGTAAACGTGGCGATCAGTCCCATGCGACTGATAACCACCGGCGCTTGAATTGACGGAAAGCGTCACTCCCCGCCTGGATGAGGGGTCGTACATGTCGAGGACATCGCCCACGACATCGTTGAGTTCCTTATCAGTGTAAACCCAGGCACTCAGCGTGAAGTCCCCTGTGCCAAGCCTGAGCGAAGCACTACTGGGAACTTCCACATATGCGCTGATGCCGTCGAACGCCCCGCTGTCGAGGTTGACCCCGTGATTCACTCCGTGATTGTTGTGGCCAGAATAGTCGCGGCAATCGCCTTGGAGCTTCCAGTAGCCGACGAGATTCGGCCAGCTCCGCGCACCGGCTTTCTGAACTGCCGGGCCCGGCTCGCGCACCACTTCCGAGAGCGCCGCACTCCCGGCGAACGCGTTCAATGAGAGAGCGGAGACACCTCCGCCCGCAACCTGTAGGGCCATTTTCAACGCTTTTCGACGACTAGTCTTCATAGTCTTCACCTCCGATGAATCCAGGGATATTCAGGATGTTTCGGCCAGAATTTCCGAAACGAGGTTGGCCATTCGCCAGAGCCTCTTGCAGCGCATCATTAGTAAAGCAGGAGGGGTCATACCACATTTCCAGTGTTTTCGGTCCATCACCATACCCAGTTTCTCCTGAACCACAAGCCACCGGCGCCGATGCTCGGCCGCCGGCTGCGCCTTTATCCGCGATGACTCTCCAACAGAAGCACCCAGTCTTTGTTATCTGGGGCGGTGAGCCGGCGCTCCTGGCCGCCAGCCACTTTCGTCTTTTGAGAGCGTTCGCCGGTACGCGGGTTAAACCACTGGACGCTGAACTGGCCCGGCGCCTGCTTCAGATCTACCCGCACCTCTCCTCCGGCTAGCGTGTACACGACATACGTGCGCCCCGCCTCCGCTAGGCAGATCCCGGTGCTGGCCAGTTCCGGCTGCGGGCTGAGGCGCTGGAAGGCCAGGGAGCGCATGAATCCGGCCAGATGGGTCAGGGCTGGATAAAGCCAACCGTGCGGGCGCATGGCCATGCCTAGGTCGCTGAAAGTCATGGGCGCACCCATGTCCTCCTTGCGCTGGCACCGGCGCGGGGGCACGACCTCATCCGCATAGTTGATCTGCCCCCCGCTCAGGGCGATGACCCAGGCGCCTCGGCGGAGGAGGTCGGCATCCAGGCCGGGCTCGCCCTGATAGTAATTCCCCTCCCAGAGGCATTCCTGGGCTAGTATAGGCTTGGGTACCCGGCGGTACAACTCGGCCAATCGGCGGAATTTGGCCGGGTCGCTGTTTCCCTCTTGCTTGTCGATCTGATCGGCGCGCTCGCCCAGCTTGTCCTGAATGGTGTGGTAGCTGAACCAGGCGGCGCGCTGCACAGTCTCGCTGCTGGCATACCCCGAGTGGACGCTGATCAGATGTTGGCCGCCATCCAGTTCGTACAGGCGCTGGCCGATCTGCAGAACCTCCCCTTCCCTGTAATCTTCCTCCCATTCGCTGAACGGCTGGTAGGTCGCGTTCCAGAACCCGCCCCAACGGGCCACCCAGTAACGCAGCAGCAGATCTCGGCCCGCTTCGTCGCGCGGGGCAGGCAGGCGGTTTGTCCCGCCCAGAATACTGAAGGGGACGAGTACCAGCTCACGCTCCGCAGATAACCGCAGAATCCGGTCCAGCCCGTGCCAGACCGCCAGGTTGAACCGGGAGAAATCGGGTTTGCCATCCGCGCTGCGCTGCCAAGCCATGTGCGAAGGTTCCAGGTGAGGGCTCACTATGGCGTTAAAGCCCTGGGTCTTGAGGAAGTCCAGGGTTTGAGCCAGCGTCGATTCCTCCAGAACGTCGGCGCGCCACAGAAGGGAGGCCAGCAGGTAGACTGGGGTACCGTCCGCGTAGGCAAACCATAGTGGGTTTTTCAGATTCACCTGCAGCGGGCCGTGCAGCGCGGAAGGTACGCACACGAACGTGCCGTCGCCAGTCAGGCCGGCGTCCGCGGGTTCAGCTTGCATGCTCCACTTCCAGGTCCCGATCGCATCGGGGGCCAAACGCACACGCCAGGTGTTTTCGCCATCGTAGAACGCCTCGCGGACCACGCGATTGCCGGCAGGCGAAACAAAGGTGGCAGTGACGTGGACGTCGGTGAAGGGATTTGTGTAGACGTGCTGGGCCTTAGCGGGATGTTCCCACATCGACCAGCGTCCGACCTGTGAAGCCGCCGGAGCTGCAGCCCCGCAGATGGCCAAGGCTGCCACGCCGAGTGTCAAGAACAGAAACCTGCTCGCCATGCTCCATACCGTGCAGATACGCCTTTGCCTGTACATATGGTGTCCTCTCATAGAAACTGGTTAGATTGATCGGAGCGACATATAACAAT
>Ga0315280_10005100_pt1 | contig 18936 bp, 21 predicted proteins | sample YL17G06_40_MG_FD_203697 | JGI IMG/M metagenome (GOLD analysis project Ga0315280, IMG submission 203697) | Sediment microbial communities from Yellowstone Lake, YNP, Wyoming, USA - YL17G06_40 | ecosystem: Environmental > Aquatic > Freshwater > Lake > Sediment | place: USA: Wyoming | collected... | reverse complement strand
GTTTTGCTAGCGGTCCCGCTTGTGGCCCTCGCGGTCTTGAGCGCCCTCATCCCAGTCTCCCTCAGAGTCTCCCAGCCCAAGATGTTCGTGGAGGCGAAGGCAAGAGCCCCCTTGGATATGACGCGGATCCCTGCACCGTACGCCTCGCTGTACTCCGGTGGCTCGGGAGTCCCGTTCTTCATGACTAGGCCGAACTCCACATTCCTCTGGAACCTTACCTCGGCGTACTCTGCCCCTTCCTTCATCAGTAGGTCTACAAGACGCTCGCCATCCACCATAAATGGTGCCTCAAAAGCTTCTATTATGTACAACCCATGGTAGGATTTGTTAGATTAATTCTACTGCCTATAGATGCCTAATATACATTTATCCGGTAAGTGCATGCCCATCACGGTTATAACGGACTTTGAGCAAATTATGAAGCCAGAGTGACAAGGTGTTTCTATGTACCGCGAAGAGCCCTACTCCGACATGCAGGAGCTAGTGAAGAACGATGAGTTGGCGCAGGTCCTCGGCATAAAGTTGGTGGAGTGCGGCAAGGGCTGGTGCAAGGTCTCCATGGTGGTCAAAAAGGGGATGCTGAATGCCTACGGCGCCGCCCACGGGAGCGTCATATATGCTCTGGCAGACGTAGCGTTCGCGGCTGCCTGCAACTCGCACGGGGTGAAGGGCGTCGCCCTATCCATGACTATGAACTACCGGAGGCCGGCCTGCGAGAACGAGCAGCTTATCGCCGAGGCCCGGGAGGAGAGCTGCGGAAAGACGACCGGTCTCTACAGGATGAAGGTGACGAACGGGGAGGGCAAAATCGTCGCGGTCGCCGACGGGCTGGCCTTCCTGTCGCAGAAATGATCTGAACTGGGAAGCGATATCTGTCGGTGAGGATAAACAACCGATAAATATCTGGTGAATTGAGTTTAGTTCGGTAATCGCGATGATGGGAAAACACCTCCTCTACGTTCTGCTGGACGGGCTCGGAGATAGGCCCGTGAAAAATTTTGGCGGTAAAACTCCCCTTGAGGCTTCTGAACACCCCAACATGAACGAGCTGGCGAAGAAGGCGAAGTCCGGGATGGTCTACACTGTCGGCAAGGGAATAGCCCCGGAGTCCGACGTAGCTGTTATCAGCATGCTCGGGTACGACCCCGTGAAGACGTACACCGGCAGGGGACCGATAGAGGTCTTCGGCTCCGGCATGAACATGGAGGACGGGGACCTTGCCGTGAGGTGCAACTTTGCGACCGTTGACGAGAAGCTCAACATCGTGGACAGGCGCTGCGGGAGGAGCCTTACCACAGATGAGGCGGCGGTCCTCGCCGAAGCCATAAACCGCGGGGTGGTGCTGAAGAGCCACCCAGCGAAGTTTGAGTTCAAGAGCACGGTGAGCCACCGGGCGGTTTTACTCGTAAAGTCCGAGGAGGGTAAGCTCTCTGGGAATATATCGAACACGGATCCAGCATACCAGAAGATGGAGGGTCTGGGGCTTGCGTTGAAGGAGTTCGGGAACAGGATAATCAAGTGCGCGCCTCTGGACGACTCGGCGGAGGCAAAGAGGGCTGCCGACTTGCTGGAGGAGTTCACCAAGAAGAGCCACGAGGTGTTGAGGGACCACCCGATAAACACCAAGAGGTTACACTCTAGGAGACCGCCAGCAAACGCCATACTCTCCAGGGATGCTGGATCCCAGTTGCCGAAGTTCAAGTCAGTGCGGGAGGAGTACGGTATGGATTTCGCCTCAATGGTGGAGATGCCCGTGGAGAGGGGTATAGCCCTGCTCTGCGGGATGGATCTGGTGGAGTTGCCCAAGCCCACGGGGGACATCACGGTCGACTATCAGCGCCGGGCAGAGATGACCAGCGAGCTGGTGGAGACGTACAACGCAGCGTACATCCACATCAAGGGTCCCGACGAGCCTGCGCACGACGGCGACTGCGAGGGGAAGAGGCGGGCGATCGAGCTCATAGACGCCCACTTCTTCAAGAACCTGAAGGTCGATTTGGCGAATACGGTGGTTGCCGTGACCTCTGACCACTCCACGCCCTGCTCGCTCAGGGCGCACTCTGATGATCCAGTTCCGCTGATGGTGGCGGGCTGCGGGATAAAGGGCGACGGGACGGAGGCGTTCGGCGAGAGTTACTGCAGAAAAGGATCGCTCGGCATCCTACTCGGCCAGGACGTTCTGAGGAGGATAATCTCCCTCTGAGCCTGCGGGGCACCCGAGGCGTTTTAAAAACAAAAGTCTCAAAATAGGGTATCTCAAAAAGGGTAAACCATGGCTGTGATCGTTCCTTGATCGGTTCCGTTCTTGCTCTCTCCTTTGCTGCTGCGGTGGTGGTGCTCGGATTCGGAATCATAATGCCGTTTTTGCCGGTCTACGCCCAGATACTCGGGGCCTCGACGGGCCTCGAAATAGGGCTCCTCTCATCCGCCTTTCTTCTCACGAGAACCTTCTTGGCAACTTTCACGGGGTCTGCCTCCGACAGGTACGGAAGAAAGAAGGTCATCGTGGCAGGCCTCTTCATCTACACAATAGTCTCCATACTCTTCGGTCTCTCCCAGAGCTGGTTTGAGCTCCTCCTCTACAGGGCAGTGCAGGGAGTGGCGTCTGCGATGGTGTGGACTCCCGCAACCGCGCTGGTGGCGGATCTCACGCCTCCGGGCAGCCGGGGGACCGCCATGGGGCTCTACAACTCCATCTCCATGGGCGGCTGGGTCATTGGTCCCGCGCTGGGCGGAGGGATCCAGTGGTATGCCAGAAACGTTATGATGATGCCCCTGACGGAGAGTTTCAGGATTCCCTTCTACTTCTCCTCCCTCACGTCGCTCATCGCTATACTGTTGGTCGCATTCCTCGTAAGGATGCCCGCAGACTACAAACCCTTGAAGAGGCCCCTGATGAAGATCTCCCTGAAGGGGGTGGACAAGAGGTTCAAAAGTACGATATACGCCATGTTCTTCTTACTCTTCTCCTACGGGTTCGCCACCTCCTTCATAGAGCCGCTCCTCGTCTACTTCGTCCAGCATGAGTACAGCCTCTCTCCGGACGAGGTAACATCCAGCATGGCGATAGTATTCTCTGTATCTGGGCTACTGATGCTCGCGATTCTGATATACGCTGGCAGGCTCGCCGACCGCTTCAGCAAGAAGAAGATCATAGCCATACCTACAGGATTCGCCCAGGTGCTCACGATACTCATGCCCTTCTCAGGTAACGTCACGAACATAGGGATAGTGATGTGTGCGAGAACGGCGACCTACGGGATAACCTCGCCCGCCTACACCGCTCTGCAGCAGGACCTGCTGCCGAGGAATATCAGGGGCACCCTGACGGGAGTCTTCGACACGTTCTTCGGAATCGGTTCCTTCATCGGTCCGATAATCGGCTTCATGATGTACGACGGTATATCACACAGCTCGCCGTTCATAGCCAGCGGGCTGCTCGGGATTGCTACCGTTATAATGATAATGATCTTTGCGCATGAGCCGACCAAGGAGGAGGCCCAAAGCCTGGCTGAGCCGGTCTAGTTCTGGGATTGCCTTAAATCCAAGCCCGGTATTAATTCAAAATAATATCTTCAATCTGGTCGAATGGTGGTCTCTCCAATGGACGTATTCGCGGCTGTTCAAAAGAGGCGCTCGGTTAGGGCATACCTGCCCGATCCAGTGCCCAAGGATACGCTGGAGCGGATATTGAAGGCAGGCCGTCTGGCCCCTTCCGCTATGAACCTCCAGCCGTGGCACTTCATTGTCGTCACGGATCCGGAGAAACGGAAGGAACTCTCAGCCGGAAGGTTCGCCAAGTTCTTAACCCAGTCCCCAGTCGTGATAGTCGGCTGCGGCAATATGAGGGCGTCCCCCAAATGGTGCGTGGTAGACACGACGATCGCTCTGGAGAACATGGTTCTAGTTGCCACTGGTGAGGGCATCGGCACGTGCTGGATCGGTAGCTTCAACGAGAAGCAGGTGAAGGCGCTCCTGAAGATCCCGAAGAAATTCACCGTCGTGGCGATGCTGGCGGTGGGTTACCCACGCGAGACGAGAGATCTAATGCGAAAGGCGATAACGTTTGTGAAACCGAGGAAAAAGATAGAGGGGATAGCGAGCACCGAGGAGTTCGGAACTCCTTTTCAGTAGTCTACTCTGGCACATCTTAACCTGCCAGCCTTACACATAGCAAAGGTCGCCTTGAACCTCTGCGCGATCCCCTCTTCCTTTCCCTTATCGGGGACAACCTTCCTCAGATCGTCCATGATCGCACGAAGTCGGTCCGATGCGCCCTCCTCCACCCTTCCCTTGAGGATCGCCTCGTAATGGGGTACAAGATCCTTGGAGCCACTCTTGGTGATCCCCGCGTGCGCCCTCTCCATGAAAAAGGCAAAGGAGGCGTCCCTCAGGTACTTGATGGCTATACTGAGGCTGGTCTCGGGTGTGATCTTGGTCAGCCTCTCTCTCACGTATGCCATCATGTCAAAAGCGGTGACGCCTTCAAAAGAGGATGGCAAGGCGGAAGGTTTGTATCTGACGTGGCTCCCCCTCTTTTTACCAAGCTCTTCCATGATGAGCGAGTCAGGGATCCTTGTGGCAGGGCATAGCTCGGAACCGCAGTCCCCAGCACACTCTACCGAAGGCGCACCGCTGCTTGGGCAGAATCGGCCTGATACTAGAGTATCAGCTAACCGCTCCCCAGAGCAGGCGGACGAACCGACTCAGCTGCCAGAAGACGTCGTGCCTGTCGAGCGCCAGCCTAACAAAGACCTGGCCGTTTGTGAAGCCCTCAACGGATCTCCCCTCCAGCTCAAGCCTTGCTATCCCCAGATAGGAGGAAAATCCTAAGCCAGGAATGTAAAGGTAGAATATCTTGTCCGCGGTCACCATATCGAAGAATCCGTATTTCTGATACTCAGTTTGCGCAAGGACAATGTCCATGGCCGTGCGCTTTGGATCCACGGCGCAGGGGGCGATGAGGTTTATCCCTGGCTTCGAGAACCATGTGTATACAACCGGTGGACTTTGCGGGAAGTCTTCCTCCTTGAGCGATCCTGATCTGAAGTATATGCAACTCGAGAGGGGCATCTCCCCCAGAGAGTACCTTCTCAGCGCGGTTATGCACGAGGTGCAGCCGCAGTAGCCGCAGTCGGTCTTTGGGAACTTTTTATAGTTGTTGGAAAAGGCGATCATGTCGACCATCCATATCTCCCTTTTTTGATCTTAAAAGCCTGATGTGCCTCTGCAATAATAATATATGGCTTGATCTGAACTTGGTAGAAAGTGATAAGAATGGACCCCCTCGGAATCCTCGTTGCCGGCGTAGCGCTGGGGCTCTCCATAGCCGCCCCTCCAGGTCCGGTAAATGCAGTGATAGCAGTCCAGTCCGTCAAGTCGAATGTTAGAGGATTCTTGGTGGGCTTGGGTGCCATGACGTCCGACGCCACCTTCCTCGTGATCACGTACTACCTTGGCGGACTCATCATGATTGACGATAGGGTCCGCGGAATCTTTGCGGTGCTGAGCTGTATCCTGATGGCATATCTGGCTTACCTCACGCTAAGGTCGTCGCGGAACGTTGCAACCATGATGAGCAGGGGCGAGAGGAGGGTCCCCATGCCGTACCTGACCGGCCTTTCAATAGGACTGACGAATCCTTTCCAGATCACTTGGTGGATGAGCGTCGGCCTCTCCCTGATATCGAGCATCGGGCTGGTGATAATCGCCGGATTTTTTGCTGGCATTCTTCTCTGGATAACGCTCTTCCCCACGGTAATGCATTGGGCCAACAAAAGGATTCCGCAATTATATCGAGTGGTGATCTACGTATCCTCGGCCCTTCTGGTCGCCTTCTCGGCGTGGTTCCTATACAGTGCTGTAATGATACTCGTGAAGCCCTTCGGCTAAGAGGATTTCGACAAGTGACAGTTCTATTCTAGGACGCCACCACAGAATCTTGTGATCTGCTGAACGCATTCTTTCCTCGCATACTCGAGGCGATCCTCTTCAACGCCCGGTGCGCCGCAGAAGAGGAGCACCGCACCCTTGCTCTTGAGGGTGATCTTGGTCCTCTCCGCATCCCTGTACGGGTATATCGCCGTTAACCCATCATCGTCCTCTATCACTATTTCCATCCCCTTCAGCTCCACGGGAGCCTCCATGCCTATGCCTAGGAACCTCTCCCCAAGTCTCGCGAACCTCATCCTCAACGAGCCCCTCAACCTCCCGTGATCGAATGCTGCCATGGGTACGCCCGATCTGATGGAGGCTATGTTGTAGGCGTCCACCAGGGTATTTATGGTGGGCAGCGACCTTCCTGAGAGGATCCTTCGTATCAGGGCTTCGCTGGCTGGCCTGTTCTTCGTGGGATCTACCCCCACCCGCCAGAAGAAGTCCCTGTACGCCCTCATCGGCTGCTGGTCCTTCAACGTCTCAAGGCTGAACTTGGACCTGACCTCGGCGGCAACCTCCTCCTTCGCCCTTTGAAGGGATGGGTCGGACTCCGAGACCTTCACGTCCCTCATCGTGCAGTCCAGCACCTTCAGCCCTAGGAAGGCTTTTGCGACCGGCTCCTCTATATGTAGCATAATGATAAATTAGGGGTTCGGATACTTTTATCCGTTACATACGGGTAGGATCGCACATGATGGTTCTCTACTTCGACGGTCTCTGCGAGCCGAAGAACCCCGGCGGGGTGGCGACCTATGGGTACATCCTACACGATGACGATCGGAAGGTCCGCGAGGAGTGCGGTGTCGTGGGCGCCGGGATGTTCGGTGACGACGTTTCAAACAACGTCGCTGAGTACACTGCCATGATACGAGGGATGGCGCACCTCCTTCATACGGGTTATAAAGGACGGCTCACCGTCCGTGGAGACAGCCAGCTCACCATAAGGCAGATGAAGGGGGAGTACAAGGTGAGGGCGAAAAGGCTCGTCCCGCTACACGAGAAGGCCGTGGCGTTGAAGGGGGAATTCGAGACGGTAACCTTTGAGTGGGTCCCGAGGGAGGCGAACGAGGAGGCCGATCAGCTCAGCAGAAGAGCCTTCGAGGAGTTTCTTTCAAAGACCTACCGCAAGTATAAGGAGTACTACTCTAGGGCGCATAAAAAGAATTAAACCGAGCTGGTGATGAAAACGGATCTCCTATCAGAAGAGATGCTTGAACCTGTAACGCCCTACAACTTTGAACTCAGCTGCAGCATCTTCTCTCGATTCGGTAGGGGACCACACACGTCCTTCTCTGGCGGCGCCTTCTACAAGTGCTTTGAAGAGGCCGGCAACCCGCTTTTGTTAACGGTCTTCCCATCCGATGGAAGGCTCAAGGCACGACTCTTCGGATCCGACTCAAAGGCGAAGCCCAATCTGATCGCATCGTGGCTCCTCTCGCTGAACCTCGACCTCCACCCCTTCTATGAGAGGGCTGATGGGGTAATGTCCAGGCTGATGAAGACGCTCCATGGCCTAAAGCCTCCAAGGACGAGAACCGTATACGAGGCCCTCGTCATAGCAATAACGGAGCAGCAGATAGGTCTCAGGATCGCCCAGACGTTTCAGAACCGACTCATGGAGAGGTACGGCACTAAGGTCCAGCACGATGGGGAAACCTTCTTCACATTCCCTGCTCCCGAGAGGCTCTCCGCACTTGATCAGCACGACTTGAGGGGAGTCGGTCTCAGCAAAAACAAGAGCAGATTTATCGCCGACATCTCCAAAGAGGTCGCGGCAGGGACGTTAAACCTTGAGTCCCTAAAGTCCATGAGCACCGAGAAGGCGAGGGAGGCCCTCCTCTCCATAAGGGGTGCGGGCCAGTGGACTGCTGACCATGTCCTAATAAGGGGTCTGGGGAGGATCGATATGGTTCCCTACGACGACCTGGGGATAAGAGACGCGGTAGGCATCTTCTACAAGGCTGGGGCAAGGGCAACCAGCGAGGAGGCAAAATTGTTCCTCTCAAGGTTCGGCTCCTATGCAGGCCTGGCGGCATACTACCTGATATTTGCTAGGTTTCTCCATGCTAAAGAATTGAAATGAGCAAGGACGCCTTCCACAATCCTTTCTATTACTTTCACCTTGGAAAGGTTTAAAATAAACCATCAACCTAAGGGTTGCGTACCATGGTGTTGAGGATGAGGTTTGTCACCTTTGAGCACAAGAAACAGACCTTCCCCGGCGTAGTACACGGGGATCTGGTGATAAAGCTCAGCTCTTTTCTGTCTCTAAGGGGGTTGTACCTCTCCAGCTCAAGGGATCTGCTCCCGTTCATAGCGGGTGCCGACGAGGATACCTTCCGCTTACTTAGGGAGGAGCTGGACTCATTCTCACCAACCACACTCTCCAGCATGACTGCCAGCAGAGACGCCTTCAAGCTGAAGGGCGTGCGCCTCAAGGCGCCCCTCCCGAGACCTCCCGCAGTATTCTGCCTCGGCTTCAACTACAGGTCGCACGCGCCGGAGCTGAAAAGGCCGATACCAGAGGTGCCCGTAGTATTCATGAAGCCGTCGGCAGCAGTGATCGGACCAGAAGATAATGTAGTGCTTCCCAAGGTCGCTAAAAGGGTGGACTACGAGGTCGAGCTCGCCGTGGTCATGGGCAAGGGGGGCAGGTACATACCCAGGTCCGAGGTCTACAGGCGCATATTCGGTTACACGGTGCTGAACGACATAACCGCTAGGGACATTGAGCTGAGGGACTTCTCCCTCTCGAGGCCGTGGCTGAGGTCCAAGGGGTTCGACACCTTCGCCCCGCTGGGACCCTTCATAGTCACCCAGGACGAGGTCGGGAACCCAATGAACCTCGAGCTGAGTCTGAAGGTAAATGGTGAGATTAAGCAGCAGTCGAGGACAAAGGAGATGATCTTCGAGGTGCCAGCGATAGTGGAGTACATATCCTCCTTCACGACCCTTGAGCCAGGCTCGGTCATCGCCACTGGAACTCCTGAGAAGATAGGGCAGCTCCACGACGGCGACGTGGTCGAGGCATACGTAGAGAGAATAGGAACCCTGAAGAATAGGGCGGTAAAGGAAAGATAGTTTAGATTTAGAGGTCTTCCTTTGAGAGTGAGAGCGAGGAGCCTAACGCTGGTTGCGCTGCTGGCGGCCGTTTACGCAGTCGTCAGCCTTCTGCCGGGGTTCCCTATTATAGGCGCCCCCGGTGCGGAGATTGATTTTGCCAGGTCTCTGGAGATGGGGTACGGTCTAGCTCTCGGCCCGGTCTTGGGTCCCATAACAGCCTTCCTTGGCGCGATCGTCGGTAAGGTCCTCACGGGCGGCGGTGTAGGTCTGTTCTTTGCACCTCTGGCAATAGTCTCCTCTCTCATGGCAGCGTCGATGAACAGGCGTAGCCTTTTGAAGGTGAGAGGATGGGTCGTTTCCGCTATCATATTGGCAGTTTTAATAGCTGCCTGGTTCGTAACCCCGACAGGGTGGTATGCGCCTTACTACCCTATACCCCACCTGATCGGTCTCGGCATAATACTCCTGCTAAGGGGGAAGATCACGGATCTTCTGCTCAGCAGGGAAAAGAGGAGGCTGACGCTGGGCATTCTTCTCTCCAGCTATCCAGCCACTATGGCGGGCCAGATGCTCGGCAACCTCATATTCATGCAGCTCTTCAGTCTAGGTCCGCTTTTCTTCATGACCATTCTACCCCTCACCATTGTCGAGAGGATCGTGTTATCTGTTATAGCAACGGTTATCGGCGTCCCCCTTGTCTTGGCGGTGCGAGACCTGTTCCCAGAGCCGGAAGAGGGTGCCTAGCCGATCTGCGGCTCAATGGGGACATATTTTTATAAATCCTCGTTTATTCTCTCCATCTGTGAGGGTTCTTCATGAAATACGATGCCGTTGTTGTTGGTGCCGGCCCAGCAGGGCTCATGACAGCGAAAAAGATTGCAAAGAAGGGCTTCTCCGTACTGATCTTGGAGAAGGATAAGGATCTGGGGACGAGGACGTGTGCGGAGGCCGTGTCCGCCTCGGCGTTCAAGACCGCCGAGATCTCGCCTTCACCATCCCTCATATCGAACAATGTTGATGGCGCGTACGTCTACCCTCCCGACGAGAGCAAAGTAGTGAAGATCTATGGGTCGACGTACAAGGGCTACATCCTCAACAAGCCCCTCTTCCTCTGCGCCCTCGCCAGCGAAGCCGTTTCAGCGGGCTCAGACCTGCAGATGAAGAGCGAGGTAAAGAGGGTCATGACGGATAACGACGGGGCGCGGAGCGTGGTCTACGAGCAGAAGGGAGAGACCAAGGAGGCGTCCTTCAAGGTGCTCATCGGGGCCGACGGCGTCGGGTCGGCCGTGGCGAGGGAGTGCGGCTTCGAGACCGAGGGGTACGAGCTCATACCCACCATGCAGTACGTGATGGTCAACTGCAACATCCCGGAGACGGGCATGATCCGCATCTACATGGGGAACGAGGTCGCCCCGCTGGGCTACGCCTGGGTCTTTGCCAAGAACGAGTACGTGGCGAACGTCGGGATAGGGGTGAGGGGAAAACCCGCGAAGTCTTATCTCGACAAGTTCGTGGCGAACCACCCCGACTTCTTCAAGAACGCCAAGGTCGTGAAGGAGGGTGGCGGTGGGGTCCCCGTGGGCGGGCAGCTGAAGGAGGTCGTTAAGGGCAATGTGGTGCTCTGCGGTGACTCCAGCGGTCAGGTTATCCCCATAACCGGTGGAGGGATACGTACCAGCATGGCTGCTGGGAGCATCGCAGGTGAGGCGGTCGCGGAGGCGCTGGAATCCAAGGACCTCTCCCTGCTGGAGGAGTACCCGGTGAGGTACAACAAGTACTGGGGAACAAGGATAAAGCAGAGCCTCAGGGTGCTCAGGGCGCTGGAGAGGCTCAACGACGAAGACCTCAACCTACTTGGGGACCTCCTGAATGGCGACGATGTGGTGGACCTCGCAAACGGCTTGGACGTGAAGAGGGTCGTCTCCAAACTCATGCGACACCCGGTAGCCGCCGTAAAGATCGCATCAATAATGCTCTGAATCCGCCAACATACTTTTTCCTTACGTTTCTTTGCATCTATGCTTGAACCAAGCTCAAGGCAATTATTCGCCCATGACCTCTATGACTACTTTCCTGCCAGACCTCGGGCCATCTAGTTCGAGGAAGAACACGCTCTGCCAGGTTCCCAGCACCGGAGATCCGTTCCTGACAGGGATCGTGATGGAGGGACCAATGAACGCACCAGCCAAGTGCCCGTCGGCGTTGTTGTCTATCATGTTGTGTTCCCAGCCCTTGCCCGACGGATAGTCCTCCTTCACCTTAGTCAGGATATCTTTGATCAGTCCACCCTCGTTCTCATTGATTATTATCGCGCTCGTGGTGTGCATGGAGTGGAGGACACATATGCCGTTTTTCACCCCGCTCTCGGCGACCGCCCTTGAGACCTCATGGGTGATGTCCACGACCTCCTTCCTCGTCTCGGTGTTGATTCCAACATCCCTAAAGCCGACCTTCAATATGTAACACCACATCTAACTTCTGCTTCCGAACTAAAAAACAGAGCGGATTGAGAAAATGAAAGAAAGAGATCAGAGTTTGAGCATCCGTTTTGCCTCGCTCACGATGGCGACGAGATCCTTTACTACTGCGCCCAAAAGCTCCTCGCCCTTGTCTTTCGTCGCCCTTCTCGCGTCTCCCGTTAGGGCTATGCCATACAGCTCCTCGTCAATTCTCTTGGAGTAGATTCTGAACTTGGGGTAAGTCACCTCGTGTGCCCTGGCACTCTTCATGTCTACACTGCCCTCGGATATGGCGAGCATGGTGCTGGTCTCGTCCTCACCCGCGTGGCCCGGCGAGGTGAATATCCTGAGCTTCTCGGTGCCGAGCTCCTTCCACCAGTCCAGCACGATGACCGAGAGATCTGACGCGCTTGAGACCTCCCTTGCCGCCATGGATATGGGCGTTGTGTTCCCGCCGTGGCCATTCACCACCACGAGCAACTTCACGCCATTTCTGTGCGCCTCAGACATGATACTCTGGACGTACCTGTAGAGCGCCTCGGAGTCTATGTCGAAGGTGCCCGGGAACTCCCTCATCGCCTTGCAGGAGCCGTACCAGACCACCGGCAGGACGAGGCATTTCAGCACCCCTCCTGCCCTCTCGGCTATATGGGTCGGTATAGTCCCGTCTGTACCCAAAGGAAGGTGATCTCCGTGCCTCTCTACGCTCCCCACCGGAAGTAATGCGACGCTCTTATCGGTGCCGTCGAACCTTGAACCGGTAATATCTGCTATCTTCATAATCCCACCGAGTTATCTTCTGTCGGTTCAGATTTTAGTCTTTGCGATCCTTAGGATAAGTGAGCGAAAGGTCATGGCGCAGAAAAGAAATTATACCGCGCCTTACTGCGTATATCGTGAGGGGCTCTCATGTTAAAGATCGGTATAGTTGGTAAGACCAATACCGGTAAGACCACCTTATTCAATGCCGTAACCCTGCTAAACGCCGAGATCTCCAACTACCCTTTCACCACAAAGGTTCCCAACGTCGGGGTGGGCTACGCGAAGACCGCCTGCGTCTGCAGGGAGCTCGGCGTCAAGGACAACCCGCAGAACTCTGCCTGCATCGACGGATGGAGGTTTATACCCGTAGAGCTGATCGACCTCCCCGGGCTCATAAAGGGCGCGTGGGAGGGTGCTGGGCTCGGGAACCAGTTCCTCTCTGTGGCCGCCCAAGCAGACGTCCTCCTTCACGTCGTGGACGCCTCGGGCAGCATCAACTCCAAGGGCGAGATCTGTGAGCCTGGGATGGGGTCACCGCTTGCGGACTACTACGACACCGAGGAGGAGCTGATAAGGTGGTACATGAAGAACCTCATGGAGAACGCCGATCAGGTGCGGAGGCTCATGGAGGGCAAGAACATGGACCTCGCCAAGGCCTTCTTGGAGGTGACCGCCGGCATAAAGGTAAAGGAGTGGCACATAAAGACGGCCCTGGAGAAGACCCGCCTCATGGGCATACCCTTCGAGGACTGGGAGGACGAGGACTTCAAGACCTTCGCCACCGAGATCAGGTACCTCTCCAAGCCGACGCTCATAGTCGCCAACAAGATGGACATGCCTGTTGCCGAGAAGAACTTCAAGGGGCTGCAGGAGACCTTCGGGGAGCGCTTCGTCGTCCCGTGCTCCGCGGACGTGGAGTTGATGCTCAGGAGGGCGGAGAAGGCCGGATCGATCTCGTACGTGCCCGGCGAGGAGGGCTTCCGCGTAAAGGACGAGTCGAAGCTGACGCCGAAGCAGAAGTGGGCCATAGACTACGTCCGCTCAAGGGTCTTCAACAAGTGGCTTAGGACCGGCGTGGATCAGGCGATTTCCGCAGCAGTCTTCAAGCTCCTCATGATTAACGTGGTCTATCCTGTGGAGGACGCCAAACGCTACTCCGACAGGAAGGGCAACGTCCTCCCCGACGCGTTCATGCTACCTCAGGGATCCACTCCCTTGGACCTGGCTTGGGCGATCCACTCAGACCTCGCGAATGGCTTTATATACGCCATAGACGCCACGAGCGGGCTCAGGCTCCCGAAGGACTATATGCTCCACGATAGGGACATCATCAGTATAGCCTCCACGAGGAGGAGACCAAAGAAGAACTAGGTCGGCAGATACCATCGCATTTACCGAGGGATATCACTCCACAAATATGGCGCTGTCCGACCAATCCTCTCGGATCTTCCCCTTCTCCATATTCACCATGAAGATGTAGTTATGGAATATCCTGATGGGGTCGCCGAGTCTTATGGTCTTCACGTTGGTTATGGCATCCTCGCCGTGATTCTTCTTCAGTGATGGGATTATCTTGGAGTTGAAGGCCTCGTTTATCTCCTCGTCGCTCCGCCCCTCCACGAGCATTATCAGCGCGGTATGCCCGTCTGTCTCGGCGATGTGCGACTCGTAGATGTGGACTGTGAAGATCGTCCTGACGTTCGGCTCTTCCTTTATCTCCTTTACGAGCCTAGACTGCGGGAAGCCGAGTTTGAACTCTATAATGTAGAGGTGCCTAGCCATGAACCTCCCGGTCCCCTCTCTGCCCATATTTACGTTCAGGTGGTAGCTGACTAACTCGTTCTCCTCCAGTGCCTTTCTCCTCCTGTTGACCGTCTTGACGGGCATGCCAGTGAGTTTTGCGATCTGATTGTCGGAGATCGTCGGATCTCTAATGAGTCTCTTCAGAATTGCCCTATCCTTGTCATCAATCAAAAAAACCTGCCCTACGTTTTTGACCAATTGTTGCACTTCTCCTATTTTTATGACCAATTCATATCACTTTATTTATAGAAATGTATATAAACGTTTCACTTCAATGTAGTTACCACAAAAATAAGCTTAGGCAAATGGCAGAAAAATGAAGAATCTCTTAGAAATTTAACATAATCTAGACATAAATTATTAAGAGGGGGTTAAGAAAATCTGCGGAATTGCAGGGGTAATGCTGGACGGAAAGGGCGAGGTCGGCAAGTTACTCATCGAGATGCTTGAGGGGCTCCAACACAGGGGTACCGACTCTGCAGGCGTCGCGCTCTTCAGGAGCGAGGAACCCCCTAGCGATGAGTACGTGATAAGGGTCTTCACGAAAGACGTCGTCGGTGCGTTGAGCAAGGTATCCACTGCCATAGCACAGACAGGAGGGGACATCAGGAACATCCAGATTAACACCATGAAGGGTTATGGCTTCGACACCTACCTCGTGAAGGCGGAACTTGGTAGCCTCGCGGGGATAGTGGACGGGATAAACAATACGGGGCTCTCAAAAGTGCTTAGCCTCGGAAGGAAGATGGAGATAATAAAGGACACGACAATGGCAGACGAGCTGGACAGGCGCTTCTGCGTGAGCAAGTTCCAAGGGAGCCACGGCATAGGGCACGTGAGATTCTCCACCGAGAGCTGCGTTGACCTGCTCCATGCCCACCCATTCCAATCCTTCAGCTACCTAGATGTAGCACTGGTTCATAACGGGCAGATAACCAACTACTGGAGGTGCCGGGAGCGCCTGGAGAGGAAGGGCTTCTGCTTCCAGACAGAGAACGACTCGGAGCTCATCGTCCACTACCTAATAGAGAAGCTGAGGGAGGGCAACTGCCTGAGCGAGGCCCTCAGAACTTCGGTGGAGGATCTGGACGGACCCTTCTCCTACGTGATATCCACCGGAGACGAGATCGGCATGGTCAGGGACAAGCTGGGGCTCAGACCCCTTGTAATCATCGAGGGGAACGGCATCCGCGCCGTGGCTTCCGAGGAGAACGCTCTGAGGATGGTGGGAGGGTCTGGAAGGATAAGGAATCTTCGACCAGGGGAGGTTTTGTGTTGGGGAGCGAAATAAAGACAATAGACGCCAGCAAGATGGGCACAAGGGAGCTCAACAGGCTCCTGAGGGGGAGCATCTCCAGCAGGAGGGCTGTCATCGAGAACCCGAGGGGCATGCACAACATAGCGGCTGGCCTGAGGGGGGAGATGGACATCGAGGTGGCAGGATCTGTCGGCTACTTCGCCGGGACCATGATAGAAGGTCCGGAGCTTAGGATACGCGGAAATGCCGGCTGGTTCCTCGGGGACAACATGACAGCGGGTTCAATACTCGTCAGCGGGCACGCCGGGAACGGCGTCGGGCAAGGAATCTACGGCGGAACCATCGTGGTGAGGGAGGACGCCGGGGACAGGGTCGGTGCACTCATGAAGAACGGCTCCATAATCATCGGTGGGGACATTGGGATAATGACCGGGCTCTACATGATGGGCGGCGAGGTGGTGGCGCTGTGTAAGCTTGGGGACTACGCCGGCGAGTCCATGATCGGAGGGAGGATCTACTTCACCGGAACCGAGCCAACGCTGGGAAAGAATGCTAGGGTACAGGACTTGGATGAGCAGGAGGCGGCTCACGTCAAAGATCTGGTCGCTGGGGTAGGGCTTAGGCTCCCCAAGTCCTCGCTGAAGAAGATAGTCGCCGAGAACCCTCGCTACTTCGTCAAGGCGGCGAAGGGAGTCTGGGACGTGAGGAGGGAGAGGGCGCGGTACCATGTAATCGTGGATCATGGCGCCTGCACTGCATGCGGGGTTTGCGAGTCTGTCTGCCCCCAGCAGGTATTCAAGAAGACCAAGGATGACTACGTCTCCCCCGTAAACGACCTGAAGTGCGTCGGGTGCGAGGTCTGCGTTGAGATGTGCAAGTCGAGGGCGCTGAGGATCTACCCAGTGCCGGAGGTACCAAAGGCCACGTGGAGCAGGCAGGAGATAGACGAGATACAGCTCAAGGCTGCGAAGGGGCACCCATCCGTTAGGGGTATGGGCGCTTGGGGTCACTTCCCGGACTTCGACGACCTAGTGCTTTTGTGTGCCCAGACCTCGAGGCCACCCATCGATCACTACAGGGAGCCCTGCAATACAGAGGTCACTCTCGGCGGCAGGTACGCAGCCAAGCCCATCAAGCTCAAGATGCCGATAATCATAGGTGCCATGTCCTTCGGCGCCATCGGCAAGGAGGCAAAGCTGGCAATTGCGGGGGCAGCCGCCAAGCTCGGGATTGCCGTAAACACCGGAGAAGGCGGCATGCTAAAGGAGGAGAGGGATCTGGCGCCTATCCTCATAGCACAGTACGCCTCAGGCAGGTTCGGGGTTTCCGCCGGCTATTTGCAGTCCGCCGACGCCGTGGAGGTAAAGATAGGGCAGGGCGCGAAGGGCGGTCAGGGCGGTCTCCTTATGGGGGAGAAGGTCACCGAAGAGGTGGCGAAGGTTAGGGGGATACCCGCTGGCTCCGACGCGGTGAGCCCGGCCAGGCACCTAGACATCGTGGGACCAGAGGATCTCAAGATGAAGATAGAGCAGTTGAGGGAGATAACCGACTGGAAGGTCCCAATAATGGTAAAGTACGCCGCCGGCAGGGTCGGCGACGACGTAAAGATAGCGGCCAAGGCGGGGGCGGACATCATCGTAATAGACGGCAAGCAGGGAGGGACTGGCGCAGCTCCGGACATAATAATCGAGCACGCCGGCCTCCCCACCCTACCCGCACTGGTCGAGGCCGAGAGGGCGCTGAAGGAGACGGGCGTGAGGGACGAGGTGAGCCTCGTCATATCCGGAGGCATACGCAGCGGTGCTGACGTTGCCAAGGCGCTCGCGCTGGGCGCAGACGCTGTGGCCGTCGCCACAGGGGTGTTGATAGCCATGGGTTGCAGGGCCTGTGGCCTCTGCGCCACCGGGCGGTGCCCGCGTGGTATAGCGACGCAGGACGCCACGCTCAGGAGGAGGCTGAGGGTCGAGGAGGCCACATCCATGATCGAGAACTACCTCCGGGCCACCAACGAGGAGTTGGAGATGTTTACACAGCTGACCGGCAAGACCAACGTCAGGAACCTGGAGAGGGATGACCTAAGGGCATTGAGCGTCGACTCTGCGACCATAACAGGCGTGAAGCTTGTGGGTAGCGGCTAGGAAGAAGAGCCTTCAGTAAACCTTTGAGGATAGGGATCAATACTTAAATACTCCAACATAAAACCCAAATTCAGGTGATTGTATGGAGTATGAGATAAAGTTCAAACCAGCTTATTCTATGGCGGTCATAAAACTTAACGACGGCGAGTCGGTGGTCGGCGAGTCCGGCGCGATGACCTACATGAGCCCGAACATAACCCCGAAGACCCGCGCGAGGGAGGGGGTCCTCGGCTCCCTCGGGCTGAAGTTTCTTGGCGGTCAGTCTTTCTGGGTGAATGACTACTTCGCAACGGGCGGTTCAGGCGAGGTGGCCTTCGTTGCCGCGCCTGTGGGCGACATAGAGCGGCTGGAACTGAAGGATGGCAAGGGCTACATCATCAGGAGGGAGTCCTACGTCGCCTCCTCTCCAGCGATCGACCTGGACGTGAAGTGGGAAGGGTTTACAAAAGGTCTTTTCGGTCAGGGCCTCTTCATGATGAAGGCAAAGGGCACGGGAGACCTCTTCATCAACACCTTTGGCGCAATCGACCGGCATGTGCTGAACCCCGGCGAGACCATGATAGTGGACAACTTCCACATAGTCGCCTTCGCCGACACCTGCTCCTACAGGGTTGAGAAGTTCGGCGGCCTCAAGGAAACCATTTTCAGCGGCGAAGGTCTCGTGACCAGGATCACGGGGCCGGGTGAGGTCCTCCTTCAGACCAAGAACCCCAGCGAGTTCGCCAAGTGGATCTACACCCTTATAGAGCCCATGCTGAGATCAAGGTCCAGATGACCCATGCCCAAGGAATATGAGAGGACGATCTCCTCTCACTACCCCTTTTCTGGGAAGCTGATCAAGGTCAGGGTTGATGAGGTAGTCCTACCCAGCGGCAGGAAGACCACGAGGGAGCTCGTGGAGCACAGGGGCGCCGTGGCCATCGTTGCGGTCGAGGACGGCAAGGTTCTTCTTGAGCGGCAATACAGGCACACCGCAGGTAGGGTGATGTGGGAGATTCCTGCGGGGACGCTGGACGCAGGAGAGGACCCGCTAAGGTGCGCGCATAGGGAGCTGAGGGAGGAGACTGGCTACACCGCTGACAAGATGGAGGGGATCATTCACTTCTACAACGCGGTGGGTTACAGTACAGAGGTCATAAGGATCTTCCTCGCCACTGGACTGAAGAGAGCGAAGGCGAAGCCAGAGGAGGACGAGTCCATCGAGGTCCGCATGATTCCATTTGAGAAGGCGGTCGCGATGGTCGGGACGAACGAGATAGAGGACGCCAAGACGATAATAGGGTTGCTCGCGGTGAGGGACAGGATTAAAGGTTATTAATCCTTACTATTAGGTGAGGGCTATGGTCGCTGATTACGTCCACGTCGCCAGAATAAGGAAGAGCCGGGGTCAGGGCTTCGAGAGGGACCTCGTGAAGCGGTACAGGAACGTGGGCTGGTGGTCCTACAGGACGGGCGGGAGCAGCGCCTACCTGCCGGACCTCATGGCGACCAACGACGAGAAGGGCGAGCTGGACGT
>Ga0315280_10005099_pt1 | contig 18940 bp, 17 predicted proteins | sample YL17G06_40_MG_FD_203697 | JGI IMG/M metagenome (GOLD analysis project Ga0315280, IMG submission 203697) | Sediment microbial communities from Yellowstone Lake, YNP, Wyoming, USA - YL17G06_40 | ecosystem: Environmental > Aquatic > Freshwater > Lake > Sediment | place: USA: Wyoming | collected... | reverse complement strand
CCCAATGAAGTTAACACAAACAATAACATAAAAATTGATGGAATAGTGTCGATTCTGGAGCCGTCTCAAGCGAAATTCCACCTTATAGTCAAAGTGACTGACAACAAAGGAAATCCAATATCCAATGCAGCAGTGTACTATGACCAAGAATCGAAGTTAACGGACGGCGGATTTGTGGAGTTTACGCTTACTAAAGGCAGCTATACCATCAATGCCTACAAACAGGGTTATCAGGTTGGATCTGCCAGCATCTACTTAGATCAGAACATGACCTTAGTTCTTATTCTATCACCATTGTCCTTTCCCGCACCAGTAGGAGGCTACTCAGTTTCGGTGAAAGGATACAACACAGCAATACCCTCGTCACTCTATCTCACCATACTAATGATGCTATCCGCTGTTTTCACAGCAATTAGATGCAAAACACGAATGAAATAATGCATGCCCGAGCCTTCAGAAGATGTTGACAGAAGCTGTCCTAAGACGCGTGTGGATTCAAACGTGGGCTTTAGCCTAAGAGCCCGGTTTTTTTGAGGTTATGCATATGGATTTGTAGAGCCAATGAAGTCATAAATTTTGAGTAAAATGAAAATATTAAGGAAGGCTATTGATGAATCTTCAAGTTCTAATGCCATTTCTGCAAATTCCGAAAAAGGAACATCATTGCTGCCCCAAGTAATCACTCCATGTTTGTCGGCATCAATGAAGCGAATTTGATTATTCGCAGAATTGTAGGTTGCTCGTGCATGCCCTATAGCGTTGTGCGGAAGAAGTAGCGTGCGCGAATTACACACATTTTTGCTTGCGCTTCCCCAAGGTTTTAACCCGCGTGTGCTATACATAGCAAGCAAACTGGGGGATTTGTTATGCTGCCGAGTGCACACTTTTTCTCGGGGGTTGCCATATTTGCATTGATGGGCACCTTCAATGTGCTGCCCAAGAATTTTCCCTACTTCAGTTTAATTGTTATTTGTTCAATAGTTCCTGACGTTGATATTATCTTGTCTTCTTTGCATCGAAACAAGTTTAGTCATACTCCTATTTTTTTGGGATCCATAGCAACGGCAATCGTCGTCATTAGTCGGAGTGCATGGATTATCATACCGCCCCTATTGATTCACCTGTTTTTGGATACCTTAGATTATGGACTAATGGTATTGTATCCTTTCTCACGAAAGAAATATGGGCTTGCGTTACTAGGTAAGGATTCTGCCAAGGAGTCCAAGCCTCTATTATCGTACCTGACAGAATACTTGTCCAATCGAAAGCTTGTCTGTGCGGAACCAGGAATCATGTTCTTTTCAGTGCTATTGTTGGTTGGTGTGTCAGCATTTTCCTGAAGACTTTGTCACGCTTGAACGAAAATGCAGAAACTTTCATAAGGCTCAACGCAATAGTCTTGTTCGGGTAGCAAATTGAAGGGCAGTGAAGACCGAAGTCACACATTTTGGTTTGCCCATTTTCTGAAGCCTGCCAACTGTGCATTGCTCATTGCCGGAGGGCTTTTGGCTTGCATTCTTCCCATTCAGTCAGGACTAAGCCAAACTGATCCATTGATATCTATTGGACTTGTGGCATTGATTATCTTCATTCCATTATCGCTTTACGTCTATTTTGAGGCTAGAAATATCCACAACAGATTCCAAGAAATCTTCTCCAAAGACAATGAATCTTTAGGTGGTCTATTCGTCGAAAAAGAGAAATATGAGAGTTTCATCCGAATTTCTAAAAACAGAATCGCCAGCAGCAACGAATATTATTTCTCGTTCCTGATTTCTTTCGGAATAATCTTGCCAAGTGGCTATGTCCTTGACCTTGTCAGAGGAGCTACATTTTATTCTTACCTTCAAGCTTTACAAAGGACGCCGCTATTGGTTACAATCGAGAACGCCTACGTTGGCCTCTATTGGACTTTTGTCGAATCGATTCTCTTGAGTGTCGTGTGGGTAATACTGGGGATGACAGTTGCGTTGTACAATTTAGGTAAAGAAAGACCCAACTTTGAAGTCACAAAATCTAACTGTGAAATTATGAAGATAATTCATGAGTCAAAAGAGAGAGGAATATCTAGGCTTCGTCTGGAATCCGCAGATTTTTCATTTGGCAGATTGAAGTGCGGTCTCCTTCCCATGGCAGACTTTGTGTTTATGCTTTCTATCAAAATTGCTCTTGTCGGGTTTTTTGTCTCCATCCCGGCGATTTTGTATTATGTACTTTCTCCTCTTAGATATTCAGCCCTTGTATGGTATGGGCTATGTTCTTTCACCGCGGTATTAAGCTTCATGGTGTTTATAATTGCCGAGCTTGGAACATACAGGATCTGGAACAGTTCAAAGGATGAAACCCTTGTCCTGCTTGAGCAGCTTTCTGACAAAGTGAAGTTTGAATGCATCAAATCAATATTCTCATCTCAAGACCCTTCCTCGAGGGACCCCATTGAGCATCTTGAGAAAAACGCAAATTTCATTCGTTCTGTTATCGATGATTTAAGGAAGCTCGAATGTACACACTTCACCGTGTCCTCTGTTGCGAAGCTGCTTGGAGCGGTCGTGTTACCATTCGTGCCATTGATCATCTATAAACTGCTGGCAGTGTAACGGGATGAGCATCAACTATGAGTAATAGACGAAAATGGTTGATATTAGTCTGCTCCCTCATCTCCTTCACTGGTGGTTTTATTTTGGGCAGTGTTTTTATTCCTAGACCGGAACTGGTTTTCATTTTTGCATTGCTATGCGCAGTCGGAGGCGGTCTTATCGGAAGTATTCAAAGTGACTAGATGTTAGCTATGTATCATATTTTCATGAGAGATATGGTTAATACGAGTTCGGGGAAGCTCCTAATGAGCGGAACACGAACGGCCACTTGCGGATGTCCAAATGCATAAACTAAGCATATCAGTAGGTGACTCTACAAAATTCAATGTGGAAAAGTTAGATAGGAACTTGCAGCAGGCTTTTGCAGAATTAGTTCTTGCCCTAACTGGAAAGTATGGTAATCAACTTTTGTCGATTGTGGTATTTGGCTCAGCTACAACTGGTGATTGGATTAGAGGAAAATCCGACATTGATTTCATTATCGTGATAAATGATAAGAGAAAAAAGAAAGAAGTAGAGAACTTCACAAACGATCTTTTAGTCAGGCTCAGCACAAAGTATGACCTGAGACTAACGCAGACATCTTCAGCTTTTAAGAAAACTCGCAACCCAGTCCTCAACGCAGTTTTTTCCATTGAGAGTTTCATGACGTTTGGTAAACCCTTTTTTGTGCTTGCCAGGGACCAAATAAAAGCTGATCGAGGAGAAATAAGGGATGCGAAGATAATGTTTGTGACTTCCATTTTCGACTCTATAGCGATTTTTGCAACTAAGTTGAAGCAGACAGGATGCACAATCTACGGAGAAGACATCCTTAAGGAATTGAATATAAACCGATCTACAACCGAGAAGATGAAAGCTCTAATGGCTCCTCTTTGGTTAATCCTTATGAGCTTTGCCGCATTTCCCCTCGACGCAAGCCTAGCACTGGACCATAGCATCAAAGCAACCCTCTGGGCCTGTGAAGATGTATTGTTCTACCTTGATCAAAATCTTTCTTCAATAAAGAATGAGGTTCTAGTCCTTGAGAAGACACTTTCAGACCGCGGACCAATCAAGTTTGATCATGCAAAACAAGCCTTGAAATTAAGGCTAGAGCGAAGAGAAGGAATGAAAATTGAAAAGGGTCGGGTCGCACGATTTTTGCTTCAGACATCCTTTTTCGTCCCTTCCCTCTATGGTCATGCTGTAGTATCTGCAAGGATAACATCAAGACCAGAGACTCGCTAGATACCGCAGAAAAAAGGGAGTTTGCGGGAGATATCTCCATTAGGGTGAGGGTTCAAACGTGGGCACTAACCTATACGACCCCACATTTTTAAGCAAACTCAGAGCAACCTACAGGCAACTTCGTTGTTGAAAATTGGCAAGAAATTTACCTTTTCATCTTTTCATATGGTAGTGCGCGCGCCTCGTAGATTTCGCCTTAAACTTCAAGCGCGCGTGCTAAAAAAGGCTTAAGCGCAAGAACATACAATAACCTAAAAATGCGTACATTAGGCAGATGAAGACCAATGCCTGAAATGGCATCACTACACTCGGTAGTTGAAGAGCTCAAAAGCATAGATCGTGAAATCGCCAAACTAAACAGAATCAGACGTATTCGCAGAATATTGAAAGCATTTGCTATTGGCTTTTTCCTCTACAAAGATGTTGATCAACGAATATCACACGATGAGAAGCAGAAGGTCTTCCTGATAAAGAGTGTATTATCCGCTATCAACGTGACTACGGAATATCATAAACAGAGACTTGAAGCCACAAAGGCTTCTCAAGAGTTTTTGTCTAAGGAACAAGAAGAAGAATGGCTAAATCTGATTGAGACATTCGAATCTGATATCGAATCCCTACAATCGCTGAACGTTTTTGATTCAAGACTGACTTCCTCCCTGTTCGATGGTATAGCAAAGTCAAGGGAGTATGTGATTCACTACAACGAGAACCTCGGCAAAATCAAACTTAGACAGAAACTAATGAAACTGAAAGACGAGATTCTACAAGCAGAAAAAGAATTCAAACTTCTTTGTGACAGACAGCGATACTTCTCTAAGAGAGATTTTTATTCTTGGAAGGAAAGTTGGAAACAAGTATTTGCCCCGATCAAAGAATTTGCGAAAAAAGGAATTTCCGACATAGATTTTCAGGATTCGATTATGCAGGTTTACGAAGTTTATGAAAAAGGCGAACACCTGATAGAAGAGCAAAACAGAGAGTTCGTTGAAGAGGAGATTCTGAAGACAGAACTATTTGAAGAGATTGAAGGGCATTCATTGAGTGAAGAACAGAAAAGAGCAATAGTTGTGGATGAAGCCAACACTCTTGTCGTTGCAGGTGCCGGAACTGGGAAAACAACTACTCTCTTGGGAAAAGCATTCTACATAGTGTCCAAAGGATTCGCGACCCCAAAAGAAGTGTTGGTTGTTGCTTTCAACAGGAACGTTGCAGAGGAAAATAGAAGTAAGATCAACGTCAAGCCTGGAATTAGATTTGCTGTCAAGACTTATCACAGTCTAGGCCTTGACATAATTAGCCAATCAACAGGTGAACGCCCAACTGTTTCTCCACTTTGGGAAGATTCTCAGAAACTGGAACTCAAGAAAATTATCTTGGAATTTATCCAAAAGAGAATGAACGAGGCAGGTTTTGCGAAACTAGTCATTGATTACTTCCTCCTTTATTATTTGTCGTACAAGAGTGAATTCGAATTCAATTCTCTTGGAGAATATTATCAATACCTCAAAAGCAGCGAAGTCCGTGCACTTAAAGGGCATTTGGTAAGAAGCTTTGAAGAGTGTGACATAGCCAATTACCTATATGTCAACGGCATTAACTACCTTTATGAAGAACCATACAAATTCAAAACAGCCGATTCCAAGCATCGTCAGTACAAGCCAGACTTTTTCCTCCCAGATTGCGATATTTACATAGAACACTTTGGCATGAACAGAAACAGAAGACCTCCTTCTTGGGTTTCACAAGATAAGTATATTGAGGAAATGGAATGGAAGGAAAGTACTCATAAGAAGCATAAAACAACACTAATCAAGACGTATAGCTTCGAAAAGAAGGAGGGCAAACTGCTCAGTAATCTTCAATCGAACCTTATAGAAATAGGAGTAGTGCTCCAACCACTACCACAAAACCAGATTTTCGAAAGACTGAACAAGATGGGCAGAGTGAACTCCTTGGCATCGCTCCTCTCCACTTTTCTCAACCTGTACAAATCATCTGGAAAAAGTCTCGTGGAACTGAAAAATGAAATTAGCCAAAACGATAAAAGAGCAAGAACGTTCCTAGAGATATTCTCAGCAATTCTCGAAGACTATGAAGAGCATCTCAGAAAAGAGAACCATATTGACTTCAATGATATGATTAATGATGCCACTAGACTAGTTGAACAGAGCAAGCATGCCTCTCCATTCAAGTACATACTGGTTGATGAGTTCCAGGACATATCACAAAGCAGATATAGATTCCTAAAAGCTCTGCTTGGACAAAATGACGCTAAGCTTTTTTGTGTTGGTGACGACTGGCAATCAATCTATCGCTTCACAGGCGGAGATATTTCCATAATGGTTGATTTTGAAAAGAATTTCAGCTTTAGTGAGACAAGGTTCATTCAGGAAACTCGCAGATTTGGCGACAAATTATGCGATTTCTCGACAAGGTTCATCCTTCAAAACCCGATTCAGATAAAGAAAAGAATCGTCAGCAAGAAAAAAGAGAGCAAACCTGCAGTAACCATCATTAGGGACAAAACCGAAAAAGCATTGAAAAGAATTATCAATGATATCAGACTAACCACCAACAGAAATCAGGACGCAAACTGCTCTCGGAAGAGATTATGGATAATCAACAGATACAACATTATTGGAAAACCAGAGAATCTGGAAGAGCTCGTTGCCAACAATCCTGAAATTGAAATAAGATATGGAACTGCACATAATTCAAAAGGGCTTGAAACGGATTATGTCGCTCTTGTAGGGCTTAGAAATGGCGTTTATGGCTTTCCTTGTCAAGTCGAAGATGACCCTATTCTCAATCTAGTACTAGCGAAACCAGAGCATGTGAAAAACGCTGAAGAGAGAAGATTATTCTACGTGGCAATGACAAGAGCAAAAGAGCATGTCTACCTTGTTGTTGATAAACCATACAATGTATCAAGCTTTGTTACTGAAATAGAAAGCAATGAGTATGAAATCAATGCAACAGGAAAAGAGCAGGAGCGGATAAATTGTCCTAGCTGCAAAACTGGAACTATTATATCAGAGAGAGAGCGAAACAGATGCAGCAATTACCCTTACTGTGACTATAAACCAAAGAAGTGTCCGAAATGTGGAAGTGGCTTCATATTCAAAAGCAAGTTGCAGTATCGTTGCTCTAATGACAAATGCTCTTTTCAAGCTAACGCATGTCCAAGATGTGAAGGCGGCTACCTTGTTCTAAGGCAAGATAAAAATGGAAAGCCCTTTTACGGGTGTTCCAATTTTTCTACCAAAGGATGTAGGTATACTGAACAAGATTTTCATACAAAAAAGCATTACAGAGATTACGTAGCCTAGAGGTGCGCGGTAATTATGGCGATGGTGGAAAAATCCTCCGAAAACCAAAAGACTACGTCAGCTAGACTGACCCCCCTGCAATTTTCCATAAGTGGGGGGGGTGGGTGGGAGTATGCACCCGTGTTATTCTAAGATCACGGGTTTGACTTGTTCTCTGCGTGGGTTCAAACGTGGGCTCTAACCTATACGACCCCACATTTTTGAGCAAATTCTTCGCAACTCTTGGGCAAGTTCCTTGCATGACATGGGTGAGGACCTTGCGCTTCGATTCCGTAACTAAACCAAGTTGGGCATTGCTTCGTCTAATTTTCTCACGCTAAACCTATTTGAATTCACTTGAAATCTTGTTTCTTGCTGTTTCCCACCCTAACGATTGACTTGGAACGTTAAGATTAAATCTCATGAGTTCATTACTTTTTTTGTGTTTGACTTGGTCCAAGTGAGAATCATAAAGATTGAGAACAGAGAACACGTGGTAGTTTCGTGGCAAAAAGACGGTGTACTTCATTGGAAGCTGCAACCAAAGAAAGAATCCTTGGAAGAGGGGGAACAATTTTTTGGGGGGCATGTAATAAATTGGCAGCTAAACCATATGGACTGTTATGTTAAAGAGAAAGGAAAAATCAAGAAAACCCCAAAGCCATTGCACGGCTCAGGAACAAGGGTCATGTCTTTATCTGATGTCGTTAAAAGCGCAGGAATAGGCATTCCTGCAGACTCTCACATAAGCATTGCAGGACATAACTTGCCGGAAATAAACGTGGTCCGTGGAACGCTCTACGCTACTTCTGACAATCCGTATGACGGGAGTCTATGGCTTACGCACGACGTGTGAATGAACGAACCGGTTCTTCAGTGTATGCACTGTAGCCATGTGCCCTGTCAGATTTTCCACTCACCCATGTGTTCACTTATACGAATAAAGTAGTCATCCTCATATTCGAGTTCTGGAGGCGGTGGCATTAAGAAAACCTCAGGTCTATAATCATACTCCAGCTTGAACCTCTTTTTGATGGTCTTGGTTTGCCCTTCTATCTTTCCAGGCTAGGGCAACCCCGCAATTATCCCCTAACTCACTTTTTCAGGTTTTTAGAACCAAGGGCACTCTAAACCTTGCCAGTTGTCATATTATTACTTTGCACTATATTCGTTTCGCCCTTCTAAAGATGCTGACGGTTTAGCTCTTGTTTCTTACCATTTAGAAGAGCGTCTATGTGGTATAGTGGGAACGTTTCAGAACTATGTTCAGATAAACTGCAGGAAGCTTCAATCAGATGTAAAGAGACAAGTAATCCTGGCTACCCCACCCCGCTACGTCGGGTTACTCTCCTTTTCGGCCGATTGCACGCTTGAGAGATTAACCTCGCTATATTTCAAAGTTATGACAATTAAAGGTTTAGGTTAGAGCAGGATAGTTTTTACTGGTTTCTCTTTTGGAGAGATACTCGATATCTTGGTTAGCATAGCGGGTGTTTTCTTATGCTTTTGGCGGTTTCCAAGTCTTTTTCAAGGTATTAAGTCGCGATAAGAAATCATCGAAAGACCACAGATTATTTGTTGACACCTCTTCAGCCACGGCAAAAACGAGTTCGCGTACGACAAAATCCATTGCGCTCTCATCAGTGTTGGTGACGAGGAAATCCTCTCCGTGAACAATGTTATTTCTAAGTTTGTACAATCTGTTGATGCTGCGAAAAATCGCGTCTCTTTTAGCGTCGTCATCAACCCAGAAGGTGGCAACTCTTTCACCAGCCAATTTTGCTTTGCCTACCTTCTCATTTATGAACAGACATTCAATAGCCGTTGTATATTTCAAGATTTTATCAGCTTTTTCTGTTTCCTGGGTTGCCATTGCCGCCCATCTTAATGCGCGGAAAACTCGTTTTCGCATAACGCTCCCGGCTGAACCTGCTAACACTCGGTCTAAAGCAGGGGTAACCTTCGACAATTTCTTCAACTCATCCGGACTTAGTTCATAGTTCCAAGCAGCACATCTGTCTCGGTACCACTCAGCCTGTAGAGTGAGCCCTTCTTCTCCAGTTGTTTCATTTCTTACCAATCCATTTAGCGGTCGTCTTAGTTCAAAACCAGATTTGAATGCCCTAAGTATGTTCAAAGCAGCTTCAATCTTTTGTTCCCCTTTCTCAAAGGCTTCATCCTTAGTATCTGCCTCTACTTGTGTGCAAGCACAGTTTTTGTCCAGAAATTTTGGTACCACAGTTTTTTGGTACCGTGGAGACTGCAACAATTTCCAATTTGAACAACGAGATTTGTCAAATGTATAGAAGGTCACGTCAACAACGCTAAAGCTGGCAGGTATGGTTTTCAAATCATCAATTATGAAAACGACCAACCAATTATCTACCAAGTCATTCCCTCACCGAGCGAGCAAGTTCTTTATCATAAATGTAAATTGAACACAAATAAGCTTTAGCGCACGTGATGAGGGCCTGGCAATGCATACACTTGCCAGTCTGTCTTTTAATGAAGTTTAGACCCTTTGCGCATGTCTTGTGGCGAAATCCGATTTTTCAATTCAAATAGTCTTCTGTATTGGTCATTTGTGAATTCCCATGCTTCTTCGATATTATATTCTCGGTCATATAGTATCCACACAAGTTTGTCCCAGTCAAAGTTGGATGCTTTTCCAACGAGTGTCACGGGACTTCCAGGTTTTCCGCTTGGTCTATTAGATTTCACTTGATATTTTTCCTTGTTTTTACAGAAATCGCATCCTTTCATAACGGCTGTGTCTGTTTCTTTGCGACCTTTACCAATTCTTAGACTCGTTCCAACGAGTTTTGCAGCGTCATATTCAGCAATGTCTGCAGTGATTCTTGGAGCTACGGCAAACCTCTTTTCCCACTCTAAAGCTACATCTATCAGTAAATCTCTGAGTTCTTCATCCTCTAATTGTGAGACATCAATCAACATAAAATCACTTCAGTTTTCATTTTCTTACCATAATGCTAAACTTACTCTCAATTACTATTCTTTAAATCTATGCAACAGCTCGCCGCGCCAAACGTACAAACCCCGCGTGCGTTCTACATTAATTTGGCTTTTTTCCGTGATTGTTTTTGAGAATAATCTTTCCATATCTCCCATCCGTCTTTAGCCGCTCTGTTAGGGTTAGTATCCATGTCCTTGGTCGCTTTGACCACTCTTAAGAAATATTCTCCTGTTCTTTTTGGTTCACTAGGATCGTAACTGAAGTTTAACACTAACCTAAAACTGTGTGCATCAGGATGCTTGGTTGCACTTTCAATAGCTTCTGATAGTGCCGTATCAGTACTAATTGACCTTTTTTTCTTTTTTGCTTCTGCTATCTCTAATGCAATCTTCTTAAAATTGAGCCCCCAGATTTTGTCAACCATTTCATCCCAATTCTTTAGCAAATTCGATGTGATTTTCTTAGTATCATTTGAGCCATCAACAATTTCGATTATGTCTTTACGATCAGAGAGGAGAGAAATTTCCATAAAGTTCCATGGGTTTGCCAGCTTCATGCCCAATTTGTAGCCATATCTATCTCCTATTTCTTCTGCTTCCATTTGGTGATACTCGTGTAAGTTTGATGCTTCTTCCAGAATTGAGTCACTTTGATAGATTTTCAGCCCTGCATCCACTTTTGCAGCTAGAATAGTCTCATCTGATTTGAAGAATCTCGCTGTTTCAGTAACCACAAAATCGAACAAATGAAAAGTAAATAGCCTAATCTTCTCGACAACCTGTGACTTTGGAAAGTAAACATTATAACGACTTTCTGCCCACAAATCATAGAACTCATCAAAATCAGTTCTCTCAATTCTTCTAATCTTTGCTCTTTTTCCAAGGTGAGCAAAGAATCTTTCAATCTTCCTCTTGTGGCTTGTAGTAGTAAGGGCACCTTCTTTAGCCACTATTATTGCGGCCAAAAGATTGTCAATTGTCATATAGTATTGGTTTATCTTTCCGTTGAAGTTTGTTATTTGAGCAAGTATTAGATGATTCTTTGCTATCCTCAAACGTGATATTACTTCACTAGGAACATTGAATGTTCCCTTGTAGAGAACAGGTCTTTCCCTTCCAAGCTTCCGAATCTTCACTCCTTCCACACTCATTCATACTTTATGATCCGACAAGGTGGGAACTGAAACAATGGTTTCTGCTTTGAAGAAGACGCTATCGCCAGAATTTGAATCTTGCGATACTCCCACTCACCCTTCACTGAAGAGAAGGATAGACCATCTAAGAAGAATAAAGAAGAAAGCCAAGAAGAATTAGCTGAGTATGGAGGTGTCGCAACTTCCACGTGCATATAGAAGAAAAAAGGGGTTTGCAGTAGCAGACCTTACAATTAGTTGGTTTTTTGAAAAAATTGATATACTACACCGATTAAAGGAGGCGCACACTGAGAACTGCGGATTTCAATCAGAAGCTGAGAGATAGCGGAGTTGACAAGACTCGTGAATCTTCAGGAGGCATAGTTCTTTTTGACGCAATATTTGCACCCAAAATGGTCTAGGTCTCTACGGACTAGCACCTAAACGGGTTCAAGTCCACGCCGACAGCCTAGCCGTGGCGCTAGAGAAAAGCGTAAAGAAGATCAAAATCCTGCTATTTCTTCCAGTAGACGCTGTTTCCTTGTATCCGTGCGTCGAAGTTTTTGGCACAGAGCTGCTGCACTGGGCAAGCGTTGCAGTTCTTGGGCGAGCATAGCTTTGATCCTATTGTCCAGATTGGTTCGTCTAGTTGCCATGGCGCAATATCTAAAGCCTTTGCTACTTCTCTCCAGATCTCTTCTATCGCTGGTTGGATGGGTGGTTCCTGAATGAAGCCGGCTAAAGTTCCTTCAATCAATTGGAGGCATCCAGTATAGATTGTGAACCTTCCGACTTGAACATCTACGGGAATATCAAGCTCTTTCAGATTCTTGATTTTCAATAGACCTTTTTCACCCATTGCACGCAAGTAGAAGTTTGAGAGTTTTCGCCCTCTCAAATTTGGAAAGGCACTCAACAATTGCTTCACTTCTGTGACCGCTAAAGGTTCAGGAGTCAATTTTCTCGGGTCTCCCTCATATTTGTCCAAGAGTATGTTTGAAATGTGCTTCCAAGCATTAGCACCGTTCTTTGGATAGCGTGCTCCTAGGTCCTTCAAGATCACGGATAGATCCTCGAGAGTCATATCTGACAAGTTCTTAGGATTGAAGTACTCGGGACTTTTAAGGTAGGTGTCCCTTGCATTTCGCCACAGTTTTGCAGCGTCAGTCTGATAATCCACCGAGATAATATATGTTAAGTATAATGCGTGTTCAAGTGAGCCTTCCCTCAGATTTTTCGGAAGAATGTACTCGGGCATCGTATATTCTGAGAAGAATCCTGTTCGATGGACAAAGAGTGTGTGGAGCGTCTCACCAACTTTTTTAGCTTTCTCTATGTCTTCAAAGATTGTTTGATTTCTGTGGCCAGATGGCACATCCTTTTTGGGTTCGTATTCTCCGGGTTCTGGAGGATTTATATCAACATCTTTGGAGGGATTGTATCTCCTATATATTCCGCGACCTACCGCGACTAGCAAAAGCGGAAGGTCTTTCAGGGAATCATGTGAGCGTAGGTTTACGCAGCAGCCAGCAATGTCTGTCTTGAGAGAGCTTTTGTCGATCCATCTGATATTAGAGTATTTTTCAATGATTGCATTAGCGATCTGTTCAGTCGTGAATGGCTCGGGCATTTCGCTTATGACATCAGCTATCATCTCAGCATGTGTGGGTCCCCTCTTGCTGAGCCAAGGTCTCTGAAATTTCGTTTTTTCATCCAAAAGTATAGTGCCACAGTTTCCACAGAACCTGCTTTCCTTGTATTCTTCTTCAGTATGTTGCCGTCCGCATTTCCTACAAACGTGCATTTGAGAATTGCCCTCCATTTTGCTTACGTGGTTGTTCAACAAAGGTTGCAGGTACTTCCGCTTAATATAAGATGTGTTTTTATTTTCCGAGGCCGATAGATGATGCAAGTTGTTGATTCAGATGAAACTCTATGTCACATATTGCAGTGGCGACAAATGCGATGGAGTTTACACCCCAGATGTCCTCTACAAGTCAGGTAGAATAAGTCATTTCGTAAAACAGTGCAGTAAGGCGAAGCACGAATGGGCAGTCTTCTCTGCACTTCACGGTTTCTTTTTTCCAAGAGAGAAAAAGGAAAATTATGATTTGACATTCAAGACGAAGAGGAATCATTGGCTAGGAATAGCCGTCGTCATGAACGGGCATGAATTGCCGTATGACAAAAGCAGGAAATACCTACTCCAGCTGGCCGAAAAACTGACAAAACAGATAAGAGATCATAATGTGGAGCAAATAGTCTTCTATGGGCCCGCACCCAAAATGATGAAATGCTACTTAGGCGTTTTACATTACGCCGTTGATGGTTGTTCTGAATCTCACGGGTGGAATGACCTGATTGAACACGTTAAAGGTCAAAGCAAAATGATCAGTATAATTCACAGCCTGAAACCCGAACATTAGAAATGAGAATACCAATGCTACAACAACTAAATCACATCTGCCTTCCCTAAGAGTCGGACGAGTTAATCTTTCACGTGCAGTGATCGATCGACCGCAATTTTGGCTTGACTCTTCTCGGGCTAATTGCGCGAGTACGTGCAGCGCGAAAAACCTAAAAAAGTTGGGTATGCATAAACGAGAGTGTGAAAAAATGGAGAGCAAAAATACAACCCACTTAGCTGGAGAGTTCCTAGTCGCCGGTGAACTCGCTCGAAGAGGCTATCCAGTGTCTATAACTTTCGGCAATGCCAAATCTGTTGATATATATAGGAACGAGGGAGGGCATAAAGAAAGTTGATGCCAAAGCTGGGCGCGGAAAAAGCAATTGGCCAGTAGGGGAAAGCACCCATATTGAGGAAGATGTGTTCTACATATTAGTGTATCTGCAAACCCCAAGCAATATCAAGAGTAACGTGGCCCCTGAATATTTCGTGGTTTCAGGTAAAGAGATCCTGAAGGAAAACTTGATTCATAGCTGGGAAGGCGGAAGACGCGGCATAAAGTACAAAGACCTGAAAAAGCCTGAGTATGAAGAAAGATGGGACAAACTGGGTCTACCAGAGGATGCTGTTAATTTATCGTTTTATCGGCAGGTTGTCAAGATTTCGTTTGATGACATTCATTTTCTCGAAAAACGGGGAGCGGAGCCAGTAATCGTTGATTGATCTAACCGAATTTTCGCAGGCTTCAGGGATGGTTCAAACAAGACTTCTAGACTTTGGAATGACCAAATGGCATGAACCGGCCATTAATCTGAAAAAGCTACTAGAACCGTTCAGATCTGGTTCTGAGCTTCCCTTAGGTTACTACGAAGACCGGTGTTTGAGATGCGGGCGTCAGTTGAATGGGTTCGGAATACGATTGAACAATATTGAAAACAGGAAAAAGAAATATTGTCCAGATTGCGGAGAGTTTACCACCTTGGGGTTTAACCGTGGCGCTCATGTTCCCCCGTGGATCTATAATCGCGTTCTTTTTTCAACGGCACTAAGCTACAAAAATGTTGACATCCAAAAAGAAGTAAAATTAGCAAGCAAGGATAAAGGACCACCGAACAAGATCAGCGTTCCTACGATAAACAGGATTCGCAACTCAAGTCTTGACATTTTAAACAACTTCGAGCCCCTTCTTATTCGATATCTCTCGACAGAATCTGTCGGAGGAACCTGGTGCATGGATGATCGCTATCATGATTTGCCTTTCGACCAGTCTCTTTTTCCAGAAAGAGTTTTGGATCCAAGAAAAGGAAACCCTCATATGTACCCGACGATTGTCATACACGAAAAAACGGGCTTTTGTTTTTCAGGATTGGTGTCTAAACATCATGACAAACGAATCGCCATGCGTGCTTTATCTTTGGCCATGGAACATACAGGTGTCAGGCCGGCGCCTTTGAAAATTGACTATGCCAAGGGTTTATACGCTGGCGCCCTATCCATCCTCTGCCCCGGAGAGATCCTACGAATAAACAAAGAAGTGGATTTTGCCTTTAACAATGCTGTTGAACGGTGGTTTTCAGATTATGGTCAGCGTCACAACAAGCATCATTGTCAATACAAAAGACCTTGGACCCAAGAGAGCAGCTTAAACATCTATCGCTGGTACCGAAATTGCATATGGCCGCATGAGAAAACCGGAAAAACTCCAGCAGAATCGCTAGGACTCGCACTGCCGAGAAACATTAACAATGAAATTGATTTTATTCCACTTCTCGATTTTGCTCATCGTCTCACAAATTTTGTTAAAAGCGAGACGGCCCTCGCTCAGTCAAGGGTTAGAGGCCTTTAGCTCTGGATGCTTTTTCTATCAGCTGCCGCCAGTTCACTTTTCCATCTGAAATTTTAGCCATCTCGGCGGGTGTTCTTCCATTTAGAGCTTGATGTTCTCTTATGAAGTTATAGTGTATTTGATAGCCTTCCCCAAAAGTTTTTGCACCTTCAACCGAGTTTAGGTGGCCCATTGATCTGAGGCGGCCCTTTATCGAGCCGTTATATCTCTCAATTTTGTTGTTACTAATTTTTCCAACCAGCGGACCGACGATGTGGAGAGTTTTTTGGTTTGGCCCTTGAGCTTGATTTTTTCCTCCGAATTCAGTTTGGATCGCGTAATTGTAGCTTGCCAAACCATCTGTGACAACCTGCTGAGGGGAAGTTTTTGAGGATTTCTTACCTTTTTTGAACAGGATTGCTGCATCTTCTTTGCCTCTGCTTTGGCTTATGTGCTCTGCAATCAGCTGTCTGGTTCCCGAATCAAGTAGAGACCAAAGGACCATTTGCCTGCCTCTGACTCTAATTAGCGTCTCGTCGGCGTGCCAACGGTCCGAAGTTATCGCTTTCAAGCTTTCTGTGTAGCTCTTAATCAGTTCAACATATTTTTTTATCCAGTTATGGATGGTAACGTAGGAGGCGTCAATTGCAAAGGTTGATTTCAGGTGTTGTTGTACCTCTCTCAAACTTATGCCTCTGAAAAAAAGATCGAGGGCGCACACAATCGTCATTGTTTGGTTTTTCATTCGCTCATAACCTCTTCTGTCGGTAGAAAATTTTTTGCAATGTTTGCAATAGAATTTCTGGACTGTGCCGCTTTGATTGTGCCTGGGTCCGTATTTTACCAAAGATTTGTCGGATCGGCAAATCTTGCAGGTGAATTCATTCTTCGAATCTTGCATACCTTTGGTGATGTCTCTGATTGCAAGAAAATACTGTATTGCGTAAATGTGTTTGCATCGAACCTTCCTTTTTGAGTAGTCTTCGCATTCGCAGCACCAATGATCTCTTTGCCATGTTATTTCATACCACTTTTGAGGATTTGATTGGGAACGAACTAAAAATCGCGATCGACTTATGGGTTTAACGCTATTTCCTTTTGCCAAGAACTGAATTGCTTTTGCTTCGCGTTTATTTGCCACTTGAAGAAACCTCTATAGTTTTTCTGCCGTTTGAAGAAAGTGGGTTATGTTCGGCTGGTGCAATTTGGGTGATTGCATTATTGATTCTTGTCTGTAACTCATTGAGAGCTCGTCTTAGATGTTTATCTAACTCGTCAATGTCTTGATCTATACCGTCGGCGTTTGTTTCTATGCGTTTGGCTTTTTCCCTTATTCTTTTAACCCATTCACAGTAACTGTAAGCTTCTTTGACTGCCTCGTTAATTTTCTGGTCTGCGAAAAGTCTGCTAAAGTTTATTTCTTTGTGGTCGAAGGGTTGCAGGGCGATTAGGCTCGCTCGGATGCTGCCGTATGCGATCCTGAAATATTCTCTATCTGTGACTAGCACAACCCCTTCAGGGCATTGTTCAAAAAGGAATCCGTTGGCTCCTTTGGGCATATTGTCAACGGCGAGTATGCCGAAGCGTTCTCCTCTTAGTTTCATGTGGGTTCTGGTTTGTTGAATGAAAGATCTGTTCCAGCCACTTCCGTTTTTCTTGGACTCTATCAGGATTTTGTAGGATAAGTTTGAGCCGTTGAAGCGAGGGATCGCCAAGATGTCCGTATCGCCGGAGCCTCCTACCGGTTCGCATTCATCTTCAGGATAGTACTCTCTGAGCTGCTCAATCAGTTCGAGTTCGCCCTGTTTCCCTTTCTCTGCTGGAACTCTCTGGCTACGTAGTAACTCGTTGAGCAGGGGCAGCATTGATGGAACCAGTTCAGTCAACAGTTTCAGTTGTTCCGGTTCTGGAAATCCCATTTCCTTGAGTATTTCTTTTATATTTGATGAAAGCATTTTGAACTGACTCTCAAATCTGATCTGCGTTTCGCTAAATTCCCTCTTGACGTCTGTTCTTAGGTCTTCAGGCAACTTTTCAATCAGCTTAGGAAATTCTTCGGCAAAGAATCGCATCGGTTCCAGAATCTTGTTTAGTTGTTCCTGAGTGCTTTCTATTAGCATCTTTGATAGCTCGTCAACGAGAGTCTTAGACTTGGCCATATTAGGGATGCTTTTCCAAACAATCCTTGCCATAGAAAGGACCGTATTGATCTCTTCTTTGCGGATCAGATCAGTTAGGAAATGCAGATTTTCACTATCTATTGAAAACGTATGCGATTTGTTGCCGCATATGGGACACATTTTTTCTCCAGTTTGCATGGTAACCATCCTTGGCTAATAAATTACCTAAGCATAGGTAACATAATTGCCAATATAAACCTTTTGGTAACGGCATTGCAAAGAAAATTTATAAATAACGTTACCTATAACCAAAAGTTATGGGAGAAATAACAGTTCTTTCGAAGGCCACAACAACTAGCAAATCCTTGAGAACCACGGTGCCCTCTGGAGTGGTTAAGCAGTTTGGCCTTAGAGAGGGGACAAAACTTGATTGGGAAATCAGAGCCGAAAATGGAAAACTCATAATAGTTGTGAAACCACTGAGATGAGCTTGCTGCAAGTTCCTCGCCAAGAACGCGCGCGCTATAAGACTGCCGGCTTTTTTCGATCTTCTCTTCTGTTTTGCTTCTTCTTGCCTTTTTCGTAGAGGTTCCATGCGCCCGTTTGGTCAGGTAGCCTGTCTACTGTTTTCTTGAAGGCTGCAAGTGGCGACCAGCGTTTCACTAGTAGATAAAAATAGAATAGGGTGTTGAAAATGCCTGAATTAATCCATGGCACTTCATGCAGTGGTGCAACAAAGTATTTGCATCCAGCCTTCCAGAAGGCGCTTCCGGCAGATTGGGAAAGAGCAGCGATGTTTTCCGCTTTATTCTATACGTTTTTGTTCTATGGGGAGCCGCACTTCCCCAGGCCAAGGAAACCCCCTGCCACCGCTGAAACCATACGAGCCTGTGGCGGCTTTCAAAAAGGCCAAAAAGCGTTTGCCTAAGTTAACTGGTTGGTGGAAGATGTTTGACTATGGTGACGAAATCCCTTGACGTTTTCTGCGCAAACTTTGACAAGCGCAAGCCTAGAGTTTTCACTTAACTTCTAGACAATGTGGGTTTTAGTCGCAACGCAGTTTAGGATTATCAGATTCGGCTCGGTTGGACTCACGACTTCAGAAGCCATAGCCCATTTAACTAGTTCGCTTATTCTGCTCACTTGCTTTTCAGGAAGATTTCGCTCGAAATAATGTAAATACTCATGCAAGATTGTGTCGACCAAGTCTAGGATGAACATTCCAAAATAACCTTCTATGAAATTGTCCAGCCGGAAGTGCCAAAGCTCGACTTCCCGCCACTGCAAATTATCTAAGATGTTGTCGACGAAGAGTTCTATGGATAAATCGCCCCATAGGCAGCC
>Ga0315280_10005098_pt1 | contig 18941 bp, 30 predicted proteins | sample YL17G06_40_MG_FD_203697 | JGI IMG/M metagenome (GOLD analysis project Ga0315280, IMG submission 203697) | Sediment microbial communities from Yellowstone Lake, YNP, Wyoming, USA - YL17G06_40 | ecosystem: Environmental > Aquatic > Freshwater > Lake > Sediment | place: USA: Wyoming | collected... | reverse complement strand
AAGCTGTTTTTTGAAGGTTTTTTGGTCGCTTTCTAATTCATATATCATTGTTTTCAGCTCTCCTTTTTTCGTAGAGCCAAACTGTAATGTCTAGGGCTAACGCCAAGAAGGGCAAAAGCTGTATGAATGTCATGTTTTGCCGTGCCTCCGTTTTAATGCTTGGTAAAGTTCTTTGTCTATGTCCTCTAGTTTGCTGAGCATAATCTTTTCTGCGTCAATTTTGCCTAAGTCTTGAATGAAGGTTTTAGGGTCTGAAGTTCGCCATTCAGCCTCGTCTCTGATGGCTTCTTGGACAGCTTCCCAGATTTCGTTTATGCTAAGTATGGGTTCTAGGTCGCCTTCAAAAAAGTTGTCTAATGCACTTTCTTCAAACTGGAATTCGCCCCAACCTTCCTTCTTGCACTCCTCGTCTTGTCGTAGCTCCTTGATGTATTCTTGGATTTGTGGCAGGGCTAGAATCTTCTGCAAAAGCACGTCGTAGAACTTTTCCCTCTCAGCCTTCATTTTGCCGATCTTTTCTGATATTGGAAAATCTTTGCTCATGTTTTATTCCTCACTTTCTTCTTCCATTTCCACAGGTCTTCTCGCAACCGAAACGCCAACTTCTCAACAAAGCGGTATTTGATGTATTTTCCTAAGCCCAAGTCCACGAGCCAGTGTGAAACGGACATAAAGTTGATGTCGTTTGCGTTTATGGTTTCAAAGTGTTCTTTGGCTACCTCTAAGATTTTGTCATACTCGAAAATCATGTCGAATTCTTCGTTTATTGTTGTTGTCATGTTTTTACCTCTATCATTTTGTTTACGAGGGCTAAGACTGTAATGTTTTGTCCTAGGAGTATGCGTCCTTTGTTGGTTATTGCATAGATTTTGCGGGGTCGGTCATTTCCAATTGGCTGTTTTGGAAGGTGGGGTCTACCAGGTTTGTGGTCTATGGCAGGGTATATCCATTGGCTTTGTAGCAGACCTTTATTTTCTAAGTCGTTTAGCATTGGGTATATGGTGCTTGGTCCGAAATAGACACCGTGAACCTTTCGAATGTGTTTCATTACGGCCCAGCCGTGTAGAGACTGCTTTTCTGCTTGCATCAATATTATGTGCGGTAGCAACGCCTTGATTACTGTTTGTTTAAACTCTTTCACTTTTTGTCACCTCTCAAATTTCGACATATTAAATCTTGCGATACGCTTTATTTAAATGTAGTGTTTAACTTGTAGAACATAAAAACAGTTTGCACGTGCCTAGAGTGGGGCTGTGTCGGATAGTTAGGCGCTTTAGCCGTTCCCTCTTGCCTAGGGAGAAGGAAACAGAAAAAGCCATCCGACAGCAGCCCTTCCACAGGCGTTAACTTCTATATGGACAATGCTCAACATCACAGTGTCCGCAATTGTTTTTTCCTTTATCACATGGAGTTTTCGGCACGTAGGGTTCACCGTAGTATTGCTCATATTTCTTGGATGTATGTCGTCTTCCTTTTGTCATTTTTGTTTCTGTCTCCTGATTTGAGATTTCCTTTCGCAGGACAAGCGAACCCCATTAGCGATAGCAACTCGCTGTATCGTTTTAGAAATTCCATTCCTTTTGGGCTTGTTTGGTATATCATTCGATGAGTTGTTTGTCGCCCATCCAGTTTCGAATCCACAACTGGGTATGCATCTAATAGTCCAGCTTCAAGAAGTTGGGTGATGTATGCGCGAAAGGTTTTACTGCTTAGACTACACCTCTTTACTATATGGTATCTTAAGGCTGGCTTTTCCGTTGTTTTTAATATGTCGGCTATTTTTTCTAACATTTATGGTCCCTGAGCTACATCGCCAGTCTTCCCAAGCTTCTCTTCTTTCCACTCTTCTATTAGCAGCTTCTTTACGCCAGCATCGAAACGCACTTTCACAAGTATGGAGTCTGAAACTTTGAATGGGAACTGGCTGTCTTCAGCGAAGTCCTTCGGCAAGTAAATCAAGAATTTGCCGTCTTTTCTCTTGAACAGGCGCCCTCTTCCTTCACTAACCATTTTTCTGTTCACCTCCGACTAGAATCTTTAAGAGAATCCGAAGCAAAATCGCTTATTTAAACCCATATAGAAGAGTGTTCTATTCTAGCTTCTCGCTTTCCTTTATGTTGTTTCTTAGCTCGTCTATCAAGTCTTGCTGATCATCGAAGAACTCGCTAATCTTTTCCCGAGCCTCTTCCTGTGCTGTCTTAATCTTCTCCCAAATTTCTTGGTCAAAGTATTTTTGCACGGCTTCTTTTATAATGCTGTCGAAGTAGTCTGGTGCTCTGTCTCGTAGAGCTGCTGTTTCAACTCTATACAAGCCGTATGGCCATTTTTTAAATCGTGGATCCTTCTGAAGTTTTGCGATTTCTTTGGCGTCTTCAGGCCTGTGTGGTAGCTTGAACCGTTCCACTTGCTCTTTAGTAACTACGACTTTTTCGACAATTATGTCTTTAAAGCCTAAGTCGTGAAAAGCCTGTTTAAGAAATCTAACGATATCCTCGCCTGAAGGGTCAAAGTCTCCCAAGGCAATTACTATCGGTATTTTTCCTTCAGCCTTTATTTTTTCGGCTGCTTCAAAGAGTGGTCGCCATCCAGTGTAGCCTCTTTCATAGAAGGTATCTACGTTTAGGTCGCTTAGGATGGATTTGATTATTGGATAGTCTGCTTCTTTCTCACAAGCTGCTATGACTTTTTTGGGTTGGTTAAGCCACCTGGGAAGGTCATAGCGACTGCCAATATCTGTAAAAAGATTGAGCCATATTTCAACATGTTCCTTTGGAGTGCGGTATGTCCAGTCGCCTAGTTCGTATTCTCTGCCTGAGCCGTCTCTGATTATTCGCCAATCTATCTTTCCGTTTAAGCGTTGAGTTACAAGCCATTTGGATAGGGCCTTGTAGATGGATTTCGTGTTTGGCCACAACTTATCTACGAAGTGGTAGAAAATGTCTCGCATGGATGGATATTCGCCGTATCGTTCATAGGTTTGTGTGCAGTATGCCGCTATTGTTGATGGGTCCAGAGTTTTCCAATTTACCAATCTACTTATCCTCCAATACCTTGCGATTTTCGTAGGTCTTCTAAGACTTCAATTAGCGTGGCGTAGCAGACATCGGATTGAGACACCATTCGGTTTTTCACCGAGTATAATTAGAAGGACTAGTCCTATAAAAAGTTAGATAGAAGTTTCTTCTAGTTAAAAAAAGGGGAAGCTAGGGTTTTTTGACGAAGCACCAGTATTTGCCGAAATCTCCGAAGTTAAAATCTAGGTCTGGGAATCGTTCATATCCGTCTGGCGCGGTTGGCTCTGTATCGCTTAGTAACCATTGTAATGGTTTGCTTTCCTTTGCCGTGAAGGTTACGGTTTTTTCAATTTTCAATGGCAATCCACCTCCTGTAACGGTTATTAGGCTTGTTCGTCCATTATTACTCCATGCGCTCGCATATTTATTATCTCCTAAGAAATTGACGAAAATGCGGTATGTGCCAGGCTTAGTGAAAGTGTAGTCGATGGCGTATGTTCCGTCTGGATTGCTCATCACGGTCTTGACTGGTCGCATTGTTCTTGTGCTAGCTGTGTCGCAAACCATCATATCTAACGGTAAAGGATAGGCAGGAGGTCTTCCAGCAGGCATTCCAGCCTCAGTCACATATCGTTCTTCAATGAAGCCTGTTGCTCTGATGGTGAGTGGCGCATCTCCGTCAGTAGGGATGGCTTCCATTTTGATTCTTGTGCTTGCCAGATTCGGGTCGCATTTCAGTGTTATTTCCTCGCTCTTGCATGGCTCAAATTGAGTATCGCCTTCGAATATTACTTGAGTTGCGTGTAGACCTACTGTTTTAGGGTTGATGTCGAAAGCGTCTGGAGAGTAGCCAGAATTAGGCTGAGTTAACAGTTCGCTGATGTGAGCGCCATCTAGGTAGGAGTGAAGCCACTTTCCACCGATGCCTTCACCTGTGTCTTTGCGGGTTAAGTTAGCCCAGATGTTCGTGTAGAACGTTGTGCCTTTCGATGAGCGTCTTGGAACGCAAATGTAAACTTCAGTCGAAATCTTAGCCAAGTTTTCACCTCATAACAGGTTCCATTTTAGTTCCACACTTATGGCATTTAGGCTTTTTCTTTGCAGTCTTAGTCTTATGGCACTTTGGACAAGAATACAATATTTGACAACCCTTAAGCGACATCTTTTTCTCTTCTTAAAATTTCGTGTGTTGCTACATAAATTCCAGCCAGAATCCATGTATAGCGGTCTGCTATGAGAGGAAAAATTCCACATAAAATGAAGAGAATGGCAACTAAAAAAGGAACAATGTTAAATATTTTCTTTGTAATTTCCATCTTCTATCACTTGATGCCAGGAGCAGGGAAGACACCCTTACTCTTCTGGCAAGTGTAGATTTATTTTTGCCTCCACCAACTTTTCGGCTCTAACGTGTTCTCTTGCGTCCAAACGCCATCAACGAAGTCTGCCCAATAGACATTTTCTGTGAAGACTTTACCGTTCCATGTCCACTCTAGTGTGTAGTCGCCAAATGGATAGTCTAGAATCCACGCAACATAGCCATCTGCATCTGTGATTTGTGTTCCGTAGCCACTAAGGGTTACTTCTAACCCTTCTTGTGGCACTGGCTTACCTTGAACCAAAACGACGAATGTCTTGTGGACTTCTGGATTAACCAGCTCTTCGTAGTAGTACCAGTGTTGTTGTGAGCAGTCGATTGTTACTGTTTCGGAGTGAGGCCCATCCCACCACTCGAATGTGTATGTGTATGTTCCTGGTGCGTAGCCAGATCCAAATATGACTTCGCCAGTTGCGTCAGTCTTTATGGTTTCGAGTCCAATGGTTACAGGCAAGCCTACTATCGGCTTTCCAGTTTGTTCGCAAGTGAACACAATATGGATGAATTTACCGAGTGGTGGGGGACGAGGACGAGGCGGTTTATGGCGCCTGCAAGCTTCAACAAAATTACCCAAAAAATGGGGAACTAAAAAGGCGATTATCATCAGAGTTATCAGAAAAGCGGTGGCTGCTGTTTTCTTCTTTGACAAGTTTTTCTTATTCCTCCTTAATTTCGGTGAAAAAATGAGTAGCGACATGAACATATAAACACGTAAGTAAGTAAAAACTAGAAGAAAGTTCTATGGATGCGGGGGCCAGATTTGAACTGGCGATGTCTGGATTATGAGCCCAGTAAGCTGACCTGGCTGCTTTACCCCGCATCTTTCTTTTTTTGGTTTTCAAGTATTTGGCGCAGGTATTCTTTGCCGTCTCTGAAGAGTTGCAGGGCGTCTTTGACGTCTTTGTTCTGCATGATTTTTCGGATTACTAGGCGGTCTGCTAGTAAGCCTGTTATGATTAGGCCTAGCACTGTTCCGCCTGCCCAGAGGAGTAGCATTATTATGGCTTCTTCTATGGTCGTTTTGTGGCTCTCCTTTTTTGGTAAGCGTCTAAAATCTTATTCAGCTCGTATTCTAAAGCTTTGCTTTTGTGTCTTGCCCTGTGGAACGGTGGAAGGTTGCTTGGCGTGTCTTCGTGGATGCTCAAGGCTAGTGTGTTTTTGCCTTTCTTTCGCATGAAGAGGTGGAACTGGTGTCGGCGCCATTCTTGGTATGCCTTTTGTTTGTTGCATTTAACGTAGCCCAGAAGGGTTAGGGCTTCGCATAGGTTAGCCTCATTTACTCGGTGAATGTCCTTTCTCATTGGCAACTGCCTCTAATGCTTTTGCTAGTTCCTCGATGAATATGCTGTTTTGCCTACTTTGAATCGCTTGGCCTATCTCGTTTGCTCTTTTAATGAATTTATTACGTTTTTTAAGAAGCCCTTGAATTTGAGCGTCAGAGCTGACTCTTTTCTGGGTGCGTTCGCCAGCTTCATCAACAAGCTTTTTCAAGTTTTCCAAGTTTTCACTCCCCAACCTTTTTCTTGGCAGAATTCAGATACAACACGTTCACGTTCAGCTGTAGTTTTTGTTTGATTCCATCGTTTACGCCACTCTTCCTCAGATAATAATGCGTCTAAAACTTCACGTCTAACCACGAACATTTTAGGCTTCATGTAGCTTTACGCTCCTTTATGAATAGGCGTGTGTCTACGTCTTTGAGGATTCTGATTATTTTGTCGTCTTTTTTAACATAGGTCCTATTCTTGAACCACACAAGCTTTTTCCACAGTGCATCTTTGTCGGTTCCAAAAATGGCCAGAATCCAGTCAAACTCAGGAAACCAGCAAGGGTAAAGTTTCCATGAGAAGGTTTTGTCTTTTTCCATGATTTTTTTGCAGATCTCTTCAAGTTGGTCGTGTAGCTCATCCGTTTTGAAGGCTATGCAACCTACATATTGTTTACGTTTATGTTTATCTAGCTCAGGTTCTATTGCGGTAGCGACTTTCTGCACCAACTCCTCCGCCTTCCCCGTTTCTCCACTTTGGACAAACTCGTTTATTTGCCTCACCTCCTCTTTATATGGTTTAAGCATGGCTTCCAAGTTTATGAGCCTCTCTTTTTCATCGTTTTTCTCATCGAAAACCAGATCAACGTATTCTTCTTGTGGGTTCAGTGCCCACTTTTTGAGTGCATAATATAGTCTGTATGGTTCGTCCCAGAGTAATGCTCGTAGTTTGAGGTTTTGTTCTATGGTTACGCTTTTGTGGATTTTGATGTGGAAGCCTACTCCTGAGGGGCTGGTGAATACTTCTATTGGCACGTTTGGGATTATGCGTTTGGCTGACAGGTAGGCTCGCAACAATAGGACTGGTGAAGCGCGGTCTAGGTCTACGCTAACCATTTTTGTCATCATTTTTAGACCTCTTTCGTGTCTAACCACTCTACTTCTTCTTGTGTGAAGCCCATGCCAAGCATTAGAAGTCGCAGTTTTTCTCGCAGGTTTCCTAATATTATTTGTGCTCCTTTCAGTTTTTCTTGGACTTCTGGGTGTCGCATTGTGAGGGCGACGGCGCCGTGTAGTGTTGTGATTTCTACGGGTGTTAGGGTCAGTAGATAGGTTTTGCCTTGTTGCGTGGCTGTGATTACAACTTGGGAGAATTTCTTGAACATTTCTTTTTCATCCATTTTTTATTCCTCTATTGGTGTGTATTTTCCTATGCGAAGTAGCTTTTCCAGTTCGTCTTGTGAGAGTAGCCAGAAGGTGGCTGGCACGATGGCGTAGTCTTCTCTTCTAGCTTTATTGTAATCGTAGTCATACACTTCAAACCTTAATGTTTGTCCTTCTTTGGCTTCTGTTTTTGGTGGAGCTTTAACCTTTTGTCCTGTTGATGTGAGGATGGTTTCCCATTGGACACCCCATTCCCAGCGACTGTATTCTGTTGTGCGGGCGCCTTCGTATGGTGGTTTCTCCATTCCGCTTGTTAGGAGGGGGATTGCGTAGCCTACTTTGGCTACCCATGCTCGCAAGAGTTTGTTTGCTAGGGCTTTCACTTTTTCTTGCACTGCTTCGTTTCTGTGGCATTGACCTTCCATGTGGGCTTCTAAATGTCTTTCAGCTCCTGGAAGCGTGTAGGCGTAGTAGATGACGTAGACAAATTGTTTCCATAGGGCTGGGAGTTCGGCGATGATTTCTGTTATCCAGTAGCGTATTCGGGCTATTCTGCGCCTTTTGGCTGCTATCCAGCCTGTCATGGTGCGGTGGGGGGCTGGAAAACGAATGTGCCATGCTCTTTCTCGGGCTATGCGTTCAGTTTCCTTTTCTTCCATGAGCAACACGGCTAGGCTGTCTTCGACTGTGCTGACGTTTTTGCGGATGACTTCTGCCCTGCGGGTTTGGTCTTCTGTTGCTAGGTGAGGCAACGTGTCTCGGACTTCTCTTTTCCAAGCCCGCAGTTCGGTTAGCCATAGACGTGTGAGCCAGCTTCTTCGGCGTTCCTTATACCAGTGGAGCCAGTAAGTCCAGATGCCTGACAGTGTTGGTCGTTCACGGAGCATCCGCTCAAAATATGCGATGCGCTCTTCGCTGTGGGCGATTTGCCGCCTTGCCTCAGCCTCCGCCATCAGCTCAACTCTCTTTTAAGACTGTAGTAAATGTTCCTTCCGTCAATCAGAGGTTCAGTTTCAGACAAGGCCTCACTTAGCAACGGTTCTATTTCCTCAAACTCTTCTCTTCGGCAATAGTCTGCATTGAAATCATATCTGCTATGCCTCCAAATTGGTTGGTCTTCATACCCGCATTTTGGGCAAACCCTCATTCTTTCACTTCCTTATGATAATACTCTTCTAAATCGCAAAAGGGGCAATCTCGTAATCCGTGTTTACCATGTCCAAAATATTTACCGTGTTTTGGGCACAATCCGCCACCAATAGCATCTACAATGAGTGCATCTCTATTTCGTTTAGCCATACTCAAGGATTTTCTTTCGTTATTCATGGGTTCACTTCCAAATCGTCAACCGCTTCGGAATATCCACATCCAATTTTTTTTCATTCCTCCTTTCAAATTCTATGTCTTTGGTCTTGTTTCAAGCATCTCTTTTTTACAATGTGGACATTTCATTGTTTTGCCTCTAATTCTTTGGTGGTTAGGCTTTGGGAGACTTACAAGACTGTTCATACAAGCAAAATTATCGTTATTATATCGGCAATTAGGACAGTCCAATTCATTGAATAGTCTAGTCAAGCTTTCAGCTCCTTGCCTTTCTGTGTCAGCCTATAGACAGTCGGTTGAATAGAGGTATAGGGATTTGGCAGAGCCTCAATTAGACCTTTCCTTTCAAGACTCTCTATTGTGGTTATCTTTGCATATTCAACAGGCTCACCACGTCCTAGTCCATGCTTTTGAAGGCGACAAGTTTGTGTTTGCACCGTATGTCCAATGAAGTTCAAATCAACACCAAGCTCCCATCCTTCTTGCAAGAGCCTAATTACTTTGACTTGTTTCTCACTAAGTTTCATTTTTGTCACCACATTCTCTTTTTATGAGCCGTTGTCCTCTGCCTAAACCTAAACCGACACCTAATTTATGGAAGCATGGTGTTCTATGGGTTGTAGGGGTTTCACAGCAACATAGCCATGCGCACGAATCAAATGAAGCATTAGCAGTTCGTCCTTGAGCAAGTCTCCGTCTGGCTTGAACTTGTTTTCTCCACATTCAGGACATTTCATTGTTCCTTCTGCAATTGCCTTTTTAATGTCTTGTATGGCTTTAAGGACTTCTTGCAGTTCCAGTTTTGGTTTGCTCAGTTTGGTGTCTATGTATGTGAGGGGATAGTTTAGTAGGGCAGCGTGGACTTCGCAGATGGCCGCTTTGGCTTGCTCTGTTCCTTTTATGAAGAGTAGAATTTCTATCTCCCACTCCTCTTGGTTTTCTTCGGTCATGACTTTTCGCCTTTGTTAAGTTTTATGTTTCCGAGTTTTTAAATTGGTGTGGTTTTGTCTTCTATAAGATTTGTCTATTGAAAGTTTTAAGAGTGGAAACGGCTAATTAGTTGTTTGGGTGTCAGTTTGCCTCCGTCTCCGAGTTTAGAGTTTGTGCATGCTAGTGCTACTTTGTCGAGGCGGTTTGTGAGTTGGCTGAGGAGGGCAGCTAAGAATTACGGTGACTTGCTTGAGCTTAAGGCTGTTGTAGATAATAGGTTGAGGGAAGAGCGTGTTGAGGAACTTACGGGCGCGGAGAAGACTAAGCTTACTGAGGCGATTATGGCTTATGAGAAGATTCTGGCTGATTTGGGGAGATTTGCGAAGAGCGATGTTATGGATACTTTTCGGATTACGGGTGAGGGTTTGATTAAGTGGGTTGGCGATGAAACCATTTCTTTGGGTTATACGGGTATGCGTGAGAGGTCTGCGCAGTATTGGCTTTGGGATGTTAAGACAGGTTCGAGGGCAGAGGAAATATCGCTTCCACCTGAAAAGAAAATGAGGGATGTTTTAGGTTTCTATCGTGTGGAAACTTATGATGTGTTTCATGTTCCGAGTCAGGAAGAGGCTGAAAGAGAGTTGCTAGATTTTCTTGAGAACGTTAAGAAGTGGCCTAGAGATCGGCTGACCTATCTTATTCGGTCTGTTTATCCTTTGAATGACGACACAGGCGGCTTTTGGACTGTTGTAAGAAAAATTGTTGAACTGCAAAGTTTGAAGGATGTTTGGGATGATTTCTTAAGCGATTGGCATTCTACGGTGCAAGGTGAACTAAAGAAGATGCCTCAGTTTGAGGTTTTAAAGACGGTTTTATTATCTGAGTGGGAAGCTGGAAACTACGTGAGAGACGTTGTAGATGAAGTTAAGAAAGAGTTAGTTGAGAAATACGCTGAAAGAGTTGCGGACCCAGACGATGTTAAAAGCGAGTTTTTGGCGAGGGCTAAAGAGGTCTTTTTGCAAAGAGTGACACCAGAAAGCAAAATCATAGAGGCCTACGAAGAAGTTAAAAGCCTTGTGCCTGCCGAGAAGCTTGAGCTTACAAAGGCAGGGTTAGCTAAGGCTATTCGCTGGGCTTTCTTGCATCCGCAGATCAGCCTTGAAGCTTTCGCTTCTGGACAAGTTTTTCCAGTAGGCTTCACGACAGAACAGGCTAGGGCGATTGCGGCCAAGATTTTTGAGAAAGTTGTAAAGAAACCTGTTGCACCACCTGTTAGACTTACATCTGAAGAAACGGGCAGATTAGCGGAGTTTTTCATTGGTATGTTAAGAACGGCGGGAGTGCCTCTTCCAACGCAATACAAGTCTGAGTTTGAGAAAGCTATGGACATCACGAAAACCTATGAAGAGAACTTGCCACTTGTTCGCAAAGTGGCTGAAGGCATAATAAAAAGAATCGTGGCTCCTCCTGCTAAAATTGAGTTTGTGAAGGTTCGTTTCTTGAAGGATATGCCTGCGATTGTGGGTGCTGACATGAAGGTTTATGGACCGTTCGCTAAGGGCGATGTGGTTGAGTTGCCTAGGGTGAACGCTGAAGTTATAGTGAAACAAGAGATTGCTAGTTATACGCTTGTGCCTCCTGCGTTGCCGACAGAGAAGATTGAGGCTTTGAGAACCGTGGCGAAGGTTAAGGCTGACGATTTGGGGTTGGAGTGGTCAGAAGAGGTTTGGAGTCGGTTTTGGCACGAGTATGAGGCTAGGGCTAGGGAATTGTGGGCTACGAGAGGCGTAACATACCTTGAGGAAGAAGTTGAAAATGTCTTAAAGGCTGTGGCTGCCCCCATAACTCCGCCTAAAGTTAGAAGAGAGCGTGTCAGACCGCCAAGAGTAGAAGTTCCTGTAGAGGCGCCAGCAGAAGTTTTTGTAGCACCAGTCACAATTCCTAGAGTGTCGATTAGCAAGCTTCCATTTCCAAGAGCACCAAGCACTGAGGAACAGGCTATTCTTTGGGATGCTTTCAGGTATGAAATGGCTAGGCTGGGGCAAGACCCTTTCAGATGGCGAGACAACTTTATGATGCATGTGTTAAATAGACCCTACCCTGATTGGGCGACAGTTCTTAAGAACTTCAATGACTTTATAGAAGCCATAAGGACAGGGAAACCGTTTAGGCTTTTGCCTCTTGTCACCTTGCCTATGCCTTGGAGAGAAGAAGAGGAGCAGCGTAAATACGATGCGATCCTACACTTTATTGCCACGAAGCTTTATGCATCAATGGATGAGCTACTTCATGGACTTTACACTTATGGAGTGGAAGTAACAGAAGACGACATTAAAAAAGCCGTGAAGAAAGGGTTTACTGAAAAAAACGTTTGGCTTACATCAGTGAGCAAAGAAGCCCTAGAAAGCCTAACAGGAGAAAAATTGTAAGCTCTCGAGTGTTGCAAAAGTCATGGAAAAATACCATTAAAAATTCTCTCGAGGTCTAATAAAAAAAAGAAAGGGAGTTTATTCAGCTCTTCCCGCTGCGCCCATCGTGTAGACTTTGCCATACAGTGGAGAGCCTGGCCTTGCACGACTCTTCTTGTGGAACACGCCTGTCTTCAATCCAGCGGCTTTGACGGCTGTCTTGACTATCACGTTTCTCTCTGACCTTACAGCGATACCGAGAGTCTTGTGTGCAGCTGTTGTGAAGGCGTTCTTTACTTCGACACGCCCTGCGCCTGGAGCACGCCTACTACGCACGAAAATCGTGAGATGTTTTTTGGCAGCAGTCGCCATTATTAAATTTCCGCCCGGCAGAGGGGTGACAGCGGCTAATATTGCTGGGCTTACTCTGGCCCATTTCGCTGGCATATTTTACACCTTTCGGATTCATTTAATGCTTATCTTAAAATTAAGGTTGTCGTAAACTTTTTATTGCTTTGTCTACCTACTGTAAACTCATGTCTAAGGTTCACAGGGTTAAGGATCCGAAGAGGGTGGTTAAGCGTTATAGGACTATTCCTTATGATGAGTTGGCTGAGATTTTGGGGAAGGGTGATGAGGCGTTTTTTGAGGATTCTAGTGAGCAACCGTTGAAGCGTCAGACTGTGTGGAAGGCTGCGCGAAGGCTATCGGAGCTTGTGGGGAAGCGGGTTAAGGCTGAGCGGGCTCTTTTGCGGGTTCAGAATGGAGAAGCTATTGAGGGCTACGCCTTTTCTTTAGCGGAGAAATAAGGGTTAGGTTTTCTTTTGTTTTCGTGTGATGTTTAGGCTGGTTAGCTGTTGGAATAGCTGGACGATTTCTGTGCCTGACAAATATTTGCGTTTAGGCTTCTTTTCTTCAGTCATGAGCGTGGTCGTCCTTGTTTTAGTTGTTCCTCTATATCTTCGACGACTTCTCTGAGTTCCGACGTAGACATCTGTTCAACATCAGTCCACTTAATATGAAATGCGGGAAGTTTAGAAACTGCTTCGCGTAGGCGATTAATGAGTTGAGTCTTTTCAAACTCCTTTTCTGGTGGCATCCCTTTGTAGCATCTGTCATAATGCCTTGAATATTCTTCTATGGGCACTTCTTGTCTGCACCAAGGACATTTTACCATGTTTTTCGCCTTATGCTGATGTTCTTATTCGGGCTAGTGCTGCCTCGTAGTCTGCTCTTAGGCTTTTTGCTTCTGGGCTTCTTAGTCCTTCGAGGCATTGATAGAGCATTTTCATGAAGATTACTGTGTGCAGTCCTAGTGTGGTTTTGGTTTTGTCGAACCATTTGTTCCAGTCTTGTTTTCCGAGGAAGACATTGGTTAGTTCTTTGCGGAATTGTTCTCTGACATTTAAGGCTCTGAGTTTTCCTGTTTGGTCTAGTCCTTCGAGTGGTGTTAGGCGTTCGGCTACTCGGTCTATGAAGGTTTGCATGTCAGGTTCTATGGCTGGCGGTAGCGGAGGTCTTGTTTGTTTGTAGGCTTCTTCTATGTTTTGGGTTTGCTCCATTATTGGTCCTACCAAGTTCATGCTTTTTAGAAACTGAATCCAATAGTTTGTGGCTGGGTCGGGTATTCCAGCGGTTTTTTTAGGCATAGGCGTAGCCTGTTAGGTAGCCATTAATCATCTTCTCATAGAAGGGAAGTAGCGGTTCTATGTTGAAGCCTGCGTTGTCGAGGACTACTAGGATCGTGAGGATGTCGGTTGTTTTTTTGAGGGTGGTTTTTAGGCGTATGATTGGGTCTGTTTCTCCTTGCAGGTAGCTGAGTTGTTGTTTGAGGTCGATGTTTTCTTGTTGGGCTTCGTCGAGTTTGTCTGCTTTTTCGAGGGCTTGGATTATTGTTTGGTGGACTGGTGTTTTGCGTATGTCGTCTATGGTCATGCCATGTTTTACTGCGTAATTCGCATATGCTTGCCAGATTGCTTTGCCTAGGATGATGTATTGTTGGCTTTGGGTTGTGGCTTCTTCTGCTATTGCGCCTTCGACTGTGTCTAGGACGGTTTTGCGGGCGATTTCTTCGGGTTCCATTTCTTTTGTTTGGCTCAAGTAGTATTTCTGGATTTGTTTGAAGGGCGTTACGAAGTAGGGTTCCCCTTCCTCTGAAAAAGCGATCAGGCCCTTTTCCATCATCATGACGACTTTGTGGATCTCTTTTCCGCTGACTTTTAGGTTATGCGATATCGTGGGAGCTAAGCCTTGTTCTCCTTTGTGTTCCGTTAGGTATTTGGCAATTTCAAGCGCTTTTTGTTCATCTAACATTGCGATCCCAGATTCATTTTGGTAAGGCTACTATGATGGCAATCAGTCCTAGGGCAACGACTGCGCCTAGAATCCACCATGTTCGACGGTCTATTTTCTCAAGTATTTTTTTGACCCATCCCATGTCGTTTTCGAGAGTTGCTACACGCTCGGCTAGGCTTTTTGGGTCTTTTTTTGAGTGAGACATGAACCAACTTCCTAAATGCTTTAGCTACTTTTAATGGCGTTCGCTAAATTGTTAAGCGATCTAAGACCTAAATCGAGAACCACGGAAATAGCGCCAGCGATCGTGATAGCGTAAGGAGCATACTTCGTTCCAGCAGTGGCTACTTGAATGAACTGTGAGATCGTGAGCATGTAGAATTCGAAGCGTGCCCACGTGGCGTAAAGCTTGTTCTTGTCATACTGGATTTTTCCGTTCTGTTCAAAGTACGTGTAAGCGTAGCCTAGAATGTTCCGTAGAAACGTGAAGGCAGTGCCGCCAGCGCCAGTCGCAAAGATGTACACTAGACAGCCCCATACAGGCAACCACTCTGGCGAAATTGTTGAAACATCCACAGTTTGAACGACAACCGAGATTCCGCTTAGAACACCTGCAACGAAAAGCAGTAGAATGATGGCTTTCTTATAGTTTAAATCCACAGAGTTTCACCTAGCTAATATTTAAGCGGAAAAGGTTTTAAGATTTGCTGTGATTTTTTATTTGCTCAAAATTTTGAAGTCGTCAAGCCAAACATAGATGTAGCCATTACTGGTTCCACCAGAATAAACTCGAACGTCTATAATTGCAAAGACGTTAGTTTTATTGGGTGTTGTAATACTCTTAAATAGTTGAAAAGCAAACACCCTAGAATAATTAGCATTTTTCCAATTACCTGCAACGTAAACTTTGATTGTAAATGTTGTATTTGTTGGCAGAGGAACAACAAGTCGCATCCACTTATTTATTGGTATATCAGTACTAGCACCAGCTACTGGTGCTCCCAAACCCAAATGAATAAGTTCATCAGTATCTTTTCGGATTATAAGTTGTTGTGCATAGGTTGTCTGGGGGGTGCCGTTCCAGTTTGAGTAACCATCGCCCCTTAAACTGTAAGGGGGGGATAGAACATAATCAGTCATTATATTTTTAGTAACCGTATCTAAGCTGTATCCACCAATCGTTATTTTTTCTATATCCCAATCATGATAAAGCCCATCATCAAAATCGTCCAGCTCATCCACAGTGAAGGTTGCGTCTGCGCTGTTTATCCAGTGAACTGTCACAACTCGCTCGTATGTCCATTTTAGGTTTGTGTATCCGCTGTCCGTGTAGGCTTTTAGGATTAAGGTTATGTTTTCTTCTTTTTCGCCGTTGGGTAAATCTCCTGTGCTTGGTTTGGCTCTTGATGCGAACTCGTCTAGGTTGATGTAGGCGTTGGCTCCGCTTGCGAGCAAGCCGAGATTAACCGTGCCGAAAGTGTAGCCTGTGGCTGAACCTGTTATTTGAAAGTATAAGCCTACATCGTCGTAGTTGAAGTAGCGTATTGTTAAGCCAAACTTCGCGGGGTCGGGTAGGTTCACTATGTCTCGGTAGATTGTGCGTTTAGGCTCTGGGTCTGGCGGGTCAACGTTTGAAAGTCTTAAGTCTATCTCGCTCATTTAATCACCTATTGTCGTATGAGCCTCCATTTAAGTCTCCTGCGGGGCTTGTTCCATAGGGGTCTCGCACTTCTATTGGGATGCTTCCTCCGCTTCTGTTGTCGTAGCCTTGCGGTTCAGGCATCCATATTGTGCCCACCAAATTGTCGTAGTTGAATGCTGACGGGTCTAAAACGATTTCTTGTGCCATATTTTGGATTACTGGCGAGAGTTGGCTACATTTGTGGGCAAACGTGCCTTTGCCAAGCAGGTTTCTCTGCGTCTGCTTACTTTTCCAGTGGATGCCCATTTGTTAGTCTCCTATGGTGCAGAACCAAACTTCGTATGGCGATGCCGTGCCTTCAGTCCATACTAGGCATATTTGTCCGTTTTGAACGTTTTGGTTTGTGGAGAGGTAGGCGGGGTTGTTGTAGGTGTGTTCTGGGAATAATGTTGCTTCTGGCGTTAAGACTTGTATTACTCCGTTTAGGTTTCTAAGTTTTTGCTGTTTGATTACGCCGTCTTTAACATAGTATAGGTATCGTCTTCCTCCTTTACCGCAAGCGATTACTGGATAGCTAGCGCCACTTTCGCATAGGATTGTTTCGCTTGTTAACTCATCGTTAAGGAAACTCTTGTGTGCGAGTTCGCCTGTGGATTTGATATAAACTATGTCAATTATTTCTGGGTCTCCAATGTTCTGTGCTTCGCTTGCAGCACAGAAGTCGCTGAAGCCCGTGCCGAGTGTGGCGATTGCAGTGAAGCCGTTTTGAAAGAGTCTAGTGGTTTCTATGGCGATGTTATAGTATAATTTGTTGTCAGCGCCTTTTGCCAATGCTAACATGTTGAAGGGACTAGAAGTTTTGTACGGCAGTATTTGTGCGCCACCAGTGGTTGTGCCACCATAAGGAACGCTTTGGTCGTTGTCTGTAGTGCCGTAAACTGAGCTTCCATGAAGCCCAATACCTGTTTCCAGCCCATGCGTTTGGTGATAAATTGCAAAATCCTGCTCACCGCTCAAATTCGAGAGAACGGAGCCACCTTGGGCGCCAATTAAGCCTGATGCCCCCCTTCCAGCTTTCAGCGTTAGCGTTTGCCCTGAAATTATGTAAGGGCGCCATTGAGCCGTTGCGCCATTGCTACCAGTAAGGTATGTTGCAAGGTCTATGTCTTCGTTTTCGACATCTTTTGAACCTCTGTTCGGATAACAAACGTCAACGTTGCCACCGTAATAGGGGGCAACGGAAAATGTGAACATAGCTACAGGGTCAGTCCAAGTTTTTCCGTCTGAGCTAGCAACGTAATATGTTTTTAAGTCTCCGCCGTGCCAGTAAATAATAAAAAAGTTGGTCCCGTCATAGAACACTTTTCGTTGGTAAGTGTCCCGCGTTGGGTCTCCTACACCACCATTTACTTCTGCTACTTTTTGCGGAGGTACTGTAAGTTGCTGTATGGGCATTGCCAAAGCAAAAGGGTTTAAGGCACTGCACTTATGTGCAAGTGTCGATTTTCCAGTTAAGTGTCGCATCGACTGTTTAGTTTTCCAAGCAACAGCACACACTAGGGACCCCAGATGCGGATGTAAAGTTTCCCTGTGCCTGTTGTTGTTTTTGCGTATATGCGTCTTACTCCTTTGCCTGTCATGGCTAGGCTTCCGCTTGCGAAGATTTTTGTCGAAAGGTCGTCTACGCTGCGGTCGAATTCTACGAGGTGGTCTTGGCTTTCGGCTATGAGCAGGATTTGTTTTGGGTCGGCTGTTTTTATGTCATAGTGAGCTTCCGTTGTGGATGTTACGAGGACCATGCGTTCCGTTGGAGCGTATTGTTCTTCTACGAGGGTTGGTTTGGACGGTATGCGTGGCGGAGGCAGTGGCCAAGGTTCAGGTATGACTTCGTTTAGGTAGCGTGCTTGTTCAGGCGTGAAGCGGGGTTCGGGTGTGGGCAGGAACGGTTCTTCCACTGGTTTTTCGTAGAGTAGGATGGGTGTGCGGATTGCCCGCTGAAGCTTTTTCTGTTCTGGCATTTCACTTTGCCCTTGCTCTCATTCCCTGAAGCTCTTGCAACACTTTTTGTTCGAATGCGCCTAAGCCTGCCACTGAAGAGCCACCCTTCACGAACTGAGCTTGGCCGTTGGCGAAGATGTGTAGGAAGTCGCCGTCTGGTTTTCCTGGGTAGCCTACGACTTCGTATTCTGCGATGACGAAGTAGTACTGTTGTGTGTCTGCCTGTTTGATTCTTAGGTATTGGCTGTCGTCGTAGCTCCATCTGTCGATTTCGATTGGCTGGTCTATGGGGGCGATGGCGCTGGTTATGGCTTCGTCCACGTCTTTGCTCAGCAACGGTTGCGTTAGCCACCACAAGTATGTGGATTGGGCTGCACCAAGGCCTAGATATTGCAGGTGGACTATTCTGTTCTTTTTCAGGTTGCCATGCAACGACTCGAAGCTTGTGTCTGTTCCAACTACTAGCTCATAGAGGGTTGTTTTGGCTCCTGAAACTTCTACTTTCTTGCGGTTGTTTCTGACAGTGACGACTTGCAGATAGCCCGAATCAAAGTCTGGTCCTGTATGAATTATATGCCCAGCCTTCAAGACAGGCAGTCTTGTTGCGTAAATGACTAGGGGTTTAAAACTCGTTTTTCATTCCTCCTTCTTCTTGTTCCTATTTAGTTTTGTGTGTTTTTTGATTTAAGACTTTCCCTACGCTGGAATGATGGGGTATATGCCTGACTGGCTTACGAGGAAGTTTGCTGTGACGACTGCGGGTTTTGTGATGTTGATTTGGGCTGTGGGGCTGTGGCTTGCGACTTGTCCGTTCAGTGTCCAGCTGCGGAAGGCGTAGGTTAGCACGAGGTCTGGGCTTTTTGGGACTGTGGCGAATTTGTGTGTGCCTTTTGTCAGGGCTATGGCTTTTGGTGTTGCTACTAATTCTTTGCCATCCACTAAGATTATTGTTCGTATTGGTTTTGACGTTAAGAAGACTTGTACGGTTGGTTTGGCTCCAACTCTGCTGATCAGCCAGCCTAAGCCGACTAGACCTGCGATTCCGCCTATCACAGCTACTGCTTTCTTGTTCAAACTCATCAACCAAATTTACTATGTGCTTTCGTCTTTAAAGAACTTTTGTTATAGAAGATTATTCCATAAAGATTTTTAAGGTTAAAACAACCTAAATTAAGTCGGAGAGGAAAAGGGGGAATAGTGCATGTTTTGGCTTTCTTTCTCTTTTTTCAACAAAATGAGAGGTTGCCTTTTCTATGCGCCTTTCTCCCCCGAGCCTCTTTTAGAAGGAGGTGAAAGTATTGAA
>Ga0315280_10005097_pt1 | contig 18942 bp, 22 predicted proteins | sample YL17G06_40_MG_FD_203697 | JGI IMG/M metagenome (GOLD analysis project Ga0315280, IMG submission 203697) | Sediment microbial communities from Yellowstone Lake, YNP, Wyoming, USA - YL17G06_40 | ecosystem: Environmental > Aquatic > Freshwater > Lake > Sediment | place: USA: Wyoming | collected... | reverse complement strand
CAGCCAGCTGGAATAATGACAGAGCTAAGCTTCGATAACTTCACATCTTATTTGCTTCACTAGCTCCGCCGCCTTGTCAGGGCTAACCTGAATCGTGTACAACTGTCGCGGAGTACGAAGCTTCAATTTGACAACGTCCTTTAGCCTTTTCACACGGCATTCGACGGCCCGCTCCGATATCCTAACGAACTCTTCTGTGTCTGCGATTACTGAGGGCATTAGATGACCAGCCCTTTTGGCCCGTAAGAACGATAGCGTGAATATAAACCTGAACAGGTTTCAAGCCGAAAATACGAGCAGCTCTTCTTCGTACCGCCTTCCACCCACCACGGATCCTGGCGGCTTTCTGTCGACTCGCCTCCCAGCGAGTAGTTCGCCAAGTTTTCGGTCAGCCTCCTCACGCGAAATGGTTGGCTCCGTGAGCAACTGTATCGGAACATCTATCCCGAGGGGCCGGGAGGGTATGACGTGCCGCGTCACCTTATGAGGTAGAAGGCGCCCCTTGAGGCCGAATTCGCGAATTTGCCGTTTGGTGAAAATTGGAACTGAGATCACAAAGTTCACTTCGCCGGATTTCAGTCGTTGGACCGCGACGATTTCGGACAGGTACGTCACAGCGTGACCTTTCTTGACCATGGCCTTTTCCAAGCTGACTGCAGTCCTTACGCGTTCGATTGGATCCATGGGTTGAGGTAAAGAGAACTCCGCCCCATTCTTTGTCAAGATAATCGCCAGAGAGTTATAATTCATGGCTCCGAGGTCAAGATGCTGCCTTGAATAATTCAGTTCAGCTTCCCTCAACAATATTTCGGCAAGCGATTCTGCTTCGTCGACCTTGAAGAGCCTGAACCAAGAACCAACCTTGATTTGAGCACTGTCGTAATCGACAAGGCAGCAGGGAATGAAACGGCACTTCAGCAACTTCAGCGAGCTGAAACGATGCATTCCGTCGAGGATTACGTAATCTTCTCGGTCAACAATGAGCGGGTCGCGAAGTTGCCCTTGACTTAGTATTTCATTCGCGAGCGACCCGACGATTGGATCGATGACTTCCTCATGGGGTTTCAGCTCGTCAACATCAACCATCGATATTCGGAAACTCAGATTTGACGAGCTAATCTCCACTGCTCAGCCCTCGACGAACAAGGGACTTGAAGTGGAGTAGGCTCTAAGGGTTACTAACAAATCTTCGTTTTGAAAAGGGCGGGGAATTAATCTTTGAAGAGAGTGAAAACTGGTCGGCCTGGTCCAGGCGCGACCTGAGACTCGACTTACTTCGTGAACTTCGTCATCTTAGTGCCGCAAGTCGGGCAGGTTGCACGCAGCATGTTGCGGCCCTTGGCAGTCTTTTCCATCGTGGTCTGATCGTCAGGCACAGTTTTCTTCTCCTTACATTTCACGCAAAACATTTCGGCCAATGAACATTCCCTCCCCTTTCTGAATCGACTGTGTTAGCGCATGGCGAAGCCATAAAAGGCTTTGCTAATGAAACCGGAAAGTCGCAACATTTCTTGACGAACTATCTAAGTTTTGATTAGTCAAAAGCAATCCTGAAACTAGATTTCTCAAAAACGATGATACCATAAGCAAGTCCCAACGATAGCAGCTCGTTGGTGGACCAATTGTCCGCCCGAAAACTAATCTCAATTATTGGCACCGGTAAACTCGGAAGCGCCGTAGCTCTACAAGTAGCTCAAAGAGAGCTGGGCGACCTGAGACTCATCGACATAATCCAAGGTCTCCCTCAAGGCGAAGCCCTCGACCTAGGTCAAATGGCCGCAGAACAGGGCGCCGACGTAGATATTGTTGGTTCAAATGATTACAAGGACATCGCGGGATCGGACCTCGTCGTCGTGATCGGCGGCCTAGGACGCAAACCCGGTATGACGCGACTGGACTTACAGGAAAAAAACGAAGCAATCATACGAGACATCAACGAGAAGATCGTCGAATACGCCCCCAAGACATTGGTGTTAATGGTCACTAACCCGCTTGATGTGATGACCTACCTCGCCTGGAAGGTCACAGGATTTGAACCCGCACGAGTCTTCGGGCAAAGCGGCATGTTAGATACGATGCGTTTCAAGTATTTCATCGCCAAAGCGCTGGGAGTTTCGAGAAGCTCAGTGCAGGCTGTGGTGATCGGGGAGCATGGGGATTCGATGGTTCCCTTACCAAGGTTCTCCACCGTGAGCGGCGTTCCTATCACGGACCTCCTCTCACCCACCCAGGTGAATGAGGCCGTTGAGCGCACGAGAAAGATTGCAGCAGAGGTCATCGCGCTCAAAGGAGCGACAATCTACGCACCAGCGAACGGAATCACTCGCATGGTTGAGAGCGTAATCAAAGACAAGAAGATGGTCCTATGCCTAACCGCACACCTGAACGGTGAGTACGGCCTCAAGGACGTCTACGTTGACGTCCCAGCAGTCCTCGGTGCACGCGGCGTCGAACGCGTGATAGAGCTCAGATTGAACAGCGAAGAAAGAGCGGCCTTCCTCAAGTCTGTGGAGGTTGTGAAGACCGCCTGCGGCTACCTGAAGACCGTTAAGGTCTCCTAGGCTCGCCCATCTTCCGGGCTCTAGCGACGCGGTTCGCGATTTGTGCTGCCACAACGCCGGCGGCAATTCCAGAATCTATGTTTACCACGGCGAGACCCAACGAGCATGCCTGAAGCATAGCCATCAATGCGGCCTCCCCATGGCCCCCGTATCCGTAACCTGACGACGCGGGTACGGCTATGAGCGGCAAGTCGACCAAGCCCGCAATGACCGTGGGCAACGCGCCTTCGCGGCCGGCTACGACGATCAATGCGTCCACATCGTTCTTCATCATATTCGTTAACGGTTCGATCAAGCGGTGAATTCCTGCAACACCAGCATCCGCTTCAACAAATGTTTCACAACCCATCTCCTGTGCGATCATCGCAGCCTCCTCGGCCACTGCTAGGTCAACTGTTCCAGCGGTTATGATGCCCACTCGGCCGCCAGTCTCGGTCTTCTTATACCCTTCCTTTCGTATAACAACCGATTTCGCGTGCGGGAATTTCTGGACGCGATGGCTGCTGAAGGTCTCCATTAGTCGAGTAACCTGCTGGTCGCTGACTCGACTTACGATTGCCCGACCATTCTTGTCTAGCATTCGCGTGCAAATCGCGACCAGGTCTTCGCTTGATTTTCCCTCGGCGAAGATAATTTCTGGGACTCCGCGGCGTAGATCTCTTCCTACGTCTAGCCTCGCAACGTTTGCAACGTTTTCGATGGCATTGATCTTCAGTGCCCTTTCCGCCTCGTCCACGGAGATTTTTCCTTGGGCGAGTTTCTCAAGAATCTCTCGCAAGAATTTTCCCCAGCTTGGAAACGCCTAAGTACAATGACCTACGTGACGTACCATAAAATGTTAGCAGCAAAACCTCGTAAACACACACCGCCAATGAATGAAGTTCTGCCCAAAATGCCGCCGAATCTCCGCGACAAAGCGAATCTGATACTGAAAGAGCTCAGAAGTTTCGGGAGGGTGATGGTCGCATTTTCTGGTGGGATAGACAGCACACTCGTTGCATATTTGGCGAAACTTGCGCTTGGTAAGGATGCGATTGCCGTAACCGCTGATTCCCCGAGCCTGCCATCATCAGAATTGGAGGAGACCAAGCGATTCGCGAAAGAAATCGGAATTCAACACATAATCATTCGGACTGAGGAATTGGAGGACCCGAAGTACGTATCCAACCCTGCCAACCGATGCTACTTCTGCAAGAAAGAGTTGAGCGAGAAGCTGAAGCTTCTTGCGGCGGACCTGGGCGTTTCGGTGATCGTAGATGGAACCAATGCCGATGACTTACAGGGTCACAGGCCCGGTGCGGCGGCTCTGGCCGAGGAAGGAGTGAGAAGGCCACTGTCAGAGGTGGGTATGACTAAGGCTGAGGTGCGAGAGTTGGCACGTTTGCTCGGCCTCCCGAATTTCGATAAACCTTCGATGCCATGCCTTTCTTCGAGAATTCAATACGGACAATTAATCACCCCCGCGAAGCTCTTACGAGTCGAGAAGTCAGAGAACTTCATCCGGTCGATTACGGGGGTAAAGGAACTGCGGGTTCGAGATCATGGGAACTTGGCAAGGATCGAGGTTGGAAGAAACGAACGGAATCTCTTCTTCAGCGAGGACATGTTGGATAAGATAGGGAAGGCGTTGCGAGAGTTCGGTTTCACTTACGTTTCTTTCGACCTGTTAGGGTATAGGACTGGAAGCATGAACGAGATTCCGCTTCCAGAAACAAAATCCAAAATCAAATCGGGTAAGTAATTTCGCGAGGGGAAGGATTCAACCGCCGTGGGCGACCGGTAGAAGAGCAAGCTCATCACCCTCGTTGAGCTCAGTTTCCAATCCCTTTAGCGTGTTTATCTCGCGACCCGAGACCATGATCAAGGCGTTTGGCCTTGGATCTGAGCTGCCCTCCTCCAATAGCAGTTGTCTGAGATCTTCAAATCCTTTTCGCGAGACTAGTTGAGTTATTGCGGATTTCACTGTCGGATTCTTCTCTGCCACCTCAATGACCAGTTCGTTTGTTTTTGCTGCGGTTCGGAAGACGCCATACAGTTTCAGGTGGATGTTCAACGTTCTCGCCTGTCGGATCATTGCTCGATGTCTTGGAAGCGTTGCTTATAGGAATCCTGCAGACTCTCTTGGTTGAGACGTAGCATGGAATGTTGGCAGGAGTTTACTGCGGTTTCTGCGGGCGTCCCTTGGACGGACCACTGAAGACCTGCAAGAACTGCGGAAACACCATGTGCGAGACCTGCTTGGCGGAACACCAGAAAACCTGCACCTCGCCTGGAACCCCGGTCTAACGTCTCGGCGGGCTGTCTCATCTGTCAGATTATGTAAAAGCCGTGGTAGAGTCAGACTTCCGTAAATGAGTCATTTTTGCATTAGAAGTGCGCCAGATTTTGTTCCCGTTTTAACATGTAATGTTCACTTAATGTTAATTATAGAACTCAAGGTGGGTTCGCTGATCGCAAGCAGTAGCTGATTTGGATGCGTAATAGAGGCTTCGCCCTAGCGCTCATTGTCCTATCCGTTCTCTTGTTGGCGGTTGCCGCGGTTCCCGCAGGCGCCCAGATGGGTGTCTGGAGGGACATTAACCCAACCGCCTACATTCAACCTCCAGCTAATCCGAACATGAATTCCGTTTACATGTTGTCCGCCAGTGAGGGCTGGGCGGTATCCGACTTTAGTCCTACCACGAATACCACCACAGGTCTGCCAGGGATATTCCATTACGATGGTACCACGTGGAATCTTGTCCCAGCGCCTAGGTTTCCTGACTTCCCGTTCAAGCCTTCTCCGTACAATCTAACTTCTGTGAGTTTTGGTCCCCCGAACAATCCGATTAGTAGGAATGATGGTTGGGCCGTCGGATACAACGGTACAGTCGGAGGCGCTGCTTGCGGCACCGCCTCCGGAACATGCTCGGTGGCCATTCACTGGGATGGCATCGCATGGAGAGTCCAGACAGCAGGCCTGTCAGGCGCCAATGCGGGGCCTCTTTGGTCAGTGTCGATGGTAAGCTCGACGGACACATGGGCAGTCGGACAAAACGCGGCGGAGGGAGGAGTATTTTGGCATTGGACTGGGGTACCTGGACTTGGTGGAGGATGGAACCTTCCGCAGGCACCAGTCACCAACCCGCTCTACTCCGTCTTTATGGTTAGTCCAACGGAGGGTTGGGCCGTCGGCGCAGCCGGGTCGATCTTTCACTATATCGGAGGAGCTTGGACTAGCTTTCCGTCTCCCGTCACGACCCCTCTGAGATCCGTATTCATGATAAGTCCAACTGAGGGTTGGGCGGTAGGGGATGGAGGCGTGATCCTACATTTCGTCGGTGGAATATGGACCGGCCCTGTCAGCCCAGGTACTACTTCAAACAACTTAGTGTCGGTCTTCATGGTGAGTTCAACAGAGGGTTGGGCTGTTGGGAGAGCCGGCACGATCTTGCATTACTCAGGCGGGGCTTGGACTGCTCTTGCAACATCGCTCGTCCCAACCTCTCCTGTTTCACTTCTCGACTTTCATGCAGTTTACTATAATACCGCAAGTGATGGGTGGATCACAGGGAACTTTGGCGTCATCCTACACTTCGATGGCTCGAATTTTGGGACGGTTACAAGCCCAACAATTAACAATTTTACTTCCATATCTTTTGGCCCACCTGTAACAGGGCCAGTTAACCCGAATGATGGCTGGGCCGTAGGCAACGCGTCCACTGTAGCGCCTTCCGAACCAACAATCTATCATTGGAACGGCTTCATGTGGACGAAGGGCGTTGCGATAGGGGCCACGAATGACCTGAACTCAGTCTTCATGGTGAATTCGGGAGATGTCTGGGCCGTTGGCGGAGGACCACATTCCACCGCGACATGCTCCGCAACTTTGTGCCCGGTTATTTTGCATTACACCGGTGGTTCTTGGAACACTATTACGCCACCACCGGGCAACTACAGGCTGAAGTCAGTTTTCATGGTGAGCCCGACGGAGGGTTGGGCAGTCGGGCAGGCCAATACAAACCTGGGATTCATCGCTCACTACACCGTTACGGGGGGAGTCGGTGCGTGGGCTACCTTTCCCGCGCCAGCCACTAACGGATACGGCGTCACACTGCCCTCCTTGAATTCCGTTTTCATGTTAGGCCCTAATGAGGGTTGGGCGGTAGGCGACAACGCTACAGTTCTGCATTACACGGTCACTGGTGGGCTTGGGACGTGGAACCCTGTGATCGTCAGCGGTTCCCCTGGATTGTCTAAGTTGGTGAATCTTACATCGGTCTTCATGTTGAGCCCGACAAGTGGTTGGGCAGTTGGCGGAGTTGTACTCATGGCGGCAAACCCAGGGGCAGCTTCCACGGGTCCGGTGATAATTTATTGGGATGGGACCAAATGGAGCCCAGTCCCGGCTCCGCAGATTCCCGGTGGAGTTTCACCGGACGCCGGAGGTGGCGGAATAGCGAGTGTTAAGATTCCAACCGCCGTCCTAAAGTCCGTGTATTGTACTGGGGCAAATGATTGCTGGGCGACCGGATTTCCAGGAAAACTCCTGGCAACGATACTTCACTGGGACGGTTTCGCATGGAATTTTGTAACACTATCTCCCGCGCTTCTAGGACAGGATTCAAGCCTGAAGGGTGTCCCGCCAATACTGAGCTCGGTCTACATGATCTCGTCAACGAACGGATGGATTGTAGGGTCGAGTTTCGGTGGAGTAGGCATCACGACTAAGCCGTTGTCGACAATACTCAGGTTTGCGCCTTTTGGAGGCATATTCTCCGCAACTTCAACTGTGACGCAAGTCTCAACGGTTTCAACATCAACGACCTTTGTGACAACATCTACGGTCTCGACTTCGACTTCGGTCATTTCAACCAACAAGACGACGACGATCACATCCACTGCAACAGCAGGCGCAGGAGGAATTCCTGGCTTTCCTGTCGAATCGATTCTTGCCGGGATCATAGTGGGCCTCACAACGCTGAGCTTACTCAGGCGTAGGCGGATGCGGAGTCAGCGCTAGGAGGAATGGGCTTTCGCCGAAACTAAACTGGAACAGGAAAGTGGCATGACAATGTCAGGCCGCAAATCGAAACGGATGGCGAACATAACGGCCACCCTGCCCATAATCGTGTTGGACAGAATCGATGAGCTAGTTGAGAAGGACAAGGCCCCTTCACGATCTTTCGTAATACGGGAGGCTGTGGGCAAGTACCTGAAGGAGTTGGAACGTAAATGACTGACGAGGCTTTGATGCGATTTGATTGGTACTTTCGTAGATGTGTGGTACAGAAAAACACTTATATGCGCTTGGGAAGGAGGTTCGAGTGACTGATGAGTTTGCAGAAGCTTAAGGTCGCGCCACTAGTTGCTTCCTTCGTCATCGTTATCATAATTCTGGCTTCAGTTCTGTCGGTGCAGAGCGAAAGTGATGGAGAGAATCTTGATGGATGTAGAGGTTGCGTGTGTTGAATAAGCAAAGAGGCTCATGGGTTGCTGCAACGCTGTTAGTGGCAATTCTCTTGGCAGGATTAACATTCATGCCCGGCGCGCAAGCGACGACGGGTAAATGGCGTAACATCAACCCGACCGAATACACTAGCATTCCAAACGTTCAACTCAATTCAGTTTACATTCTGAACGGGGGAACTAGTGGGATCGGGTCAGGAAACGGTTGGGCGGTTGGAAATAACGGAACAATATTCAATTGGGACGGTTTCTCCTGGAACAACCAGTCATCGGGAACGCCCTGCAACCTGCACTCAGTCAACTTCGGCGGCAATGGTTTAGGGAGCGGTTCACCACCTTCAGTCCCATTATCACCATTTAGCTCCTCTGCCGGTTTCATAGTAGGGGGCAATGTATCGCAGACGGTTTGCCCTGGCGAAATTGCATTGTTCTGGAACGGCTTCAGCTGGTACCCATTGAACACAGGGCTCACAACAAGCACTGGCAACTTGACCTCGGTCTTTATGACATGCGCCTACGGTAGCAACAGTGGTTGCACTTCCACCCAGGTTGACGCTTGGGCCGTCGGAATGAACGCGACGGCGGGAACAACTTATCGGTTCACGGGTGTTCCCGTACCGGCTATTGGTTGGACCGAGGTTTTCGTCCCGGGTTCTACTGGTTGTCGAATAAATTCGGTATACATGGTCAGTACGACCGAGGGCTGGGCGGCGGGCATGTGTGGCAAGATCTACCACTGGTTCGGGGGTGGATGGACCAACACGAACACGTTCGGGGGGATCGACTTCAATTCGATTTTCATGGATTCGTCGACGGATGGCTGGGCTGTGGGTACAGGCGGCCAAATCGCGCACTTCACAGGAGGAATCTGGAGTGCGCCTGTAACTCCGTCTACAACAACCAATACGCTTCGTTCGATCTCGATGGTCAGCTCCTCAGAAGCTTGGGTGGTCGGAGATGGAGCAACGATAGTACACGCGACGAATCTGAATGGGGCGGCTCTATGGACCGCCTTGGGAGTGAACTTAGTACCGACTCTTAGGGGGTTAGAGAGTGTCCACGCCACTGGCGGGTCGAACGTGTGGGCGGACGGCGACACAGGAACGATCCTACAATACGATGGGACGATCTGGGGCTCAATAACAGCTCCGCTTCAAACCAACTTCAACGCCGTATTCATGTCGGGCGATAGCGACGCCGTTTCGGTGGGCAACATGACCATCTCAGGGGGAGTCCCAACTCCAACGGTCGTCCGTTGGGACGGTGTGAAATGGTTCCGGCCCCAAGGAGGAACCGTTGCCGCGACAGATCTCTGGGGCGTTTGGGAAGCGAGCTCCAGCGAATTTTGGGTGGTTGGAGGTGGCCAGGGCGTCTTTCCTCATGTCGCCCATTTCAATAATGGAGTGTTCGCAGATGTTACGCCGCCATCCTGTGGAGCTAGCTGTGTCCTCCTGAGCGTTTACGGGACAGCCTCAAACAACGTTTGGGCTGTAGGTACCGGAGGCACCTTCACTCAGTGGTCAGGCGCCGGTTGGGGTGTGATTACACCTTTCGATGTTGCTAATGACCCCGCGACCACCGTTTGGAGGTCGGTAACGTTCGTTGGGGGTGATTCAAACAAGGGCTGGGCCGTCGGCTTTGACCCAGGGGTAATTGCCAAGATTTACTGCTACAACAATGCATGTTCGATGGCGGGTGGGACCCCTCAAGCGTGGACAAGTGTGCCGGTTCCTCCTCCTCCTGGCGTGCCAGCAAACACGCAATTGAATTCTGTTTCCACCCAGTCCGACAACAACAACCATGTTTGGATTGCGGGAAGCAACGGCGTCATTCTCCTGATCAACGGCGATACACAGACTATAACATCCACCACGGTTGGTGGCGGTCTCTATAATCTCACTTCGATCGTCGTTGACTCATCGACGGACGGCTGGGCTGTTGGGCAGGATACGACGAACAACCTACCAGTCTTCGTGCACTATAACGGAATATCATGGACAACGGTTGCCATCAGCCCACCATTCGCGAATGCGGGTAGACTTCAGGGTATGTTCTTGCGAGGAAGTACCAATGGATTTGCAGTCGGCACGACTGCGGGGGTTTTCCCCTTAGCAACCTCGCTCGGCATGATGTTCCACTTAGACCCGCCTGGAGGCGTTTACGCGACAACCTCGGCCTCATCGACGCCGATTCCTACGACAACGACGAGCGCAGCTTCAACAACATCGAGCAGTTCAAGCATGAGCAGTTCAACGTCGTCAACTCCGGTCACTACGACCAGTTCATTGACTGCAACTGTTGTCAGTACCTCAGTCTCTGTCGTAACGACTACGGTCGTTAGCACGCCTACTACGACCACGTCGTCATCATCCAGTTCGAGTTCAGTCTCGACACCTATGGCGCTGCCACCGATCCCTGGATTCCCGTGGGAATCCATTATCGCAGGCCTTATACTCGGTATGACGGCGCTAGCAATAGTGAGGCGGCGCAGAAAGTAAACGCCTCCTCTCTGTTGCAGCGTTCCGCTCTTTTTTCTACCACATATCAGAATCGGTGAATCCTCAGGTCGCAGCAGCCTCAACAGAAAACGGGGTCCGGAACTACGCAGTAGGCTGTTAACCCTCAAGTCGACGCCTGCCAGAAAATGACATGTGTTTGAGGGTTTTGCCGGGTAGGTTTATCTTCGGAGTTTCAAAGACGCCTATGGATTACCGTTGAGACTCCGCTCCGTAATCACCCTTTGCATTGTCTTAGTGGCCCTGATTGCTACCATGAGTCTGAGCACTGCTGCTTCAGCCAACACCCCGCAGGCGTCATCGAGCATCTCTTTCACCATGACAACCACTACGAACTTACAGGTCGCGACTGGTGGGGCATTGAACGTCAACTTCAATTCTGTTCAGCTCGACACTCGCCCACCCCAGGCTTATTCGTTTGGTGTTGTTGCGAAGACGTTCCCGGGGTCCTCGATAACGAGGCTACACTGGGAGTTTGGCGACGGTACGTTCATGGATGTCGTTTACTGTTGCCAGAGCCAAGTCAGCGAAGTGCAGTACCACGCCTACACGCAACCAGGATCCTACACAGTCATTGTTGTTGCCTATGATAACGCAGGCAACTTCGGGGACGCGCTAGTTACAGTGAACTGGATAACGCCTATACCAGAATACCCGAGCTACGGTATTCCGTTGATGGCCTCCATCTTGACAGTTCTACTCGCTCTCGCCTACGCCAAGAATAGGCGCAATCCGATTTCGGTATTTTCTCACTGAGTCAGAGGACTCATCTAGAGCCCTTCGCGCTTTGGTCAACCCATCGTTCGCCTGACTCTGGGAATCGACCTCTCTCCGGATTGGGCCCTTAAAAAGGGCTTATATATGGAGGGGGGTTACGCGTGCGCAAATCCCGCTTTATATAAGGTGGCAAACCTGCCGGGCAAGAAGGCCTTCATCAACGTCGAGAACGTCGTCGCTTCCGCGACCCTCCACCAAAACATCGACTTGAACTCGATCGTTCGCGTCTTCCCAGGCGTCGAATACCGCCCAGAACAATTTCCTGGGCTTGTCTACCGCCTCAAGAAGCCCAAGACGGCGACCTTGATCTTTAGTTCGGGGAAGATGGTTTGCACGGGTGCGAAGTCAGAGCGGCAGGCTCGTAAAGCTGTGATGAAGGTTGTTGATGAGCTGAAGAGAAACGGCATTGTGATTCTTGGTAAGCCGGAGATTCAAATCCAGAATATTGTTGCCTCCGCCGGCCTCGCCGGATCCATCGATTTAGAAAAGTCCACTTATTCGCTCAAACGCACAATGTACGAGCCCGAACAATTTCCGGGCTTGATTTACAGGATGGATGACCCGAAGGTCGTCATCCTACTATTCGCGAGCGGCAAACTCGTTTGCACTGGCGCGAAGAAGGAAACTGAAGTACACAGAGCCGTGACGAAGCTTCAGGAGACTCTCGAGGAGAAGGTTCTCATAAATTACCCCCCAGCACCCCCCCTTCCCCCTCCTTGAGTGAGCTTCAGCAGCAGCCATAAGTACGACGCTTTTCATGGGAGCGAGAGGTTTCGAGTTGAAGTCTACCACGTCTACAGGCTTACTTGTCATCGCATGGGCACCACCGGCGACGTGCACTTTCTAGGCGGAAGCGAAAATAAGCAAGGTCAACCAGTAGGATCGGCTGGTTGGCAATGGCTGACAAACGAAAGATCGGGGCCTACATTCTGATCAAGATTGCCCCAAGTAAGTCAAGAACTATCACAGAGCAGATAGCAAAGGTTGAAGGCGTAAGAACGGCACACCCCGTTACTGGGATGTTCGACATCATCGCCTACCTCGAGGCCTCGGACATCAACAATCTAACCGGAACCGTGAGGACAAAGATACAGACCATAGCTGGAGTGCTACGAACACACACCGCCATCGTAGGCGAACTCGTCACAACCGGCGATTGAAGCGCACCCAACCCTAGTGCCTTAACTGGGCGGTTCTAGGGTGTACCGCACCCCCTTCGGGTATACTACACCCTCACCTAGACTTTGCGCGGGATGGTTTCGACTCGCGATATTCGACCGCTAATATTAGCGCAACAAGCAAGATAATCACCGTAACACCCAATGGCCCCCGCAGCTCCAAACTAAGAAGACCAACGTAGGGAACCTTTGCAATGAATACGCCCATGAGGTTCGCAGCTGGGACCTTCCATCCGTCGCGCACCTGGTTATGGTCCCCTTTCGTCTCAAAGAAGGTCATGCCACCCTGGTTGTCTATGGCAACGACCCGATGCACAATTGGCATCGAGTAGTCGTACGGGCTGTGAAAGATGATTATCGTCCCAACCGCCACGGTCTGTGGGTCAACGCCACGCACTAGGATGATGTCACCAACGTTCAGCGTGGGCACCATGCTCTGCGATGAGACAACCATTAACGGAGACTCCGTGTGGAGCACAACACGAAGGAGCTTGACTCCCCCGTAAGTTGCAGCGAACAGAATTACGATCAGTAGTAGGACGCGGGCCGTAGGATTCTTCCTGAGTCGACCGACTTTCGAGGTTCTATCGTTCGCCAAGTTTGGGTCGCAGCTTCGAAATCACTCATCATTGATATTGCTTTCGAATTAACCAGTGATCATGTGCGAGCCGATTTATGATTTAGATTCGGACGACTGGCCTTGGATGAGGCGGGCCAATTCCAAGGTGGCGCGTTCGCCCGCCTCGAGGAAATTGATTCCGCTTTCGGTTATCTTATAGATTCTTCGTCCCCGTCCTTTCTCTGACTCCCATTCTCCTTGAATGTAGCCATCCTCTTCGAGAGAGTGGAGAAGTGGGTAGAGCGTGCCGGCGCTCAAATAGACTCGATATTTATCTCGTATGGCAATATTGACTTCGTAACCCCACTGAGGCTTCGAGCGCAGAAGTCTAAGTATGATCAGGTCAAGGTTGTTCTTCACAACCCGCTCCCGCCAATCCTTCTCAATATTTCTAATCAAACACTGAGCCTCGGATAGTCCTGCGCATGCACGCCTTCAGGGTGACGCACCTACTGCGTTCGTGCCTCGAATTATAAGTTCCCTTCGGCGCACGGACGTTATCCATGAGCAGTGGTGGATACTTCCACGGTTATTCGGTTATTGTAACTTGGCTACCCTGCCCGAGGCTCAAGGGTTGTTCGTCGAATTTTACCACGAGAAAATCAGTCTCAACCCCGATGACTTTCCCTTTGAAGTCCTTCGTCTTTGAGAATTGAAAGCTTGCGTCATGGCCGATGAAGCGTTCCAGGTCTGCCTCTGAGACTGTTACCCAAGCCTTGTTCTCTGTGTCGTCGAATGTGATCACCACGCCAATCATCGTCCGCTGCCCTCGGTGCTACCTACTTGGTCCGAGTGTTCTTGAAGCTTTCCCGGTGAAGCCTGAAACCTTTCGTTGCAGTAGTCGGATCCAGGAACTGCGCGTGGTGAAGAATCTAGTTTGTCCGTCTGCCGATTTCTTGGAGTCTTTGTTTTCGTCTTTCTTCTGCGGCGGCCCAGCGCCTTTTTTCCTCCTCCGTCTCTGGCTTCAAAGGAGGAAGAGGCTTTGGTTTTCCATTCTTGTCGAGGGCTACGTAAGTCAAGAAACACGTACCTGTGTGTCGCACTTCACCTGTTAGAGGATTCTCGGCCTCGACCCGAACGCCAATTTCCATCGAGGTGCGGTGGGAATAGTTGATTGAAGCGATCAAGCGAAGCATGTCGCCAATGTAGACTGGGGAATAGAAGTCCATTCTGTCTATGGAGGCCGTCACAACGTTACTGCGGGCGTGCTTGAAGGCAACGATCGAAGCTGCTTCATCTATGAACCTGAGGATAGTGCCACCGAAGACGTTGCCTGCCACGTTTGCATCCATGGGCATCATGATTCGCACCATTGTCGTTGAAGATTCGCTGGGAGTCTTCGCGAGTTCGGTCATAGCCATCGCCGGCGGCTGGAGGTTGTCGCCTGCTCGAATAATGGTTTCTCTTTCTCATTCGATACTGTAAGTTGCAAGCACTTATCTACTCGTCGGACTTGCTTGAAGTTAGATTGGCGTGGTCGGGTAGAGGAATGGACCTGTTCGGACTGTTCAGCAAGACGTACGAGACTCTGAAGTCGAACCTGCTGCTCTTCTTGCCACCCTTGATTAACATCTACCTGATTCCAGTGGCGCTGGGTATCGCCGCGGCCTATATCTTCATTCCAATTTTCGTCGTTGCGACGGGAACTGGTCAACTCTTGTCAGGCATGATTGCCGGCGGGCTACTTGGCCTTTTGATCTTGGGCATTCTGGCCTTAGTGATGTACTCCGCAGTCTTCGCAGGCTGGGGAAACATGAACCGGTTTGCCTTAACGAGGCGCAAAACGTATTTCGGTGACTTCAAGGCAGGATTCAGAAAATATTTTGGTCGCGTCGTCGCAGCAGCCGTCATCACCGTTGTAGTTCTACTAGTCCTTGCGCTGGCGGGGTTGGCTACGATAATATCAATCGGCCTGCCCGTATTACGTAGGATCATGGAGAGGATATCAGGCCAGGGCTTAACCGGGCCCATTGCCGGCGAGCCGCTGGAGACTCTCGCGAGGGTGATAAGGTTGGCAGCGAGCTCTGGTGGAGTGGTCTTAGTTTTCCTCACGTTGGCTGGGCTTTGGTTGCTGTTCACCCTGTTCTGGATTCCTGCCATAGTCGTCAGCGACCTGGGGCTGTTCAGTGCGCTTTCAAGGAGTTTCTCGTTCGTTAAGAGAAACTTCTACACCGTCATCGGGTACGCCGGGTTGTACATAATTGCTGAGAGATTCACACGCACGATCTTTCCGGGCGGAGGAGGCGGTGGCGGCGGCGGGGGAGTCGGAGCGGGGTATGGGTTCGGGTTCGGAATTGCCCCAGCCCTGGAAGGGGTCTTCCAGGTGTTGATTCAGGCGTTCTTCATCTTGCTGCTCTATGCGATCTACGTTGATAGGACTCGGGGCAGAAGGTAGGGGCTCGGCTAGAAATCCGCTGTGTAACTACCATACCTTTCACCTTCGTTTCGGTTTGGAAAGGATTAATATGGTTAAGAGCGAAGGCGCGGACTAGTTCACCTAGTACGGTGGTTAAAACGGAAACTATTCAGATAGAAAGGACTGAGACTAAGCAAATTCGGGAAACGAGAAGCATCTGCCCAGACTGCAACCGAATCCTTCCAGCAACTGTCTTCGAACGTGAAGGCAAGATCTGGCTGGGCAAGACTTGTCCAGAACACGGCGAGATAGAGGAACTCTACTTCGGATCCGCCGACATGTACTACAAGTTCGCCAAGTTTTCACACAACGGGAAAGGTATTGAGAACCCAAACGTCCCGTTGGAGAAATGCGCTTGCCCGACCAACTGTGGGCTCTGTACAAGTCACCTGAGCCACTCAGGCTTAACTAACCTCGTCATCACGAACCGCTGTGACCTGACCTGCTGGTACTGCTTCTTCTACGCCAAGAAAGGTGTTGAAGGCTCATACGTCTATGAGCCATCACTGGACAAAATCCGTGAGATGGTTCAAGTCCTCCGCGCCGAAAGACCCGTACCAGGAAACGCAATCCAAATTACAGGTGGAGAGCCCACCCTGCGAGAAGACCTAGCAGATATCATCAGAATATGCAGGGAGGAGGGCGTTGAGCACATTCAGCTGAACAGCGACGCAATCAACCTTGCTCAGGATTCTGATCTAGCAGGGAGAGTTCGCCAGGCAGGCGTTAACACGGTCTACATGAGCTTCGACGGCGTTACGCCTAGAACGAACCCGAAGAACCACTGGGAAGCACCAATCGCCATCGAGAACTGCAGAAAAGTCGGATTGGGAGTGGTCCTAGTTCCCACGGTCATCAAGAGTATCAACGACCACGAGCTGGGCGGGCTCATCAGGTTCGGACAAAGAAACATGGATGTTATTCACGCAGTCAACTTCCAACCAGTCTCCCTAACGGGCCGACTCACCAAGTCTGAGAGGGAGAAGTACCGAATAACAATCCCCGACTGCATCGAACGCATCGAGGAACAGACGAACGGAGAGGTTGGAAGAGAGACGTGGTTCCCCGTTCCAAGCTGTGTCCCAATCACACACTTCGTCGAAGCCCTGACGAAACGCCCACGATATGAGCTCTCAATTCACTTCGCATGCGGAGCCGGCACCTACGTCTTCAAGGAGGGCGAGAAGCTCGTGCCAATCGCCTCCTTCGTGGACCTCGAAGGCCTCCTCGAATACCTAGAAGAGAAGGCTGACGAACTCAGAGCTGGCAAGAACAAGTACCTAGTCGTAGCGAAGGTCCTTGCCAAGATTGGGACCTTCATCGACAGAAGCAAGCAACCCAAAGGTCTAGCGCTAAGCAAGCTACTGTTCAACGCACTCGTCAAGAACGACTACAGCTCGCTCGGAGCATTCCACCACAAGTCCATGTTCCTCGGAATGATGCACTTCATGGACAAGTACAACCACGACGAAGAACGCCTACGAAGATGCGACATCCACTACCTAAGCCCAGACATGAGAATCATTCCCTTCTGTGCCTTCAACGTAATTCCTGAATGGTACAGGGACGCGATTCAGCCGAAGTACGGAATCCCCATTGAGCAGTGGGAGAAGGCACACAAGACAACCCTTGAGCAGGGATTGTACAAAGGCACCTTGAGAAAGGGTAAGGGCCATGCAGCGGGCTGCGGTTGCCCACTCGGCGCACTCAACACACCGAGCTCCGAACTACTGTCAATCGAGAACGGCATGATCAAGGGCAAGTAGGCAAGCCATAACGGGCTTCGCCCCAAGCCTTTCTTTTTCTTTGTCTATCGCCCTTGCGTGATTTCTTGCCAATGCATTCGCTGCTCCAGGTTTGTTCCAGTGAAAATTTTGTCGAGCTCTGACCTGAACATTTTTGTGTAGAGCCGGTTGTTACTCAAGAATGCTCGTGAATGAGGCAACCCAGCATGCAGACAGATTACGACGTGATTATCGCCGGTGCTGGGGTCGCTGGGATGGTTACAGCCGCCTCCACCGCGAAGCACTCCAAACAGAACCTGAAGATTCTCGTCGTTGACCGAAACCCCAAGCTCGAGGTTGGCAAGAAAACTGCAACTGGTTGGGTGTGTGGCGATGCTGTGAGCAAGAATAGCGTCGATTACCTCGCATCTGAAGTTGGGGTACGCTACGGCAAGCCCGAACTTGAACAGCCCGTTCACGGGGTAGTCGCCTATTCACCAGACCATTCATCAAAGGTCTCGTTCGATGGTGAGGGGTACGTTCTCAATCGGAAGCTCCTTCCCCAAAGGCAGTTGAGTGATGCGGAGAAGATGGGTGTGGAATTTCAGTTCGAAGCCTACGCTGATGCTCTACTCGTGGAAGACGGTTCAATCCGGGGCATCCACTGCAGGTCCTCGAAAGATAACTCAACTTTCATGAAGACAGCTAAGCTCGTGGTCGACGCCACCGGATCAGCATCACGCCTAAGAACAAGCCTCCCGATAAAGAGCTACATTGAGAAAGAGATCGACAAGGATAATGACCTGGAGTCTACTGGCCGCTACATTCTCAAGTTTCAGGTAGGCGAGCGGGACAGCACCTTCTTCGATCCCGAATACTGCATAATTCATTTGGACCAAGAGATCGCGCCAGGCGGATATGCCTGGGTCTTTCCGAAAGGCCAAGACAAAGTAAACATAGGCTTGGGCGTTCAGAAACGATTTCTAGAACGAAGGAACAAAGAGCTAGGCAGGAACGACACCCTTCAGTCCCTAATAGACGACTATGTGCGGATGAATCCCGTGATCAAGAAATGGAAGTTGGCAGATGGGGTTGAGGACAAGGGAAACGAGAAGGGTAGCTGGCAGGTACCGGTTCGACGACAGAACGATTGCCTGGTCGCTAACGGTTACATGATAGTAGGCGACGCCGCTTGGATGCCGCGGCCGATCGACGCCGGCGGGATAGGGCCCGCTATTTACGCCAGCACAATTGCCGGCAAAGTTGTTGCGGAAGCCCTAGAGTCAAACGATGCCTCGGAACGAGGGCTTTGGAAATTCAACACGGAATATGTTAGGGCATATGGTTACCGAATGGCGAGCCACGAAATTCTAAGACGCTTCCTCCAGACGCTCAGCAATGAAGACCTGAACTATGGGATGAAACACTTTCTGGGCCAGGATGATGTCGATAGCATTACGAGGAGAGAGCATCCAGAGTTCAAACGAGTGAGCTTCGGAAGCCCCGCAAGAATCCTTTGGGCGCTTCCCCGACTTGCCTTGGCGAGAGGGTTACGTTACACTGCGGAGAAGAGCAGGCAGCTCATTCAACATTACATGAAATACCCGACTTCGCCTGACGGCTTCCGTGAATGGCATACTAGCTTCCTGGCGGAACTCCGCGAGGCCTACGCTAGACTATCCTGATCCGGTTCAGTCTCCCTC
>Ga0315280_10005096_pt1 | contig 18942 bp, 17 predicted proteins | sample YL17G06_40_MG_FD_203697 | JGI IMG/M metagenome (GOLD analysis project Ga0315280, IMG submission 203697) | Sediment microbial communities from Yellowstone Lake, YNP, Wyoming, USA - YL17G06_40 | ecosystem: Environmental > Aquatic > Freshwater > Lake > Sediment | place: USA: Wyoming | collected... | reverse complement strand
CGTGGTCCTCGTCCAGGGCTCAAGGATACTGGACGTGGGGAGCGCCAAGGACGTCGACGTCCCTGAGGGGGCTGAGATGATCGACGCCAAGGGGAAGACGGTGATGCCGGGGCTGATGGACCTCCACGTCCACGTCTTCCAGGCGATCGGGGAGGCGAACCCCCTCCAGAGGTTCATGATCCCCCACTCCATGAACATCATGTTCGCCGTGAAGCACCTCAGGGAGATGCTCGAGGCGGGCTTCACGACGGTCCGGGACCTGGTCTACCCCTTCGCCGACTATTCAGGCAGGGACATGGTCGTGGTGAAGACCGCGATAGAGCGTGGGATGGTGAGGGGGAGCAGGCTCGTCACGGCGGGGGTCGTCGCACCGACGGCTGGCCACCTAGATGTCATTAGGCCCATCTTCCTGAGGACGCCGGAGATGACCGCGGACGGCGTCCACGAGGTCAGGAAGCAGACCCGTCTCTGCCTCCGCGAGGCCGTGGACTGGATAAAGACGACGACCACGGGCGGCATGGCTGGCTCGATGCTCAACCAGCCCGGCTATCCGAACTACACGGTGGAGGAGCTGAAGGTGATCGTGGGGGAGGCCCACGCCGTAGGCGCCAGGGTCGCCAGCCACTCGGAGGGCATCATAGGCTGCAGGAACGCTGCAGAAGCCGGGATAGACACCCTCGAGCACGCTACGGAGCTCGACGAAGACGTCATAGAGCAGATTCTGAGGAAGAACCTGAGCATCACGCTGACCGACGGGCTCCACCTCTACCAGGAGGAGGTCCTGCACCAGAAGTCCGCCTACCTGCCGAAGAGGCTGGGGGGCCGCCCGTTCGAGGAGGTCGGCATAGAGTCCCACAGGAAGGCGTACGAGGCGGGCGTCAACATCGCCATGGGGACCGACTGCGGCCCCATCCTGCCGCCCGGGAGGAACGCCTATGAGCTCGAGGCGAACGTCAGGCAGCTCGGGATGAAACCGATGGACGCCATCCTGACGGCGACGAGGAACGCTGCGAAGGCGCTCGGCAGGCTCGGCGAGATGGGCACCCTGGAGAAGGGGAAGATCGCGGACCTGCTGGTCGTCGAAGGAGACCCGCTCAGAGACATCAGCATCCTACAGGACTATAGCAGGATCAAGGTGGTCATGAAGGACGGCAGGATAGAGGTCGACAGGAGGCCGTAGCCCCATTTTACCCTATTTCTTTAGATGATCTCATCGCCTAGAGTTTGAACTGGTCCCTGTAGACGCTCTCCCTGTAGCATGCCTTCACGCATTTGCCGCAGACATCGCTGACGAGGCCGAGGCTGACGATGTAAAGGCGGCATTGTTCGCGATAGTTCCGGAGCCTCTCCTTGTTCCTAAGGCAGGGGCAGGCGTCCATGCAGGCGTGGCAGTCCCCGCAGCCCATCGTCGTCGGGGGCGTTCTCCTCATGGGGAGGGTGGTCAGGACCGACGCCAGCCTGATGGCGCAGCTGAACCCGGGGTTGACGATGAGCTCATTCTTCCCTCTCCAGCCGACGCCCGACTGCTCAGCCGCCACCCTGTGGGAGACCACGAGGGGGTAGTAGTCCTCGACGTGGCTGATCTCCGCGGCGGCTCCCTCTGTCGTCGCGGGGATGGCGACGCCGCCTATCTCCGAGGCGATCCTGGTCGAGGCCTCGTTGAGGGCGTCGTTGAGCCTGATGTACTCTCGGGCGTAGACGTTCCATCTCTCCTTGTCGTAGCCGCCCTCGGAGCCGACGGCGATGGAGTCTACCGCGTATTCGGGGTAGGCGAAGGCGATGCTGACCACCGAGCCATCCCGAATCATCTCGTCGAAGCCGGCGCCTGAGAGCTCCCTGAGCCTCGCCTGCTGCACGGGCATGAGGGCTCCGTAGACGGACGAGAATGGTGCGACGCCCATGACCTCCCTGAGGCCAAGGCGGCCCGCCTCCTCCCTCAGGAGCGCACGCACCCATCCAAGGTTCCCCTCGGCGCCCATATCTTTTGGATACGGCGGCGACCACTGATAAAGACATTGAACTCCCAAAATCGAAGGATAGGCGGTCGCTTCAGTCTTAACGCTCGCGCGAACCCTCAACGGACAAGCACTGCAGAGCGTCGCCAGGAAGACCTCGCCGCCCTCGCCGCGGCGACCACTACACCCACGACAGTCGCCGCCCTAAAACCCAAAAAAATCCCCTAAACAATAAAACAAGCCGGAAAACCGGGAATCGTGGCGACGACGACCACACCCCCCTCCCCCCTCTACACACGCACGACAAGAAGGTGCGGGGGGTGGGACTCGAACCCACGGAGGCCTAAGCCACGGGATCTCCTACCGAGACCTCAGATCTTAAGTCCCGCCCCTTTGGCCAGTCTCGGGAACCCCCGCCCGCCGTAGAGATAGACGACACCCACGTTTTTTAAACGTTGCACCCCGAACGGGAAGCGAATAATAATATCCCCTCATCAGGGTGAAACGAGGCTTCCCCAGGAGACCCTAAACTAACCTTCTCGTCCTCTGGAGGTCCTTCCTCTGCCAGGCGTACTCCCTGAGCCTCGGCGTCGCCCCGTAACCGCAGGCGGCGCACGTACCCAGCCTGACATGGTAGGCCCTGCGTCCGCAGCGTCTGCACCTGACGTGGATCCGCTTACCTGTCTTAATGGCGTGCTTGGTCGGCATAGCCCAGTTTCCTCTAGCCCTCGGGCGGAGGCGAGATCATGATGACGTTGTCGCCGCGCAGGACGATCGTGCCGATGGCCTCGGTCCTATTCGGGTCGCTGACGATCTCGGCGTCCTTCAGTACGAGGTTGACGTGCTGGTCGAAGCCCTCAAGGGTCCCCCGGAGCGTCTTGCCCCCCCTGACCTTGATCAGGACCGTCTTGCCGATGCTCCTCTCAAGGACCCGCTCAATCATCTCAGCCAAGTCTCGAGTCTCCTGACTATTTTCTCCTACAGGCTCTAAACGAATAACCGAGTTTCCCTATTAAAGGTTTGTATATTTAGCATTTCCTCATCGAAGTCCCGGTCGCCTCAGCGAACCCAATTAAATCTCAACGGTAATATCCCAAATAGAATATATTCGCCTCCACATGCCCTGAAAATGTTTATTAGATAGGGCTCGCCCTAGTCTATAGCCTCTGCAGGGTTACGACGGCTTTTAGGTCGAATGAGAACCGGGAAGGAGGAATGATCCAGTTAGGAGAATCTGTTGCTTTAATCCCGGGGGGTAACGTCTGCAGTTTAGTCTCAACAGTTGAAGGTAGGTAGAATGCTTCTCGCGGAAGAAAATAATTGGGACCTGATGAAGTCCTTCTTCGCCGAGGAAGGGCTGGTCAAGCAGCACCTCGACAGCTACAACGACTTCGTCGAGAACACGCTCCAGCAGATAATAGACGAGATCGGCGGAATAACGATCGAGGTGCCGAACCATAGCTACGACATAAAGTTCGGCACGATAGAGGTGGGGGAGCCGAGGGTCACCGAGGTCGACGGCACAACCCGCGAGGTCTACCCCCGGGAAGCCCGGATAAGGAACCTCACCTACGCCGCCCCCCTCTACCTCGAGATCATGCTCGAAGACGAGGGGCATGAGACCTACGAGAAGGTCAACATAGGCGACCTCCCCATCATGGTCAGGTCGAATCTCTGTCTCCTCTCCAAGCACAACCCAAGCGAACTCGTGGGCATAGGCGAGGACCCGGAGGAGGTCGGAGGATACTTCATAGTCAACGGCTCCGAGCGAGTCATAGTCAGCCTGGAGGACCTGGCGCCTAACCGCGTCCTCATCGAGATCGACGACCGCGGAAGCAACCCCGTCTTCAGGGGCAAGGTCTTCTCGACAACGGTCGGCTTCAGGGCACGCATAGAGATGAACCTGAAGACGAAGGGCGAGATGAGCGTCAGCATCCCGGGCGTCCCGGTGCCCGTCCCCTACGTCGTCCTCATGAGGGCGCTGGGCGTGGAGACCGATAAGCAGGTCGCCGACATGGTCAGCCTGGACCCGAAGATCCTCACCGAGCTTGAGCCCAGCTTCAGGGAGGCATCCACGGTCCACAGCCGAGAAGACGCGATACTCTACGTCGGCAACAGGGTCGCCTTCGGACAGGTGAAGGAGTTCAGGGTGAAGCGCGCCGAGACGATCCTCGACCGCAACCTCCTCCCCCACATAGGCCGATCGCCCGACGACAGGTTGGACAAGGCCATCTTCCTCGGGGAGATGGCCAGCCGCATCATAGAGCTCAAGCTGGGACACAGGAAGGAGGACGACAAGGACCACCTCAAGAACAAGAGGATAAAGCTCGCCGGCCCGCTCCTCGCCGAGCTGTTCCGCTCCGCCTTCTGGAGCCTGTACCGCGACATGCGCTATCAGTTCAGGCGTATGAGCAGCCGCCGCAAGGGGGTCCTGATCGGCGCAGCCGTGAGGCCCGGCATCATCACGAGCAGGATCCAGCACGCCCTCGCCACCGGGAACTGGCGGAGGGGCCGCGTCGGCATGACCCAGCTCCTCGACCGCACGAACACCCTGTCGACCCTCAGCCACCTACGCAGGCTACAGTCCCCGCTGAGCAGAAGCCAGCCCAACTTCGAGGCACGTGACCTCCACAGCACCCACTGGGGGAGGCTCTGCCCAAACGAAACTCCTGAGGGCGCCAACTGTGGGCTGGTGAAGAACCTCGCCCTCACGGCGAGCATCTCCGTCGGCACCGACGCGGAGAAGGTGAAGCGCACCCTCGAGTACATGGGCGTCGTGAAGGCGAAGGACGCAGACGAGCAGCTCCGCCACGAGGGAACCAAGATATTCATCGAGGGGTACCTGCTGGGCTACACCCTCGCGCCGAGGGAGCTCGTCCAGCAGATAAGGGACATGAGGCGGAAGGGGGACATCAGCGGGGAGGTCAACTCCTGCTACTACTCCACGTACAACGAGATATACGTCAACTGCGACGAGGGACGCATAAGGCGCCCCCTCATAGTCGTGCAGGAGGGGAAGAGCCTCCTCAAACAGCGCCACACACGTAACCTCCGCGAGGGACGCTGGCAGTGGAACGACCTGGTCCGGGAGGGCATCATAGAGTACCTGGACGCTGAGGAGGAGGAGAACGCCTACATCTGCATCGACCCCTCGAAGCTGACGGATGAGCATACCCACATGGAGATCTGCCCGTTCGCCATCCTCGGCGTCGCGGCGAGCATAATCCCATACGCGGAGCACAACCAGTCGCCCAGGAACACCTACCAGGCGGCGATGGCGAAGCAGGCGCCTGGCATCTACGCGCTCAACTACCGGGACCGCACAGACACCCGCGGCCACATACTCCACTACTCCCAGAAGCCCGTCGTCGCCACCAAGCCCATGGACGTCCTCGGCTACAACGAGAGGCCGGCGGGCCAGAACTTCGTCGTCGCCGTGCTCAGCAGCAACGGTTACAACATGGAGGACGCCATCATCTTCAACAAGTCGAGCGTCGAGCGCGGCCTAGGCCACAGCAGCTTCTTCCGCATCTACAAGGCGGAGTGCAAGCAGTACCTGGGCGGAGCCAAGGACAGGCTGACCATCCCCGAGGCAGGCATCAGGGGCTACCACGGCGCCGAGGCGTATAGGCTCATAGAGTCGGACGGGCTCGTCGCCATGGAGTCCGAGGTGAAGGGCGGAGACGTCCTCATCGGCCGCACGAGCCCGCCGAGGTTCATGGAGGAGTACGGCGGCCTCGAGGTTCGTGGACCCCAGGTCCGCGACACGAGCATAGGCGTCCGCCCCACCGAGGAGGGCACGGTGGACGGCATCTTCATAACCAAGGACATCGAGGGTAGTCAGCTCATCAAGGTCAAGGTCCGCAGCAACAGGGTCCCCGAGCTGGGCGACAAGTTCGTCAGCCGCCACGGCCAGAAAGGCGTCATCGGCCTCCTCGTCCCGCAGGAGGACATGCCCTTCAGCGTCCACGGCACGGTGCCGGACATCATGATCAACCCCCACGCCTTCCCGAGCAGGATGACAGTGGGCCAGTTCATGGAGAGCCTCGCCGGCAAGACCGCGAGCATCCGCGGTGAGGTCGTCGACGGCACACCCTTCGATAACGAGAACGCGGCGAGCCTCTCCGAGGCCCTCAGGAGGATGGGCTTCCACCCGGGCGGCCGCGAGATGATGTACGACGGCCAGACGGGCCGCTTGTTCGAGACGGACGTCTTCATCGGCGTCGTCTACTACCAGAAGCTCCACCACATGGTCGTGGACAAGATCCACGCCCGCGCCAGAGGCCAGGTCCAGATGCTCACCAGGCAGCCGACGGAGGGCCGCGCCAGGGGCGGAGGCCTCAGGTTCGGCGAGATGGAGCGCGACTGCCTCGTCGGCCACGGCGCGGCGATGCTTCTGAAGGACAGGCTCCTCGAGGAGTCGGACGCCTACAGCATCTACGTCTGCGAGAGGTGTGGCAAGCAGGCCTACTACGACATAAGGCAGCGGAAGTACGTCTGCCCCATCTGCGAGGGGAAGGGCGAGATAGAGGCCGTCACGATCAGTTACGCCTTCAAGCTGCTCCTGCAGGAGATGCAGAGCCTATGCCTCTCCCCGAGCCTCCGGCTCACCAAGGAGGTTATGTAGATGAGCAAGATCATCGACTCCATAAAGTTCGGCGTCCTCCCGCCGGACGAGATCAGGAAACTCTCAGCAGTCGAGATACAGACCTCGGACACCTACGACGAGGACGGTGCGCCAATAGCCGGGGGCCTTATGGACCACCGCCTCGGCACGCTGGAGCCCCGCCAAAGGTGTCAGACCTGCGGCAACATCGCCATCAACTGCCCGGGCCACTTCGGCCACATAGAGCTCGCCGTCCCGGTCATCCACGTTGAGTTCGCGAAGCAGATCTACAGGCTCCTGACCGCTACCTGCCGGGGCTGCGGAAGGCTGCTCGTGCCAGACTCCGATATAGAGAACTTCAAGAAGCGGCGCCAGGAGGACCTCAAGCTCTTCGGAAAGGTCACGGACGACACCATCAACGACATCCTGAAGCAGGCGAAGAAGTTCAAGCGTGGGAAGGAGTGCCCCCACTGCCAGATGCTCCAGACGAACGTCAAGTTCGCGAAGCCGACGACCTTCTACGAGTCGGAGTCAGGCGAAGAGGAGGCAGAGGGTGGGGAGGGGAGCGAGGCGGAGCCCGTCGAGGGGGACGAGGCGACCCGCAGGCTCACCCCCAACATGATCAGGGAGTGGTTCGAGAGGACGCCCAACGAGGACCTGGAGCTCCTCGACTTCGAGCCAGGCGTGGCCAGGCCGGAGTGGATGATCCTACAGGTCCTGCCCGTGCCACCGGTCGATGTCAGGCCGAGCATCATACTCGAGTCCGGCATCAGGGCCGAGGACGACCTCACCCATAAGCTCGTCGACATCATCAGGATCAACCAGCGCCTCCGCGAGAACATAGACGCGGGCGCCCCGACCCTCATCATCGAGGACCTATCGGAGCTCCTCCAGTACCACGTCACAACATACTTCAATAACGAGGTCAGCGGCATACCGCCCGCCCGCCACAGGAGCGGCAGGACGCTGAAGAGCCTGGCCCAGCGCCTCAAGGGGAAGGAGGGGCGCTTCAGGGGCAACCTCTCGGGCAAGCGCGTGGACTACTCCGCCCGAACCGTCATCAGCCCCGACCCTAACCTTGACATAAACGAGGTCGGCGTTCCCGTGCACATAGCGGTGAGGCTCACCGTCCCTGACACTGTGACGCCGAGGAACATCGAAGAGGTGAAGCAGCTCGTCCTCAACGGGCCGTACAAGCACCCCGGCGCCCTGTACATCGTGAGGCCCGACCAGAAGCGCATCAGGCTCGAGTTCGTCGCGGACAGGAATACGATAGCCGACACCCTTGAGCCCGGCTTCACGGTCGAGCGTCACCTCAAGGACGGCGACATAGCGCTGTTCAACAGGCAGCCGAGCCTCCACAGGATGAGCATCATGGCCCACAGGGTGAGGGTGCTCCCCTACAGGACGTTCAGGATGCACCTCGCCGTCTGCCCGCCCTACAACGCGGACTTCGACGGCGACGAGATGAACCTCCACATCCCCCAGAGCAAGGAGGCCCAGACGGAGGCGAGGCTCCTGATGCAGGTGCAGGACCAGATCCTGTCACCCAGGTATGGCGCCCCCATCATCGGCGCCACCAAGGACTTCATCACAGGCGCCTACCTGCTAACGATGCAGGATACGACGCTAAACGCCAACGATGTCGGTAAACTCCTCTCATACACCAACTACAAGGGAGACATACCCAGGCCATTCACACTCAAGCCTGAGCCAAAGTGGACGGGCAAGCAGATCTTCAGCCTCTTCCTGCCGAAGGATTTCTACTTCGTCACCAGGGCCAACGTCTGCCACCACTGCCCAACATGCGACCGGGAGGCGTGCCAGTACGACGCCTACGTCATGATCCAGGCAGGAGAGCTGAAGACAGGCGTCATAGACAAGAACAGCATAGGCGCCGAGAGAGCGGACACCATTTTCCACCGCATCATCAAAGACTATGGCACCGACATGGGCCATGACTTCCTCAACGGCATCATCAGGCTCATCAACGGCTACCTCAGCATCCGCGGCTTCAGCTACTCAATCGACGAGCTCAACATCGCCGAGAAGGAGCATAACACCATCAACAACGTCATGAAGAAGATGGAGAAGAACGTCGAGAACCTCATCGAGGACTATAACACTAACCGGCTCGAGCGGCTTCCAGGCCAAAGCCTCCAGGAGACGTTCGAGATCAAGGTGATGAACGAGCTCGCACAGGCACGTGATAAGGCGGGTGAGACCGTCGAGCAGGGCCTCGGCATGGGGAACGCCGGGATCATCATGACCCGGAGCGGCGCCAGGGGCTCGAGCCTAAACATCGGGCAGATGATGGGCAGCGTGGGCCAACAGTCCATCCGTGGCAAGCGCATCATGAGGGGCTACGAGAACCGCACCCTCGCCCACTTCAAGGAGGACGACGCGACGCCCCAGGCGAGGGGCTTCGTCTACAACTGCTACCGTGATGGCCTCACGCCGATAGAGTTCTTCTTCCACAGTATGGGCGGGCGCGAGGGACTCGTAGACACGGCCGTCCGTACCCAGCAGAGCGGCTACATGCAGCGCAGGCTCATCAACGCCCTGGAGCACCTCAGGGTCGAGTACGACGGCACGGTCCGTAACAGCATAGGAGACATCATCCAGTTCAAGTACGGTGAGGATGGGATAGACCCCTCTAAGAGCGACCATGGGAAGGCCGTCAACATCGAGCAGCAAATAGACCGTATCAAGATCAGCGAGGCCAAGGGTGCGGCCGGTTCGGAGAAGTACATCGCCGAGAAGATCGCTGACCTTGAGAACAAGCTGCCCGCGAGCCTCGTCGACGAGCTCAGGAAAAGGTTAGATGGGGCGAAGTTGACGAAGGCAGGCCTAGACGAGCTCATCAGCTCCGTGCTCAGGAACTTCGACTACAGCCTCGTTGAACCAGGCGAGGCCGTAGGGATCCTAGCAGCTCAGTCGATAGGCGAGCCTGGCACCCAGATGACTCTCAGGACATTCCACTACGCAGGCGTGGCTGAGCAGAACGTAACCCTCGGCCTCCCACGGCTCATAGAGATCGTGGACGCGAGGAGGACGCCCTCGACGCCGGTCATGACCATCCACCTCGACGCCAAGCACAGGAAGAGCGAGAAGCTCGCACGGACGGTCGCCCAAAAGCTCACCTACACGGTGGTGGACGACGTCATCAGATCGGTCAACGTCGACCTGAGGGCGAACGCGGTGAGGATCACAATCGACCCTGAGAGGATGAAGGCCCTCGGGCTCTCCGAGGGGGAGCTTGAGAGCGCCTTCCCCGTCAAGTTCGAGACCGAGGGGGACAACGTCTACATCGTGAGCCTCGAGGAGGAGAAGACGGGCAACCCAGAACCCCTCATCCAGACTATTACCCAAGCAAAGATCAGAGGCATACCCGAGATAAAGAGGGTGATCACCCAGCTCGACAACGGCGAGTGGATCATACGCACGGACGGCTCCAACCTCGAGGGCGTCGTCAACGTAGAGGGCGTCGACCCACTGAGGACTACGACGAACAACATCCACGAGATAGCCGAGATCCTCGGTATCGAGGCCGCGAGGAACGCCCTCATCAGGGAGGCCCACGCTGTGCTGGAGGAACAGGGCTTAGATGTAGATGTCCGGCATGTCATGCTCGTCTCAGACATCATGACTAAGATGGGTGAGGTCCAGCAGATAGGCCGCCACGGCATCAGCGGAGAGAAGAGCAGTGTCCTAGCTCGTGCAGCCTTCGAGCTGACCATCCAGCACCTCGTCTCGGCCGCCCTCAGAGGCGAAATCGATCCTCTTAAAGGGGTGATCGAGAACATCATTGTCGGACAGTCGATGCCCCTGGGCACAGGAGGCGTCGAGCTGTTCATGACCATGGGAGGAAAGCGCGATGAGTAGCATCGATCACGAGCTGAGACTCGCACTCTCCACAGGCAAGGTCCAGTTGGGATCGAAGTCCGCTATCCGGGAGATGCGCAGAGGGAGGGCCAAGCTGGCCATAGTCTCGAAGAACTGCCCGCCCGAGGCGCGGGAGAGGCTCGAGACCTTCGGCAGGCTCAGCGGGATACCCGTAGTGGAGCATCCGAAGGATAGCTTCGACCTAGGTGTCCTCTGCGGTAAGCCGTTTCCGGTGTCCGCGGTCGCCATCAACGAACCTGGTGACTCGAAGATTCTAGACATGGTGAAGCAGTGAGATGCTCAGCAACGTCAAGATAACTGAGAACGAGATGAAGTATATTCAGCTCCTACAGAACATGACGGGGGCGACGATCGTGGACTGCATCCTCGATGACGATACGATCATCTTCACCGTTAAGAAGGGGGAGGTCGGCCTCGCCGTCGGCCGTGGCGGAGAGAAGATAAAGCGGTTCCGCACGATGACGAACAAGCAGGTCGAGATCTTCGAGTACCTCGAGGACCCGGACAAGTTCCTGAGGAACGCCCTGAAGCCGGCGAAGGTGAAGGACATCCGCCTCGTCGACAGGATGGACGGCCACAAGATAGCGATGGTGAACGTCGACCCGAAGGACAAGGGGATCGCCATCGGCAAGAACGGCGAGAACATAAAGAAGATCAGGTTCCTGGCCCAGCGCTACTTCCAGCTCGACACCGTGGTGATAAACTAGCGGGTTTTCGTCTCCCTGTGTGCGTGCGCGTGGGGGGGAGGGGGGGTTCCTCCGTCGCCGCCACGTTTCCACGTTTTCCGGTTCCTTTTTGGGTTCCGTGTATTTCTGGGGGTCTCCGGGCGGCGGCGGAGGTGAACGGAGGTCGTCGCCACCGCCGTGTTCCGTGGCTGTTCATAACGGAAAAATTTTTTCCTTGCGTGCGTTCGAGTGGGAGTGGGGCACCATCCGCCTTCGCCACTTTTCCACGTTTTCAGGATTGTTTTCGGGTTCAGAGACATTTTCAGGATTTCTGGGTGGCGGTGGACACCGGTGGTGTCCGTGTGTTTCCGCCACGGCAGTAGGGCATAACCTGGACACGGCGTGCATGGTCGGCCCAGTTTTCAGCGGCGAATTACGCTCATCTGTGCAAAAAACGTGGGGGTACCTTCGAATGGAGGTTTTTCTAACCATTCGGACGATCCACCTATCTAGCAAACCGGGACAGGAGGAGGCTCATGTGAAAAAAGGTAGGGGAGTACCGATTTTAGGAGGAGGAAACCTTCTAAAATAAGGGGCTGAGGGCCTAAAAGGCCCGTGCAAGCCTCAAGCCCAAGGTAAGGCCAGAATATATGAAGGCTTTTCTAACGGTTGCTGGGGGCTAATCTTTAACTCAACCCACCACGTGGGAAGTTGTGCACGTGAGGTAGCTATCCCAATAAGAATGTTGAATTATTTAATCGCCTCACGCGCAATGAAAGCCGTTTAAGCGATTACATGCATTAATTCTTGACGCAACGGACCGACCATCCATGTGTGAAATATTGGTTGTCTATATCCAAAGAACTGCTCAAGTAGTTTATACTACAGCGCCATGCCTTGTTGACACTTTCTCTAGTAGCACTCCACCAGAAACAGGCACCTCCTAGATGCCAGAACATTCCCCCACCGCCACGGTAACCACTGGGAAGAGCTGTAAATCCGGTTTCATCGGTTGCCCCAGTGTTTGGGCTAGCCCAATGAGAAGTGCCCACTTCTTTCAGTTTTCCACCAGCAACATCTTCACCACCTAAATAATTGATAAGAGTCAACCATTCCTCTTTGGTTGGAACGTGCCAACCTACTGGAGCTAGCTTATTTGTATTAACCGCATACCAGTTATACATACCGCCGTACGTGGCTTTGTTCGACGTGTCATTATTGTACCAACAATAACTGGGTGTTGTTAAACCATCCCATACCGAACCATCTGTTACATACGAAATTGAAGTCCCATCATTAAATCTGGTTGTTCTAAGATTTTCTGCCATCCATATCTGGTCCCCTATTCTCACCGTCCTGTAAACATTGCCGTCAATGTCTGTAACGGTATCATCAGTAGTGGATAATGTATTGAATGTAATCGTATTTCCATACGCTGTTCCAGCGCTGTTGGTTGCATATGCTCTAATATGATATGTTGTGTCTGCTAATAGTCCTGTAATAGTGCTGCTGAAACTGCCTGTACCGTTTCCATCTTTTGTTGTGTGGTCACTAATTGTTGGATTTGAGTTTGTACTCCAGCAAACGCCTCTGGCTATAACAGCAGCGCCGCCATCTGATGTAATATCGCCTCCAGTTAATGCAGATGATGAAGTAATTCCCGATACCTTGGTTGTTGATAATACAGGAGCAGATATTAGCGTCGGTTCGAGTCCTTTATAGCATAAGATTGTTATTAAACTAATTGTTATTACGATTGTAGTAATGACTAATAATTTTTTATGAATCATCTTACCCTTTCTCGATTGAGATCTTTTAACTAATATATTTTTTTCAAGAGAGATGGCGCGCGCTCATTATTGATCTTTACGTCAATCGCGCTGCACCTACTTCAATGTTGAGTGTACCCTTCTCCCTTTGGGGATATGCCCACTATAAAATTCCTTATGAATGACTGAGTATATCTTCTTTTGAAAATAGGTTTACAAGCGTTATCTGCTCTGAAATTAATTTTCTGCTAATGACAGCCTGCACATGCCCTGACTGTCAAATCAGCATCGACTTCCCACATAGTTGGTTGGGCGAACCTTTAACCCTTGAAGCTAACGTTATCATATGACATCGGTTTGGCCGGGCAGCGCCAGATGTGCCGCCTGCTTCACCTTCGACCTGGACGCCGAGTACGTGTTCCTGGGCACCAACCCTGATGTGGCCAAGATGCCCCGGGTCCTCAGCCAGGGCGACTACGTGTGGAGGGCGGGCATCATCACACGGATACTGGACCTACTGGACAAGCACGGGGTCAAGTCCACCTTCTTCGTCGTGGCCATGAACGCGGTGAACCACCCGGAGGAGGTGGCCGAGATCGTTAGGCGGGGCCACGACGTTGCCACCCACGGGTGGATACACGAGAAGATAGAGCACCTGGGCAAGCCGGAGGAGACCGAGAGGCTGCTGAAGTGCATCCAGGCGATCGAGGACGCCACGGGTTACAGGCCGGTGGGGAACAGGACGGCGGGCGGCGAGCTTAGCCCCAACACCCTGGACGTGCTGGCGGAGAACGGGTTCATCTACGACAGCAGCCTAAGGGGCAGCGACATGCCATACAAGCTGCCCAACGGCCTCGTGGAGGTGCCCAGCTACTACGAGATGGACGACTTCCACCTATTCGCCGACTACCCCTTCGGCGGCTACAAGGCCAGGATGATGAGCCCCGAGACGGGCTACCAGATATGGACCAACGCCTTCGACGGCTACTATCACTACGGATTATGCTACACGACGATGTTTCACCCACAGATCATCGGGAAACCAGGCAACCTGATGCTTCTGGGCAGGCTACTCAACTATATCGAGAAGTTCCCCGATACCTGGTTCGCCACGGCTGAGCAGGTGGCCAGATACTGGCTCGAGAAGGGTTAACCTAGCCAGATGTAACACGCTTCCGCCCTTTATCCCGTCTACGTAAAGTCTAATACCGGCTGCAACCCAACCTTGACGCGAGTGCGACCGGGGAATGTCTGAGAAGGAGGCCGCCAAGTACCCCTTCCTGAGGCAGGCCATAACCCTGGTCGAGACGCTGAACCTCCAGATCGACGACCTCGCCGACCCCAGCTACGGTAAAGCCCTCGACAGGGGCGCCGAGAGGGTGACCGAGGCCGTCGTAGACGGCGAGGTGAGCATCAAGCTCGACGATCAGATGGTCGAACTCATCTCATACCCCATAGCGGTCATGTTCGTAACCATCCTAGGCGAGCACTTCCTTGACCGACGGTATGCCCTCGGCGAGGCAGTCAGGGCCTACAGACTGCTGAGGGGCGAGAGCGAAGATCGGATCAACGAGATCGCGACCCTCGAGTTTGGCTGGGACCTTGCACAGATTCAGGAGAAGCACGACGACCAGGAGTACAGGTTCAAGCTCAGGTTCAGCGACTACCTCCAAGCCTCCTCGGGGTTCCACGAGGACAAGTGGAAGCTCGTCAACAGGAACATGAAGAACGGCTACGTACTGTTGACCAGGAACGAGGCGGCTAGACTCCTACAGGGCGAGGTCGAGGCCAGAATACAAGCGCGGGTCTCAAAGCACGCCAAGATAAGCCTACCTGAGCCGCTGAAGGAGCGCCTCGACAGGGTGGCAAAGGTCTTCGAGGAGAACCGCTCTAGACTGGGGGGAGAGAGCCTACCATCCGAAGTCATCAATGAGGCTTTCCCGCCCTGCATCAGGTTCTGCCTCGAGGGACTCCTCTCTGGGAAAAGAGCGAGCCATATGGAGAGGTTCGCACTTACCTCGTTCCTCGTCCACGTCGGGATGCCCCTCGAAAAGATGGTTGAGCTCTACGTCAGCGTCACCGACTTCGACGAGGCGATGACTAGATACCAAATAGAGCATATAGCGGGTATTAAGGGGCACAGGACCCGGTACACGCCGCCGACTTGCGACACACTCCGCACCCACGGCATCTGCAAGGGGAAGGACGAAATCTGCGAGCGCGTCAAACACCCACTCGCCTACTATCGGATAAAGGCGCGTCGATTAGCTCAAGCGAAGAGTCCCGGGAAGGTCGAAGACCTAAATAAGCCGAAGTAGCTTAAGGATGGACTCGACTTGAGCGACAAGTCCGAGGAGAAGCGCCGCGTCAAACAGGTCGGCCTACACTACTGCAGGCACTATGAGAACTTGGTCAGGTTTAACCCCCAGTTCTGTGGGTCCTGCCCCTACAACGGCATGAAACAAGCCGAGGATCAAGCCGGCGAGAACTCCTCCGAAACTTGTTTTTAAGGGTGGGTAGAATAATCTAACAGGATACCGTATGGAGCCTGAGTGGGGGAGTCCAAGGTACGTCTCCGACCAGTTCAGGAGATGGTACTCCGCCTACTCCGGTACTATACCGGCGCCGACCGAGATAAAGCACAGGGAGTTTGCCTTCCTCGCCTTCGGCGGCAAGACCATGTTCCGCCACATAGGCTTCAGGGACGAGGCCGCCTTCAGGAGACACCTCGCCGAGAGCGCCCCGGCCCACTGCTACCACTCATCCTCATACTACAAGGACCCCGAGGCGGAGATGAGCGGAAAGGGCTGGCTCGGCGCCGACCTCGTCTTCGACATAGACGCCGACCACTTCAACCTCCCCTGTCAACAGGAGCACGATAAGTGGAGATGCAGGACATGCGGCGCAGAGGGCGTGGGCAAGCCGCCTGAACTATGTGCATGCGGCAAGGCAGCCTTCGAGACCGAGACCTGGCTCTGCGAGAAGTGCCTGAGGGCTGCGAAGCACGAGACACAGAAGCTCCTTGACATCCTGATTCAGGACTTCGGCGTAGACTCCTCGAAGGACATCGTTGTCAACTTCTCGGGGAACAGGGGGTATCACGTCCATGTACGAAGCCAAGCTGTGAGGACGCTTGACCAGTCGGCGCGGAGGGAGATCGTGGACTACATCAAGGGAACTGGGCTCAACCCTGAGTACATGGGCTTCAACCTCCAGCTGCGGGGCGGCGTGTCGAGCCTCGCCGAGGAGGGCTGGAGGGGCAGAGCCTGCAGGTCCTTGTACGACTATGTAGCGTCCGTTACGCCGGAGGATGTGAAGGGCCTCAAGGTCGGGAGGAACGCCACAAGGAACATCTTGGAGAGAAGGGAGGAGGTCCTCGAATCCCTCCGTGAGAGATCCCCCAGCAGCGTACTCCGCCTCATAGATCCCGCGTCTCTGGAGAAGATCATGACGATCTCGGTCAAGGAGCAGGCCGCCGACATAGACACCGTCGTCTCCACCGACATCCACCGGCTGATAAGGCTCCCGAACACGCTGCACGGAAAAACGGGCTGGCAGGTACAGACCGTGCCGATCGATCGACTAGCCGACTACGACCCTCTGACAAGCGCCATCGCCTTCAGGGAGGGGACGGAGAGGGTGTACGTCAGGTCCGCGCCCAAGGTCAGGATAGGGGACACGGAGTACGGGCCGTACAGCGACGAGGCCGTGGAGGTACCGACGGCGGTCGCCATGTTCCTGCTCTGTAAGAAGGGGGCGAGGGTTGAACCATGACAGACGACTACAGGGTGCTCCTCGACGCATGGGAGAAGGAGAGGCATAGACCGGACATCCAGCCCCTCCCGGAGGGCTTCTTCGCCGCCATGGCCGAATACACCTCAAAGCTGAGGGTCCAGTCCGAGCCCGTCGACCCCTCCTCTCTGAGGGGGAGGCTGATGGAGAAGGAGCGTCAGTATGCAGATATGATGCTCCAGGAGATGGCACAGCTCAGGCTAAGGAAGGTAGTCCTCGCAGAGCTCAACAACATGCCCATCGAGTCCCTGAACCTCACCACGGAGGAGAAGAGGCTGCAGGTCGACCTCAGGCGCCTCATCTCGGCCCACAGTCAGGCGCTGAAGCAGGTTCTACTGGGCAAGGCGACGAGGCTGCAGGAACCCGCACAGCCCGCCGCGAAGGAGGAGAAGCCCGCCTTAGCCTACAAAGTCGTCCGCTTCCTCCAACCCCTCCCGGCCATAATGGGCGTGGACATGAAGACCTACGGCCCGTTCAAGGCTGAGGATGTCGCCTCGCTGCCTTCGCAGAATTCTGAAAACCTAATAAGGAGGGGTATAGCTAAGGAGGTGGAGACAGAGCCATGAAAATGCCCAAAACGCTGAGGACGTTCTGCCCCAAGTGCAAGACTCACACCGAGTTCGCCGTCACACTCCACAAGGCGGGGAAGCGGCAGGGCGCCAAGAAGGGGGAGAGGCACCAGGCCGAGCGGAAGAAGGGCTACGGTGGGCAGAAGTTCCCGATGCAGCACAACCAGGCTAAGGTGACGAAGAAGATGACGCTGCAGCTCCAGTGCAAGGAGTGCAAGTACACCCTGATGCGGAAGGGCTTGAGGCTAAAGAAGCTGGAGATAGAGTAAATGTCGGAATGGGAGAACCTGATACCGAGGCCGACCTCGAAGTTCCTCAAGGTCCGCTGCCTGAGCTGCGAGAGCGAGCAGATCGTGTTCAGCAACACCAGCCACGAGGTCAAATGCAGGACGTGCGGAGAGGTTCTGGCGGAGCCGACAGGCGGAAAGGCTAAGATTAAAGGTTCTGTAATAGCTGTTCTAGGGTGAGCCCCATGAGTTTTGGGCGTACGGAGTGGCCTGAGACCGGCGAATTCGTCGTAGCCACCGTCAGCAGGCTCGAGTCTTACGGCGCCTACGTGGTGCTAGACGAGTACGACGGGAAGGAGGCGCTGCTCCACATAAGCGAGATTTCTTCGCGCTGGGTCAGGAACATCCGGAACCACGTCAGGGAGGGGCAGAAGGTCGTCCTCCAGGTCCTCAGGGTAGACGCAAGCAAGGGGCAGGTCGACCTCTCGCTCCGCAGGGTGAACAAGGACGACAAGAGGAAGAAGCTCGAGCAGTGGAAGAAGAGCAGGAAGGCCGAGAGCCTACTAAAGTCCGCCGCCGCCGCCCTGAAGACCTCCCCCGAGAAGCTTTACTCAGCTGTGGGGCTGAGCGTCGTCGAGAAATACGGCAGTCTCTACGATGGATTGGAGGCCGCCGCCAAGAAGGGGGCGAAGGCCCTGACCGAGGCCGGCGTGGACGCGAAGACCGCCGAGGTCCTGACACAGACCGCCAAGGACAAGATCGTCGTCAAGGGCGTGACCGTCCAGGGCGTATTCGAGGTCACGGCCATGGGGAACAGGGGCGTCGAGGAGATCAGGGAGGCATTCCAGGCGACGAAGCACATCGGAGACGAGAACGATGTCGACGTCAACATCTACACCCTGGGCGCCCCAAAGTATCGGATCGAGGTCACGGCCGACGACTACAAGAAGGCGGAGGTCGCCCTCGATAAGATCGTGAAGTTCGCCGAGGGTGAGTGGACGAATCACGAGGGCACGATAGTCTTCAAGAGGGAGTGACTCAGGGGATAGCCTTTGGTCTGGCTTCTGAGAAGATGCGTCAGGTGCGGTGGATACACACTTCACGTGGATGCCTGCCCGAAGTGCGGAGGCGAGGTGAGGTCGCCGCACCCCGCGAGGTTCTCGATGGACGACAGGTACCGGAAGTACCGCCTCATCATGAGGCGCATGGAGAAGGCTAAGGACGGAGCTTAGAGCCGTCGAGGCGGCTGAAGCTCCATTCCCGTGAAAAGCTTTTTCTATCATTCATCGTCCTAGCATTGTTAGGAGATCACGTTGGCCAAGACCTATGTTCGATTGTATGGTCCGCCCCTGATGAAGGCGCTCAAGGCGCTCGAGGGAGTGGCGGTGGAGATGTCGAAGACGAGGGAGGTTAAGTTCAGCCACAAGTGCATCCCCTACCCGACGAGAACTCA
>Ga0315280_10005094_pt1 | contig 18950 bp, 24 predicted proteins | sample YL17G06_40_MG_FD_203697 | JGI IMG/M metagenome (GOLD analysis project Ga0315280, IMG submission 203697) | Sediment microbial communities from Yellowstone Lake, YNP, Wyoming, USA - YL17G06_40 | ecosystem: Environmental > Aquatic > Freshwater > Lake > Sediment | place: USA: Wyoming | collected... | reverse complement strand
CCGATGCAAGTGCGGTCGAGCAACCAGCCATCTTCACTACTCAAACAATCATGACTACTCCCTGAGATTTGGTTTGGGCTGTTTCCTTGCCTCTGAAGCGGTGGCCTTCGTGAAGGGGTGGGTGGTCGCAAGCACTAAACTCATGTTTTCGACCAATGAGATCGACGCGTACAATCGGGTGACTTTTGCATCTTCTCTTTTGACTGCGCCGTACAAGGGTTTCGATGTGGCCGTGACGGTGCTAGAGGTGCTGATGTTCGCATTAGCGCTAGTGGCGCTTCTTACGCTCCACTCACAGAAGTTGACGGAGGCGCACTCGATCAGTATCATGGCCGTGATCGGATTCTTCTTCGCCCATTGGTTTCTACAGACATACTATTACTATCTGACGAACGCGGCGATCGCGAGATTGCCCGAGTTCGTGGATGCGTCAACCCTTGCCACCGCAAACAGAATGGACAAGGCGTTCCAAGCGGCATACGGCTTCTGGGGAACCGCCGGACCCGAAATCGTGATCATGATCTTCTCGGTCGCATTTGTAGCGTTCTTCATCTATGCGTTTTGGAAGCGTGATGTCGTAGCCACGTGGACACCCGGCACCGTCATGACGGTCATGGAACCTCCAACACCAACGATACCTCTGCAACATCCCACATCACCAACGGTAGGCGCCACAACGGTACCACGAACCAAGTTCTGTCGATTCTGTGGCGCAAGAATTGTACGCGATAGCAAGTTCTGCGAGGAGTGCGGAAAGAAGCTTGCCTAGAACAGCAGATTACGCGGTTTCGATTGTACTTGTAGTTGCTGCTTGCTTCATCTATTGGATATGGAAGGTGACGTCAGCGGGCGGAACAATCTTGGATGGTGCATATGTCGCATTCACGTGGGCGATCCCAGCTGTCATCGCTGCAATCGTGGTTACGCGAGCGATTGAGCGGGGGAGAGTGAGTCGATCTCCCTATCACGAGGGAGAGGTAGGGAGGGACCTAGGGAAGATGTCCTCTATAACCTGCGCGAATTGCGGTAAAGGGATGCGTTATAGTTTCAGCAAGAACAAGTGGGTCTGCGACAAGTGTCAAACATCACGAGAGGGGCCGCCACCGATCCGATCGGATGCCGACGATGAAGGAACGACATGGACTTACCATCCCCCACCAGAAAGGAAACCAGAAACAGGCGTGGGAAGCGAAGCTTGGGAAGCAAACCGAACCCGCGAAATTAGGGAACTCAGAGAGGAAGAACGTAAGAAAGCCGCAGAATGGCGCAAGAGTCATGCAGACGCCTGATCTGCGCTCTACCGCCGATCGAGGTGAGTGAGAACGAAACCAAAGACGGGCCGCCTTGTGGCTGGGGGGCTGTTGGGCATGGGATTGTTCCTTATGCTTCAGCCATTTGTTGGATTGTACTGGTCTATCATGATCGGCGGAATCATATTTGCCGTCGTATCAAGTCTGGGAGCGGGTCAGCCAAACGAGACGAGCAAGAGAGAAAGCTGGCAAGGAATAGGCAAGGTAGGGAAAGAAAGGGACTATTCTCGCATATCTGAGGACGAGAGAAGAAAGGAACTGCGTCGCCTCGCCGAGAGAGAAAGCGACGGCAAATAGCGCTATCACGAATGCGGAACGTTCACGGTCAATCCGTCGAGTCCAAGCGTCTTGTCGAGTGGTTCAGGCTTACGAACCACAAGTTGGCGGATGCAACGATTCGAGCGTCTATTCGGCCATGAGTCGGTAGTATTCCTTCCGCAATGTTTCGTATCCGCTTATTATGAGTTGTACTGTTCTTTCCATCGTCTCTTTGTTCTCCTCCTTGTAAAACCCTGCGCAGATGATTCTTGGTAGTATCTGGTGGAGGTCGTCCTCAGCTAGGTAGGCATAGTTCAAGATCATCGAGTCAAACCGCTTCTGCCCTTCAATTATCTCCTCATGGCTCATGCCGTAGGCCAAGAACGTGAGCGCAGGTTTCTTGTTCTCTGAGACAGATTCTGCGTATTTTACAAGCGTATAGAGCGGATTGTATAGCTTCTCAAGTTTCCTCTCAACTATCGCGCGTCCACGCCTCTCTCTCAATCGTCGAGGATACATGAGCCCCTCCCTAACGACAAAGACGAAAGCACCGCCAAGCAGGCCACTGGCGAGTGAGACGAGAGCAATGAGCCAGTCTTCCAGAGCAAACACCATCGTTCGATAAGTTCGGCCCAAGAACTAGAAGTGGATTGTGGATCATTTTGACTTTCATAGATGAGGACGCTTGGAATTGGGCTCAGTACCGCGCCAAACAACTCGGGGAGAGCTCGGTCTCTGAGTATCTCTTTGACCTCATACAAGAGGACAAGAAGAAAGAAAGTAGGAGATAGAAGTAGCTGCGCCTGGCTGTCCTACTCTTCGAAGCCAAGCATCTTCCTGATCTCGGAATACATCGCTTCATACTGCTTGTCTGCGATAGACCAGTCTCCAGACTCCCAAGCTTGGGTTACAGAGTTGACCGCTAGGTCGAATGCGTCCTGCATCTTCTTGGGGAATAGTTTGACGATTGGCACGCCCTTGCCCAGCGTCTTGTTGAAGCGCTCTCCTTGGGGCACCTCCTCCTGTGCTAGTTTGGCATCCAACTCAGACTTGCTGGATGCCGTGATGAATTGATCTCCAAGCATGAGACGTGCTTGTTTTCCCTTCCTTATCTCAGCCTGTGCGCGAGAGATGCTCTTCGTCATCTCAAAGAGTGAAAGAATGTCTAAGAACTCTGGAGTCAAGATCGTCTCGCGGTAGCGGGAAATGATTCGTGCGCGTCTTTCCTCTCGTAGTTGGAGGTAGGTCATGATCCATCCGGCTATCCCCGACCCGCCGATGACCAGTGCTATGAGCGAAAACGCATCCTCGGCCAAAGGCAACCTCACAACACGCTCACAGGTTGGAGAGCTTAACGCTTTCGCAAAGTTGCTGATGGTCGCCCTCTCGGTCTAGCTGGCATCGCTCGGCAAGAACTTCCGTACATCCGCGGCTATTCTATCTGGCCAGTCGCACTGAATCCCAAACTCTTCTCCTATCTCAGCAGTTATCTTTGTGGAAACTGGGTAGCCATCGTCATCGAGTACCGGCGAAAGATGCTGATCGCAAGAGGCAATGTAGAATCTCACCGGCGTCTCCTTTTCGAAATGCTCCTTTAAGTAGGCAGCCTCCGACAGGATCCACATGTCGTTTCTCTTCACCGGCCTGTGCTTTAGCCGCGTGAGTTGATAGAACTCGTCGATCACCTCGTCTGTTCGAATCTGTTCCCCAATGGCGCGGAACCTTTTCGAGACGGAGACTTCGGCTCTCTCTTTCCCTAGAGACTTGAGTACCCGTCGATCCACGAGCTCCATGCGCTCCTTCTGAAGAGCGAAGAAGGCACACACTTTCACGAACCATTTATCAACGCTGTCTTGTTCTACCGGTTCGCGAATGGTGCACTGAAGGAATCGCCTTAGGTTATCGGTGCATACGTCTAACACAGCGGAGAGACTGCTGAAGTCACTCGCCGCTCTTTGAAGCTCATTCATCACAGCACGTTCGATGACGTTATGTGCTTCAGTTTCTATTCTCTCCGTCACGACTCCAATTCTCTTGTCGATATGCTCTCGCACAAGCAAGAAGAGTGGCGTCGAAACATCAAAGAACAGATGCTTCACATCGACGCTCTGTTCAGATAGCACCGCACGAACCGACGCGGCCACAAGTACATTGGTGTCGACGAAGATCTTATTCTTCAACCAGCTCTGTCCCGATCGCCGAGGCCAGGTCAGTCAGCCGTCTTCTCCACTCGTTGATGTCAACATTGGCCAATTCCTCTTTCAAAGAAGGCAACATATCGCTACGCAGGGCAGCGGCTCGTAACCACCTGAGTCTGTCTAAGATCTGCGATCGATATTTATCGCCAATTTGTGTCGAAGCAGTCTCGAGCAAGTTCACGGTGACGAAGATACTTGGCATCACATCCATCGCATCAGCGGCGACTTGGGGGTTATCATGCTTTGCTGGTGCGCGTTCAAACCGATTTCGCATGGCGCTAAGTATGAGAGTGACATTCCGCCAAGCGTGGTATTGGACGAAGGCTGTTTCCTTCGGCACATCGCTAGCAGTCTTCCAAAGCTCCTGCCTCTTCTGTGCATGACCCGCAGCATTCGACAAGACATCAACTACACTCAGGTCGATCTTGCCTGTGTCCTCCATCTGCCGGAGTAGTTCGTTTGCCTCCATCAGAGGGGCAAGCATCTCGGAGGAACATGAAGGAGCCAACTCTCGGTCACTGACTATCTGGGCACTAATGTCGAGTGTCAGTCTATGCCAGCATCTATAAGGTTTTGCTGGATCCTCGGAGGCATACACAGAACCGCACCCATGCTGGGCCCCAGAGCGAGATGAAGCAAGAGAGAAGATGTACCGCTATTCCACGGTCGATCTCAGAATCTGGTGTCTTTGGTGCAAGGCAAGCTGCCGTTGCCATTGGTCTCTGCTGAAACTGTACCGCATCGCTCTTCCACAACTCACGCATGACATTGAGGGCGTCTTCCTCAATCTCTCGCTCTTGCCCCTAACTCCTTCCCACAACAAACCGACAGGCAAAGCACCCGTTATGACCCAGACCATATACATCCAGAACTGATCGGCTCGATAGAACAGCCCTTCCAGCATCAGAGACACACCCAGACCGAGAATGATTACTCCCCATGTTCTTGGCTTCGTGATTTCGTACTCAGCGATTGGAGCCAAATCTTCGTTAAGAATGGCTTTGCAGTTCGTGCAGGCCCAAGCTGCACCCGTGGGAGGCTGCGGTGCATTCTTGAACTGTTCGTGCGCTGGAAGCATCCAAATTGCTATCAGCTTCCTTTCTTCCTTACACCTCACGCAGTATCCCCGATGAAACATCTCAGGGACAGGTGCTCTTGGTTGTCGCTTTGCTTCTGCAAGTGGCTCTCGGGTCGCTTCTGGCTTCCAAGTATTCTGCTTGCCGAGAAATACTTGATCATCCGCGTGGCAATACCAACGCTCCTCATCTTCATCCATGAGTTGCATTGGTCGACCGCAGATCACACACTCAGGAGTTCTCTTTGAGTCTGGCATGGCCTTCTCGGATCGCGACATGAGAGATTTCTAGCGAACACTTGATGATTTAGGCCTGTCGGCAAGAAAACGCCAAGTCGGCGCGAGATGAAGCGTCAGATCAGTTTCAAGAGTTCAGCACATAGCGAACAGTAGACTCGGATGGATGACGCACTCTACCTTAGTCGATCTCCCACGCGTCTTCTGGCATCCTGAATTGCGTGTATGCTGACGTAGTCTGGTGACAGAGCCACTGACTCCTTTCTGGGTCAGCCGCTTATTCTCTTTCTCATCATATCCTCGTTGATGGTTACGTAGCGGGTGGAGTCTGCACATTTGCCCCTCCATACGTTCGCGCCGAAGCTCTCGTTCTCATGTCCGCAGTCCCGACATGGAAGCATTTGGCCGGTCTTAGTCTGTTCTATTGCGGCATGGCCACATGATTCACAAAACCAGACTGGCCGCCAACTATCTTTTCTCACCGTTGCCCACCCGGTTTTGTCGAAACCCGCTCCTAGATATACGCCGTCACATTTCGACCTTGACGTACCACCCTTCCACCACGGGTGATACAAGCCGAGCAAAGCCGACGCACCTACGACAGCCCACATCGTATACTGCGGCATATAGCGGAAGACAGCGAACAGGACGATTGCAAGTCCTATCAAGGAAACAACGCTCCCCACTGTGCTCATTGCGTGTGAGTACGATGGTCTCTGCGTTGGAATAGCGGGTGGCACAACAGGGATTGAAAGGAAGCGTGGCGACTCAATTTGAGCAGAGAGAGCGCAGCGTTCGCAAATCCGCTTGCCATCACGGTACATTGCGTGTGAATCTATCAGGGAGAGTTTTGCTCCACACTCCGCACACTTCGGCAAGTCTGTTACACCACCGATAGAGGAAGCGCCCCAGCCACAAGACGACCCGTCTTTGGTTTCGTTCACACTTACCCCGATCGGCGGTATAGCACATATCAAGCTTCTGCATGACTCTTGCGCCATTCTGCGGCTTTCCTGCGTTCCTTCTCCCTAAGCTCTCTGATTTCGCGCAGTCGATTTGCTTCCCAAGCCGCGCTTCCTACCCCTGTTTGGGGTTTCTTCTCTGGTGGAGGCGACGGCTCTAGATGCTTCTTCTTCTCGCGCCTGGAATAGCCTGAATTAATTCGCGTGAAGGCAATTGCCGCGATAGCGGCTGGAATCGCCCACGTGAATGCCACAAATACGCCGTCTCCAATTGTTCCGCCCGCCGACGTTACTTTCCATATCCAAAAGACAAAACAACCAGTAACAACAAGGAGGATCGAAATCACGTAGTCCATTAGTCCGCTCATCGAGACTTGAACCCTCTAGGAATTTGCGGGCTTCACTTCAGCACTAGGGGCAGGTCGCAAGCTCGCACGTCTTCTTCTACTCACTACCAGTATCGCAAGCGCTACGATTAGTCCGACAAGCATTGATTCCATCGGAAAGCCCGGGATTCCTCCTCCTGATGCGCTTGAAGTCTCTTCTACTCGTATGTACTCGGGGTGACTTAGAAAGTAGATGTATTTCTCGCGTTGCTCACTTGTCTGTGTTGATGGGGGTTGTTCAACATCCACTCGAACCGTGACAGTACAACCTGCGCAGATGTCAACAGGTGCTGATGTCTTCGCGGAGTAGTCGATTGCAGTTTTGACCTTCACGACAACTCTCACGGACGTCGAACCGTCATTGCGCAAGACTACTTTGTGATAGTACACTCCGTTCTCGTAGGCGAGACCGCATTGGTCGTAGAGGACCACCACGGCCCCCCGAACAAATGGTATGACATTCGCAACAATTAGGCACAGCAATACAACCATGAAGAGACGACCGCATCTTGTCAACTAGGTCAGCTCATCCTTAGGAGTCTTTGCCGTTTCCGAAAGAGTTCGCGTTGTCAATGAATCCCAATCGTGGTTGGTGAAGTTCTTCACATGATGGTATCGGGGAGCCTTATCTCCAACATAATTCACAACCCATTCCAGCTGTGTATGTGACGCCATTTCCCTACCTTCAGATACGGGTATCTGCAGTTGCACAATCTCCAGTGTCTTTGTGGCAGTGCTTCTTGCTTTCAGTCCAAGGCTAAACTCATCGAAGAGATCCAGCACGTACCCACATCCCTCTTTCCAGTAGACAGGCAAAGCATGCCTAAGGAATCGCCCACCATAGACTTCGATCAGAGTGGATGTCAACCCTGCCGAGTGCATAAGAGAACATGCCAGAGCAGCAATGCCAAGACAGGTAGCCTCCTTCTTGCGTAGAATATTGATCGCTGGATCAGGCTCTCCGTCTCCTCCAGTCACAGCTACATGCTTCTTGAGGAAGTAGCCTATCTCCGTCGCCTTGCTGATGGACTCAGTTGAGTGCCCTGTTAGGATCTGCGTGATTCCCTTGAGGACAGGAGTGACGGTGACGAAATCATTCACGTAGCTGGTATATGACAAACGCTTCTTGACTGATCTGATGAGCCTGCGGACGAATCCTACTGCGTGTACTTCTGGCCTAACGCGAATGAGGAAACCCTCCAGTTCCTCGATAACGGATGGTCTCCAAGAACCCGGAAGAACGAGCAATTCGCAGAGTACCTTGGCATAATCCCACCCGAAACGATTGAGCGCGATAATCTCTAGGAAGAATGACCTGAATCCCACATCTCTGGTGAGTTCAGGGAACGTTCTGGACAAGCTGAGAAAGCTGGTGTCGTGGAACGTGAAGTGTTGATCATTTCCGATTCCTGCGGGCGCACAGAAAAGCGTCACCTTCTCCGGCAATCGAGTTAGCAAGAGCTTGATGTCCTCGCCGAGATGCTTGCCGTCCAGTTTCACGGTTGCAATATTGGGCCACTCTGAGATCGCGTTCGAGACGAGATCCTTCGGTATCTTCAGTTGAAGTCGTCCCGTCTCTATTGCGTCTTTTAATTCGCGGGGGCTATTGACTCCAGACCTGCTGAGATCAGCGAACAGGCTTCTGACAGTCCTTTCTTTCTCGTCATTGTTGGGCGTCGATAACCAGATCAGATTGAGCAGTTGGCCTGTACCCCTGGGCTGATGATATTGAAGGCGTCGTGCCAAGTCACGCGCCATTAGGTAGGCGGAGTAGTTCTGTTTCAGCGCTCCAACTACGCTTGTGTATCCAAGTAGTCCAATCGCTAGCCTGATCGTCTGGTATTCTTCTTCAGGGAAGTAGGCTCCTTTCATGGCCTTGGAGACGACCATGATCACCTTCGCCGTTTCCAAATCACAATCGGCAAGCGTCGGGTTGGAATCGATAAACTCCCGAATCTCTTCCTTCTCTTCGATTGATCTGAGAACAACCGCGAACTCTTCCTCGCTCGTAGCCATTATTCGCAGAAGGGCCAGCTCTGCTCTATCACAATCGCCGTAGGTGTGATAGTCGAACTTGCGTAGTCCATCAATGAGATTGATCGCTGTCTTCACATGCACATACCAATCGCTTGTCAACCTGCCGAGTTCAGTCGTGACCAGCCGATCCTGATCCTTAGCTACAAAGCCTTCTTTCAGAAGGAGGCCAAGTTGCTCGTCCAGATATTTCTGCCAGTCCGGCTGCTTCTGATGGTTCTGATAGTACCAAAATGTGGTTGCGAACCAGTCTTTCAGGTCAGGTTCGTTTTTGATCGTCCTGAGATTGATCTCGGCGTTGATGTGATCCAAAAGGTATCTTTCGAGCTTCGACTCGATGTCTCTGCCCTCGATTAGAGCGGACTCAACTAACTGTCTCTCCTTGAATGGGACTAGGACTATGGCGTAGGCAACTGTCTCCTTGCCCTTTCTGCCCGCTCTTCCGATCATTTGTTTGAGGCTGAGGAAATCGATCTCTTTCTGCATTCCCACTCTAATGTCACGGATGATGACGGTCCTTGCCGCGACATTCACGCCCCAAGCCAGGGAAGTGGTGGATACAAGCACATCAATGGGGCCTACGTCAAATGCGTTGATGGCGATCTTTCGGTCGCTATGTTTGAGCCCTGCATGCATGAAGGCTGCGCCTTTGTCCATCAATCGTCGAAGCCTCTCACTCGTTGCCGTCGACGCATAGGGGCTTTCCAGAAGCTTGATCGAGTCGGCGATCTTGGAGGCGGTCTCTTCAGCCTTTCTCCTGCTTCCGACGAAGATCAGTATCTTGCCTCGCTTTCCGGTCTCCGTCCGCTCAGAAAGTAGCATCTGGACTGTGTCGACGATGATCTTGTCTTTGGCCTGTTCTGCGATATTGTAGTATCTGGTGTCCGGTACGGCCTCGAAGGATAGCGTCAAAGGCACAGTGCGATATTCCGTGTTCTTGTAGTATTCGCCATTGATCCATTGAGCAAGTTGTTCTATATTGCGCATTGTCGCAGAGAGTCCGATGATTCTGGCCTTTGGCAGAGTCCTCTTGATCCTAGATAGGAGTACTTCGGTTGTCGGGCCTCGAGTTTCATCATCTATGATGTGAACCTCGTCCAAAACTATCAGGTCGAGATTCTTGGTGAATGGGAATCGCTGAGGCTTCCTCGTCAGGCTATCCCATTTCTCGCCTGTCGTTAGTATGATCCTAGCTTTGCGTGCCTTTTCTTCGTCGACTGTCTCTTCGTCACCTGTGATCTTGTAGACCGGCATTTCTTTGTCATGAAAACTCTTCCAGTCCTGCTCCCTCTCGCTCGTGATCGCGCGGAGTGGAGCGATGTAGAGGGCCCTCGCTTTCTCGTTTTTCGAGAGCAGATTCCAGATGCCCAGTTCAGCCATCAGCGTCTTGCCGGTGCCAGTCTCAGTTCCAATCAGAAGATTCTCAGATCTTTGCAGAACATAGGGCACAACGTCCACTTGAACTGGGTTGAGTTTGGGATACTTCTCACGGAAGAACACGGCAACATCCGGCGGTACAATATGGTCGATCTCTAGATCCACAAAGTCCGAGCGTTTGAGAATGTCTGGTTCAATCAGTCTTTGGAAGTCACGTCTCGCGTTCTCCACTTCAGTAGGTGAGCGCGTTAGGATTCCTGTGTTCATGTTTCGATAGAGATCAAAGTCGGTTATGTTTGCGGTCATGGCTAGGAGCGTTGATTCGTTCAGAGCCATCTTGGTGTGTATGTGTCGGATGATCTCCTTCTTTGAGAAGACCTTGACGTCGGCCAAGTTTAGAGCGTTGACCGTTTTGTGATTACTCACATCTGGGCGAACAAACAACCTGACGTCAAGCCCTTGTTTGCGACGCGCAGATAGAGCTTCGATGAGCGAGATTATCCAAGGATCCGCGACCGAAGTGTAGAACCAAGGGACGGCTATCCAGATCAGCTCTCGCGCTTCTCGGACAATTTGGTCAATGGCTGAGGTCAGTTGATTTGGAGAAGTCCGCTTCTCGACGTACTCCCCGTTGGAGACGTAGAGCGTGCCTTCTGAACCATTCTTCACCCCCCGTTTTGTGAGAAGCCTGTCGGTCGGGTTCAGATTAATCTCTTTCAAAAGCTACAATCCAGCAAGACCATCAAACGACTATCGGTACCCTCACTTTCTGTTGCGAGGAGGTGCAATTGAAATCTGCTTCGGGCTTCTCCAAATGGCAATCAAGAAACCAATAGCTCCCATAGCGATCAAGCTGAGTCCAGTGACCGTCAATGTTTGTTGCATAGGGTCAGGCAACTGTATGACTCTCGTCTCCACAGTCGAGGTCGTCCTATAGAACTCGGATTCCGTGGTCAACAAGTAAGTGACAGTATTCGTGAGCACGAGATGGCTAGTGACGATCATTCTCATTTTCGAAGTCTGGACGACGGTTTGATACGTGTATACGGCAGGATAATCGTTCGCGCAGTTGTGGTCAAATGTGACACAGACATCATGCTGACAACCACACAAGCTTGTGCAAATCGATGATCGATACACTCCGCCGTACGGACATGTTGGGCTGGACCCCCCTACCTTAACAGTTTTGGTGGTCGTGGATGTCGAGACATACGTTGTCGTGCCAGTAGTAGTCGCGGAAGTCGTGAGGCTCTGAAATATGCTTGTCTCTGTCGAATGGACCGTAACCGATTTGGTCACAGGCTCTGATACGGTGAGAGGCCCTAGCTGTGCAGAATAGCCGATTATTCCTACACCCGGTAATACGCATAGGAGGCAGAGCATCCAGCCAACTCTGATTGGACCGGCCTTCACTTCCTGAGGGCCTCCATAAGATTCAACCGATGAATGCGGTCATATGCAGATTTCAGACTTTGGGTCCTATGTGTGTCTCTGGGTCGTTGGCTTGGATAGTGGTATGTATCGGATCCCAGAGAAACCTAGCCGTGCGGGGGTCGTGTGGAGTCCGAAACGGAATCAATACCATTCATAGATCTTCTACGAGGTCGCCAACGCCACTGATTGCGGTTTAAGACTGTCTCGAATGCCAATTAGAAAAGGCAGCCTCCAACTAGTTAGAACCTACCATGAAACCTTCCACGGTTTGGCTTCCGCAGAACTTGGCGTTGCAGACATATATCGGCCTCGCCTAGAGAATCTGCGTAGACTCTACTTGTCTGGTCTTGAAATCAAGAAAGCAGCTCGTCGGATCTTCGAGGAGTTCAAGAAGAATCAGCCCAATGCGTCACGCCCTTGGAGAAGTAGCCCGCGCGGCTTCAGCGGCCTTGACGTACTCGTCGCCCAAGAGGCCTTGCAGCTGTTGCAACTACGGAACCTGATAATGAGGGATCCTGACCAGGGCCTCTATCTGCTGACCACATTGGGGAGGGCAACCGAAGCCAGCGATCTCTTCGAAAGAATAGTTGACCGAGCTTTCGTTTCCCAACTGGAGGAGATTATCGACCCTGAACTCACTCGTTCATGTCTTGACAAATCGTATGAGGATGCCATAAGGTCAGCTTTTCTCGTGCTTGAGGTACGCGTGCGAGCTAGGATAAATGGCGACCCCGACCTAGTCGGGACAGCACTCATGGACGAAGCGTTCAACAAAGATAGAGGAAAACTATTGTTTGGAGAGACATCATCCGAGAGAGAAGCAGTTCACCAACTCTTCCGGTCCGCCTATATGATGCTCCGAAATCCCCCTTCTCATCGGTACTTGGAAGAGTTCGCAGGTGCCGAGATAGTTGAAATCATAATGTTCGTTGACTTCCTACTCAAGGTCCTAAGCAAAGCACAGGACAGAACCACATGACAACCCATCATCCATGACTCAGGGAGCAAGTTGAGCGTCCACGTTCGGGGGCAATTGAGGTCGCCCAACAAAGAATACAGATAGGGGTATCATGGGCGTCGTCCGTCGTCGTGCGTCGTCACCGCGTCGTCGCGCGTCGTCGTCGTGGGCGTCGGTCGTGGACACGGCTTTGCCTCTTTCGGATGAGATCCACAACAAGCAAGAGCTGCACGTGTCTGATAGCAAGCCGCCTCATCGCGAGCGATGAATGAGTAGAACCACCAACAGACCAAGCAATAGCCCCGCGAGAATTGACTCGAACGGGTATCCTGCAATTGGGGACGGAGGGGGAGTTGTCCCAGTTGTTGTGTAAGTGATAGTAATCGTCTCCGTCACGACCTTCCTAAGAATGGTGTCCCTTAGGTCACCCACACGCGCTTCCAACGTGCTAACCCTGCCCTGCAAGTCCCACAAGGACCACAGAATCCCAACGATACCAGCACCAATAACCAATACGAGGAGACCAGAGATCACGTCTCTCCGAGAGATGTCTAAGACTTTGGCGTTTGACTTTCGTTTTCGGGTTTGACTTTCAGCCATTGATTCTCGAATCCTAGTTAGAAACGACCGGCGGTAACTAGTTAAAACCTACCATGAAACCTTCCACAATTTGGCCTTCGCCTTCCCCTTAGCAAAGCGTTAGGCTCTCTGCGGTCGATCAGGTGATAGAGGTCTAGGTTTAGAGCTTTGATATGCAGAACCAAACTATTCCGGCCAGCCCCAGTGTAAGATAGCCTAGCACGAACAACCCTGCTATCCACGCTCTGTCCTCGCCAGGCATAAGCCCGCTCAGCAATTCTGGAACTAGCAGTAAAGATGAAAGAAAAGCAGAGAACATCATAGAACCGAAGGCCCCCCGGCTTAGGTTCCTGTGATACTTCTCAAGATCCATTCGAGCAACCGCATAAAGAAATGAAGAGAAGACAAGGGCCACAACACAGGGCCCAAGCAGCCATTGGAACGACACCAAAAAGGACTCCTTATGGTAGAAGGACGCCATGTTGACTAGGAACACGGCAGAGATAGTCATGATCAGCGCGATTGGAGTCAGCAAGGTACTGTAGATGCCTTGGAAGCGTTCGGCCCTTTCATGGTCACTCTTCGACATGACACCGTTACCTGATAGCCTATCGCGTCCGTTCCCAAAAAAGATTTCAGAGATAGACTCGCTGACAATGTGAGACACAGACGAGGACGACAGAAGCATTAGGCCGCGTCGCAACGCTTAAAGCAACGAGAAATCTGACTTTTTTTGGTAGAGATCGTTCGCTTTCTCGAGGATAAGTATAGCGGAGTAGATTGCAGGCGGAATTAGCAGTAGGGTCCCAGCGTCCACTTCCATCCTTGCGTCACGCTATTAGACAGTAGTGCTATGCCTGCTTTAAGCGTCGGTTTTCGGTCCACCGGGGTGCGTAGTTACGTTTCAGGCTTTCTCAGTTGCGTTCTTCTTCTCACTAGCCTTGACCTTTGCCTGTACGTTGATCCCAACGTGTTCCTCTAACTTGAGGAGCGTCGACACCGCGACCGTGCTCGGAGGAACGTTTGATCCAGTTGCGTGAGAAATTCCGTCCGCAGCAATGTGTACGAACTTGCCATAATCTTTCACGAGCGTCGGATTATCTGCATGTGTCACGATTACCCAGGAGTTCTCAGTCTCGCTCGCGTACTTCGCTCCACCCTTGGCCTCTGTTGCTGCGACTTCGCCTGCTATCTCTTTGGCCACTGTTCGTGGCATTGGAATCGCAGCGACCTTGATTCCCTCCACGGAGAGAGCTATGCCTCCTCTGGGGAGTTCTACCGCCTCAATACCCCTGATCTTCTTCTCACGCTTCCAAGGCCACGTAACCAAAAGTAACGCCGACTACTTCTTGAGCTTACTATCTATAAGATTGCTTGCATCTTGGACATGGCTTATCTCGTTCACTTAGCTTTGACTCGCTCATACCTTGCTAGAAGTTCTTTGACAAGCGCCGCATCCTTCTCGATTTGTTACTCACGCAAGTCGTGTCCCGCACGGGTGACTCATCGTTCAGGTGGTTCAGGTATCTCGATTTGTCCCTCGTAAATCTCGCAGGGTAACGCGTCGAATCCAACGTACAGCACGAGAATCGCAACAACCGCTACCATGAGAATGATAGGAGCAAAGAGTCCAGTCCATTGGGAGGCCACAGCAGAGCAGGCGCACACCGAACCTGACTCCCAACACAAGAAACCTTTGCGACCTCCCAGTTTGTCCAAGGATCCCCAGTACGGAAGTCCTCTTAGATTGCGATGCATTCCGCGAAGCATCCCGGTCACGTAAGTACCTCTATTCAGAGGTCTCACTTCATTGTCGAGGGCCAGCTTACAGTACTTGCCATGCGTGACCATTCTGAGGAAGGCATACGCCCCTTGAGCGGCCGTGAATGTCAATGCAAACATGAATAGCCACTCATTATAGATGATCGTTCTAGCCTGCACCACTGAGTAGAAGACCACGGCCGTGGCTAGAAGCACTGTCGCCCAGTGTCGCGCAAGGGACCCAAAATAGTCGAGTAGTGCTATTCTTGCCTGTTGTTCCTTCTCCTCTTGGTCCAAATCTCTTCCCCCTAGACCCTGAAATCTACTTTGTCTTGTTCCGCTCATAGGCTCCTAGTAATTCCTTGACAAGTGCCAAGTCTGCCTCTATCTGTGACAGGTAAGTCCTCCCGTTCGCCGAGAGAAGCTTTTCATTGCGGGCATTGTTACCACTTTGGTATACCTTTCAAATCGAATACTCATCGTTGAAGGTTGAGTCAAGGTGTGGTACTGCAAATGCCTTGCTTGTGCAGCTGAGCTAGCGATAGCCAAGTCACTCGAAGACCTGCCTTGGCGGCACCGCGCCCGCTTGTCGCACTGGAAACGCATTAGGTGCAATTCTTGTGGTGTCGATCTCTTTGTCTCTCGCTATCGGAAAAAGCCTAAAGATGAAATCTGGGTTCACCAGAGCTTTCCTTTTGAGCGTTTCACGTTGCAGGAACCAACATGGAAATAGCAAGATGACGGATCTCTATTGATCGCGTAGCGCGGCAGTCCCACACTTGTCACAGAACTTGCTCCCGCGCGGTAATCTCGCTCCACATTTACGGCAACGCTCAGTCGATGCGACGCTTGGAGCCGACATTGTTTTCATTGCTGCGACGACAGTCGTCAACGCGATGCCAGCGACGAGAACGGCGAAGCCAGCAAAGAACACCGGACCCAGCCCTGCGAGGTATGAGCTAACCCTCACATTTTGAGTTGGAAACACTGTCTCTTGCGTTGAGGAGATAGTAGTATATCGAACCTCCGTGGTGAAGCCGCTGCTGAGTCGTTGATACAACAACGCAAGATCGTACTCAACCATCACTGGTCCTTCTCCATGACTAGGAAGCCAACCGAGGTGATACCAGTACCCTGATGCCATAATCGCCTCGAACTCGTGTGAGGTCGAGCCGAGCTGGGCTGCAACGATACCAGAACCCGACTGTGGAGGCCTACAACCGAATATCTGGAAGGCATCGTAAGGGGGTGCTGTCTCGATCATCCAGAAGTCAACTGGCGCATCAGATGTGTACGATACGTGCACCTGCACATCACCGGAGAAGGGTCCAAGCATCAGGTAGCCCGGACAGGGGCCGTAGATTTCGTGTCGATCCATGTGAAAGGTACTCGTCCGAACCACTGACGTTACAGTACTTGTTGTTACCAAGGTACTCCTGTATGTGATCGTGGCGTATTCGGTATTCGTCGTAGACAGAACGCGTTGGCTCTCGCTGTATCCAGAGTATGATAATGCGCCCCCCACAGTGACCAACAGTATCGCCAGTGTGACAAGCAGAGCTACGGTCCTCGTCGGAGAATACCTCAAGCAAAGGGTTGCGCGAGACAGCTTCAGGTTTTCGGTCGAAAGTCTTCCTACCGCGTCTTGTTCTGCTCGTAGTTGTCGTGAGGCAGCTTTTAGGGGTCACAAGGGCAAAAGATGGGGCAGAGGCGCCCTTTGAATGGCTGACGACAGGCACGAACGAGAACGCATTGTAATCGAGTCCAGTATTGTCGCAGTGACGCTCCTATTCATAGTTGCAGGCATCAGAGAGGTCACGGGGGAGCCACTCGCGACGTATGCCTTGTCAATGGTGGGCGCGTGCTTCATCATTGCGGCAATTCATGGAGCGCTGATCATGTTTCTGCCACCCGGCTCCCCGCCTGTTCTGTTCGCGTCTGAGTTCGGCTTCTTCATGGGAGGACTGGCCGGACTGTGCATTATCCTGTTAGGCATTTCTGCCCATGCGATCGGCGGCACTCTTGACGTGTGGATGCTCACGGCCGTGAGCATTTCGGTCGTGGTTGCTGTGGCCTTTATCTGCATCCTCCTGCGGCTCCGGAAACATCTCATATCTCAGCTGTAGGAATGGCATCTTACTCTGCTCCGCTTCGCTCGTAGACTTGCAGGAGTCAGTAGACGCAAGCACTAGGCCCCGCTACGAACGTTCAGAGCCGCAGCTAGTAGTAGCTGAGTGCTTTCGCCTAGTCGTTTCTCTAACCCGCGGCCTCGTAGTCGCATGATCCGCCCTGTTGGAACCTCAAATGTCGAGAGCAATAGTAGATGATTTCGTAGTGACTGAAGCGGCCATGACGTCCGGGGAATCCATAGTCTCCCTCGCCTTCAAAATGCGGAATGGCAAAAGCGAGGAGATGACCAGTTCCACACTTCGGGCATGGGGCGGCGGCTGTCATCTCAATCTTGTGTTCGCTCACTTCTTAGGACCAGAACAGACGTCTCCTCGTGGAAACTTAACCCTTGCTTCATCAACTCGTCAATTATCGTTTGTCTCCTCTTCTCCTGAGAATGGGATGGGCAACTACCTCCTAAGAGAAGCTGACTTGAATAGGCTGACAACTAGAGAGTTGCCTTGGATAGTCGGTGTATCGTGATCCGCTTCATCAGAATCGCCGAATCAAAGGCCAGATTTGCATTCGCACTCTTCTGCATCCTACAAATCGGAATCCTACCATACCCCGCAACTGCATGGTCAATTGACGCTCACTCAGCAATCGCGAAAGCCGCGACAGAGTTGCTTCCAAGCCCGTGGAGACAATTCTTTGCATACTATGCAGGGTTGCTTGCTGAAACTGCAACTTACCCTGACACCTATTATCGTGAGAGTGATCCGAACGAATCGCCGAGACACTTCATAGATCTGGAAATCTGGAATCCAAACGATCCGTCAACTGGCACACTTTCACAAGCAGTCGAAGAGTTCACTGGGGAAATGGAGTCTGCAATACGAGCGAAGGATTGGAACAGCATGTTCATTGATGCTGGCCGACTCAGCCACTATATGGCCGATGTTACTCAACCGTACCACACAACAGTCAACTATAACCCTCAAACCAGAAATGGCGGAGTGCATCAACTGTTTGAGTCGACATCTTTGGCCCATCTGTCGGAGATTAGGATGGTGGGCTCCGCTGATGTGGGACCGATCATGCCGATCAGCAATGTGACTAATTTTGTCATAGAGACAGCTGTCCAGAGTCACTCCTTCCTGCCGTCCATCAACAGAACCATAATCGATGAGGGGCTCGACTGGACTCCCGAGCTTACCAAGATTCTCGAAAACAGGACCAACACTGCAATAATCGCAACTGCCAGAATTTGGTACACAGTAATGGTAAGATCCAATTCCACACCACCAGAACTACCAAAAGTCAACGGACTGTCGATCGTTATTGAGAGCATCGCTCTGAATAGCACAAGCTACGGCGTCATCGGACTTCATGTGATTGATTCGCTTGGAGTGAAGACGCGAGCCGACGTGTCCTTGAGTGTTGACGGATCAACCTTCCGAGGGCAAGTGGCAAACGTTGTGCCTCCTGTCGGCGAATACGTAATCGCCGTACCGTCAGGAACGTACAACGCCAATTTCATCTTCACTGCACAGAAGGAAGGATACCGACCTGCAGTGGTCACCCTTCCTATCGGTACCCCTACGACGAGCACCCCAATCGCCGTGGTGAATGTTCCGTTTCCAACGGTCGTGGCCTTGGCGGTGATGGTGGCTGCCCTCGTCGCGCTCATCTGGTACCGAAGGAGACCCAGCTACAGTGCCCCAGATGATCTCACGGGTAGTTGAAGCCCATGTAGGCAACTTCAATCTGTGACGGCGAATGTGCGATAATCTCGGGGGCTCCCTGATAGAGTTCGATCGTTCCCGTGACTCGAACTTCCTTGTTGAGGTAGAATGAGGCAGGCGAGAATTGGAAGTTCTTCACATCGCTTGCGAAGATCGTGACTTGGAAGTATCCTTGGTAGGGGTCGTGGAAGTCCAAGAACACTGTTCCCTTGCTTGAAACAAATGTACGCACGATAGTGCCTTCAACCGTCTTTGACTGGCCGACATAGTTTGCTGCTTGTAGGTAGGATACGACATTCGCACTAGAGCCAAGCCATTTGGGCTTTTGACCGCTCGTCGTCTGCAACGCAGTGGCTGAGGTTGTTTGGTATGAGCTGCTCGCGGCAGTGAAGAGAGTTGTTTCGACAGAGGTCGTGACGGTGACTGTCATCGGTCCTAGGTTCTGCGTTGATCTGTATGGCGTGATATACGGTCCAATTGCAAGCCCTGCCGAGAACGCGACTATTACTAAGAGAATCGTGCCAATG
>Ga0315280_10005093_pt1 | contig 18950 bp, 26 predicted proteins | sample YL17G06_40_MG_FD_203697 | JGI IMG/M metagenome (GOLD analysis project Ga0315280, IMG submission 203697) | Sediment microbial communities from Yellowstone Lake, YNP, Wyoming, USA - YL17G06_40 | ecosystem: Environmental > Aquatic > Freshwater > Lake > Sediment | place: USA: Wyoming | collected... | reverse complement strand
ACATCGAACACGCCCAACGCAAACACTGGAAAGCACTGGACCACCAAGCATACAAAGAACTAAAACAGAAGACACTAACCCACTACATGAGCTGAAACCCCGCAGGCTTCAGCCTGCGGTAGTTTAGTCTGCCTAGGAGCAGCCTACCTGTACTGAAAAGGTAAGGCTTTTTTGTGTTAGTGAACATAAGTGGGAAAGTATGCCCAGATATAGATGGTGTTGGCGGCGAGGGCTGGACGTAGGCCCAGGTCGGCCAATGAAGCCTCGATTCATAGGTATGCGACCAGGTACAAACCGCTTTGTTCCCGCCGTCCCGGCACAGGAACTTTCTGTGAAGGAGCCTATATTGATGACATATGATGAGTTAGAAGCTCTCCGCCTGATTGACTATCAGGGGCTCACTCAGGAGGAAGCGGCCGAACGAATGGGGATCTCTAGGGGAACTGTGTGGCGTTGCTTGGACAGTGCTAGGAAGAAGGTAGTCGCAATGCTGGTGGAGCGTCGGGAACTGATTGTCGGGGAAGGCCGTTAGGTAGCCTTCGGGTTGGTCTTTTGTGGTCGATGAAGATTCGGAGAAAATGTTAATCGAAACATTTATTAGAATTTATGTGCTATTGCACATATTGTGTGAAATGCGATGTACGACGCTTTAGGACGTAACAGGTGGCAAGGATGGAGAAGCATGTATCCCGCCCCTGCGGGTCACAACTATCTAGGGCCGTGCAGATGCGGATTCGGTCCACATGCCTTCTACAGAACACCTGAAGGAAAAGTCATTCATTCCTCACAGATATTCCCTGTAGCAGGCCCAGTACCTCCATTCCCCTCGGAGCTGAAGCCTGAAGAGGAGGCAAAGCTCTTAGAGGAAGAAGCGAAGGCTTTGCAGGAAGAACTGAAGATAGTTGAGGAGAGACTGAAGGAGCTGAAGAAACAACATTCTTAGACCTTGGTTGGGTTAGGACATGCCGAAAATCGTAATCCCAATCGAGAGATTTGAAAGAGGAGACTCGCTCATATTCCAGCATTTCGGAAGGGCTCCCCTCTATGCAGTAGTCGAACTCCTAGAGAATGGATCTGTTAAGTCCATATCCTCTGTCAATAATACTGGCGAGCATTTCGCTGGAACTGGCGCCGCGGAGGTACTGGTCTCACAACTTCAACCCGACGCCCTCGTGGTCAAAGGCATGGGCCCTAGGGGCCTCCAAGCTTTCCAAAGCAAAGGGATCGCAGTCTTCACTGGAGAGGTAAACACCGTTAAGGAAGCTGTGGATGCTTATGTTGGTGGAAGACTAGTAGGGTTGACTGAGCCCTGCAGAGAAGCCAGACACCATCTTAGTGAACCATGACTACGTTCAATTTTGCACGCTATTCCGGGAAATGCTGGCGTATTTTTCAATTCTTACTGTAAACGAGATGCATATCAAGAACGATTTGTGACAAACGCACTGATCATGTGATGCCATGAGTGAAGGGAAAGTTTCATCTCTCAGAAAAGGAGAGAGAGTCGCAGGAAGATCTGTTTTAGCTGCGATTTTCTTGGCGGTACTGAAGGGTCTCGTAGGTGTACTGTCGGGGAGCATTGCCCTACTTGCGGATGCAGTTCACTCACTCTCCGATGTCTTTGGATCCGTGACCGTCTGGATCGGTCTTCGACTGTCCCAAAGGAAGCCAACACAGGAGTTCCCATATGGCTACTACAGAGCTGAGACCATGGCCTCTCTTGCGGTCTCTATTGTGATTTTCATCTCCGGAGTCCAGATTCTAGTCGAATCGGGTAAGAGATTGGCAGAACCGTCACCGATTTCATCCTCTCTCTTGGCATTATTCACGGCTGTTCTTTCAGCAATATGCTCTTACGTGATTGCCCAATACAAGAAGGAGACCGGGCAGGAGATAAACTCACAGGCTCTGATAGGAGAAGGTAAGCACTCAATGATTGATGTGTACCTGTCTCTCACCGTCTTTGCCGGGCTGTTATTCTCTCAGTCCAAGATACTATGGGTTGAGCCGCTAGCTGGCTTACTGATAGGGGCAGTTGTTGCGAAGACAAGTGTCACCTTAGCTAAAGACGCCACCATGACACTGATGGATGCCTGTATGAAACCGGAATACCTGGCTCAGGTGAAAGCAGTGACCGAGACCGTGCGTGGAGTAATAGGTGTGCACGAGATCAAAATGAGGCGATCTGGCCCGTATGTCTTCGGAGAGATGCATATTGAGGTCGATGAAGAAATGCCTGTGGACAAGTCGCATGCGATCTCCGAGGAGATAGGAAGAAAAGTCAAGGAGAGGATAAAAGAGATCGATTCATTAACGATACATGCGGAGCCTGCAAGAGCAGAAGCACACCGAATCGTAATCCCTGTAGGCGAAGACAGAGGAATAGAATCCTCGTTGAATCTTCATCTTGGAAGGGCTCCATACTTGCTCTTCATAGATCTCAACAGAGGACAAATTGAAAAATGGTTTGTCAGAGGAAATCCTGGAGCCGAGCTTGAGAAAGGAAAAGGTATTACTGCAGCCAAATTCCTAATTGAGAATGGCGCCGATGTACTGCTTACAAAGGAAGTAGGGGAGGGTCCGTTCCATGTTCTCAGAGACAATTTCGTCAAGATCTATAAAATACCAGAAAGCCTGGATATCCGCCAAATCCTCGAGGTGTATCAGAAAGAGCTTGAACCAATAAAACTGTATGCAACAGAAAAATCCATAATGCCCCTCATTAAACTCAACTATGGATATTCTAAGAGAATGACCCCTTCGTGGGAATTGACGTGCCGGTAGTAGCAGAACTTAACATTATTCCATTCGGCAAGATGATGAGCACTTCCAAGTTGTTGGCACCAGCATTGAAAGAACTTGAGAGAAGAGGAGTAAGGTACGAGATCACGCCTATGTGCACCATATTTGAGTCAGATAGCATTGAGGAAGCTTGAGTTGGTTAGAGGAGTTCATGAGGCAGTGTTCAAAGCGAATGTCAGAAGGGTTGTGACCACGGCCAAAGTTGATGATAGGCGTGATGTCAAGAGGAGCATGGAGGAAAAAGTCAGATCCTTGAAAGAGGATATCAGGAGAAGTACTGGCAGTTGAAAACCTCAATGCGCTTGTTTCTGCATTTTCGTAGCCTTTATACATACAAACCCCAATTGGCTAACATCGCTTGATGGTTCTTCAATCGCTGTTACTGCTCCTGGTTTCTGAGAGAGGGTGCCTAAACATTTTTGAATCTTGAAGTCCGCACGTCCAAGAGCTTTCTCTACTTCTTCTACCGTGTAGAAGTTAGCATATCTATAGAACCTGTGGCCCTCAACCTTCTTCCTAGAATACAGCTTACCCCATTCACTACCTTGCGAAATGAAGCCTACAATGATATTCCCTCTGGGCCTCAGGACTCTCCAAGCTTCCCTCAAAGAATCTTGGAGACTTCTCAGAAAACAAATAGTGAGAGCAAACAAGACGTAGTCCAGACAGTTGTTTTTGATAGGTAAGGACTCGCCGACGGCCCGGACAACATCAATTCCCTTCCTCTTGGCCATCTTTATCATCCTTGAAGCTGGATCCAAACCCAGAGGCACATCGAGTCTCAAGGAAAAAACACCTGTTCCGATACCAACCTCAACACCGAATCCCTTAAGACCCAAAACCTCTATGGCTCTAGCTTCAGACTCAAAAGCTAGTTTGCCAGATTCCTCGCGATACCATATATCATAATCTTCAGCGTTTCTATCGAAAGTCGAAATAACTTCCATTTCCATTCATCTAGCATCATGCTAGTACACAATATATTTTGCTAGCGATAGAATTGAACAATTAGGATAGTGAATATCTGAGAACTCATGCATCTCCCTAGTACGTTCGTGAATAAGATGTCTTGCTGATTTCTGGGAAGTGCCTTAACCCTTTGAAGGAGTGAGGCCAAGATATTATGGCCTCTGGGCTACTGATCTTATGATGACTTGCTTACAGGCGCGCCTGAATTGTCGTGTTCCGCCCCCTTCAGAGATTACCTGAAGCAATCTGGGGGAGTCAATTACCTTGATCCCACCTATGATTGTGACTCCTCGGCTAAAGAGTGGATCAGAAATCATACTTGCGGTTGGGCCCATCACTACCACTTCCCTAGCGCTTCTCGAAAGCTCTAGGAGGCGATCTATCGTACCATTTACAATAGCAGATCCTGTTATGATAACCATGTCGGCTTTTGGGATGTTCTCTTCGCAGGCGGTGTCGGGAAGTATATCTTCATCCTGCCCTGCTAGACTTCTCTCTATTATGTGGAGGTTTTTGGTTTTACTCTTAATGATGGGGACGAACGGCTTGATGTAGCCTACGAGCGCTACTATGTCATTCTCTTTGATCTCGATTTGATTTATACAATCGGCGTTCTCGATGATTGAATAAGCGTCTGGAGACTCTTCAAAGATCATCTGAGATAGGGCATTGATGGTTGCTATCCCTATGGTAGCTTCTCCGAGCTTCCAAGAATTTGCCAGCCTAGAAACTTCTAGGGCTGAGCTGCCTCACACTTCTCCAGCTCTCTCAATTCTCTGACAGCATGTGAATTCATTCAGTAGGGTATGGCAGACTCCTACGTGACCTGTATTCAACTTGATGGCGGTGTAACCTAGCCCAACGCGGGCATCGGAGACTTTCACGTCAGATATGCCGGCGATTCTCTTCTCCAGAGAAATTATCAGCTCCTTGACAATTTCGCCAGGCATTCTGAATCACAATCGTTCCGAGAGATAGGGGAACGAATTTCTAAGCTGACTGGGCGCTTGGGTCGGGATCTCAGAGTTCAAGGATGTCTCCTGTGCGGAGTGGCCTCCACCGATCTTCGAAGGAATCAAGAAGTCGATCGATTGCTTTGGAGCCGGTGCAATGGCACGGATAAATCACCCTAGGATTGATTCCGGAGAGTTCATCTACACTTGCGCGAATTCTGCTTTCATCCATTTTCTCCAAGTGTAATCCTCCAATGATGGCGTATACACTTTCTATCCCAGTGATCTTCTGTCCATGTCTTACTGTATTTATGATGCCCGAGTGGGCGCATCCAATGATTGTAACCAGGCCTTTGTTCATGATGTTGACAAACAAAGCTTGGTCGTCGATCATGTGATCCGCAACAAAACACCCATCCTCTATTATCCAGAACCCCTTCACTTTCTCAAAGGGGGTCTGCCTCGGGATCTCTCCACTTGTCATTACGCCGTCCGCTATTTTGACGGGGTTACGGGCGAGGACTAACACTCCTCCAGCATCACTAACTAATGATTGATCGAAATCTGCGCCTATGAATTTGAGACTTGGCTTGTAGGCAAACTTCGTACTGAAGGCTCGTGGATGAGCCACTACAGGAACTGGTCTGTTGATACGTTTCAGAATCTCTATCAATCCTCCAGTATGGTCATAGTGCCCGTGACTGAGGGCTACGAGGTCTATCTTCCTCATGTCAACATCGAGTATGCCTGCATTCTGTAAGGTTATGTTGGGCGTTGGGCCCGTGTCCATAAGGATTCTTAGATTGGTACCTGCCGCATATGTCTCGATGAGTAAGGATAAGTCGTGTCTTGCCTTCAAGCTGCGCCTTTTTGTGTTTGGTGAATCATCAACAAGACGGTTAGCTTGAGCCTCTCCGCTGAAGACATGTTTTCCTTCGAGGTCCTCAAGACCTTTACAAGCCTTTTAGGGGGCAAAGCTCATTACCTACACTAAACGAGGGACGATTTGTATTAATGCGGACAGCTGATTTGTGAGGCGTGTGTTGGCTCCCGTTTTTCGCCACCGGACTAGAGTGGGCCGCGGTAAAATTTCGTGGCGGGACAACCAAGACACTGTCTGCCCTTGAAGCTTTCACATTGGTCGCATTTGGCTCTGCAAGGAGCCGTATACATTTTCTTCTGTGAGGTTATTCTTATCGGCAGGAACTGCGGATAGACTGGTAAACTGCCTATGTGCACATCCGAACGCCTGATGCCTTTCTGAACTCTTAGCGAGCATACCCCAACCACGCTCTCCAGTGTGGAAAAATCTTCGCCCACCACGACTGTTAAGAGGTTGGAGGCGTCGATCCCTGATAGCAGAACCGTTCGCGGACAATTCTTGAAAAGTTCTGTCAACTCCTTGAGTCGTTGTGAGTTTTCAACTTCAACAAGCATGGCTGCGATTTTCGCGTTCAAGTCTTTTGCGTTCAGATGAGCAGAGACCTTGATTACTTCCTTCTCAAGCAGCCGTGCCAGACGCTTTCGAATGGCGACGTGTGATATGCCTGTTTTCTTGCCTATGTGGGATAGGGTGGCTCGTCCGTTCTTCTGAAGCTCTGATATGAGCGTCTTGTCGATTTCATCCAGCAGCATTTTTGACATTCTGTAACTCACTTGATGACCTAGGTTAAAAATTCTAATTTCTCAGGTATAAAGCTATGTTGGAATTTCGCCCAAACCAAATCACGCGTCAAGAAGCTCTCAGCATAACACGTTGTCACATATCGAGTGTTCTTAAGGGCCCTCTGAAGGTTATCTGAACCATTCCAATATCAGTCAGGAAGGATATTTGGTGGACTGTGGGAAGAACCTGCCCCCTTCCCTTGTCGTATCGTGGAAATCCGCATTGACCGGCAAATGTGGTTTGGATTTGCTGGCGGTTGCCGCGGGTGCGCTTGACCGAGACCAGTTGGTATCCGTCATCGCTATGATCATATCTCTACTTGGAGTGTTCCTCCTCTTTCTGAGCAAGATCCCTGAGCTCTCTTATTCTTGCCTCAATACTACCTAGTTCGTCTCTGAGTTTGGTTCTACAGTCCTCAAGAGCAGCCAACTCATCTTGTGACGAGTGAGTGCGGAAGGGGGTTGGTGACCGGTAATTGGTTTGTTCCTCATGGCCTATTCTTGGCTGTCCCCATCGAGCCGTAGGTGTGTCAGCAGAGGAACCGCCTCCTCTACTAAACGCTCCTAAACCTCCATAGCCGAAGCCTTTGCCGATGTCTATGCCGAAATGGGCTGGAACATTGGGTGTTGCTGGACCTGCTTGCAGCTTTCCTGACTTGTAGCTTTCTATCACTTCCCTAACGGTGCCGGTGGCTCCTGTTATGATCTGGATGCCGGCTACCGAGAGAACCTGATAGGCTTTTGGACCAACGCTGCCCGTAATGATCGCTTGAACACCCTTATTGGCAACGTTTTGTGCTGCCTGGACCCCGGCTCCATGCATGGCTTGTGAACTCGTATTGGCTAAGGCCTCAAGCTCCATGCTATCTGTGTCGACTATAACAAAAAAAGCACAGCGGCCAAATCTTGGGTCAACCTGAGCGTCAAGTAGTTTCTCGAGGTCATCACGCGGTCCGACATTACCCATTGCTGAGATACCGATTTTCATTTGCACACCTCTGAAACCATTATGATCACAGTGGTTAAGAAATAAATGCTTTGCTGATTGTGGAGTTACAGTTTGAAATAGGGCAATCCATTCGCGCGGCGCAGCTTTTCTGCAACGAATAAACAGCTCAGGCAATACAAGCTCGGGAGGGTAAGCCCCCTCCAGGTTCTAAGAGACGACGAAGGTAAGTCTTCCCCCGGATCAGAAGAGGATACGCGATAGTGGGAAGCTTCCTTGGCAGATCTCTCGTGAAAGAGTTTTTCGGTCTGTTGCGAAGACTCCGGATCTTAATCTAGCACCAAAGTCGCCTAGGATTATGAGATTACGGCCTACGTTTTCTTCGGAGTCTTCTTGATTTCGTCGATTCTGGCGTCGATGCCCTTGAGTTCCTCTTCTATTGCTTCCTTTGACTCTTCCAGTGCTGCGATCTCATCTTTCGAGGAGGCGACGTACGGATATGGGTAACCTCTGCCTCGTAGGTATGGTCGAAAACCGTAGCCGAGCCGCGAAGCCTCGTACCAAGCGGGTGACCAGAAAAGCCGCCAGCATGCTCCTCTGCCGAACAGCCATCCAGGACGCTCCCATGGAGGCAGATGACTGAAGGGTCCTCTTCCAGGCCATGGGCCAAACCAGCCTCCACGACCTCTTCCACCCCAACCCCATGCCATCATTTATCACCAATTATTAACGTGCTATTGCACAAATTTAAACTTTACTTCTCAACTCATAAAAATAGCGTCTCTGCTCCGATGTCGCTCAGGGCCTCAGAAGATCTTGTATAGAGGATGATTCTCAGTGGGGGGCTTCACACCAAATGATCTCGCGCCGTATGCAATGATGCCGTCTATCATGGCGCATGCGGGGAACGCGGCTTCCGCTTTTCCAATCGAACCGTAGATCAAGAAGTCGGCGCCGGCAGCCTGGACGAGTGCTGCAATAGCGCCCCTGCAAATCATCTTGTCTATGTCAAACTCATTTGCTCTCTTCCATTGGCCTACAACACCTAATGGAGCTGCACCGACTGGAAATCCGTGACTGTTCTTCAATGATTGAATCCCAGATGCTGCAAGGCCAATACCTGGAATGTCAAGAACAGTCGTAAGAATCAAGATCTTCCGCAAGCCTGATCTGGAAGCCATCTGCAGAAGGCCCTCTTTCTCGTTCGTGCCTTCCAACATACGGTGCATGCCCTGTTTGGTAGTGTCATATGGATTGAAGGTTTGGACGATCGCTGATTGTAACTTGGAATTATTTATTGCCGTTAACTCATCTTCACTTACGGTGAAATTTATTGAGGTATATACCGCTCTATCAAGAAGCCCTCTTTCTGTGACGTGCTCAAGTGCTTGAATTCTAATGGATGAGTTCATACCGTTGATCAGGAATGGTGCCTCAGTCACTTCTGAAACGAAATTTATATACTTCTTAACCGCCTCATGACTTGCTCCAACAATATCAATCATGTGCGGGTTTCCAGTCTTGTCTGACATCTCCTCTTGCTTTTTGATTAGACTTTCAGCCCTCTTCTTGTTGAATACGCCTTGAATAGAATCTTCCACTATCTTATGCCCAACATGAAACATGCTTCCGATCAAGACAGTAGGCAGCTCTCCAGGTTGCTCGCCAACTTTTACGTTGCCTATTTCGAAGATTTGCTGGTCCACAGCGAACTTGAACATTTCACCTGGCACTCCTGATACGACATTCTTGCTTAGGACATTTACAGGCTGAAATGATCTCAGAACCATAGATCAGGGATAACCAGTGCGGTCTTCACTTTGAAGTCATAATAGCGCGGCCTTCCTTTGCCTAGTGATGTTCACTTCATTTTCCAACGTCATAGCTCAACGGTTGTGCGTACAAACATGCCTGCGCAGACTGTTACTAGGCTCTTGTCATGACCGACCCGCATCTTGGGCACCTTAACTGATAACACGGTTTACTCCTAACATGAGGTGTTCTGTGCCCACATCTGGGGCAGACGCATTCCCCACTCGGGCCTAGCCCATAACCGCCCATCCGCATTCTGCGAGCCAACTTTCCCTCCTCTATTAGATGAACTGGGTAATGGTTCAATTGGACTTGGTTGAATTTGATCAATGAACAAGTGGGGGTTCTTTCTGAATTCAATTGTATCTCGAGTAAATACTTATATTTTGTGCATTATCACATAATTACATGATGGCTATGAGCCGTATTTTGAGAAAACTCCCACCGTATGCGTTCTGGTGGCCCTGGTATGGCAGAGGCAGAGGTCGGTGTCGGTGGATGTGGTTCTATCACATGAATCCTCGGCTCTATCCCCCCTCTCTAACGGAACGAGAGGAAAGAGAGAACCTGATGTACGAGAAGAAGAATCTGGAAGATGAACTGAAGTTCGTTGAGGAAAGACTCTGAGGATTAGAGAAGAACCGAAGACAAGAGTAAACCACGAGTACTGGGGGTTGCGATGTGAAGGTGAGAATGGCAATCGCATCTCAGGGGCGAAGTGGGTTAGATGATGTTATTTCGCAGGTTTTCGGTCGCTCTCCAACATTCACCATCATCGACATAGAGGATGGCAAGGTGAAAAGAATGAAGGTGGAAAACAATCCATCTGCAAATGCCTCTCACGGCGCCGGCCCGCTTACTTGCATGAGACTCAGCAGACTAGGAGTCAATGTCGTTGTCGGAGCGAGCTTTGGACCAACCGTGTCTGCAATACTAAAGGAGGCAGAGATCGAGGCCGTGACAGCAAACGCGGGGACAAAAATAGAGAGCTTTATCCAACAGTTTCTCAAAACCCGTTCGGGACCCCGACTACAGTCACCTAGGGGGCCTAGATGAAAGAAGTAGTTGTAGTCAGCGGCAAAGGAGGGGTTGGAAAGTCTTCCACTACCGCATCGCTTGCAGTACTACTCAGTCGAGCTGGAGTCAGGCTTACAGCTGTCGATTCCGATGTGGACGCGCCGAATCTTTCCATAGTTCTCGGCATCGAGATCGAGAACTTCACTGAAATCCAAGCCTCAGAAAAAGCATCGATAGACCCCGTGAAATGTGAGAGGTGCGGAAGATGCCTGTCCATCTGCGAGGCAGGTGCAATAATCAATACCGACGATGAAGTGCCGGCGATAATACCGTTTCTATGTGAAGGATGCGGCGCCTGTGTCGTCATCTGCCCAACATCCGCCATTTCGATCAGTCGAGTGAGAAATGGTAGAATAGGAGTTGCGAAGACAAACTATGGCTTTCCAATAGTCTCAGGCCAGCTTGACATGGGTGAGAGTAGCTCAGGCCACATAGTGACTGCAGTGAAAGCCAAGGGAAAGGCGACAGCCGAGGATTCAAATTCAGATCTAGTCCTTGTCGACGGGCCCCCGGGAATAGGGTGTCCGGTGATAGCCTCAATCGCAGGAGCAAATTATGCACTCGTTGTGACTGAACCCACCCCTGCTGCGAGAAGCAGTCTCAATCGCATACTGCTCGTTTTGAATCACTTCAAGATTCCTGCAGGTGCTGTGATTAACAGATACGACCTCAACCCAGAGTACGCCAAGGGGATGGCAGACTGGATTCAAACAAGATGGGGGATACAGGTGATTCAGATGATCCCCTCTGATGACAATGTTCTTCTATCACTGTCAAAAAGGGTGCCGGTGGTTGAATACGCACCAGATTGTGAAGCATCTAAGGCTCTTCGCTCACTATCAACCAAGCTTCTCAAGGTGATCTCATGAGCAAAGCAGCACTTGAAATGTTCAACCGGAAGCCCAGCGACATACCCGTCATATCTGTGACCGGTGGGAAAGGAGGAACTGGCAAAACAACTGTAGCAGTCAATCTTGCAGCTACGCTGGGTAACTATGGGTATCGTGTCCTACTTGTTGATACAGACGTCGATTCTCCTACCACAGCAACTATCTTAGGGATCAACCCTGAACCAGTCCAGGAAGTCGAGGTTTTCACCCCGAAGATCCTTGAGACGAAATGCGTCAAATGCGGCAAATGTGCAGAGGCCTGCCGTGCACACGCTCTTATACAGATCACGGACAGGTATCCGATGTTCTTTGAGGAGTTGTGTTCCAGCTGCAAGACATGCCTCTTGGTCTGCCAACAACAAGCCATAGACAGCGGAAAGAGATCCATTGGACGAGTGCTCCAGACGTCAGGCAGCAGTGTAGGTTTCATAGGAGGAGAATTGAAACCCAGTGAGACACGGTCAGCACAGGTCGTGGCTGCAACAAAAGCTTCTGCATTCAAACGAGCAAGCGAAGAAAACTACGACATCATGATAGTAGACACCCCTCCGGGAACCCACTGCAATGTAGTGCAGAGCCTGAGAGGATCCGATTTGGCGTTGGCTGTCACCGAGCCGACCCCGCTTGGCATTTACGACTTGAACCTGATTCTCAAGTTGACTTCAATACTTGGAATTCCAGCCAGAGTCATCATCAACAAAGCAGATCTGCCAGGCGAGGACAAAGCAGGGGTCCACAAGATTGCTGAGCTCTATGGTGCCCGTGTGAACTCGGAGATCCCCGTTGACCGTAGACTGTTCGAGTCCTACGTGAACGGGAAACCTGTAGTGATATCCCACCCTGATTCAGCGGCCGCCTTGGCAATCATCGAGCTCGCCGAGTCGGTTCTTGACCAAATAAGAGCGAACCTGCTGTGAAACAATCCTCTGGACGTCAGGTAGTTTGAAAGACTAGATTTGATACGGGTTGAGAATGACGAGGCTGCAGGATAAGGTAAGAGAATCAGTGAATGCGATCGTGGACCCTGAGACAGGCTTGACTCTTGGAGAGATGAAATTGATTGGGCGACTGGAGGAGGATAGCTCTGGAGGCATGAGGATAGAGTTTAGACCTTCAAATCCTTTCTGCCCGATCGCATTGAAACTGGCGCTCGATATCAAAAACACAGCATTGAGAGTTCAAGGGGTGAAAGAGGCTATAGTCTGCTGCAGAGGTCACGCGATCGAAGAAACGATAAACAGAATCGTGAATTCAACTGATAGTCGCTCTCAAGAATAATAGAGGCATTGCTAACGTGGAAGAGGAATCCCACACCACACAGATTGCTTCTCATAGTGGCAGATCCCGCCTATGCACACCAGTGAATCTCCCAGTCAACCATGTTAAACAAATGTATGTCTGCGGATGCGGTCTCGCTGCACTTGAAGTGGTTTTGAAGTTCCACGGGGCGACAGATACCCAAGTGGACTTCCTGGTTGATAATAGAGTAAGAAGGCAGGTAGAAAGTGCTGACAGAGGCCTCAGTGAAGGAACCTTGGGGATACTGGCGCTCAGGCGGGGCTTCAAGGTAGTCACCTATGGAAAGAAACTACATTTAACCAAGAGATACTTCCAGCTGGGTGGAACACTGAAGAGAGTGAAAACGGACAAACGGCTAATCCTAAAGTGCCTCCAGCTTGGTATTCCGCCAGTCGTATTGATTCCGAAGGTAAGCGAAGCTTACGAGCATGAAAAAGAGGAGATTGGTCATTACGTTGTCATAAGTGGTGTCGATGGCAAATGCCAACTTCATGTTATCGATCCACAGTACACTCGAAGCCCGAAGCAGCAATACTGGGAACACTGGTCGTCCAGCCTGATAGAGATTAAACCTTAATTTGGAAGCGAGGGAGCAGAAATCATTTTCTTCTGGATTTTGTCTTTCAGTATCTTGGGCAGCTTGGGGGCCATCGCTACTGCCGCTGGGTTTCTTCGACTCCGAGAAAAAGAACAGAAAAGCCTCATACCCTGCTTGATCTCGTATGCTACTGGTACTCTGCTTGCGGGCGGTCTTCTAGGCCTGATTCCTCATGCCCTGAAACATTCCTCGCCACTTACAATCCTGTCAACAGTCTTGGCAGGAATCATTCTTTTCTTCTTTCTTGAGAAGTTGTTGATCTGGCGGCACTGTCACGCCATGGAATGCGAGGTTCACAGAGCCGCTGGATCTATGATTCTAATCGGGGACGTATTTCACAACCTTACCGATGGCGTCGTTATCGCCGCAAGTTTCCTATTCTCCGTGCCTATCGGCATAGTTGCGGGCCTTTCAGTGATAGCACATGAGATTCCCCAAGAGGTAGGTGATTTCGCAATACTCCTACATAGCGGTTATTCACGGAGGAAGGCGTTGTTATTTAACGCGCTATCCAGTATAAGCACGATACCTGGCGCAGTCTCGGCCTACTACGCCTTGGAGATGGTTCGCAGCTCCATCCCCTATATCATGGCGATTTCGGCATCAAGTTTCCTCTATATTGCGCTGACAGATCTGGCGCCTGAACTTCATCGAGAGGTAAGGTTCTGGCATGCGGTTCGACAGTTTCTCTTGATGTTGGCTGGAGTTGGGACCATCCTTGTGGTCCTCCAGTTTCATCCATAAATCCTTCAAACATGTTGAGTTGATTCAAGCTTCACAATCGATGATGGGAATGTTTCTCGAGGACTCACGTTCAGCTAGGAAGTCCAATGCGATAGTCCGCGAGGCCCTAGAGATTGAGCAAAGTAGAACATTTCATCATTATTCAGCTCGAATTCAGTTTGGCAATTGATGTTGGGAATAGTGCTTGTTTGCCGTGGCCTTCTATCTGCAGATGAGTCTGGGTTTTTTTGGTGCTAGTATAGCCCCCCGCCGAACTGTCCCATCCTTCGACGGTAACGCATGCCCATCCCCATACCACCGCCCATACCCATGCCCATCCCTCCGCCGGCTCCTAGACCATATTGCATTTGCTGCCCATAGTAGAGTTGCTGTGGAAGCGTGGTCTGGTACTGTTGAGAGGTGAAGAAAGGGAATGCTGCTTGCTGAGGGAAAACAGTTTGTTGCGCGTACTGGTCTGGCATTGGGTAAGTTGGTGAAGAGTAGGGAGTAACTCCGAAAGGAGGCTGGTCCATCATACCAATCGACGAAGTGGGCATCTGCGATCCGAATCCAGTGTTTGTCCACGGCCCTCCGGAGCCTCCTAGGTACCATCTGCAGTAAGGCGAAAAATTGCGGCCTAGACCTATCCCTGACCCCAGACCTAAGCCCATGCCCCGTCCCATCCCGCGACCCATACCTAATCCGCGTCCGTACATGGAGTATTTCATCTCAACTGGACAAATATGTTCTATTGCACAAAATATAAACCTTGCCGTTTAGCGTCATCGGATTCATTCCGTGTATTCGCGAAGAACGGTCGTACGGGTTCTTCGCTTGTTCGGCCGCAAAAGAACACGGTCTGCGCCAAGAGCTACTACCTGTTGCGCTAACGTTTCAGAACAGCGTCTAGGGGAGACCTAATTCTAGGCATAGTCACAGTGCTAGGGCAGCTGCATTGCGTTGCTTCCATACGCACGTCTGCATCACACACAGGAACTCATTCGGAAAGTAACCCTTCTAGACAACGTAGCCTCTAGGATCAAGAGAAACTGCCCGCAAAGCATCTCTATGACTAGTTTCCAGCTAGTTTGGTGAGAGGTTATCTGATAGCTTCAAATCCTGTGGAATCGGAGAGAAACCATAGAGCAATGTGATCCAGATGCGTGAATTCATGGCAGATTTGACTACCTCATAATAGATCTTGTCGCATTTCGCACATTTATAGATCGTTGCAAAACATCTTTGCTGACCCACAGCGGGAATCTCCTTACCACAAGTCGGACAAAATATTTTCCTATAAGGTATCCCCATACTTCTCGATCACTATCTTTGCTGTTTAGAAATCCATAACCTGATCACACAAGTAGCATTTTAGCTATTCGGGGGCGTCTCTGACTGAGGCATGACTGATTTGTCTTAATATATAGACACTACTTGGGATGAGTACGGGTTTATCCTCATCATTAGCCTCTTTCAATTTGGGTTTGTCCAGCAGGCCATGCTTCTGAACTTGAATTATTGTTTTGTATGTACCATAGCTGGTGAGCACGCACACAAAAAATCATATACCGCTCGCTACGCTAGGCATCATTATTCTGTAGTTCGACCGTCGAAATGCTCCTCACTCGCCATTGCTTCTGCTTTGGTGTGACGTACTACGCCGTCTTGATGTTCAGGCGGAGAGTATATCGTGTAGAGTTTAAGGTTCATGCGTTTAGAGCTATTGATCACATTGTGCCTGGCGCCTGCGGGGATAACGACGCCGTCTCCATCTTTGACGCGGTGTTCTACGCCGTCAATAATCACCTTTCCTTCTCCTCTCTCAAATCGAAGGAATTGATCAATATCATTGTGTGTTTCCTCCCCTATATCCTCCCCAGGCTTAAGGTTCATGAGCACAAGCTGACTGTGCTTCGCTGTGTACAAGACACGGCGGAAATCAGTGTTTTTCTCCGTCGCTTTCTCAAGAGTGACTACGTATCCTTTCATGCTAATCACCTCATCCTATTAGTGCACGCGCGCGTACTGGAGGGCTCTCATTACTGGCACAAGTTCATCGCATTTTTGCGTAAGGTATCATGCAGAGGAGTCTGATAGTGGTCTGACCTGTATTTCTGGATTGATGGGTCTCATTGGGAGGGATAAATATGAAGTTGCCTTTCGTGAATCTCTTTTCTTCCTGTCCATTCGCCATTACTCCTTCCCCTTCCAGTATAAAGATCTCATGTTCCCAAGGGTGACTATGCAGCGGGGTAGATCCGCCTGGGTCAACCTCAATATATCTCATGGCGAAGTTCTCAGCCCCCATCTCTTTCGTGATCAGCCACCTGATTGTCACGTTCTTGGCGCCTTCTTCAGCCCTCTTCGCTTCAACATCTTCGTAGTTGGATATCTTCATCTTTATCAACACAATCATCGAAATGTAACCAAAAATGTTTAAAAGCGTTTCCTTTCTTAACTGACGCTACCACATTCTGGTAACAGATAGGGGAGACCGTCATGGCAAGGGAATGCGACGAAAAATGTGATTCCTGCAAAGAATCAGATAGCTGCGACGACAAAAGGAAACATGTCGATGATGAATTGGAGCTACTGAAGGCCAGAATGAGCAAGGTGAAACACAAGATAGCTATAATAAGCGGGAAAGGAGGAGTTGGAAAAAGCGTCACTACCGCTAACTTGGCCGTTGCCTTCGCCTCCCATGGGCATCCCCACACGGTAGGCATTCTTGATGCTGACATTCACGGTCCATGCATACCAAAGATGCTTGGCATGAGAGGACAACAACTGCAGTCAGGACCGCCTGGCACTTTTCCCGCATCCGGGCCACTGGGGATAAAAGTGGTCTCGATGGACTTCCTGCTTCCAACCGATGATACCCCCGTAATCTGGCGTGGTCCATTGAAGATGTCCGCCATACGCCAATTCCTATCAGAGATAGTCTGGGGTAAACTGGACTTCCTTCTCATAGACCTCCCTCCTGGAACGGGCGATGAATCCTTGAGCATCATGCAGCTTCTTCCAGAAATGGACGGCGTAGTCATCGTTACGATCCCATCAGAGGTCTCACAGATAGTTGTCAAGAAGGCCGTGACATTCACGCGGCAACTGAAGGTTCCAATAATCGGAATAGTCGAGAATATGAGTGCGACTGTCTGCCCAAAATGTGGCGCCCAGATCAGCATTTTCAGGAGTGGTGGGGGCAAGAAGATAGCAGACGAAATGGGTGTCCCCTTCCTAGGCAGCATTCCCCTTGATCCTAGAATCTGTGAAGATTCTGACAATGGCAGGCCATTCATAATTGAGCATACGGAGTCTCCGTCAGCAGAAGCATTCATGAAGATCGTTGACGGGATAGAGAGAACCCTGGAAGAGAAGGCGTACCTATGAACTCTAGGTTCTTCTGGTCTCTCGATTCTTGGCGAATGGTGTGCGATTACTTGTAGCATAATCTAGAGCCCTTTCTGCGTGGATCCAAGCTGTGTCATAAAGATGGATTGAACAATCCTCCTGCTTGATGAGTAAAGGAATCTCTGTGCAACCTAAGACAATTCCTTGTGCTCCTCTATCTCTTAGTTTATGGATTATCTTGAGGTATTCTTCCTTGGATTCAGGTTTGATAGTCCCTCTTGTGAGCTCCTCGTAGATCACTCTGTTGATGAATTCTTGATCTTCCTTTTCTGGCACCAGTGTGATTATTCCATTCTTCCTCAAGCCTGTTTTGTAGAAGTCTCTGCTCATCGTGAAGATTGTTCCCAAAAGCCCAACAGTTCGCATTCCTTCTTTGTTTATGGCTTCCGCTGTAGATTCTATAATGCTTAGGAGAGGAATAGAGACTTCACTCTGGACCCGATCAAAGACAATGTGCATGGTGTTGCTGGCGATCAGGCCGAAATCGACTTCCGCCTCTTCTAGGATCCTGAAGACACTGATCATCTTGTTTGCAGCAAGATCCCATCTATTCAAATTCTGCCAATCAACAAATTTCTGGAAGTTCGCACTGTACAGTATAATCTCTGGGTAGCTATGTTGACCATATCGCTTTGCATACTCTCGAGTGATGTGATCATAGTATATAGTGGTTGATTCTGGACTCAGGCCTCCCAGAATACCAATCTTCTTGCACAACGTAGTCCCCTGAAGGGAGATATCGAGGGGGCAATTAAGAGGTTTGGCTAGACATGACGCCTTACGAATGAGCTGCTATTCGAACGTGTAGTTCATCATAACATTAGATCCAGAGCCAAAATGACCACTAGCCCCGCCATAAGTCCGTAGCTTGCCATTCGCTCATGCCCCATCCGATGCGACTCTGGAATTATCTCATCACTGATGACGAAAAGCATGGCCCCTGCTGCGAAGCCCATGACGTAAGGAAGCATTGAGTTACACAGAGAGAGTGCAAGCGCCCCTAGCAATGCCAGAGGGGGCTCAACAACCCCCGAGGCTACAGAAGCGATGTAGGCGAAACGCCTAGAGTATTCACGTGTAGCTAGTAGAGAGAAGCCGACTGAGAGTCCCTCGGGCACGTTCTGAAGTCCAATAGCCAGCATGAGAACGACAGCAGCATCAATATTCCGAGAGGCAAACCCCACACCTACCGCCAATCCCTCCGGCATGTTATGGATCGTGATCGCTATTACGAAGAGCCAAATTCCTTTGATTCTACTGGATTTCAACCCTTCGCTTCCTATGATCAAGTGCATATGTGGCAGTAATCGATCGGCCAGAGTGACAGTCACGGCTCCCAGCACAATCCCAAGCAGCACTGGGATAGCCCCTCCGATCTTGGTGCCCGGAACGATGAGGCTTGTGAAACTGGCTCCAAGCATAATGCCTGCTGAAAATCCAAGGCCTGTGTTCAATAATTCTCCGAAACCTTCCTGACTGGAATAACAAGTGTTGCGCCCAAAAGGTTGAAGAAAGCGCAAATGAATCCTCCAAGCAGGCTAAGCAGAACCGGATCATCGCTTCCAAGTGTGGCGAAAATTTCGACTAGACTCAGGTCATCTCAGGTCTTCGAGACTTCAGTGAGGGAGATGCGCACGAAGAGAGTGAGAATCGAATGGGTCAAGCTTCATGCTCTCTTCGCGCGCCAGCTTCTTGCTAAACGTACAGTGGCTCCGCCATTAGTGGCGGGATGTGAAGGGTTTTTGTCTTCGTGTTCCGCGTCTTTCCTTGGTGATGTGGGAGGGTGACCGTTATGCGTTTGGGGT
>Ga0315280_10005092_pt1 | contig 18952 bp, 15 predicted proteins | sample YL17G06_40_MG_FD_203697 | JGI IMG/M metagenome (GOLD analysis project Ga0315280, IMG submission 203697) | Sediment microbial communities from Yellowstone Lake, YNP, Wyoming, USA - YL17G06_40 | ecosystem: Environmental > Aquatic > Freshwater > Lake > Sediment | place: USA: Wyoming | collected... | reverse complement strand
TCGAAAAAGGAGGCAATATCTGCGTCGACGACGTAGAAGAAGCCTTCTCTCGCGTCCTGAATTGCGGTTGCGATAGCGTGATGAGCCTTGCGACCCGGCCTGAAGCCGAAGCTTCGATCCGAAAAGTGAGGTTCGAAGATGGGGGACAGGACCTGATAGATCGCTTGCTGACACACGCGGTCGATTACGACTGGAATACCCAGGGGTCGCTTTTGCTTGGGGTTGGACGCCTTGGGGATGTAGACGCGACGAACCGGTTGAGGTTCGAAGCGGTTTTCCATGAGCTTGCGCTGTAACTCTTTCAGGTGAGTCTCTGCGTCTTTTTCGAAGGCGCGGATGGTCACTCGATCGAGTCCATGGGCACCCTTGTTGGCGCGGACCTTACGCCAAGCGGACCAGAGGTTTTTCCAGAGGTAAACTTTGTCGATGAGAGAGTGAGCTTTAAGCATCGTACACCTTTGGCTTACTACACGTTCGCGACCAGGTAGAGATTTGGTCGGCATGCGCGGTGTTTCATCGAGCCGGGCTCCGTATGGTCTTTCGTTAGAGAGCATGGACTCAGGGGCCGCCTTGGCGTCCGAGAGAGGCACCCGAGAGCAGCCTGAAGTGACCCAGGCGAGGTTCCCTCTGCACAACCGACGAACCATGTCTGGAGAAAGGGTCTCCGCACCGTCATTGCCGGCTAGATCTCGACCTTCCGCAACGGTTAATCCCCACGGCTATCCGGCTTGCCACCGGAATGGTGCTCCGAACCAAACCGGTCATGGGCCGGGCCTTTATCGGGATATGCTGACTTCTCCGAGGTGCAGCAAGAGCCGCCTGCACCGCCAGCGCATGAGGGCTAAGTTTTCGCACGGCTTATACCGCCCCTTACCGAGCCATTGCTGGCCGGACGCTGTGAGTTATTCCCGTGGTTATCATCGGCTGCCATCTGGTCCCCCGATCCCGGTAAGCACGTGCAGGACTGTCGGGCCTACTTGCTATATCCTGACAGCGGCGCTCTTGCGAGCGTCACGCTACTTTGTTGGTTCGGACATGTGCGCCTTACTGCCTCGCCACCATTCGGAACCTAAGGGACTACTCTTGGCTGACCACTTCGACGACATCCCTCACGGGATGAGCACTGGTTACGCCGAGACCACCAAGAGTTTCCGCACGGGGAGCAAGCCCGCACGGGTGAGCTTTTCGCCTCTTACGTAGGAATGACCATATGGAGCATTCATTCCCATCACTTAGCAACCGTGACTTCACGGCACGCGAACCACAAAGACCTCGAAGACCACCAAGAGTTTCTTCTTGAGGCTAGTCTATTAACTTGGGGATCGGCCGAATATGCTTCTGGACCCACACATGGGTGGCCTCCGGCCAGCGACTTTTCCCGGGCGCTATGGGAAAACGCACGATGTTCAAGAGCGCAATCAATGTTTGGGGATGGGTGCGTTTTTCCATAGCGCCCGGGAAAAGTCGCTCGCGCGCGAAGCGCTGGCCCATGTGTGGGTCGTACAAGCGAATCCCGCTGCCTTTGTTTCTTAGAGGTCTTGGAGGTCTTTCTGGTTCGTTTTTCGCTTAAAATCGTTGGGCAGAAGCTGACGACTTGCCTGGAGTTGACTCCCACTTCCAATTGCACCCAACAAGACGCGGACGCTGGAAGTCTGGCATTGCGTCTCGTCACGCGATACACTTGGCCCAAGCTGTCCCATATCCAATCACGGGTTGCAATTGAGCCCGCTCGCGCTGGAGGGGCGCACTGGGCAATGGCAGAGCATATTTCTGACTCCGAGCGAGAAGCGATCCTTCAATCACTCCGCAGGCTCGAGAAGAGAATTGCCCGCCTCGAACAGCATCTGGGCTTGCCCGCATCGGATTCCGAACCGGCACCGGGTCAGGAGGGCCGCGTCCCGGCTGCGCCCCCAACCGGCAGTGAGGAAGCCGGCCTGGAACTGAGTATTGGCGAGTTCGGCATGGCTTGGGCAGGCAGCATCGTGTTTCTCCTCGGCATTATCTTTCTAATGACCTATGCCCTGAACCAGGGGCATAACCTGCTGTCCGCGGCGATCGGTTACTGTGCCGCCGCCGGCTTGTATGTCCTCGCCCGCGTCTGGCAAAGAGCCTTCCCCTACCTCGCGCGCATCTTCGTAAGTGCCAGTCTGTTGCTTGCGTACTACACGACCGTGAGGCTTCATTACTTCACTTCGGCTCCGCTCGTCGAGAACCGGCACGTGGCGCTCGTTCTACTGCTTCTGGTTGCGGCTCTCCAACTGTTTCTTGCGCTGGCTGCGCGATCGCAAGTGCTCGCAGCCCTTGCGGTACTGCTCGGCCTGACGTCGGCCCTTTTGAGCGACGCGGCGCATGTGATGCTCCCGCTGGTTGTGCTGCACGCCGTGCTGGCGGTGTATCTGGCATTGCGACGCGGCTGGTGGCGCTTGTTGAATCTGACGGTCGTGCTCTCGTACTTGGCGCACATCCTCTGGCTTCTCAACAATCCGGTTGCCGGTCACCCCATCGGGGCGGTCGCTGAGCACCAGTACAACCTGGCGTACCTGTTTCTCACCGCGGCAGTTTTCGCGTGGCCCCCCATGTTTTACGGCAGGGAGGCCCACACGGATGCCGCGCGCGTCGGTGCGGTGTTTCTCAACTGCCTGGGTTTCTCTGCGGCCGTGTCACTTGCCACGCTGGCGGTTTTTCGCGGCGATTTTGCCCCGGTCTGTCTGGAGGCGTGCGGGCTTCTGCTCGCCTGCTCCGTGGGACAGTGGCTGAAGACACACGTCCAGTTTGCCCCTGCCACATATGCCTGCTTTGGCTACATGGCGTTGAGCGTCGCGATTTACGGATTTGCTAAAGTCCCCGAAGCGTTTGTATGGCTGGCGTTGCAGAGCTTCCTGGTGGTGTCGATGGCGCTTTGGTTCCGATCCAGGACTCTCGTCGTCGCGAACGCGGTCATCTACCTCGGCATCCTGCTCGCATACTGGATCAGCTCTCCCCTGTCGAATCTGGTCAATTTTGGCTTTGCACTCGTGGCGCTTGCGAGCGCCCGCGTCATGAACTGGAAGCGAGAGCGGTTGACGCTCCGAACCGATGGACTGCGCAACGTCTATCTGGCGATCACTTTCGTCATGGTGCTTTACTCGCTCTATCACGCCTTGCCCGGATCCTATGTGGCGCTTTCCTGGACGGCGACGGCAGCCGCCTATTTTCTCCTGAGCCTGTTGCTCAAGAACGTAAAGTACCGCTGGATGTCCCTCTTCACCTTGGTGGCAACGGTCCTGTACCTCTTTGTAGTCGACCTTGCCCGTCTGGATCCGAAGTTCCGCGTTGCCGCCTTTCTGTTTCTCGGGCTTATGGCCGTTGCTGTTTCTCTCTTCTACACGAGGCTCAGGTGCTTGATGAGCCATCGCAAGAGCTGAACTGCTTCGCAATGGATTCCTCCGCTATATGCGACTCTGCCATGCCCGTTGAGGGGTGCAATCAAGAGTGGGAGTCAGGCACAATCCAGAGCGACACGAGGTTGAGCTGGATAGTGGCGGTTTTTGCGGACCCGACAGACCGGCCGCGGTAATGCGAACCGCAAAGACCACCAAGACCACCAAGAATTTCTCGTTGAGGCTATGTCTATTAATTCGGGGCTCGGCGGAATACGCTTCTGGATCCACACATGGGCGGCCTCCGGCCAGCGACTTTGCCCGGGCGCGCAGCGATGGCCCATGTGTGGGTTGTAGAAGCGAATCCCGCTGCCTTTGTTTCTTAGAGGTCTTGGAGGTCTTCGTGGTTCGTTTTTCGCTTAAAATCGTTGGGCAGAAGCTGACGACTTGCCTGGAGTTGACTCCTACATCCAATTGCACCCGCCGTCGAAATTTTCTTTGCCTCGAAGCGGCACATTGGGTATCTTGATACGCTTAATTTACCCTATCGATCGGGTTCTCACCATGATTCCAAGCGAGCAGACGATGACGCGGCGCAATGTCCTCAACTATCTCTTGGGCACGACCGCTCTGGCCACCCTCGCCGCCATTCTCTATCCCATCATTAAGTTCATGATTCCGCCCAGGATCGTCGAGTCGTCCGCGTCGAGCGTGGTCGCGGCCAAGGTTTCGGAACTCAAACCAAATTCAGGCAAGATATTCAGATTCGGCAGCAGGCCCGGCATCCTGATTCAGACGCCGGCAGGCGAGTATCGCGCGTTCAGCGCCGTCTGCACTCATTTGGATTGCACCGTGCAATACCGCCCGGACGAAAAGCTGATCTGGTGCGCCTGCCACAACGGCCGCTACGATCTAACGGGGAAGAATATCTCCGGCCCGCCGCCGCGGCCGCTGGAAGCGTTTAGCGCGAACGTGCGGGGTGACGAGATCTTGGTTTCGCGAGGGTAGCGGGATGAATGCGTGGATATCGAAGTGGGGGGAGTGGCTGGAGGAAAGGCTGGGCTGGCGTGCGGCCCAACGCCTGCTTGAGCACAAGGAAGTGCCGGTGCACCGCCACAGCATCTGGTACTACTTCGGCGGCATGACTCTTTTCCTGTTTGCCGTTCAGGTCTGCACCGGAATCCTGCTTCTGCTTTACTATCGGCCGAGCGCGGAGACTGCATTTGAGAGCGTCCAGTTCATCATGACCCAGGTTCAGTTCGGTTGGCTGATTCGCTCCATCCACAGTTGGTCGGCCAATCTGATGATCGGCACTGCCTTCGTGCACATGTTCAGTGCCCTTTTCCTGCGCTCGTTCCGGCGCCCGAGAGAGCTGACCTGGGTGTCCGGCGCTCTTCTTTTCTTTCTGTTGCTCTGCTTCGGCTTCAGCGGTTACCTGCTGCCGTGGAACAAGCTGGCTTTTTTCGCCACCAAGGTGGGGACGGACATCGCGGGCATAGTGCCTCTCATCGGACCCTTCCTCCTCCGCTTCCTGCGTGGGGGCGACGAAGTGACCGGGGCCACGCTCACGCGCTTTTTCGGATTTCACGTGGCGATTCTTCCCGCAATCGCGACCGTGCTTGTGAGCGTGCACGTCTACCTGATCCAGAAACATGGGATGAGCACGCCACCTTCGGTGGATCCGGATAAGGCGCCGAAGATGAAGTTCATCCCTGACTTTCTCCTGCGCGATCTGGTGGGCTGGCTGACGGCAGTCACGGTCCTGGCCGTGCTCGCTGCGATCTTCCCGTGGGAGTTGGGAGAAAAAGCCGATCCTTTTTCTCCGGCGCCTGCAGGAATCAAGCCCGAGTGGTATTTCGTCTACATGTTTCAGACGCTCAAATACATTCCTTCCAAGATCCTCGGCATCGACGGCGAGGTTCTCGGGATCATGTTTTTCGGCCTGCTGGGCCTTCTGCTGATCATCACGCCGTTCATTTCGCCGAGGGAACCACGTACAGGACGGCGCAGCCTGCTTCCTGTCGTGGGCATTCTAGTTCTCGTGTATATCATCGTCTTGTCGGCTCTGGCCTATCGGACTTAGGGACAGTTACATGTGGCAGCGATTATTGCTCATTATGCTCATCAGCCCCGTTCCGGCACAGGCTGCCCAGAAGGCAGTTGAAAGCAGTTGCGTCCGGTGCCACCTCGCCATGGGTGATCAGTTGGCGGAACCGGTGAAGCTCTCGGCGCAGGACATCCACTTCCAGCACGGGCTCTCCTGCAACAACTGTCACGGCGGTGACCCTACCAAGGATGCGCTCGAGGAAGCCATGAATCCCCGCAAGGGCTTCGTCGCTCACCCGCCACGCAAGCAGATTGCGGCGCTGTGCGCCTCTTGCCACAGCAATGCCGAATTCATGAAGAAGTACAACCCTCGAGCGCGCGTGGACCAGTACAGCGAGTACCTGACGAGCGTACACGGCAAGAAGAATCAGGCGGGTGATCCGAACGTAGCCACCTGCACCGACTGCCACGGTGTTCACGGCATCCGTGCGGTGAGCGACCCGAACAGCCCGGTCTACGTCACCAACGTAGCTGCAACCTGCGGCCGCTGCCACAGCGACCTGAAGCGGATGGGCTCCTACGGCATCCCAACAGATCAGCAGGAGCAGTACAGCAAGAGCGTCCACGGCGATGCCTTGATGAAGCAGCGTGACCTGTCCGCGCCCACCTGCAACAGTTGCCATGGCAACCACGGCGCCACGCCGCCGGGCGTCGATTCGGTCGCGAATGTGTGCGGCCAGTGCCATGTCACGCAGTGGGACCTGTTCAACCAGAGCCCCCACAGCAGGGCGTTTGCAGAAAACAAGTGGCCTGCCTGCGTGACCTGCCATCAGAATCATCTGATCGTGCTCCCGACCGACGCGCTGCTCGGAGTGGAAGAAACCGCTACCTGCGCGGCCTGCCACGATAAGGGAAGCGCGGGGTACATGGCAGCGCAGCAGATGAAATCGGAGATTGCCGGCTTGCAGAGCCGGCTGGCGTCTGCCAGGGATGTGCTCGAGCGCGCGCAGCGCGCCGGCATGGAGGTCAGCTCGCCGATCTACCAGCTTTCCGAAGGGCGGGACCGCCTGATCCTGGCACGCGTTCAGATTCACAGGTTCACGCCGGCGATCCTGCAGAAGACAACCGCAGAAGGAGAAAGCATTGCGGCCGCATGTGAGCAGAGCGGCTGGCAGGCGCTGGCGGAGCTTGCGTATCGCCGCAAGGGCTTGGCCGTGTCTGCCGCAATCCTGCTGTGTATGATCGGCCTGCTGCTTCTCAAGATCCGACAGCTAAAGACCTGACCGCGCCACTGTCAACCCGTCTCCCACCCCGGCTGCCCGGCCAGGAAAGGCGAATCCCATTCGAAGAGCGAATGTGCGCAAAAGCCTCGGTTGCCTCACCCCAGGAACTACACTTGGGCTGAACTGATGAAACGCGTTTTTTGGATCGACGTTCTCGAATGCGCTCGTTGCGGTGGCCGCATGCGGATTGTGGCGGCAATCCATCCCTCGGATGCAATCAGAAAAATATTGGACTGCCTTCGAGACCGCCGCCAATTGCGCGCCCTTCTTATGATCCCGAAGTAGGAGGATGGTGGTTCGCTTCGCGCCGGGGTCTCAGCAGAAGTGTGCGCAAGACTGGAGTTCCAGCGCCTGTTTTGAGGTATAATCGGGCCCGCTGGCGATTGAGGCAGGCGCGCATCGCCCGGCCGAAGTTGACACAACATCTTATCTCGGAAGCTGACCGGCGGGGGCAGCTAGGCTTGGTTCGGAAATGCAGCCAATGCCGACTATACGCCGTAGGCCCCCGTGTTACCGCACTGGGGGCCAATGCCAACACTGGCGGAAGGCGGTTTCGGCACATTGACCCAAGATCGGGCAAATACATTCTGTGAAAGACACCCTTCAAGATATTCAAAGTAAGCTCCTCGAAGATGCATACAGCAATGAGGAGCAAGTCAGGCTTTCGCTTGTTGCCCGCGTCCTCCAGAGCTTGGGCTGGAACATCTGGGACCCTAAGGAAGTGCGGGCGGAGTTTCCGGCGGTTCCGGAGGAGGACAAAGGCCGCGTGGACTTGGCATTGTTCGTCCAGGCGTTCACGCCTAGCGTTTTCATTGAAGTAAAGGCCACCGGCAAGCTGGACAATGGTGTCGGAAACATAGAGCGACAACTTCGAGATTACAACCGTAACAATACGGCACTATTCTCGATCATCACAGATGGGCGCCAATGGCGCTTCTACTACTCGCAGACTGGAGGGGAATTCTCCAAAAAGTGTTTTAAGGTTATAGATGTAGTCGATGATGCCCTGGACGACATCGAGATGTTTTTTTCGGCGTTTCTGTCCAAGAGCGAAGTGCAAAACGGTAGCGCAGAGCGGGAAGCAGAGCATTATTTGCGACTCAACCAAAAACAACGGGTAATGGAGGATGCGTTGCCCAAGGCTCGACGCCTGGTCCAAGAACCGCCATTTCCGAGCTTACCTCAGTGCCTGCGCGAGCTAACTGCTCAGGCAGGGTTCTCCGTCACCTTGGAGGAAGCTCAAGCATTTATTACGGTTGCCAAACCGGAGCCACCGCCGCACAACGAACCGTCGCAGGCCACTGGACCAGCAACTAGACACCAGGAAAAGAGATCCTTTCCCGCGGCTGCCCAATCTGAAAGAGCACAACCCGATTACATATCAACCTATCGGGAGATGCTGAAGAGCCCGGACACCCTGCCCTCTCGGATGCTCCGATATATTGCCAATACAGAAAGCGTCACATATGGTGACCTTAAGAAGGCATGTGTTAGGGAGCTTGGCTGCAAGTCTGAAAGCTCCGGTAGCATTGGTGCATCTCTCAAGGTGCTCGAACTTGATGGGTACGTAACGATTGAGGGTTGGGGAAATTGGAAACGCATCCGTCCGCTACAGAAGGCGCGCTGACGGATGTGTCCCGCGACTCACTCAAGGCCTAACCCCGTCAGGCGAACCCAGAGGCGTCGGCGGCGCTTGGCTGCGGGATCGGCGGGATCGGGGTCGGACCAAAACAAGCTGGATGATTTCAATAAGATATCGCTCAGGAGCCCCTTCAAAATCGGGCTTACGTTCAATTTTGCCCCTCCTTTTTTCGCTCAAGCCTTTGCGGTCTGTAGCCCAGCTGCGAGACCCAGCTGGATAGAGACCGGGAAATAGGCAGAGCCTGCTCCTTGGATTGTGGAATCTGGAGGCATGGGTATGGAGCCCGAGACCACTATTACGAATCACTTTCCCCTTGTGCCGCAAAATGGAATTTCCTATAAAGAAAGCCATAGAGAAGGAGGCTCTTATGTCTCGCATCGCATTAGCTCTCATCGCCGCTCTTGTCGCGGCTGTCAGTCTTGCCACCGCCGAGCATCAGGGCGCGGCCCCCGCCGGTTTGCGCTTCGAGATCTCGTTCCCCGCCTCGGCCCATGCCGGCCCGATCAATGGCCGCGTATTTGTGATGATTTCCCGCACGGGGGATCGCGAGCCGCGGCTGCAGATCGGCCGCACGGGCGTCCCATTCTTCGGCCGGGACGTCGAGCAGCTTGCGCCAGGACAGGCGGCGATCATCGATGAGACTGATCTCGGCACGCCGGTCGAACATCTGCACGATCTGCCGTCCGGCGACTATTTCGTGCAGGGCTTCGTCAACGTCTACTCCGAGTTCAAGCGCGCCGATGGCCACACCGTCTGGATGCACGAGGACCAGTGGGAAGGGCAGCGGTGGAACAGCTCGCCCGGCAACCTGAAGAGCGCGGTGCAGAAAATCCCTCTCGATCCGAAGGCCGGTGGCGTCGTGAAGCTCTCAGCAGGCGATGTCATCCCACCCATCGTAGTTCCGCCCGACACCGAGTACGTCAAGCGTTTCAAGTTTCAGAGTGCGCTGCTCACGAAGTTCTGGGGCCGGCCGATTTACATCGGCGCGACCGCGCTTTTGCCGAAGAACTACGCGCGCGAGACGATCAGTTATCCGGTCCATTACATTCAAGGTCATTTCAGTATTCGCGCACCCGATGGTTTCGATGAAGTCGGGAACAACGCGTTCTCGAAAGCGTGGCTGGGCGACGATTTTCCGCGCATGATCCTCGTCACGTTTCAGCATCCGACGCCGTACTTCGACGACTCATACGCCGTGAATTCGGTCAACGTCGGCCCGTACGGCGACGCGATCCTGCAGGAGTTGATTCCGCAAGTCGAGAGGCGGTACCGCGTGATTAAAGAGCCGTACGCCCGCACGCTATCCGGCGGCTCAACCGGCGGCTGGGAATCGCTCGCGCTCCAGATCTTTCATCCGGACTTCTTCGGCGGCACTTGGTCGGCGTGTCCGGATCCGGTGACGTTCACCGACGTCGAGGGCGTCAACATCTATCAGGACAAGAACGCGTTCTATAAGGAGTACGAATGGCGGCGTGAGCCGACCGTCAACTCACGTGAGACCGATGGCCGCATCCGGCTTACATCCGAGCAGCGCAATCACTTCGAGCTGGTGAACGGCACGCGTGGCCGGTCGGGTGAGCAGATCGACATCTGGTCGGCCGTTTTCGGTCCGCTCGGCAACGATGGCTATTTCGAACCGCTCTTCAACAAGATGACCGGCGAGATGAATCCCGCGGTAGCGCGGTACTGGAAGGAACACTTCGACCTGCTCGAATACCTGAAAAAGAACTGGGCGACTGTGGGACCGAAGATCGTCGACAAGATCCACGTCTACACCGGCACGATGGACACTTTCGAGCTGAACAACTCTACGCAAGAGCTCGAGAAATGGATGAAGACGACCGAGAACCCGCACTACGAGGGGTTCTTTTTGTACGGCGATCGCAAGCCGCACTGCTGGTCCGGACCCGCCACGCCCGCGGAACGGCTCAAGGAGATCGCGACGTTCATGATTTCCAAAAAACCCGACGGCGCGACGACGCCGTGGTGGCGGTACTGACGCACCGGATGATGAGGATAAGGTTTTCACCAGGCGGTACATGAATTCGAGGCCGTCGAAGAATTCTCTAACCCCCATCCGTTCGTCCTTGCCGTGCGCGCGCACGTCATCGATGTCGTCGAATAAGCCCGAGACCCCGTAAGTCGGGATTCCCGCAATACGAAGGCGCAGGCCGTCCGTGGCGCCCGTGGACATGATGGGAACCACGGGCACGCCTGGCCAGAGTTCTGCCGTAATGCGTTCGATAGGATCCACAACCTCGGGCACGAGCGGTGAAAGCGGACCCTGCCTAGGTGTCTGCAGCGGCGTGATCGTAATTTTGTCGTCAGCCAGTACTCTTACGAGGGTATGTTGCACATCGGCGGGCGAATCCTCAGGGAGCAGGCGGCAGTTTACGACCGCGCGCGCCCGTTGCGGCAGCGCGTTTTCGGCGTGCCCGGCCTCCAGTTCCGTGGCCACGCACGTTGTGCGCATGAGCGCGTTGTAGTAAGGCGTCGCTGCCAGCCGCTCGGCTGCCTGCGGATCCGGAGGAATCACGGCAATCGCCGCCATGTCGCGTCCAGTCTGGTCACTCTCGATCCTGGACATCTTCTCAAAATAGGATCGGGTAGTCTCGTTTAGCTTCACAGGAAAATCGAACTTCGCCAGACGCTCGAGTCCTTCGGCAAGGCGATAGATCGCATTCTCTTTTTCCGGCAGCGAGCTGTGGCCGCCGCGGTTTGTCACTTCGAGACTGAAACTCAGATAGACCTTCTCGCTGGTCTGCAACTCGTTGAGCATGCGCTTGCCTTTTTTGATCTCGCCGCCGCCTCCGTCGGTATTCAGGCAATAGACCGCATCAATCAGGTCGCGGTGGTTTCTCACCAACCAATCCACTCCGTTGAAGCTGCCTCCTTCTTCATCAGCCGTGAGGGCAACGATGATATCCCGGTCCGGCTGAAAACCCTCCTGCTTCATGCGAATGAGGTTGGCTACCAAGAGAGCGTCTCCGGACTTGATGTCGTTGGTGCCGCGGCCGTAAAAATACCTGTCCAGCTCGGTGAATTTAAAGGGATCGAAAGTCCAGTCCTCGCGTCGTGCCTCAACTACGTCCAAGTGCGCGAGCAGCAAAATGGGCTTGCGCACGCCGGTCCCGCGCAGGCGCGCGACCAGGTTTCCCTTGCGCGGATTCGGGCCCAACACCTGCACGTCTGCGGGGGCGAACCCGACCGCCTTGAGCCGCGCCGCCATTGCCTCGGCGGCCGCCGTGGTGCTGCCGACGGAATCCGTCGTGTTGATTTCAATCAATTCTTTGAAAATATCGCGAGCCAGCTGCTCTTGGGCAGAACCGGCGGAGGCCTGCTGGCCTGAGGGCCAGCCGCCGCCGGCAAACACCTCTCCAGAGCATGCGAGGGTGAGGCAAAAGGCAGCCAACAGAGTTCCGGTCGGGTTCATATGCTTCTCTCTCCGCTGCGCCTGCCGCGCAAAAGCCCCTGCGGGTTGGCAGTGAATCTAATCATGACGTCTCGGAGATTATACAGGCATTTGACCAAAAGGGGATTCCCGGTGCGCTGCTGAGTTTTCCAGCTCGTTGCCGATTTCGACGCCGGCGAGTGCCTGGAAGGTAGAGCACTCCTCAGGCCTTCCGATCACGGCGCATAGCTCGTTTTTACCTTGAACATGCCCCTCGCTGATCAATTGGGACCAGGACTAGTTCATGGCGGGCAGGCTTAGCGAACCATTTCCTTGAGAATAGCTTCGCGTTCCTCAATCGCTTGCCGGGACGTGGCCTCAAGTGCCTTACGATACACAAGGAACGCCACCGTGCCCAACGCAGCCAGAGCGACCGGCACAAGCCAGATCCCCACCAGCCATCCCACGATCGCGACGACCACAGCGATTACCAGCAGAATCGCAAAAAAAGCGCCCCCCGAGATAAGCATCGATATCTGGGAGACCCTCTGACGGCGCACGCCGAATTCAAAGCGCCGAGGATATTTGAACGAAAGCCAGTTGGCGATTGCGAAGTAGATCAGCAGGCAAAAAACCACCCCCGTCCATGTGGCAAGAAGGATGGGAACCGGCGGTGGATAGCCAAATACGGTGACAATGCCCCAGAGCAGCAGCACTTCAACCCCGATCGTCAAAGCATGAAAGAGATTTTTGCCCAGCATCACATCGCGAAACTTCACGGGCACGGCGAAGAAGAGCTGCACGCCCGCTTGGTCGAAGGCCAAGCTGTTCGGACAAATCTGCATCAGTACCAGATGGACGTAGCCAACTGCGGCCGGGTACAGCCATTGGCCTAACGAGAAAATGCGGCCCGTTCCGCGAGAAATCCGGATCAGGTAGATCAAAACAGTCATGATCACAGGCATCGCAAAATTCATCAGTAGAATCGTGTTGCGGTAGAAATAGCGCACTTCTTTCACGAATACGGCGGCCACGGGCCCGGTCACAAGTCCCGGCCGCTCCATTGCCGTCGCAGGCGCTGCTGTTTTGGCCTGCGCCGCGATGAGCCTGGCATTGGGTTTGCGAGCAGCTGGAGCGGGACTCTCACCCAGATCTTCACCGAGATATTGCGCCCGTAGCCGATAGGCAAACAAGCCGCCGAATACGGCAGCGTACAGGACAAGGATTGCTGTCGCCGCGAGTGCGCCGCCGAGTCGGCCATCGACAACGGATACGAGCGCCGCCGCCGCTCTACCGGGCGGCAATACGTTCCAAATCAGACTGCCGCGCAGGAAAAAGCGCGAGATTTCCTGATGCCATCTCTGCATGGTGAATTGCAGCGTCACAAGGCAGAGCATAACGATTACGAAGAGGATCTCTCGCACTTGCCTCCTGGCAAAGATGCGGTGGAGCCATGAGTAAGTCATCCTGCTGAAGAGCAGATTCATGACGACCGAAATGCCGAGTACAAGAGCCGTCCAACCGATGAGGTCGGGGCGCGCGCTGACGATCCCAACACCCAAGCAGGCGTGCCAGAAAACGCCTGCGAGTTCAACCGGGCCGGTCAGATTGTGGGCGAGACTGAGTAGGAAAAATGCGGAAAAACGCAACGGAAATCTAAGCAGGCTGTGCGTGTCCAGATTCGTCGCGGGTTGCCAGGCAAGAATCGGAAAGAGCTGCCAGAAGAGGGAAATTCCCCAGAGCAGAAGGAGGAACCATTGAGTCTGATTATGCCGCACCAGAAGATAGCCGCCGATGACCAACCCGATGCCGGGTCCCATGGCAAGGGCGGCCCACAGGAGATTCAGGAGGATGGCCGCGACTGCGTGGAGTTTTGCGGAGGACTCGCGCAATCCGTTGCGGAACATCAGCCAGCGCAATTCCATGATGAGCCGGATCTGCTCGCGGGTCCGGGGAGCGCGAATCATCGTAGCCATGCAAGCTCCTCCTCCGACCGCCGCGCGGCATTTCGCTCTCCGACGATGGCCAAAAAGATCTGCTCGAGCGTAAGTTTCTCGTTGCTTGTAGCGGTCTGGTCGGCTCCGGCCGACGCAATCACGCCGGCGCGCAGCTCATCCAGCGATCCATGCGCTACCAGGCGGCCCCTGTTGATGATCGCGACATGGCTGAACAGTCGTTCGACGATCTCGAGTACATGCGATGTGAGGAAAATCGTTACGCCACCCTGGGCCATACGCTGGAGCATTGCCTTGAGCGTTCCCGATGCAATGGCGTCTACTCCTTCGAACGGCTCGTCGAGAAACAATATCTTCGGCGTGTGAATCACGGCCGCAGCCAGCGCCAGCTTCTTCTTCATTCCGTGGGAGTACTCGCCGACAAGCGTCTTGGTACGGTCGGCCAGATTCATAAATTCGAGCAACTCGACGGTGCGCTGGTAAGCTGTGCGCCGACCCAGACCATACATGCGGCCCACGAAATTCAAATACTCGCTCCCCGTCAACTGGTCAAAGAGCGGCATTACCTCGGGCACGACGCCGATCTGCGCCTTGACCTCGATCGAGTCCCGCTCCAGATCACGTCCGAGAAGTTCGATGCGCCCGGCACTTGGCGCCAGCAGGCCGGTCAGCATTTTGATGGTAGTGGACTTGCCTGCGCCATTCGGTCCGAGAAAGCCGAAAAATTGCCCTCCCTCCACGCTCAGGTTGACCTGGTCTACGGCCACGAGGCGGCCAAAGCGCCTCGTGAGATTTTCAATGATGATGGCCAATTGTGACATTCATCCTCCCCTCAGATGTTCTTAGCCCAGAACCCCTCAGCAGATGTTCAAAGAAGATCAACTGCAGGAAAAAGCCTCTTCCTTAACCCGGAGCTGGAGATCGAGATATCAGCCTTGTGAAGAAGATTCCCGAGCCTTTCAAGCCGTCTGTTGCAGGCGAACGACGACCTCCATTCACCATGGCACGGTTGGCTGAATTTTTGTGAATGTTGTCATTGTGTCTGTACCCGCGTACCAGGTGAGATCTTCTTTTTGCTCGCGGTCCACTTGGTGGTTCCGGCGGTGCCTAGCTGAGCTTCGCCGGACATTGTATCGCTTTCTACCTTGGCCCTAAAAATCATCTTGACACTACGTCGTGGGCTACTGAGAGTCAGTGTCCATTCAGCCACATCGGCCTTGATGGTTCCTGTACCGTTGATGGCCTCTATGTTGTCCTGTAGTTTCAACGTGACTTTCAGATCTTGCTTATCCTGTACGACGGTAAGGTCCCCGGTCCGTTTATTCGCGAAAGTCAATTCCCAAACGCCGCTAATGTTGGCTTCTGTAGGTTTATCCTTAGCCTGGCCTTTTGCCTGAGGCAGAGGATAGATTGTGACAGCGACAGCAAGAAACCAAAATAGAATTGCCTGTTTGTTGGCCATACGCTTCTCCTAGCTCGCTTGTCAAAAGAGTGCAACGCGTTGCTTGAAACAGGTCCTTTTGCCCGCCATAAGCATTCAACCAGTGGTGCCGTCAAATCCAATAATCACCATCCAAGTTTTTCGCGCAACGATACTGCATGGCGGCGGCTGATTTTTACGCTCAGACCGGAACGAAGCCTTGCGACGGCGCCTCCACTCGCCGCAGGCTCGATCTCGGCAATATGTGAGAGGCTGAGGATAGTCTGCCGATGCGCGCGGGCAAACTGCTCGGGATCGAGCTGGGCCTCCAACTCTCTGAGAGTGCGGTTTATTAATACTTTGCCGTTGCCCAAGATCGCGAAGACCAGCTCATCTTCGGCCTGAAATGCCTGAATCTCAGACACCGGCACAATGCAGATTCGATGGGCATGGTGACCGACGATTCTCTGTCGATAAGCCGGGCGCACAGTTGCGAGTGCTTCAGTAATGCGGCGATATTGTTCCGCCGCTTCGGCCAATGCCGCCGAATTGGACTGCAAAAGTTCTTCGGCTCTTGCCAGAGCCCGACGTAGCCGGTCTTCGGTTACCGGTTTAAGCAGATAATCAATAGCACTAACCTCAAACGCTTTCAGGGCATATTGGTCATATGCGGTGACGAAGATGATTAGAGGCAGACTGCTCCCTTTGAGTTCGTCGACAACCTCAAAACCATCGAGGCCCGGCATCTGCACATCCAGAAGAACCAGGTCGGGCATTGCGTGTTCGATGATTTCGAGCGCCTCTGCCCCGTTGCTCGCCAGACCGCAGACATCAATCCCTTTCATGGGCTTCAAAAGCCGGGCCAACCGGCTGCGGGCGCGCGGTTCGTCATCTACAATAAGCACCTTCATAAAGGTTCCTCACCTCCTGGGGGATAACTCGGAGGAATCGTTTTTGGCGAGACTGTGTCGCGCTGGCAGACCAACTCGAGACATACCTTTGTTCCTGCATTGGGCCTTGAAGTTATTTTGAAGCTTCCCGGCCCAGCGATTTTTTCCAGCCGCCGGCGCACGTTCTCAAGCCCTACTCCCTGCCGTCCAGGGAGTCCAAGAGATTTGGGATCAAATCCCAGCCCATCGTCCTCGATTTCAATCCATAGCTTCTCTTCAACAATGCTCGCTTCGATCTTCACTGTGCCGCCGCCAAGCTTGCGTGAAATCCCGTGTTTCACTGCATTCTCTACGATGGGCTGGATTATCATGGGCGGAAGGCGGCAACCGCGCGCCTCAGCCGAAACCGTGATCTCGTAGTGCAGGCCGTCCTCGAAGCGCAAGCGCTCGATTGCGAGGTAGGATTCAATAAAACTCAGTTCTTCCTCCAGGATCGCACTTTCGTGTCGGCTGGCATCCAAAGCGTATCGGAAGACGTGGGAAAGGTGGAGAATCGCGGCTTCCGTAGCTCTTGGATCTTCTTGAGAAAGCTCGGCAAGACTGGTGAGCGCGTTAAACAAGAAGTGGGGATTAATCTGAGCGCGCAACGCGCGCAGCTCGGCCTGCTCTGCAAGCGCTTGAAGATGCTGCTCCCGCAGTTGCTGCGCTTCGCGCTCGGATTGGAGATCGAAGTTGCGAAGCGTTTCGGCTAGACGCCTGGCAACGGCTGTCATGAAGGCCAGATCTTCACTCTGGTATCGGAACCTGCCGCCCCGTTTCCCGAATCGCAGGCTTCCATAAGATTTTTCAGACGTATTCACCGGGATCTCGGCAATCAACAACTGGCGCTGGATTGTGCCATTGGTGGATTGTGACTCCGAAATGACATCACCCGTGGGCTCGGCTTGCCGCGGAATGAACTCGACGCTCTCGGCATCCAAAGCGGCGCGAAGCCGGGATTTCACATCGTTCAGGAGTTGACTTGGCTCCACAAACTGCTTCATCGCGATGTCGATTTCGACAATAGCCTTGCCATAGTCCGATCTGCGGAACAAACGGCGGTCCAGCACCAGATTCAACCGGCTGTACAGTGCGAGCCAGCCCGCCACAAACAGCGTCGTCCCCGCATATAGGATCAATGGAACTGCCGTGGATCGCTCTCCAGAAAGTCTGTCATAGATCGGAATTAAAAGCAGTCCACAGTAGAGCGCTCCGGTAACCAGCAGCATCACGGCGATCAGACAGCGCTTGATCAAGATATCGAAGAAGACGAACCTCATCTTGAAATAGATCAGCGGCACGATGAAAACTGCTGGGAGCAAATATCCTAAAATCCCTGACCATCCACCTAATGAGATAGAACCGCCCATGACCATGAAACCAATGTACGTAACATAAAAGATGAGGATCCAGACCGCCAGGAGTAGGCCGGACCTCCACTCGTCTTTTGTTGCCAGTGTTACGTCTGGTTTGTATCTATGCTGCTGGTAATCGCTCAGATTGAGGCGAAGAACAGAGAGGTTTGCTAAATTGGTCCCCAACGGTGCCAGGAGCCTGTCGAGGAAATTGTTCCTCTGGAGGGACGGCCTTCTCCGGTACAAGAGCGCGAGCGTCCAAACGATGAATAGAAAAAACGGTCTTCTCCAAGGTGAGTGGGTAATTTTGTGACTTCTCAGCTTCATTTTGACCTGCTTCTCTGCCACTCCCCGGAACAATTGGATGTTTCAGGCATGGCTCCGGGGCCGATGGGTTCTTGCAGCCAGTGCTCAGCGTAATTAAAGTATGGTCGTCTGGTGAAACGGCGTCAGGCTCTGCAGGGACGCAATCTGATGAGGGATAGCCGGGCCGACGATGCGCCGATGGTGCATCAGGCGTCTGGCGACAGTTGCTGTCAGAGGCCGCTTTCATTGTTGGTCATCGGGCAACAGAGATATGCCTCCGAAAATTCTTGGATCTGGGGTAGAGCCCGAGAATCCGATCCATGCTGATGTTGGGCATTTTAAATCTCCGGGAGCATGCAGGTCAGTACCTTCAGGCGCAGATATTCCTCATCGCGCAGCCCGTAGGCACGCCTCTGCAGGACACGGATCTTGTTGTTGAGCCCCTCCACAAAACCCAAGGCGACTTTGTTCTCTGGCTGGCAATAGGCAGCGATCCCATCCCAGTGGCGAATAATCATCAGAGCGAAATCTTCATAGGGTGCCAGACGCTGCCACTTCAGAGCCGCCCTCCAGTTTTCAAGGAACCGTCGAGCCCAGCCTTCCTTCTCATAGTCCCACAACTGGCCGAAGGACTCCTTGAGCAGATAGGCAGTGTTCAACCGCTTGTTGGCTTGAAGCAGCTTCTTGAGAGACCGGCGGCCATCGAGGGTAAGGTTCTGGCGGTGCGAGAGCAAGGTGTACTTTTGCCCCTTGATGAACGAGCGGCTCTTGCCTGTCAGGCGGGCATACTCGCTCTTGCGCACCTTGTCCAAGGCCTCTCCCAAGTGGCGCATGACATGGAACTTGTCGAAGAGAATCTTCGCCTGCGGGGCATGTTCAGGCTTCAGTGTCGAGTTTTTGAAAGCCTTCCACATGTCCATAACCGCCAGCCGAATCCGTTTGCTCTTCTTGGGTCCCAGCCACTGGTAAAACTGGTCCATGCTCTCTTCCGAGCGGTCTTTGCCTCCGAACCAGATGGGTCGCCGACGGATCAGGTCGCTCACCACGATCCGGTAGCTATGGCCCTTCCTGATGGAGACTTCGTCAATCCCAATGATTTTTGGCCCAGGCGCACCTGCCCTGCGCAACTGCTCGCGCATGTATTGTTTTTCCAGTTCCTTGACGGTCTTCCAATCCAGATGCAGTTCCTTGGCAACATCTTGAATGGTCGAAGCCCGGCAACGTCGACCGACGAAGAAAGCGAAGCGCTTGCTGTAAAACGGATTG